>Ga0157373_10002753_pt1 | contig 13315 bp, 12 predicted proteins | sample C65metaG_FD_113460 | JGI IMG/M metagenome (GOLD analysis project Ga0157373, IMG submission 113460) | Corn rhizosphere microbial communities from Kellogg Biological Station, Michigan, USA - C6-5 metaG | ecosystem: Host-associated > Plants > Roots > Rhizosphere > Soil | place: USA: Michigan... | reverse complement strand
TATAAATTGTAGAATCAGAAAAGTGATAATCACAGTAAACAAATAAATAAATACATTTCCAATTTTCTTCAAAATAAAATTGCCTGTCCAACTTTTGAACAGGCAGTTATTTTATAAAAAATCTAAAACTAAACAGCGGCTCCTTCAGTAATTTTCGCTCTGATCTTTGCTTCAATTTCATTGGCCAAGTCAGGATTATCCAAAAAAAGTTGTTTTACTGAATCACGACCCTGGCCAAGTTTGGTGGTGTCATAACTAAACCAGCTTCCGCTTTTTTGAATTACGCCCAGGTCAACTCCCATATCAATTATTTCTCCTACTTTCGAAATTCCTCCTCCAAAAATGATATCAAATTCTGCAACGCGGAAAGGTGGCGCCATTTTATTTTTTACCACTTTTACTTTTACACGATTTCCTATAGATTGATCTCCATCTTTTAATTGAGCCATTCTGCGAATGTCCAATCTAACGGAAGAATAAAATTTCAAAGCGTTTCCACCCGTAGTTGTTTCCGGATTTCCAAACATAACGCCGATCTTATCACGAAGTTGATTGATAAAAATGCAGCAACAATTTGTTTTGCTGATGGTCGCAGTCAATTTTCTCATTGCCTGGCTCATCAATCTTGCCTGTAACCCCATTTTGCTGTCACCCATTTCTCCTTCCAGTTCTCCTTTTGGAACCAGCGCTGCAACTGAATCTATCACTACAACATCCAGAGCGCCGGAAAGAATCAAACGATCGGCAATTTCCAAACCTTGTTCTCCATAATCCGGCTGGCTTATTAAAAGATTGTCAACATCCACGCCTAATTTTTTTGCATAAGCACTGTCGAAAGCATGCTCAGCATCAATGATGGCGCACATTCCACCTTTTTTTTGTGCTTCTGCAATTACATGAATCGCCAGAGTTGTTTTACCCGAAGATTCTGGTCCATAAATTTCAATTACTCTTCCTTTTGGAAATCCGCCGATTCCCAAAGCGACATCCAATCCGATGGAGCCTGAAGAAATTACTTCGTGTGGTTCCTGCGAACGTTCGTTCATCATCATCACACTTCCTTTTCCGAAATCCTTATCTATTTTATCAATAGTTAGTTTTAAAGCTTTTAGTTTTTCAGACATTTTATCTGTTGTATTTGCTGCCATAAAAATTTAATTAGTGGTTTATTATGTAAAGTTATCCTTGCGCAAATATAGAAATTAATATTTATCAACACTAATTATTTTAGTAAAACAGAAATAAATCTTTTAGTTTTATTAAAAGGAGAGAAAGTTCAATTTCGGTTCAAAAAAGCAGCTTAAATAAAAAAGGAGCACAGTTACGCGCTCCCTTTTATCCCTGGTATTACATTTTCTTATGTATTGCCTCGATTGCATCGAGATGCTTTTGTAATGTAGGCAAAGCTTTTATTACAAAATCTTTAAAGTCAGCATCTTTAATATTCTTACCTGCTGTTTTGAATTTACCGATATCTTTTTTATGATCATCAATCATCATCGAAACATAATCTTTGTCAAATTCTGTTCCTGTTTCTTTACTTAATTTATCTACTTTTTGTTGTTGATCGCTGGTAAGTGTGCTTGGGAGATCTACATTCTTTTTGGAAGCCAGATCTTTTAATTTATCATTTAAAGCTGAATGATCATCAACCATCATTTTTCCAAAATCCTGAATAGATTTTGTAGAAGAATTTTTCTGTGCAATTTGACCTAGTTGAACTTCCATCATTCCGCCTTCTGCGGCTTCTTTTGCAAAATCTACAGCGTCTTTATCTACAGTGGCGTTTGCATTATTCATGTGGGTAGTATCGCCCGACATCCTGTTGGTATTCGTATCCGCAGAATTCATTTTATTTGCGTTCGTATCGTTGCTGCTCATTGAATTGGTACTATCCGTATTAGTAGTACTTGAAGTAGAGTTTCCATTGCAGGCAGAGAAAATAATCGCTCCGGCTATCATGGATGCTAAAAATAACTTTTTCATAAAATTTTTTTTAAGATTTAAATGTTATATCAAGTTCATCAAAATATATTCCACGAACTTTATATACACATTATTCCTCTTAAAACATTCCACATTGTTGATTTTTTTGCCGATATGAGAATCATTTACCCAATGATATGATTTTCAGGGGAGAACTAAACGGTGTAATCGTAATTTCTGTTTTAGGATTTACGTTCGCATGATATAGTAAACGAACTTTTTCGGCGATTTCTTCTCTTAGTGAAAGCAATCCATTTCGATGCGTATATTGATTATGTCCATCTTTCATGGCTTTGGAAACCAGCTCAATCAATGATTCATTCATTTCAAAATCCGGAGAACCCTGGCCAAGATTAATCGCTTTGCATTCTGAAGCAAGAGCGCTCATAACCGTGAAAATTGTTTCGCCGGTATTAGGAAGTTTGCTTATTACAGAATGTTTCAAAATAGAAGAAGATCAAAAGATGAACTATAAATATTTGTCGCCTTTATTTCTTTTTATTTCAGACAAATATTCTTTGATATTTTGTTCATTTTCTTTTTTGCAAACGAGCAGCGCATCTGCTGTATCTACTACGATAAAATCATTCAGGCCCTGAAGCAAAACCAATTTATCGCCTTTTGTATGAACAATGTTTTTCGTAGAATCAAACATTACCACGTTTTCTCCGGTCACTGCATTTTCATGATAATCTTTTTCAAGATTTTCATAAGCGCTTCCCCACGTTCCCAAATCGCTCCAGCCAAAAGAAGAAGGTATTACATAAACATTATCCGCCTTTTCAAGAATTCCGTAGTCGATTGAAATATTTACACACAAAGGGTAAATCAGATCGATCGCTTCTTTTTCTGTTTCTGTATTCATTCCTTTTTTTGCTCCATAAAAAAGTTCGTGGATTTCCGGTAGATATTTTTCAAAAGCTGAAATAATATTTTTTGTTTCCCACACAAAAATTCCTGCATTCCATAAAAAATCGCCGCTGGCAAGAAAAGTTTTTGCCAGTTCCAGATCTGGTTTTTCTGTAAAAGTTTTTACCTTATAAATATTATCGCTCACAGATTGCTGTTCGTACTGAATATAGCCGTAGCCTGTGTTTGGCTGGAAAGGTTTTATTCCTAAAGTAAGTAATGCATTATTTTTTTCCGTGAATTCCAAAGCTTCCAAACTGGTTTTGATAAAGGCTTTATCATCAAGAATCAAATGATCTGCAGGAGCACAAATCAAATTGCTATCAGGATTTAATTGTTGTAATTTATAGGAAATGTAAGCGATACAAGGAGCGGTATTTTTTCGGGAAGGTTCACAAACTATGTTTTCAATCGGCAATTGTGGTAATTGTTTGGCAACAAGATCTTTGTATTGATGAGAGGTGACGATATAAATATTTTCCAGAGGAATGTATTGTGCAAAACGATCAAAAGTAGACTGAATTAATGTTTTACCGGTGTTTAAAATATCCAGGAATTGTTTTGGATAATCCACACGGCTTACCGGCCAGAAACGACTTCCAATACCGCCGGCCATAATGGCGACATAATTATTTTTATTCATAAACTCTTATTTAAATAATTCCTTCGCGAACAAGGTCGTGTAAATGGATAATGCCCGCATATTCGTTATTTTCTGTTACAATTAGTTGCGTAATATTTTTATTCCTCATAATGTCCAAAGCTTTTACTGCCAAACTTTTTGCATCAATTGTTTTTGGATCAGAGGTCATGATATCTTTTGCTTTGATTTCTGTCAGCGAAAGACCTTTTTCCAACATTCTCCTCAAGTCGCCATCAGTAATGATCCCGATAATTTTTTGATCATTATTCAATACAACAGTCACGCCTAAACGTTTTTTTGTGATTTCCACAATGACATCTTTCAACAAACTTTCTGCATTTACTGATGGTTTTTCATTGTTTACAGAAAGATCCGAAACATGGAGATATAATTTTTTTCCCAAAGCACCGCCGGGATGAAATTTAGCAAAATCATCTGAATTAAAACCACGCAGTTCCATCAGGCAAACGGTAATTGCATCGCCCATCACCATTTGAGCGGTGGTACTGCTGGTTGGAACAAGATTATAAGGCGATGCTTCTTTTTTTATCGTAGTGTTTAAAACAATGTCAGCACACTTTGCCAGGTAACTTTGCGTGTTTCCACAAATTGCGATCAAAGTATTATGGAAATTTTTTATCAAAGGAACCAGTACTTTTATTTCCGGGCTATCGCCGCTTTTGCTGATGATCATTACAATATCATCCTGCTGAACCATTCCAAGATCGCCGTGAATAGCATCGGCAGCGTGAAGAAAAATGGCGGGTGTTCCGGTGCTGTTAAGAGAAGCCACGATCTTTTGGGCAACAATGGCACTTTTTCCGATGCCGCTGATCACCACACGGCCTTTTGATGAAAAAATAGTCGAAACTGCTTTTTCAAAATCTCCGTTCACAAAATCTACCATTTCTGCGATAGAAGAAGATTCGGCGATAATTGTTTGTTTACCGGTATTGACAATACTATTTTTCATTAAAAAGGGTTAGAAAGGCGACTTTTTACTTTTAGTCTCCAAATATGCGCAAATTCTTTGAAATGTCAGCAAACGTATGGAAATCATGTGGAATAAAATGTATTGAAAATTGTTTATTTGAATGAAAAACATCGTACCTTAACGGAAATTATTTCACTTTAAGGAGGAATTTATAAAATAACTTTAACCATAGTTCTCAATTAATAAATTAACTTTGGAACCCTTTTTAAAGATTGAATAGTAGAAACGAAAAACCATGTCCACAAAAACAAAAAACTCATTAAAATCTAAAAATTCCAAAGCATCACTTAGCAAAGATTCCGGCAACATTGACGAAATATTTCTCTTAGAAAAACTTCAACAACATTTTGGATTTAATTCATTTAAAGAGCCTCAGCACGACATTATTAAAAGCCTTTTATCGGGGAAAGATACTTTTGTAATAATGCCAACAGGAGGCGGGAAAAGCCTCTGTTACCAACTTCCTGCAATTATCAGCGAGGGCTGTGCAATTATTGTTTCGCCGCTAATCGCCCTGATGAAAAACCAGGTAGATCTTGTAAGAGGCTATAGCAGCAAAGATAATATTGCTCATTTTTTAAATAGTTCATTAAATAAAGGTCAGCAGAAGATCGTAAAAGATGATCTTCTTTCAGGACATACAAAGCTTTTGTATGTAGCTCCGGAAACATTGACCAAAGAGGAAAACGTTGGTTTCTTCAAAGATTTAAAAATCTCATTTTTTGCAGTAGACGAAGCGCATTGTATTAGTGAATGGGGACATGATTTTCGTCCGGAATACAGAAGATTGCGTGAAATTATGGAGCAGATTGATGAGCTTGCTCCGGTAATTGCATTAACTGCCACTGCAACTCCAAAAGTTCAAAGTGACATTATTAAAAATTTGGGCCTTCGTGACCCAAATGTTTTTATTTCTTCATTCAATCGCCCGAATTTATATTATGAAGTAGTTCCAAAAGTAAAGAAGGATCAGGCGATAAAAAGTATCGTAAAATTTATTTCCCAAAATAAAGGCAAGAGCGGAATTATTTATACTCTGAACCGGAAAACTACTGAAGAATTAGCCGATACTTTAATGGCAAATGGAATCAAGGCTGTAGCTTATCATGCAGGTCTTGATACCAAATTAAGAGCCAAAAGGCAAGATCAGTTTTTGGGTGAAGAAATCCAGGTCATCATTGCAACTATTGCATTTGGAATGGGAATTGACAAGCCTGATATTCGCTTCGTAATTCATTATAATATTCCAAAATCAATTGAAAATTACTACCAGGAAACCGGTCGCGCCGGCCGTGATGGATTGGAAGGCAAATGCTTACTGTATTATTCTCATAAAGATGTTGCCAAATTGGAGCATTTAATGCGCGATAAGTCTTTAAGCGAAAGGGAAATTGGAGCACAATTGATCAACGAAACGGTAGCATATTCTGAAAGCGCAGTTTGTCGCCGAAAAATGCTAATGAACTATTTCGGAGAAGTTTACACACAGGATAATTGTGGTGGAAAGTGCGACAACTGTAAAAAGCCGAAAGAACTTGTAGAGGCAAAAGCCGAAACATTAATTGCGTTAAAAGCAATTAAAGGTCTGGAAGAAAGATTTCCGATCACTTATATGATTCCGATTATTGTCGGAAAATTAAATCCTCAGATCAAAATGTACAGGCACGACGAAAGGCCTGAATTCGGAAGCGGAAAAGAAAAAGACGAACATTTTTGGAATTCTTTGATCCGTCAGTTGATTCTTGAAAATCTGGTACAAAAAGATATTGAGGATTATGGCGTTTTAAAAATTACTAAAAAAGGTGAATCCTTTTTGAAAAAACCAACCTCTTTCAAAATTGCCCTAAATCATATTTATGAAACCGATGGCGAAGAAGATGATGAGTCTATAGAAACAGGAGAAGCCGGTGCTGCGGACGAAAAATTAATTCAATTATTAAAAGAGTTGCGTCAGCAGGAGGCAAAAAAAAGAAATTTGCCTCCGTTCGTAATTTTCCTTGAAAACAGCCTGATCGATATGGCCACACTTTATCCAACCACGTTAAAAGAACTCGAAAAATGCCAGGGTGTAAGTGTTGGAAAGGCTATGAAATTTGGACGTCCTTTTGTAAATCTTATCGAAAAATATGTGGAGGAAAACGACATTGAAAAACCGGATGATTTCGTAATGAAAAGCGTGGTAAACCGTAATAGCAATAAGATTTTTATTATCCAAAACGTTGATAAAAAGATGCCTTTGGAAACGATTGCAAAAAACCGAACACTAAGGCTTGATGAGCTTTTGGAAGAAATGGAAACAATTGTAGCAAGTGGCACGAAATTAAATCTTGATTATGCAATTGATGATCTCATGGATGAATATGAAAGAGAAGAGATCATTGATTATTTTAAAGGATGTGAAACCTCAAGTCTGGAAACTGCCAAAGCCGAACTTTCTGATGGAAATTACTCGCTCGAGCAACTAAAGATCATGCGGATAAAATTCCTGGCAGAATATGGAAATTAAAGTTGAAAAATCTTTTTATTTTAACTGAATAATTCTATTTTTGCCGCCCGTTGGTGCGGTAGCTCAGTTGGTAGAGCAAAGGACTGAAAATCCTTGTGTCGGCGGTTCAATCCCGCCCCACACCACAGATAAAAGAAGGCCCTTATAATTGTTTATAAGGGTTTTTTATTTGCAGCAAATAAGAAAAGGAAGTATTTGTGTCTTTACTGGAAAAGACTCATCTTCCAAAATCATCCTGTAATCTTACAATGTCATTTTCGTCGCTTGGTTGCAAATGATCTATATGTTGCCAAATCTCTGCTACAATTCCCCAATTTTCAAGGCCAATTAATCGATGTCGTTCGCCCTGTTTTAATTTTATTAAGTCATTGATTCTCTTTGTTTTAACTTGGTTTTCATGGTCATTTTCGCTTTGAACCACTCCTACTTCTCCTCCGATTACTTTCCACAATTCCGCTCGTCTGTGATGATATTGCCAGCTTAATCTTTTTGCCGGCTGCACGATTAATATTTTGGGGCTAATTTTTAGAATATGCTTATTTTTTGAATCCTCAACTCCATTAAAGAAAAAGTCAACGAATTTTTGTGACTGGTTTTCATCAATTACAAAAAAACCTCCCCAAGGGCGTGTTTCGTCCAAGTTAATAATTTTGAATTCGTTTTCCTGCAAATAATTCTTTATTTTTTCAAAAACGTCGCTTTTGCTTAAACGCCGTGTTAGTTTCAAATCCATATTTTAAAATTTATCTTCCCATGTAAACCATTAAAATTTGTACATCGCTTGGATTTACTCCACTGATCCTGCTTGCCTGACCAAGTGTTCGTGGTTTTATTTTTTTAAATTTTTGTCGTGCTTCGTTTGATAATGAAGAAACATGTTCGTAATTAAAAGTTTGGGGGATCAGTTGATCTTCCAAATCACTCATTTTTTTTACAAGATCCTCTTCTTTAATTAGATACACTTCATATTTTATTTGAATTTCTGCTTGTTGAATTGCTTCAGGAGAAAACGAAACCATCTTTTCTTCTACTAAAGGAAGAGATGAGATCATTTGCGACAAACCAATTCCCGGTCTCAACAAAATTTGAGAAGCCCTTGTTTTTTGCTGAATTGGAGAAGATGCATGTTGTTCCAAAAAAGAATTAATATCGGATTGCTCAAATTTTATTTCATTCAAAATTTGGATAATCTGTTTTATTTCATTTTTCTTTCTTAAAACCTTATCCATTCTTTCCTGTGATGCTAATCCAATTCTGAAGCTTTTTTCTGTCAATCGTAGATCTGCATTGTCTTGACGTAATAGGGTACGGTATTCCGCACGGCTTGTAAACATTCGGTAAGGTTCGTCTGTTCCTTTATTAATCAGGTCGTCAATTAAAACTCCAATATATGCTTCATTTCTTTTTAAAATAAAAGGCTCGTTATTATTAATTGCCTGATGTGCATTTATTCCTGCTATCAAACCCTGGCATGCAGCTTCTTCATATCCTGTTGTTCCATTAATTTGTCCGGCAAAAAATAAATTTTTAATCAGTTTCGTTTCCAGATTAAACTTTAGTTGAGTCGGAGGAAAATAATCATATTCGATTGCATATCCTGGACGAAACAGTTTACAATTTTCAAAGCCCGGAACTTTCTTCAATGCCTTATATTGTATTTCTTCCGGCAATGAAGAAGAAAATCCATTTACATAAACCTCGATCGTGTCCCATCCCTCAGGTTCAATAAAAAGCTGATGCCTTTCTCTTTGTGAAAATCGGTTAATCTTATCTTCTATGCTAGGACAATATCTTGGACCGGTTCCTTTTATTCTTCCCTGGAACATTGGGCTTTCTCCAAAACCCGTTTTAAGAATTTCGTGCACTTCCGAATTAGTATAAGTAATCCAGCAACTTCTTTGGGTTGCTGGTTTTTTGCTTTCTAAAAACGAGAACCCTGTTATTTCTTCGTCGCCTTTTTGTTCCTCCATTTTTGTAAAATCAAGCGATCTTCCATCTACTCTTGGTGGTGTTCCTGTTTTCAATCGTGCACTTTCAAACCCCCATTGTACCAATTGTTCAGTAATTCCCGATGAGTTTTTTTCAGCTACTCTTCCACCTTTTGATTGTTTCTCTCCAATATGAATTACTCCATTTAAAAAAGTTCCATTCGTCAGAATCACAGATTTTGAAATGATGGTGTGTCCTAAAGCGGTTTTTACACCGGAAATTTGTTCTCCTTTTTTTATTAATCCAATGACAGAATCCTGGTAAAAATCAAGATTCGCCGTTTTTTCAAGCATCGATCTCCATTTGCCTGAAAAAAGCATTCTGTCATTTTGGGTTCGCGGGCTCCACATTGCTGGCCCCTTGCTTTTATTCAACATTCTGAATTGAATCATACTTTCATCAGAAACAATTCCTGAATATCCTCCAATGGCATCTATTTCCCTAACAATTTGCCCTTTTGCTATTCCTCCCATTGCAGGATTACAGCTCATTTGGGCGATATTCTGCATATTCATTGTTATGAGGAGAACCGAACTTCCTAAATTAGCAGCTGCAGCAGCGGCTTCACAACCTGCATGGCCAGCTCCGACAACGATAACATCATATTTTTGAAACATTTGGTAAAATTAAAACAATTGAATTTTTAGCGAAAACTTTTTGTTCCACGTGGAACGATTTTGCATTTGTTTCACGTGGAACCAAGTTGGGAGAGATAAAAGTCTTCTTTTTCACGCATTTCTTGCTTTTCAAAATGAGAATGATCCTCGTAGCCGCATAAATGTAAGATTCCGTGAATCATAACCCGATAAAGTTCTTCCGCAAACGAAACGTTTAATTTTTCTGCGTTTTCTTTTACTCTTTCAATGCTGATGTAAATCTCTGAAATAATAGGAAGAGAAGTTTCAGAAAGCGTAAATGTTAAAATATCTGTTAAGGTATTATGTTTAAGGTATTGTTGGTTTAATTTTAATAAAAATTCGTCGGTGCAAAAGACATAAGAAACTAATTTAAAAACTTTCTTTTCCTGTGCAAATACAGATGCCAGAAATGTTTTCAATAAAAGTTTGTCTTTTAGAGTGAAGGAAACGTTGTGATTGTCAAATGCTATTGTACCCAAAATGAAAAGTGAGTTAGATTAATTATTAAAGATGAAATTATCACAGGTAAAAGCAGGAACAAAAGTAAAAATTAAGTCTTTTGAAAATCATGAGATCATTTTAAAACTAATGGAAATGGGTTGCCTTCCCGAAGAAGAAATCGTTGTGTGGAAAAAAGCGCCCCTTGGCGATCCGATTTATATATTAGTAGCGGGGTACTCTCTAAGTTTGCGTTTGGATGAAGCAGAGCAAATCATTGTTGATTATATTGTTGAGGTTTAAATCAAGCGCATGACTATTGGATTGTATTTTGGTTCTTTTAATCCTGTCCACAATGGCCATTTAATTATTGCCAATTATATAGCAAATTATACTACCTTACAAAGGATCTGGTTTGTTGTTACTCCACAAAATCCTTTTAAAGAAAAAAAGTCGTTATTAAACGAAAACCATCGTAAGCAGCTCATTGATCTGGCAATTGAAGGAGAAAAAAAATTAAGAACCTCCTCAATCGAATTTCATCTTCCTAAACCTTCTTATACTGTAGAGACGTTGCAATACTTGCATGAGAAATATCCTGATGATCAGTTTTCTATTATTGTAGGAAGTGACAGCTTTCAAAACATAAAAAAGTGGAAGCGGGGAGATTATTTATTGGAAACGTATCCTTTTTTCGTTTACGAAAGGCCTGGTTTTAAAGTGGCTCCTTTAATGTTAAATAAAAATATAACTGTTTTAAAAGCTCCCCTTCTGGAAATTTCAAGCACTCAAATCAGGGAAATGATCCAACAGAAAAAATCTATCAGGTATCTTGTTCCAGATATTGTAAGGGAAGAAATAGAGTCACACTTGTATTATAAATAGCACTTCGTGTACGCATGACGGTTATGTTTCTTTTAAACAGATAGCAGTTAGTAAACGAGAAAATAAAATAAGATTTCTTATTTCTAAAATATCAAATTCGCATATCCGTGCCTGTTATCTTTTTCAACGTATAAAAGTTTGGTAAGACGGCGGTTTCTATTTTACCTTAACCAATTCTCGTATATCCATGACTGTTAGTCATTATTGTTCTTTTGACGGAGGCTTCTGTCTGTTAGGTTTGTGGTTATTTTTGTTTTGATTTTTTGGAGGCCTGTTTTGTTGATTATTAGGAGTTTTACGGCTGGCTGTTCCTTTGTCACTTACGTTAAATCTTTTATCGTTTCCGCTCTGCTGTCCTTTTCTTTTTTGATTGTTTTTCTCTAAAGATTTAAGAGTGATTTGGCCGACAACATCTACAAATTCCGGTTCTACTTCTTTAGGCTTTGCGCTCACAATCTCTACTGTTTCCAAGGCTTCCGGTTTTATTCCCTGTTTATTAAGGGCCTTTATTTTTTTGACGGTTTCAATTGAGAGTGGATAATGTTTCGTGCTGTCTGCCATTGAATACCACATCAGGTTCCTGAAAATATCTTTTTTTACTAAAAAAGCGCGTCCTTTTGCTACTTCAATTACATCTGCATCTTCAGGAAAATGTTGTAAGGCATCAAGATAGGTATCCAATTCATAGTTGAGGCAACATTTTAAGCGGCCACACTGTCCGCTCAATTTTGTTTGATTGATACTTAAATTTTGATATCGCGCAGCATTCGTATTGACACTTTTGAAATCAGTAAGCCATGTGCTGCAACAAAGCTCGCGTCCGCAACTTCCAATTCCTCCTACTTTTCCAGCCTCTTGGCGCGCACCAATTTGCTTCATTTCTACTTTTACTTTGAATTCAGAAGCATAAAGACGAATTAATTCTCGAAAATCAACACGCTCATCAGCGATATAATAAAAAGTCGCTTTCCTTGAATCTGCCTGAATTTCTACCTCAGACATTTTCAAATCCAGTTTAAGTTGACGTGCAATTGCGCGACTTCTGATCAGCACCTCTCTTTCCTTCAATTTTGATTCTTTCCATTTCGCAATATCGTTATCGGTTGCCACCCTTAAAATCTTTCTGAAATCAGAGCTATTTTCATCAACTCTCTTCTTTTTCATTTGCATTCGCACCAATTCACCTGTAAGATTTACGGTTCCTACATCAAATCCGCTCACTCCTTCAACGGTAACAATATCGCCTTTTGAAAAAAGATTCAGTGTTGAATTTCTATAAAAATCTTTTCGACTCCCCTGGTTGAAAGAAACTTCAACGATACGGCAAGTGCTTTCCATGTCATCAATTGGCAAATTCGAAAGCCAATCATGAACATTTAATCTGTTACATCCCCCGGAGCTACATCCACCATTGCTTTTACAACCATTCGGTTTTCCGGTTCCACAACTCGTACATCCCATATAAATAGTTAAAAAAATGAATTAATAAAAAAAGAGGTGTTTGTAAAACAGTGACAGTAAATTTTTATAAAACTGGTTTTTGCTGAACTATTTGGATTTCAGCGGTTTATTAAAATGAATTTATTTGATCTCACTTAAACTACAGCTCTGTTCCACATTCATTTGCCTCATTAAACCAAAATTAGCGAATTATCCTTAATAATGTGAAAAATCCGAATCGTCAGCGCATGAAATAACAATTTCGCATTCGCATTTCGTTCGATGTAATAAATAGAATTATCAAGATCCTTAATGATTGCCTCCTTTGCCTCTGTAGAACTCATTTTATTCATTCTCAAAACAAAATCTCTCTCATTTTCAGGAATCATATTCGGATCAAGAAATTCTGCACGAATTGATTGTTCCAGCAAATGAATAAAATATTTTAAAAATTGCTTTTGTTTTTCACGACCGGTCTTGCTGATTTCATCGATCCATTTTAGTTGAGTAGCAACGTTATTTTTAACAATTACATTCAACCATTCACGAATTTGTGTTTGAAGACCTTCTTCAGGATTTTCTAAAATTTGCAATGCTTCTCGAAAATTGCCTTCAGAAATTGCTGCGATTTCTGTCGCTTTTTCAGCAGAAAGATTGTATTTTGATATCAAAGCGTTTTCAATTGCTGCATCAGGAAGTGAAGGAACTTTTACCAATTGGGTCCTAGATAAAATAGTAGGCAGAATTTCATTTTCGTCTTCTGCAACAAATATGAAAAGCGTATCAGGTGGCGGTTCCTCAATCAATTTCAATAACTTATTTCCTTCTTTGCCCAAAAATTCGGGCATCCACATGATGAGGATTTTATAATTACTTTCAAAGGATTT
>Ga0157373_10002749_pt1 | contig 13322 bp, 13 predicted proteins | sample C65metaG_FD_113460 | JGI IMG/M metagenome (GOLD analysis project Ga0157373, IMG submission 113460) | Corn rhizosphere microbial communities from Kellogg Biological Station, Michigan, USA - C6-5 metaG | ecosystem: Host-associated > Plants > Roots > Rhizosphere > Soil | place: USA: Michigan... | reverse complement strand
CCAAACTCTTCTCTTTTATGAACTGCCATAATGTTTATCGTGTTTTTACGATTAATTTGATCAATAAAAAAAGGCGATCAATCATCAACCTTTTCTTATATCGTAAATATACGATTAATTAAATATCATCAAAATAATTTTGATTCCTCTTTTCTTATAAAATATTTCTAACGGAGCCTATAGGTTATTTATTTTCTTTTGAATCGTTTGCTTATCTGTTTGTGTTTTGGCGAGTGTAAGTGCCTGCTGAAAATATTCTTTTGCTTTCGCGTTGTCAATACCTGTGTATAATTCTCCGAGAAGCGTACAATAAAAATGATTGTCGGTAAGGTTTAATTTTTCAGCTTCTGTAATTGCTTCCTGCTTTCCGTTTGTTTTTGCAATTGCAAAAGTTCTGTTGAGTGCGGCAACGGGTGAATATTCAATTTGCAACAAACGATTATAGAGCTGCAAAATATTTTCCCATTTTTCTTTAGTGTCTTCTTTTTGTGTATTCCAGTAAGCAATGGCTGCTTCTAAATGATATTTTGAAAGTGCTTTGCCACCGGAAGCTTCATGTAAATAAAATATTCCTTTGCCTATTAACTCTTCATTCCAAAGATTTGTGTTTTGTTCATCATACAGGATCAATTCACCGTTTTCATTTACACGTGCATCCAATCTTGAAGCATGAAAACACATCAAAGCAAGCAATGCATTTACTTCCGTGTTTTTTTTGAATGCTACACCTTTACAGCATGTAACCAGAAATTTTTATTGCCTTATGTAGTTGGGTCCGCAAATCTTGTAAACAGTTTTTCAATATGGTCACTAAATCTATTTATCGCTCACCCTTGCATAAATCTGCATTGTTTTTATACCTCTATGCCCTAACATTTTGCTTACTGAATCTATAGGAATGCCGTTGTCCAACATGATTGTTATTTTGATAGTGCTATTCCTCTTTTTTGGTTTCGTTATCTCGAAATGAAGGAAGATTCCAATGAAAATGCAAGCCTAAAAAACGCAAACCAAAACAGACTATTATAGCTATTGCCGAAACTATCTCTTTTGAATAACGTAAATAATCTCCCGCTATTACAAGCATTGCTCCCACCATCGCAGCGGATGCGTAAATCTCTTTTTTCAATATGACAGGAATGCGTGCCAGCAATATATCCCGTATTACGCCACCCCCAACTGCCGTAACTGTTCCAAGAAGGATGGCAACCTCATAATTGTGTCCGAAGACAATTGCTTTACGTGCTCCGGAAACGGCAAAAACAGACAATCCCAGAGCATCGAATAGTAATACCGGCTGATTGAAAATATTTACCCAACGATAGAAACCGATACCAATAAGCGTTGCAGCAACTACCATCACTAAATAAAGCCAATTCGTTAAACCGGCAGGCGGAATAGCACCAATACACAAGTCGCGGATGATGCCCCCGCCACATGCTACAATAAAAGCAATCGAAAAAATACCGAATATATCCAGTCCCTTTTCCCGTGCTGCAACCGCCCCGCTAAGGGCAAACACAAAGGTTCCAATCAAATCAAGAACCGTGTAAATATCATATGGCAGATTCATCATTTATCGTGCATTTAACCAAACAGCGGCGGCGGTTATCATGGTTACAAATCCTGTTTTTAAGGTAGGGTGCAGCACCGGTGCAAACTTCGGTGAATGATTGCTAGGAATGGTATTAATGGCTTTGTTTTTTTTCGCTTCTAAAAAAATGTTTTTGTCGGTACCGCCGACAAACCAAAAAACATAAGGAACATTCCATTCACGACCAAAAACACTGAAGTCTTCACTCGCAGATCTGCGCGGCGTTTCATAGGAACGATCCCCGAATTCCGCGTCAAAAGCCTCTGCAACTTTTGCGGTTGCCTTTGCATCATTTTCCGTTAAGGGGTAATAACTAATAGTGGAAAATTCAGGTTCTTTTGGTGCATTTGAAGCCTGGCACTCGGCGCAGCATACACGCTTTATAGAAGCCATAATATGGCTTCGTACATCCTCATCAAAAGTGCGGATGTTGAGTTTAAGCGTTGCATCATCGGGAATGACATTCTCCTTCGTTCCGGCTTGCAAAGAGCCTACCGTTAGCACTGCGCTGTCATTCGGATCGATTTCACGTGATACAATCGTTTGCAAACGAATTGTAGTAGCTGCAGCCATGATCACCGGATCAATGGATGTGTGAGGTTGTGAAGCATGTGAGCCGCGGCCGAATATTTTTACTTTCAAACTATCACCACCGGCAAGAATAGCTCCGCTTCGATGTCCCACATATCCGGCAATACCTACCATCACGTGCTGTCCTAATATTATCTCCGGCTTGGGAAAGCGGGTTATCATCCCATCATCTATCATTGCTTTTGCACCACGACCCACTTCTTCACCCGGCTGGAAAATGGCAAGCACGGTTCCGCTCCATTGGTCTTTATGTTCCGCCAATAACCTGGCTGCTCCCATTAACCAGGTCACATGAAAATCATGACCGCATACATGCGAAACGCCCACTTCCGTTCCATCTTCATCTTTGGCCCGCACCGTGCTTGCATAAGGCACTCCGGTAGCTTCGGTAACCGGTAAGGCATCCATATCAGCACGCAACATTACGGTTGGTCCTTCCCCGTTTTTCATAATGCCTACAACGCCTGTTACGCCAATGCCGGTGGTTACTTCCCAATTGTATTTCTTTAAGTAATTAGCAGCAATCTGCGCTGTGCGTTTTTCCTGCATGGAAAGTTCAGGATGTCGGTGAATATCTTTGTATATTTCTTCCATTTCAGGAAGCATCGCTTCAAGAGCACTATCCATTTTAGCATTGAGTGCTTTGATTTGAGTAGTTGTCATGATGGTTTTCTATTTTGTTCTTACTATAATCTTTGTCATCCTTGCAGAGTTAAAAGGACCACATCATTGTTGCAGGCAGACGAGATCAGGACTTTCATAGCGGACCGGTTTTCGACATCTAAGTTGAGAAAAAGTTGATGTCTTATGATAAAATTACAGCAATTTTTATTCCATCAGTTACGTGCAATTTTATATTCAAATCCTCGGTGAAAACAATTTCTGGCTCCCATATAGCTATAACTTGAAAACAATCTTTAAGTTTCATTTCTGAGTATAAGAAGAAAGAAGAACTATTATAATACACCAAAAACGGGCATGAATATCTCTGCATCATAACTATCTGAATCGTGAAAACAATCGGATTTTCCTACAAAGAATGTCTGTATTCTATATAAAATACAATTCTATTATGACTAACGGCACACCTTTCTTCATTCAGTTTTCAAAAAAGATTACTGTAAATATTAAAAACAATTTCTAAATAGAGCACATGAAAAATCTTAAAAGCATGTCATTGATAAGCCTTTTGGTTGCATCAATTTTGAGTGACTTCAATTCAAATGAAGCAGCTGCCCAGAGTAATGTCAGTATTATCAAAATCAATCCAAAAGAAATGAGGCATATCGGAAGCGTAGATGAACGTTACCAATCTTATAATGTAGAAATGGTGGAAGTGGTTGGCGGTGAATTCTGGAAGCCTTATAAACTGATGGATAGTTTACCGTCATTAAATGCGGCATCAAACTATGACGTGTCTCAGAAGAACGAACAGATGTATCGAAAACTTTCACCCGCTAACCTTGCAGATAAAAGATTGTTGAATTTAGCCAAAGGGCTTGCACCTGCTTATGTGCGGGTAAGTGGCACATGGGCAAACGCTATTTATTTTCAGGATAATGATGAACCGCCAATGGCAAAGGCGCCGGCAGGTTTTGTAAATGTATTAACCCGTAATGAATGGAAAGTGGTAATTGATTTTCTAAAAGCTACGGATTCCAGGTTGGTCACTTCATTTGCCGTATCAAATGGCGTACGGGATGCACAAGGAGTGTGGACTCCTAAAGAAGCAGAGAAGATAGTCAACTATACAAAAAGCCTTGGAGGAAACATTGCAGCAGCGGAACTTTTTAATGGACCTACTATGCCAACAGCAGGAGGAGAAATTGATAAAAACTATGACGCCGCCAATTTTGCAAAAGATGTAGCTGCATTTAATATCTGGGCAAAAAAAGAAGTACCCAATATGTTAACGCTTGGTCCCGGTTCTGTGGGTGAAGGCATTCCAGGTGTAAGCTTTGCAATGGGTGGGATGAGCATTCTTTCGACAGACTCAATGATGTCTGCAAAACCCAAACCGGTGTTTGATGTTTTTTCGTATCATTATTATGGGGCGGCCTCCATGCGCATGATGCGCAGCGGTCCCTTTTCAATTAAAGCGGAAGATGCCCTCGACTCTTCTTGGCTGCAGAAAACAGATGTTGTTGCTGATTATTACATTGGATTGTGCGATAAATATATGCTGGGCAAGCCGGTATGGATCACAGAAACAGCCGAAGCAGCAGCAGGCGGCGATCCGTTTGCTGCTACGTATTTAGATTGCTTTCGCTATTTATACCAGTTAGGCTCTTTAGCAAAAAAAGGTATAAAGGTTATTATGCACAATACGCTTGCTGCCAGTGAATACAGTCTTATTGATCAGGATACTCATTTGCCAAAACCCAATTATTGGGCAGCACTATTATGGGCAAAACTGATGGGAACGGAGGTATATGAAGCAGGTAAAGGAGCGCCGGGAGTATATTTATTTGCTCACAATACAAAAGGGCGCGAGGGAGGCATTACACTTTTAGTCATCAACACGAATAAAAAGGCAACGACTATGAATGTCCCTTCTAATGCAGAACAATATACGTTAACTGCAAAAGAACTTCAGGATACAACGGTGCAGTTAAACGGTCAGCGATTATCTCTGGAAGCGGATGATGAACTGCCATCTGTTAAGGGAAAGATCATAAATGCAGGCAATGTGCAACTACCTTCGACCAGCATTACCTTTATCACTTTTGCGGATACGGGAAAGTAAAATACTTGTAGTGCGTTATATTAGCTGAATAGTGAGTTTCCAAAACAATACACTGTTTTTCTTTAATTGCGTATTTGCAACTTTTCGAGCATCTCATCAGTAATAGGTTCTTCGTTTGGCAGATAATGTTTCTGCGTTGAAAAATATCTGCAGTATAGCAAACACCATTGCAAAATAAATATATCGGTTGGTTGATATTCATTCCAATCGAGCCTCATAATTTTTTGTTGTAAGAAAATTAAGTTATTAGATTTTGTGAAGTATTGCAAAAAGACTTAGGTGTTATAAATTTTAATACAGCAGGTGTATGTTTTTCGAGAGTTATATTTTGTGAATCGTACAAATTCGTTGTCATAATACTGCAATTGTTTTTGTAATTTTTTCTTTTAAGTAATTTCATATATTTGGTATCTTTATTTTCTCCACGCTAACTATTCATCTTTATGGCTGAAACTACCACTAAAAGCATTAACGGGCTAAATTGGCTCACTATTTTAAGAATTGTATTAGGTCTGCTTATATTCTATAAAGCGATAAATTTTATTCGTAATACTGAAGAACTGAAATCGCTGATAGAGCAAACCGGCATAGGCGTTTTCTCGCAGAATTCAGAAGCGCTTGCATTTGTAATAGCTTATCTTAGTTTATTATGCGGACTTTTTATAACGATCGGACTTTTAACAAGAGTATTATCCATTATTCAAATTCCAATTCTTATTGTAGCAGCCTTTTTTGTGAATCTCAAAAACATCAGTTATAATACTTTTGAATTTATACTTTCTCTTATTGCGCTTATCTTACTTATTCTTTTTGCCATAAAAGGCAGCGGCACGTTTTCGGCTGATGAATATTTCCGGAAAGGAGCTGCCATAGATAAAAAATCAGGAAGGGCTTTTAAGTAATATCAAAAAGGGGCGAATTATTGAATCACTTTTTGTTTTAATTGTGCTGTTCATCTTTTACGGTTTTTGCATGATAATTCTATAACCAACACAAATGAACTATACAGAAAACTTCGAAGGTATTAAGTTAGATGTGCAGGCTGTGGACATTACTATCGGCGATGATATACAGCAAGAAATAAGAAACATGATTGTGCGGCTGCGGCGACATATATCGGAAGTGAACTGGGTGGATGTGTATTTTAACGATAAAAGCGAAAAATCCACCAGGCAAAAATCCGTAAGTGTCCGGTTTGGCATTCCGGGAAACGATGCATTCGCTTCCAACTCCGGCAGTAATTTTATGGCACTTTTAAAAAGTGTGGAAGAAAAGCTGCGCCGCCAACTAAAGAAAAAGAAATGATAATCCTCGCTTTTAACTCAGAACAAGTAACGTTATGCCGCAACTCATCATTAAAGCCCGCAAAGCATCACTGAATACCGGTTTAAGTGTGCGAAGGATACTACCGTTTCGAGAGCGGCGAATGGTAGGCCCGTTCATCTTTATGGACCATGCCGGACCAGTGGATATGCAACCCAAAATTTTATCTTCCATGGATGTACTGCCGCATCCGCATATTGGGTTATCTACGGTTAGTTATTTATTTGGCGGACAGGTTACCCATCGCGACAGCCTGGGCGTAGAGCAGGTTATTCGCCCCGGCGAAGTAAACTGGATGACAGCAGGAAGCGGTATTGCACATTCAGAACGGTTTGAAGAACCGGGCACACTGGCAGGCGGCGCCTTAGAGATGATACAAACCTGGGTAGCGCTGCCGGAAAGAGATGAAGAATCCCTGCCCACGTTTCATAACTATCAGCCCGAAGCACTGCCCGTCTTTACTGACAAAGGCATCCGGATGCGACTGATAGCAGGCAATGCATACGGTTTGAAAAATGAAGTAAAAACGCATTCGCCACTGTTTTATTTGCATGTAAACGTAGAAGCAGGAAACCGCTTGGGACTCCCGAAGGAACATTCTGAACGCGGCGTTTACATAACCAAAGGAAGCATGGAGGTTTTGGGCAGAACGTACATTGCAGGACAAATGTTGGTATTTGCAAAAGAGGAAGAACCGGTGCTGCTTGCCAAAGAAACTTCAACGTTGATGTTGTTAGGCGGCGAACCATTGGGAGAACGGTTTATCTGGTGGAATTTTGTTTCTTCCCGAAAGGAACGTATCGAGCAGGCAAAAGCCGACTGGAAGACAGGAAGAATTGAATTGCCGCCCAATGACAATAAAGAATTTATCCCGCTGCCGGAAGACAGCTCCAAACCTGCCTCTAGCGCACCACCGCCCGAACCGCTTTCGTAGCTTGAACGTATTTGTAACATGGAAGCTTTTAGAGATCAGGCTCCTTTTTTCCTGAAACCTATTAAAATTTACATCGCAGTGTAACCGCCGTCAACAGGAACAACAGCACCTGTTACATAAGAAGCATCATCGGAAGCTAACCATAAATGTGCCTGTGCTACTTCTTCAGCTGTGGCAAATCTTCCAAGCATGCTTAATTGTTTGGCATACTCTTCTGCGTTAAAACCAAACTGTTCAATTGCGCCTCTCAACATCGGCGTATCAATGGCTCCCGGCGCTACAGAATTAATTCTGATTTTGTGCGGTGAATAATCCATCGCTGCACTTTTGGTTAAACCAATCACAGCGTGTTTTGCAGAAATATAAGCGGGGTTGGATGGTTGCGGACGGATACCACTGACAGAAGAAGTGTTGATAATGGAACCGCCTGTGCCCTGAGCCATCATTTGCCTGATTTCATACTTAAGGCAAAGCGCCACGCCTTTTAAATCAATTGACATCAACCTGTCCCAATAGGCTTCATCAAACTCGGCTATCGGCTTATCATCAGGGGTAATGGCGGCGTTATTGAGGGCAACATCAAGTTTCCCGTAAGTGTCAACGGTAAATTTTACCATGTTTTGAACATCTTCAGATTTGGAAACATCAGTTTTCACAAATGAACATTCGCCGCGTGCTGCTTTTATTTTATTAGTCTGTTCCCGCCCTTTTTCTTCATTAAAATCAGCAATGACCACTTTGGCGCCTTCTTTGGCAAAAAGCTCAGCCGTTGCAGCACCCATTCCCATTGCGCCACCTGTTATAATGGCAACTTTGTTTTGTAATCGTCCCATAGGTTAAAAATTTATTGTGAGGAAATAAAGTTTTTCGGAAGCTGCTGAAAATTACAATCCTCCCATTAATCCGTTTGAATTTGATTTTAAATTAAAGAATACAGGTCATTAAATGCTTCGGTCATGGATGGATGCGTGTAGATTGTATCTCTTACCATTTGATAATCCAATCCACAATTTATCGCAACCTGAATGGTATTAATCATTTCATTGGCATCATTACAAAATAAAGTGCAACCCAGAATTTTATTGGTTTTGAAGTCAATCACAGTTTTTAAAAGACCATTAGTGTTGCCATCTATGCGGGCACGAACCACTTTTGCAGCAGGTAGTTTTGCAACTTTGAAATCATACCCTTTTTCTACTGCTTCTTTTTCGCGAAGACCAATATGCGCTAACTGGGGCGTTATAAAAACAGAAGAAGCCACTTGTTTTCTTTGATTAGCGGAAATGTATTTGCCTCCGGATAGCTGGTCTCTGATAATACGAAAATCATCTAAAGAAATATAGGTAAACTGCGGCCCTCCATTAATGTCGCCAATTGCCCATATGTTAGGAACATTTGTCTTCAAAAATTCATCTACCTCTATATATCCTTTAGGGTCTGTATTTATTCCCGCTGCTTTCAAATTCAATCCTTCTGTCATTGGTTTTCTTCCAGTGGCTATCAGGATAGCTGACCCAATTGCCGAAATAAGCTTTCCCTCTTTATTTTTATACCGGACACATGCATTATCGTCTTTTGTATCTTCTATTCTTTCAACAGAAGCGCCCAAAATGATGTTTATTCCTTTTGCAGTAAGCACCTTCAAAACTTCATCTGCGATGTCTTTGTCTTCTCTGGGCAAAAAGGTTTCTCCGCTTTCCAATACAGTTACTTCTGCACCAAATTTTGCATACATATCAGCAAATTCCAATCCAATAAACCCGCCGCCAATGATGATAAGTTGCTTAAACAACACAGCCTGTTCCATTAAAGAAATGCTGGTGAAAACCTTTTTAGATTTTTCTATGCCTGTTATAGGCGGCAGAAAAGGCTGAGACCCGGTATTAATAAAAATGCGATTTGCCTGAATGGTCTTTTCCTCATTAATGCCGCTAAATTTTATTTGCACTTCAGTTGGCGAGATAAAAGAGGCTTGCCCTGTGATAACGATAGCAGAAGGCAATTTTTCTATGTTGCCATAATTTAATTTTCTGAGAAAGGAAGTGAGCTCATTTTTTTCGGTAAAAGCTTTTTCGTAGGGCAATTTTTCTTCGGCGCTTTTAATCAGATATTTTGTGGGTATGCAGGCTACGTTTATGCATGAACCTCCATACATTTTATCAGACATTTCAATAAGAGCTACTTCCTGCCCTTGCTTTGCCAACCACGCTGCCAACGTTTTTCCGCCCTTGCCAAAACCAATAATCAGGTTTTCGTAATGAGATTTAATAGTCTTTGTCATTAGGTTTTAAATTTTATATTGGGTGTAATGGTTATTCCGCTCCATTGCCGTAAAAGGAAGCGATATGTTTTCGCTTAATGAATATTTACGGAGAGGAGCAGCTATTGATAGAAAATCCGGAACGGCTTTTAAATAACTATTGCAAAAACGATGACACAATCTCTGAAGGACTTAGTAGGGAAATTAATTTTTCCCCTTTATACGAATAAACATTGAAACTAAACTTTTTTTATTCCATCCCTTGAAGCGCCCTCGTTGAACAACCAAGGTATTATTGTAATAAGGATTGAGAAAATATTGAAAGACAAAATTAGCTTTCGGGTTCTCCCAACCAGCCACTTGTCCAAAGCGCAATACATTAAAAACAAGCGTATCACCTGTTTGTTCAAGTGTATAATAATTGCCCGCAAATTGTATTAACTGCTTTATGTCTGTAGCTTTGTCAACTTTTTGCAAAAGGTCTTCATTTTTTTGAAAGTAAGTAAAGCTTGTGGTTAATGTGTCTTCGTCAAATACAGAACGATAACCAATAAAGTAACCACTATCTTCAGCCGCAACAACATACCATAACAAACTATTGAAAGGCGTGGATGTGATTATAACACTGTTGTATGAGATATGCCGATCAGATAAAGATTGCTCTATCTTGTTATCTATTGATACTTTATTGAAAATTGTATAAAGCAAATATGCGGCAGCAGGAATGAAACCTGCAAATAACCATTTTCTTCTTGTGGAATGATTATTCCTTAAAATAATCAATGCAACGAAGGCAATTACTATTGATAAAGAGAAAAAAGGATCGGCAACAAACAGTAAATGAAATGAAAAGCGTTGATGACTGAATGGTTCAAAAAGACCGGTACCATATGCATTGCAAGTGTCTAACAAAGCATGCAACCATATTTGCAAACAAAAGAAAACAGACATTTTTGTCAACGAAAAAATTTGCAGATGTAAAATTTTTTTTACTGAAAAAGCCAATGGTATAGCTGCAATTAATCCAAAGAAGATCGAGTGAGTAAATCCACGGTGAAACAAAAGGTTTTCAGTTGGAGACAACCAAAGAGACGCAGCAATATCAACATCCGGAAAGCTTTGAGCAATTGCTCCTAATATAAGAGCTTTTTTACCGATTTGTTTTGAAAAAGCAGCTTCTCCAATGCATGCCCCAAGAGCAATATGTGTAATAGAATCCATTATATTGAAAGATTACAGCTATTATTTTGAACCGGTATTATTGCCGGTAATGATTTGCACTTTACTTCTTTTTAATCTGTCAAATAATTTTGCATTCCGCTTGAATGGATACCAATCGTAAAGTAATAATTCTGCGGGTCTCCAAAAAGCTACCCATCCGAGAATTGCAAGCGACTCTCTAATTGTTACAAATAAACCCCCCATAGAAAAAAGAGATCTTCCTGCTTCTGACAATAAAACCATAAAGGTGAGAAACGCAAAACCAATTATAAGGCTTCTTCCCCCATGTTGTAACACTTGCTTTATTTGTGTTTTTGATTTTTTTTCAAGAAATGTAAAGTGATGATGTACTGCTGTAGCTATTTCTTCTTCTCTGTAGTTTGCTGATGCGGGCAAATAGACGGTTACTGTTATTGGTGCATGACGCGGCAAAAGAGAGGCTTGTTCAACTATCGATTCTTCAACATCTTCGTTTAAGACACGTTTTTGATAAAGAGAAGTAACCGGCTTTAAAAGAATTTGATTTACGTTATCAGCATAAAGGATGATGTCAGAGGATTTGCTCATATCGGGAACATTTAGCCGTGAAAAATCGTAGTTATGTTTTACTCCTGAATCGCGAAAAGAAAAAGAAAGATATTTCTCCGGGAATAGAATTTCGCAATCATTAAACATTTCTAATCTTATTTGACAAATATTTCATCAACTCAATGCAAAGAAGTGATGCAAGTGTAACCAAAGAAATTAATTCAATAGCATTCGAATTTAAAGTTGTTGTTTTGAACACTGGTTGTAAGAAGGGGATGTAAACAATTAATAATTGCAGAATTACTGTAAGGATAATTGCGCCCCACATTCCTTTATTTGCAAATATTCCTTTAACGAAGAGAGAATGATAAACTGCACGAACAGAAAGTGCATTGCCTAATTGAACAAAACATAACGTTGTAAACACCATTGTTTGCTGGGTTTTTACATCATATCCCTCCTTTACCGCCCACCATTGAATAAAAAGTGCAGACAGCGTTAAAACAATTGCTGAAAAAATTATTTTTAATATTAACCCTCCTGCAAACAGGTTTTCTTTCGGAGGTCTTGGTGGTCGATGCATGATACCTTCTTCCGCAGGTTCCGCAACAAGAGCAATACCGGGCAAACCATCTGTCACTAAATTTATCCATAAGATGTGGATAGGAAGTAATGGAATAGCAAATCCAAGAATCGGTGCAAAGAACAAAGTAAGAATTTCACTCAGGTTACAGGAGAGCACATATAAAATGAATTTTCTTATATTTTCATAAATTCTTCTTCCTTCCTTTACAGCTTTAACAATGGTGGCAAAATTATCATCAAGCAGGATCATATCTGATGCTTCTTTGGCTACATCAGTACCGGTTATACCCATCGCTAAACCTATGTCTGCCTGTTTTAAAGATGGAGCATCATTCACGCCATCACCAGTCATTGCTACAAATTCACCCGTGCTTTGCAGCGCTTTTACAATATTTAATTTTTGTTCAGGAGATACTCTTGCATACACAAAAATCTTTTTTACTTTTTCATTAAATTCTTCTTCTCCAAGTTTATCCAAATCAGCACCTGTCTTTGCTTCCTCACCTTCATCGATTAGTTGCAAGCGCACCGCAATGGCTTTAGCCGTAAGCTGCTGGTCTCCGGTTATCATCACTGTTTTAATTCCTGCTGTTTTACATTGGCGTATAGCATCAATAACTTCCTCGCGTGGCGGGTCAATCATGGCGGTCATTCCTAAAAAGTCCATGTCTTTTTCTAAACTTACTTCCAATTTGTGGGGCTCTTGCTCAAAAATTTTATAGGCAAAAAATAAAACTCTCAACCCATCCTTTGCCCATCCCTCATTCACATGTAACCATTCCTGAATGCTGTCTTTGTACTTCTCAGATAGTACTGCTGCTATTTTTCCAGGAGCACCTTTAGTAAATAAAATCCATTTATCTCCATTTCTATGTAGAGTACTCATCCGCATTCGAGATGAATCAAAAGGCAGTTTTAATAATAACGGATATTTTGTATCTGCTTCCTCTTTTGTATAGCCATCTTTTAAAGCATAATAAACCAATGCTGTTTCTGTAGAATCTCCTAACAATTCATCATTATCTGATGATCTCACTTCATTATTTAAGAGCATGGCATATTCCAATAACTCTTCGTTATTATCAGTCGCCTGCATTTTTTCAACTGTCATTACATTTTGTGTAAGTGTCCCGGTTTTGTCGGTGCAGATATAGGTAACTGAGCCCAAAGTTTCCACAGCAGGAAGTTTTCTGATTAATGCTTTTTGCTTTACCATTCTCGCAGCACCACGGGCAAGTGCAATTGTTATCACTGCCGGAAGGGCTTCGGGTAAAGCCGCAACAGCCAGCGACAGGGCTGTCAAAAACATTTGAAATGCAGGTTCGCCGCGCCATAATCCAAACACAAATACAATCACGCAAATGAGTATGACAACTACAGCCAATTGTTTGCTGAACACCGCAAGCCTTTTTTGAAGAGGTGTTTTTTGAAAACCAATATCGAGTAAACCGGCAATTTTTCCTATCTCAGTATTCATACCAGTAGAGGTAACGACCGCTCTGGCAGATCCGTTACTCACTATTGTTCCCTTGAAAACCAT
>Ga0157373_10002747_pt1 | contig 13325 bp, 8 predicted proteins | sample C65metaG_FD_113460 | JGI IMG/M metagenome (GOLD analysis project Ga0157373, IMG submission 113460) | Corn rhizosphere microbial communities from Kellogg Biological Station, Michigan, USA - C6-5 metaG | ecosystem: Host-associated > Plants > Roots > Rhizosphere > Soil | place: USA: Michigan... | reverse complement strand
TTCATGGAAGGGCGATGAAGGTTTTTATTACAGCCGGTATCCGGAAACTAATGATAAAGAAAAGCTGACTCAGCAAAATCAGCATCATACGGTTTATTACCATAAGATGGGGACACCGCAGGAGCAGGATAAATTAATTTACGAGGATGCAGCGCATCCGTTAAGGATAATAGGCGGGCACCTTACAGAAGATGAACGCTTTTTAATTATCACCAAAAGCGAAGGCACCAGTGGCTCTGAAATTTGGGTAAAAGATCTAAAAAATCCATCGGTCCAAAATGATTTTGTTTTATTGGTGAAAGGCTTCGATACTGAATCAAGTGTGGTAGATAATGACGGCGATAAAATTTTAGTGCGCACCAATGCCGGAGCGCCCAATTATAAAATTGTTTTGATTGACCCCAAACATCCTTCTGCTGAAAACTGGGAAACCATAATTCCTGAAAGAAAAGAATTGCTTGAATCCGTGGGAACTGCCGGCGGAAAATTATTTTTGACTTACCTACAGGACGCTTCCAGCCGTGTTTATCAAACCGATTATAAAGGTCATAATGCGAAGCAAATTGAGTTGCCGGGGATAGGCACTGCGGTGGGCTTTTCAGCGCATAAAAACGATAAAGAGCTTTTTTATTCCTATACATCTTTTGACTATCCCACCGCCACATTCAGGTATGATATTGAAAATAATACTTCCAATTTATTCCGTAAAAGTGAAGCGAAGGTGAATGCAGATAATTATCAAACGTTGCAATCATTTTGCATCAGCAAAGACGGTACAAAAGTGCCGATGTTTATCACTTATCGAAAAGGATTAAAGCTGGATGGAAATAATCCCGTTTTAATGTATGGGTATGGTGGCTTCAATATTGCACTGACGCCGGCATTTTCTATTTCAAATGCCTTCTTTCTTGACCAGGGCGGCGTGTTTGTGGAAGTGAACCTGCGAGGCGGAAGTGAGTACGGAGAGTCATGGCATGAAGGGGGGATGTTGCAAAACAAACAAAATGTTTTTGATGATTTTATTGCTGCTGCGCAATTTTTAATTGATAAAAAATATACGAGTCCTTCGAAATTAGCCATACGTGGAGGCAGCAATGGCGGACTGTTAGTAGGCGCTGTAATGACTCAAAGGCCGGAACTTTTTAAAGTGGCCATTCCACAGGTAGGTGTGATGGATATGCTGCGTTACCATAAATTTACCATCGGCTGGGCATGGGCTACTGAATATGGCAGAAGCGATAATGAAAAAGATTTCAAGAATCTTATTAAATACTCTCCCTTGCAAAATTTAAAGGCCGGTGTAAAATATCCGGCCACGCTCGTAACAACGGCAGACCACGACGACCGCGTAGTGCCCGCACATAGCTTTAAATTTGTGGCCACCCTGCAGGCTTGCAACGATGGAACCAATCCCACCTTGATACGCATTGAAAGTAAGGCCGGGCATGGTGGCGGAAAACCGACCGATAAACAAATTGAAGAAGCTGCCGATATCTGGAATTTTGTGATGTATAACCTGGGAATGGATTTTAAGTCAATTTGATAAGCGTTTACCAAAATAAAAAATGGCGGTAAAAGCCCGTTTACTGTATTTCATAAATAAGCCGCTTCCATTTTGAAGCGGCTTATTTATTATTAAAATATTAAAAGATTGTTTATGCTGCCCTGGCCCTTTTCACCAGCTTCATTCCGAAATATACTAGATGGATAAAAGCGAACACCAAAGAAAAGTAATATAATGGTAAATCCGGAACCGGGGCGCTGTAGTGATGTGCAAAAGCAAGGATGACTAATAATACAGCCAATGAGAGTCCACAGATGCCCACAGTCTTATTTCCTTTTCTATCAAAAGCGCCGTCTATATTGAGGTGGCTTCTTTTGATACCATAAGCTAAATAAATATCCAGGCCAATCAGCATCCAAACTATCAGGCGTATCCAGGTATCAAATGGAAGAAATACCATCATGCCAAGGCAAACCAGCACGCCTAAAATCGGAATCAATGGAACAAATGGCACTCTGAATGCGCGCGGCGCATCTTTCATGCTTCGGCGCATCACCAATACACCAAGGCATACTAAAATGAAGGCGAACAATGTGCCGATGCTGGTCATTTCACCCACAATCCTGCCGGGAATCAATGCCGCAAAAGCGCTCACAAAAATCATAAATAACAGGTTTGATTTATAGGGTGTCCTATGTTTACTGTGAATCTGTGAAAATACTTTGGGAAGCAATCCATCAGTGCTCATAGAATAAAAAACGCGGCTTTGTCCCAAAAGCATTACTAGGATTACCGAGGAGTATCCCAAAAGAATCGCAATAATAATCATCGTGTTGAGCCAGGGGAAAGCCGGGATTACAATGCCATTGGCGCCAATAGGCCCCATTTGCTTAATAGCTATGGCAACGGGTGCAAGGTCGGCGCTGCCACCCACATTGAACATTTTATAATTGGCCACGCCTGTCATCACATACGCAAAGAAAATATATAACACGGTGCAGATGGCGAGCGAGCCTAAAATCCCGATGGGCATGGCTTTTTTGGGATTTTTCGTTTCCTGCGCCGCCGTGGATACCGCATCAAATCCAATATAGGCAAAGAATACTACGGCCGCTGCCCTGATGACACCGGACCATCCAAAACTTCCAAATGAACCGGTATTTTTTGGAATTAAGGGCTTCAGATTTTCGGGCCTTATATATTTAAAGCCGATTATAACAAATACGATTACGATAGATACTTTCAATATTACGATTACGCCATTTACCCATGCAGATTCACTCGTGCCCCTGATGAGTATTAAAGACATAACTACTACGATGAACACTGCAGGCAGATTAAAAAAGCCATGGATGACTTCTCCATTTGCCGCCGTAACGGAATCAAAAGGCGTCATCATTAATTCAGGAGGAAGCGCCACTCCGAACGACTTAAACAATTCTCCAAAATATCCTGCCCAACTGGACGCTACCGTAGCTGCACCCACGGCATATTCCAAAACAAGGTCCCAGCCAATAATCCATGCAATAAATTCTCCCATAGTAGCGTAGGAATAGGTATAAGCGCTACCTGCTACCGGAATCATCGAAGCAAATTCTGCGTAGCAGAGTCCGGCAAATGCACAACCGACGGCCGCAATCACGAATGAAATCATAATACCTGGTCCGGCATAATTTGCGGCAGCCATCCCGGTGATTGAAAATAATCCTGCGCCAATAACAGCTCCAATACCTAAAGCGACTAATGACATGGGGCCCAACGTGCGTTTAAGGGTTTGATCGCCGGTTTGGGACGCTTCATTAAGCAGCACATTGATTGGTTTTCTAACAAACAAACTCATTTTGGGTTGTTTTTTTTTAAAGATGCGGAAAAGTAAGGAATAATTTAAAAAAACCGCAAAAACTTTTGTTGATCAATAAAGCCTGAAATGCTGCAATTCGGCTTTCCCGGCTATTCACCTTAAAATAAAAAATGGGAATATTTCTTAATTTACTATGGATATTGAAAATTCTTTTACATCCACAAATGAGATTCTTTAGTGGCATGAATAATGTGCAATCAATAAATAGCTTTGAAGTACGGGCCATATTTCCTGATAAAAAATATATCGAAATGGAGAAGTTAGATACAATCATTGCAGTAAAGGATGTAGACAGCAGTGCCAACTGGTACTCAAAAATATTTTGTTTCACCAATGCCTCGCCCCCGGGCCACGGGTTCGCTGTTTTAAAATCGCCCACCGGCGAAATTGTGTTATTACTTCATCAATGGGAAATGGACCATCATCCCACTTTAGAAGATGCTACCATAACGGCGGGAAACGGATTGCTGCTGTATTTCAGAACAGACAAGCTGCAATCATTTTATGAAAAGGCTAAAGCGGCGGGCTGCATCATAGAAGAAGATATCCATGTAAATCCAAAATCCGGGAAAAGAGAATTTGCTTTTCGCGATCCTGACGGGTATTATTTGGTAGTGAGCGATTTCCATGAGTTTGACAATTAAATAACCAATTGCGCACTTCCGTTTTTTACAATTTTCTGCACGTCTTCCATTTTAATTTCGTGGCTGAAAAAATGTTTAAAATGGAAAACAAAAATTACAGCGCTACTATTGAAGTAGAACAATCGCCTCAAGAAGCATTCAGAGGTGGGATCAGTATTTTAAAGTCAGCCTTCGTGAACTCATCACCAAATTATAAGACTTCCGAAGGCCTTCGGTTAATAAACAAAATAAGAAATCGCATTTTTTATTGATTTACTGGCTTTGCTTCGTTAGTTGCACCTCGGTAATAGGGCTGAAGAGAAACAGTTTATTTGACGAAATATCTTTGCACAAAAACCGCGTCCTGATTTTCTTTATTTTTTGATACACCAATCCGTTTTTAAATAAAAAAAGGCTTTGGTCAGGCAATTCTTCCAATAAATATACTCCTGGCTTGTGGGGATCGTATTTCTTTAAAATCCTGGTGAGCGACGCCTCCGCACAGGAGCTTGCTGCAGGATTTTTCAGTGTTTTTACCAATTCTTTTTCTATATCATGCGGGAAGATTTTTTTTATAATGAACCGCTCCAGTATTTTGCCAAATTCAGCTTTCCATTCCGGCCCATGAGCCAGAATCCGGTTTCCATATTTTTCATAGGCTACCAGGTGGCCAAGCTCGTGGAGCAAAGTGATTAAGAAAGAGTATTTATTGAGATTGCCGTTTACGCTGATGCGATGATTTTTGTCATGGTGCTTATTACGGTAATCACCAAGCTTGGTCATGCGTTCGCGCGTTACCGTAAGGTGAACTTTAAATTCTATCAGATAATAGGCTACGTCTTCGTAGGCGCCATCAGGCAGGTAAATAGTGAGTTGTCGTAAAGGAGATTCTTTTTTAGGCATCCGGATTCTTTCGTGCTATTTTCATTAATTGTACTACCTCCAGAAAAGTATACACCAAATAAATACCCAGCGAGGTAAGAATGGAGGGCTTATTCACTTCTCCGCCCAATGCAACGATATAAACCAGGATAGCCCCAACGATTACAAACATTTTCAGTAAAAGCGATGAGTAAACACCCCTTATGAAGGCATTGATATTTGTGGAACGCACGCCCCTGGTTTGAATGTAGAAACCAAAAAATGTTAAAAGGAAAAGAATGATATTAGCCACTATTAAAAACGCCACATTAAACCCATATTCTTTTAAAGAATTAAAGAAAATGAATACAATCAAATTGATAAGAAGAAAAAGACCGATAACGGGAATAAATTTTTTGACAAGAGATTGAAGCATGTTCAATGTGATTTAAAATATGCAAGTTCCATCAACAGGTTGTTATATAGCAAAGAAAATAAAAATTAAGCATGTGAGTTTATTAATTTATTAAAGAAAAATAGAAATTTCTCTCTTTGCCGCCAAGCAAAATTGCACCAAAACAGTCCTGGATTTTCACTACACCTCTGAAATCTTAAAAAAAATATATTGTTTTTTTTGAAATCCGGTTTACATGTATTTACTTTGTATTTCAAAGTACTTTCAATAAAAAATTAAAGCCATGGAAAAGAAAAATAAATCATTCCGCCCGGTGTTTTGGATTTCTTCAATAACTATCTCTTTGTTGTTAATTCCGTTTATTGCGATGCAATTTACCAACGAGGTAAACTGGAGTGTATTTGATTTTATCATCATGGGCATCCTGATATACGGAACGTGTTTTTTATTTTACATAATGGTAAGACGTTCTTCAAATTTCATTTTTCGTCTTGCCATTTCCATTGCGATTCTTTCTTCTTTTTTATTGATTTGGGTAAATCTTGCCGTGGGTCTGATTGGCTCCGGGCCCAATATCGCCAACCTGATGTATATAGCGGTTTTTGTCATTTTAATCGGAGGTACCTATTTTTCCGGGCTTACGCCCCAAAGGCTGCAGTGGGTAATGTTTATTGCTGCAAGTTCACTTTTAATTTTTGCCATAATTCAGTTGCTCGCCAAAATGTATCAATACCCTGGAAGTTCGGTGGTCGAAATTTTAGGTGTCAATTCATTTTTTGCTGCCCTGTTTTTATGTGCCGGCCTCTTATTCCGGTTGATTAGCCGCCCGCCAAACCGGTCCGCGAACCATAGCATCATAGGAAGATAAAGGTTTGGAAACAGGCTGCGTTATCTTTTATTGGAAGTGTCCCTGATTATTTTAATCGTCATGCTGATGATAATAAGAACTGGAAGAAGCCAAACCAACAGCGGAAAAGAAAGGTGAAGCCATCCGTCGGCTTTAAAGCCAAAAAAAACGCCCAGGCCGATTCCTGCCAAAAACTGCATACCCATTCCGGCATATTTTATCAGTTCGCTGTTGGTTTCTTTTCTGCTTTTCAAAATTTATATTTTAATTTTTTTTTCATAGAAACTTTACAAAACAACCCATGTTGTTAAAAATAAATGGCAGGCTGCATTTAATGGCATATTAGCTGAAAATAACCGTATTTTTAAAATAATTTTGCGGAAAATCAGTTTTCTAAATAGTAAACGAACATTTTTTGCTGTTTTTTATTTCCAACAAATTCAAATTATTGATGAAAATCCGGATCATTAAGCTACTACCTATATTATTGATCTTCTTTTTTTTACTCCCGGATGCTCACGCTCAGCTTGGCAAAATAACTTTTGATTTACAAAAAGATAAGCCGCAGAAATTTAAAGATAAACCGCTCAGGTCAGAAAGGCCGCAGGATAAGAAGCTGGGACTTATTGGGCGATTTGTTCAAAATACTACGAGTCACTACAATTACTTTTTCAACGCCAATAACAAAATCAACAGTACGATTGAGCGGGCCCGGATGGTCACCAAAGATGATTACTCGCAATTAATTCCTTATTACAGCTATTCACCCGAAAATACGGCTTCCCAAAAAGTATTGCTTGATTCAGTAATCCTGGAAGCCACGGCAGGTATTTTATTGCATGATCTGCGTACCAATTGGGTGGATAATTTTTACTTGTTAATCGGTGAGGCTTACTATCTCAGGAATGATTTCGATTCAGCATCGATGACTTTTCAGTTTATCAATTTTAATCTTCATCCAAAAGAAAAGAAAAATGAGGATGAGGATGTGGTAGTCGGAAGCAATCAGAACGAAGGCAATAATGCTCTTACCGTGTCGAGCCCCGAAGACCGGAGCCTGGCAGATAAAGTGTTTTCGAGGCCGCCAAGCAGAAATGATGCGCTGGTGTGGCAAATCAGAACTTTAACTGATATGGGCGATTATGCTGAAGCCGCCGGAATTATTAATACGCTGCGCAACGATCCGCAGTTTCCTGAGCGCCTTCAATCCTATTTCCAGGAAGTGCAGGGATATTGGTTTTTTAAACAAAAAATGTATGACAGCGCGGTTGGGTACCTGGAAAAGTCGCTTCCGAATTCATTGGATTTACAAGACCAGGCAAGGCGTGAATATTTGCTGGGCCAGCTTTATGAGATGAATGATAAACAGGATACGGCATCAGAGTATTACAGCCTCGCCATCCATCATACTACTGATCCGTTGATGGATATTTATGCGAACCTGAACCAGGCAAAAATGTTGAAAAGTAAAGACCCGGCAGAAATTGATAAAGGAATTGACCGGCTGGTACGCATGGCTCGTAAGGATAAGTTTGAACCTTACCGCGATATCATTTATTATTCGGCGGCCGAATTAGCCATGTTGAAACCGGATACCAGCGCGGCGCTTTCTTTTTATAAAACAAGCACCCGGTTTAATGCAGAAAACATTTCACTGAAAAACAAAGCTTTTTTGAACCTGGCTGAAATCAATTACGAGCTAAGGGATTACAAACAATCTTATAATTTTTATGACAGCTTGCAGGCCGGTGACACTACGCTGCAAAATTTTGCTGATATAGAAGCCAGAAAAGATGCCCTCGCTCATGTAGTGAGAAGCCTGAACATCGTTGACAGGGAAGACAGCCTGCAGCTTATAGCGGCGCTGCCTGCTTCAGCAAGAGACGAATTTTTGAAAAAATTGTCTAAAAAATTAATGAAGGAACGCGGCCTGAAAGAAGATGTGAACGCCTATAATCCTGCAGGAGCTTTTATGAATGACCGCAATATGTCACAGAATTTTTATGGAAATAATACCCAAAAAGGCGATTGGTATTTTTACAACAATTCTGTGAAAGCGCAGGGACTTACCGAGTTTAAAAGAATATGGGGCAAGCGACAGAACGAGGATAACTGGCGGAGATCCTCTTCAGGCAGGGGCGCTGCTGTAGCCGGCAGGCAGCCAAGCGAAACTAATGATTATGGTGATCCGCTAACCGCCATAGCTTCGCCGGAAAAAGAGGAGGTGATGGCTGCACCTGAACAGGCTGATGTTTCTGTGGAAGGCTTGCGTGCTAATCTTCCGCTAACTTCTGCTGAATTGGATACGAGTAATGTAAAAGTGGCGCGTGCTTTATTCCAGCTTGGTAAAGATTATCAAACGCTTCTGGAAGATTATTACGCAGCTATAGAAGCGTATGAGCGTTCGCTGAAAAGATTTCCTGATAGTTTATACGGGGGCGAATTGTACCTCAATCTTTCCTATTGCTATCGAAAAATCGGGAACAATGAGCTGGCGGATCGTTACAAAAATCTTCTCACGAAGAATTTTGGCGACAGCAAATTCGCGATGCGGGTATTGCATCCTGAAATGTTTAATCCTACCAAAAATGACACGGCTGCACAAAACAGGTACGACAAAATTTATAATTTGTTTATAGAGGGCAAGTTTGATGAGGCCATAAAAGAAAAAGCTGACGCAGACAGTTTGTATGGACAAAGCTATTGGAACCCGCAGCTATTGTATATTCAGTCGGTATATTATATTCAAAAAAAGGAAGATAGCGCCGCTACGAAAGTTTTAAACCAGATAATTGCCAACTACCCCGGCACGGCGATGGAAGAAAAAGCGAAAACCATGGTCGATGTGCTATCGCGCCGCGACAGTATAGAAAAATATCTGACTAACCTGGAAATTGTAAGGGCAAAAGAAGATTCGCAGGTGGTGGTTTTTGATGATTCGAAGCCGGTAAACAAGCCTGCGCCGCCCGTGACGAGTACAGATAAACCGCAAGTTCAAAATGAGAAAGTGGTAGCCGCCCAGGTAGAATTAAGCCCGGATAAAAAATTAGCGCCCCCGGTGAAAAAGTCAGGCTTTATTTTTGATCCGTTAGAGCCGCAGAATGTAATAATGATTTTAACAAAAGTGGACCCCGTGTATAGCAGTGAAGCAAGAAATGCATTCAACAGGATGAACAGCCAAAGCTATAATACCAACAAAATCGAAATTAAAAAAGATACCTTAGACAGTGAACGAACAATTTTGGTATTTTCTCAATTTGCGGATGCGCAGGAAGCAATGAAATACATGGATAAACTGAAGCAGGCGGCCCCTTCACAAATATCATGGCTGCCTGCCCAGAAATATAAATTTTATATCATCTCTGACAGCAACCTGCAATTTTTAAAAGAGAATAAAAATTTACAGAATTACATCGATCTGTTGGACAACAAGTACCCTGGAAAATTTTAAATATTCCTTTCAGTATTATTTAATATTTTTCGGTTTTTAAAGCAAAGAACAAATGCAAACTCCCCAGCGGAAAAAGGTAAAGAAGGAATCAAAAATAAAAGCCAGTGTAAAAATATTGTGGACCATTGTGGCTGCGGGTTTTGCACTATTTATTGTTGTGCTCGCCTCAGCTTATTTTGGTGTTTTTGGTAAACTACCTTCTTTAGAAGAATTGGAAAATCCACAGGCAAATCTGGCCACTGAAATATATGCAAACGATGGTAAAACCCTGATGGGTAAAATTTATACGGAAAACCGGGTGCAGGTGGAATATAAGGATATTTCCAAAAGCGTAATTGATGCATTGATTTCAACTGAAGACGTTCGTTTTTATGACCACTCAGGTATTGATCCTATCGCCCTTGGGCGTGCAATTAAAGGCTTTGGAAAACAGGGCGGCGCCAGCACGATTACCCAGCAACTCGCCAAGAAAATTCTCGGGCAGGAAAATCATGTGCCTGTCTTAAAAAGAGCAATTGATAAAATTAAAGAATGGATTGTGGCGCTTAAGCTGGAGCGCAATTTTACCAAGCAGGAAATCATTTCCCTTTATCTGAACCGCGTTTCATGGCTGAACGTTTATGGCATCAGGAATGCAAGCCTCGTATATTTTCAAAAAGAACCTTCAAAACTTACTCCTGACGAAGCGGCGCTCTTAGTAGGTATGCTCAGCGGCCCTGGAAGATACGACCCCAGGCATAATCCAAAAGCTGCGCTGGCCCGCAGAAATTTAGTATTGGACCGGATGGTGACCAATAATGATTTGTCAAAAACCGAAGCAGATGCCTTGAAGAAAAAGCCGCTTGATGTAAAATATAAACTCGTGACCGAAAGCCAGGGAATAGCGCCCTACTTCAGGTCGGTATTGACAAAAAAGCTGCAGGATTGGTGTAATACCCACAAAAACCCGGCTACAGGCGAGAATTATGATTTATATAAAGATGGGTTGAAAATCTATACCACTATCGATCCCAAAATGCAGTTGTATGCTGAAGAAGCCGTAGTAAGGCACATGACATCGATGCAAAAGAATTTTAACCGTCAACTATCCAAAAATGCGTGGAAAGGGCAGGACTATATTTTAAATGCTGCCATGAAAGAAACAGAGCGATGGAAGAATATGAAAGAAAACGGCGCTTCGGACCAGGAAATAAAAAAATCTTTTTATAACCCGGTAAGCATGAAAATTTTTGCCTGGAATAAAAAGCGTGAAACAGACACCGTGATGACGCCTATTGATTCTATCAAATATTGTAAGCAAATGATGCAGACCGGCTTTTGCGCAATGGATCCTGTTACAGGCGAGGTGAAAGCATGGGTAGGCGGTATCGATTTTAAATGGTTCAAATACGATCACGTTACCGCAAACAGGCAGGTAGGTTCCACATTCAAACCCATCCTTTATACTTTAGCCATTACTGATGCAGGGATGACGCCTGATAGCTATATTGGCGGAAAGCCAATAACCCTGGCCAATAAAACGATTACCGGCCCGGGAGGCACCATGGCTTATTGTCTTGCCAAATCTATTAATGTAGCCGCTTTCGATTTAATGAGCCGTATCGGGCCTAAAAAGACGGTAGAGTTTGCACACTTGTGTGGCATTAAAAGCGAGATACCGCAAGTACCTTCTATTGCGTTGGGCTCTGCTGACATTCAGCTAATAGAAATGCTGCAGGCGTATACCATGTTTCCCAACAGGGGGTTTAATACAGAACCAATTTACCTTACGAAAATTGAAGATAAGAACGGAAATATCCTCCAGACTTTTGAACCAAAAGTGAAACAGGTAATTAGTGAAGTAGATGCCTTTACTATGGTAAAAATGATGGAAGGTGTGGTAAATTATGGTACCGGTGGGTCAATGCGATGGAGGTTTAATATCCAAAGTGAAATAGGCGCCAAAACCGGTACTACCAATGATAATACGGATGGATGGTTTATTGGTTATACGCCTCAATTGCTGGCAGGCGCCTGGGTAGGAAATGATGATCCGTTTTTGCATTTGCCAAAATACGGTACCGGGGGCGGAAGCGACATGGCCATGCCTGAATGGGCTTATTTTATGCAAAAAGTATATGAAGATAAATCGCTGGGAATTGATCCGCGGGCTACTTTCCAGAAGCCGGTTGAATTGAATAATAACCCTGTTTATGCCGACCAGAATTTCGCAGCCCTGTCGCAGGAAGGTCACGGCATCGATTCTGCGGATGTCCAGGGCAATGGCAATGCAAGCGATTATGCCCCTCCCTCCGATGTTCCTGTAGAATCAGATTTTACAAAACCGGCGGCACCGAAGGTTCAGCCTAAAGAAACGGCAAAACCCATCGGCCCCAAAAATTATATGCCCAATCCACCCGCGGCAAATGAACCCGAAAAAAAGCCAAAAAATGTGATGCCTAAGAAAGGCCAGGGGAGCGCCTCAGATTATTAATGCCAGCCGAAAACCGCTAAATATTTTTTACTCAGCTAAGAGGTTACCTGCAATGATAAAAATATATTTACGACAGTTTTGCTAAACCTATATTTGTCATTCAAAAACAAAAAAAATCGCCATGAAACGTATAAAAATTATTTTACCAGCTGCCTTATTCTTTGTGACGGCAAGCACGATTGCGCAAACTAAAAGCAAATTAAAACTTCCCGAAAACAAAAAATACCAGGTGGTAAATACATTGCAATCCAACAGTACTACCAACATACAGGGACAATCGATGGAATCTGCTGTAAACGTATCTTCCACTTATGATATTGAAGTGAAAGGAAAATCAGGATCCAATTATAACCTGAGCAGCACCATTTCCAAACTCACCACCAACATGACCATGATGGGCCAGGAAATAAAATTTGATTCAGAAAATAAAGAGGATATGGATGGCCCATTCGGTTCTGCACTAAAAGACTTTATTGGTAAGCCAAAAGCCATGAAAATGGATGCTTCCGGAAAAGTAACTTTTGATGAAAAAGACACGGCCATGAGTGAAATTGCCAAACAATTGCACCTCACGCAAAATGCATTTGGAACCCAATTGGCTTTTTTACCCTTGCCGGAAAAAGCAAAAGTGGGCGCCACCTGGACAGACAAGACCGACAATGAAGGCAGCTCCAAAACCACGAACTATACCATCCAGAATATTACCGGGAATATAGCTACCGTTTCTTTTGAATCTGTCGATTCGGTGGCCACTTCCATGGAACAAAATGGAATGGAAATTTCAGTAAAAACAAGCGGCAAATCTTCAGGGGAAGAGAAAGTAGATTTGAAAACCGGAGTTATCCAGTCGGGCACCACTAAAGCAGATGCCACGGGAACGGTATCCGCCATGGGACAGGAATTTCCGATGTCTACCAAGATCACTTCAACAACTACTGTCACAGAATTATAAATCAACTTTTAAGTTAGAATTCAGCCCTGCGATTCTATTTTGCAGGGTTTTTTTTGTGGGAAATAGAGACTGTAGGACAGCAGATAGACAAATAGGGACAATTTTTATTTTAATAAGAAGGACTGTTTATTAACGTTTTCTGAAAAAAAGCCGAACGCGATAATTATTACTTTCGCACTGTGAAAAAATATCAGGCTTACTTTTTCTATTTCCTCTACTGGATTTTGTTTTTTATAGCAGCGAAAATCGCTTTCTTACTTTATCATCCTGATTTAACGAAGACTTTAACCGGCACAGAAATCTTTAAAGTGTTTTTGTATGGCCTCAGGATGGACGCG
>Ga0157373_10002746_pt1 | contig 13331 bp, 13 predicted proteins | sample C65metaG_FD_113460 | JGI IMG/M metagenome (GOLD analysis project Ga0157373, IMG submission 113460) | Corn rhizosphere microbial communities from Kellogg Biological Station, Michigan, USA - C6-5 metaG | ecosystem: Host-associated > Plants > Roots > Rhizosphere > Soil | place: USA: Michigan... | reverse complement strand
TTGCAAGGTGGTGCCGATCACGGCGTAGTCGCCACTGGCCCAAGCGACTTTCTGACGTTCCTTAAGGGCAGTGAGATCAATCGGGGTACTCATGACAGCGAGCTCCGTGGCAGAGAGAATGCACAGGCTGCGACGCGGACCGTGCTTGCTCACTATCGCGCCGAGGCTGCCCGGCGTCCCTGTCAATCGTCCGGCGAGCCCATAAACCGGGGACTTTGCCGATGAGCGGTGGAAATCTGTCAAGCCCATGAAACAGGTTGGCTGGCATAGGGCTGCAGATACTGGCAATGGCTCATGGGTCGCGACCCATGAGCCATTGTTATTGCGATCAAGCCGCCGGCGCCTTGGCCTCCTCCAGCAACTGCTTGATCATCTGCTCCTGCTCCGCATAACGACCTTCACCGAAGTGGCTGTAACGCACTTGGCCCTTGGCGTCGATCAGGTAATGCGCCGGCCAGTACTGGTTGTCGAAGTGGCGCCAGATCGCGTAGTCGTTGTCGATCGCTACCGGGTAGGTGATGCCGAGTTTTTTCACCTGATCCTTGACGTTGTCGATGAGGCGTTCGTAGCCGTACTCCGGCGTATGCACGCCGATCACCACCAAGCCGTCCTTCTCATATTTCTGCGCCCAGTCTTTGACATACGGAAGGGTGTGCTGGCAGTTGATGCAGTCGTAGGTCCAGAAATCCACCAGCACCACTTTGCCGCGCAGGGATTCGGCGCTGAGTTCGGGGGAGTTGAGCCACTGCACAGCGCCGGACAGCGACGGCATCGCGCCCTGGGCGTCGTCCATCATCGAATCCGCGCGGACCTTGCTGACGAAGTAGTCGACCACTTTCGGCACGTTTTCCAGGACGTTTTTCTCGACGCTGGCAACGCCTTCCGAAGAGGTGTTGGCGAGCAGGGTTTTGTCCGCGCCGGTGGCGATCACCGCGACCGTAGCCAGCACCGCAACCCCGGCACCGCGGCGCAACCAGCCACTGAACGGGATCGACGGTTTCAGCCGATTGACCAGACCGCGCCCGGCGAAGATCAACGTGCCCAGCGACAAGGCACTGCCGGCGCCGTAAGCCAGCAGCAACAGGCTGGTCTGCGCATTGGCACCTTGCAGCATCGCGCCGGTGAGAATCACTCCAAGGATCGGCCCGGCACAAGGCGCCCACAACAGGCCGGTGGCGACACCGAGCATGATCGAGGCCATGGGTCCTGCGCGTTTACGGGTGTCCTGATCGAGGCGATTGCCCAACGCGACAAAGGGTTTGGTCAGCCAGTCACCGACCCGGGCCGAAATCAGCGACAGGGCAAACAGCGCCATGACCAACAGGGCCACGTGGCGGCCGGTGTTGCTGGCCTCAATCACCCACTCGCTGCTGACCACGGCGAGGCTGGAGATCAACGCAAAGGTCAGCGCCATGCCGCCGAGGGTGAGCAGGATCGAGGAGCGTGTACGGTTGGCGCCAGCGAACAGAAACGGCACCACCGGGAGGATGCACGGACTGAGGACGGTCAGCAGACCGCCGAGAAATGCGATGAGGTACATGACGGGTCACCTTGAAATGGGGGCTGGGCGCACAACCGGGCAGCGAGGGGATATGTTCCCTCGCTAGCTCGCTTTATTGACGCCGTGGCTCATGCGTTCTGGCCGTCCAGCAACTGCGCTTGTGGCGTGCGACTGGCACCGTTTTCCGCGACCAGTTGGCCCTGCGGCGTGCGGCTGGAACCGTCAGCGGCGAGCGTCTGGCCCTGCGGCGTGCGGCTGGATCCGTCAGCGGCAACCATCTGGCCCTGCGGCGTGCGGCTGGAGCCGTCAGCGGCGATCAGTGCATCGCTGCCCTCCTTCGCCACTGTGGTCAGCTGGAAGCAGGTGCTGCTGGCGCAACTGCTCTGCTCCAAGGCACTGTTGGCGTGGGCGGCGGCACCGGTGAAGGCGAAGGCTGCTGCGGTCAGAAAGCGCGAGACGTTGTTCATGGCAAAACTCCTTGCAGAAAAAGTAGGGATGACTCAGTTCTGGTTGTTGCAGCCGTCAGCGAATTTGCTGTAATCCAGCTCGCGGGTCTTGCCGGCGGAATCGAGGTAGGTCATGCGCGCCTCGGTGATGCCGCAGGTCACCGAGGTGTCTTCGGTCATCGACAGCACTTTCTTGATATCCAGATGGGTGCCGTAGGTGTAGGTTTGCCGGCTGACGTCAGCTTCGGCGTGGGCCGACAGGGTGCAGATGTTCAGAGCGGCGAACAGGCAGGCGGCGAATACGGATTTGTTGTTCATGGTGGTGTCCTCAAGGCTTCAGTGGGTTTTGAGCCGAGGCGCTCTGTGTGTGCCTCGATGGAGCCTATTTGAGGCGCTCGAGGTATCGCGTCTGTGTCAGGAAAGGACGAGAATCACTCGTTGTGTATCCACGCCATGTGTAGATACACAGCGATACAAACCCCGGTAAAAATCGCGTTTTTGCGTCGGCGTGTATCCGCCGTTGCGGCAGATACACTGCAATACAAAGGCAGGCAGGCGTGCGGTTTCCGGCGCTATAGACTGCACGGCATTCCCCTTTTGACAGAGGCTTGAACCGATGGAACATGTCGATCACATTCTCATCGTCGACGACGACCGCGAGATCCGTGAACTGGTAGGCAACTACCTGAAGAAAAACGGCCTGCGCACCACAGTGGTCGCCGATGGCCGGCAGATGCGCAGCTTCCTGGATGCCAATACTGTCGACCTGATCGTGCTCGACATCATGATGCCCGGCGACGATGGTCTGCAGCTGTGCCGCGAATTGCGCGTGGGCAAACACAAGGCGACGCCGGTGCTGATGCTCACCGCGCGCAACGATGAAACCGACCGCATCATCGGCCTGGAAATGGGCGCCGACGATTACCTGACCAAACCGTTCGCCGCCCGCGAACTGCTGGCGCGGATCAACGCAGTATTGCGCCGCACCCGCATGCTGCCGCCGAACCTGGTGGTCACCGAAGCCGGACGCTTGCTGGCCTTCGGTCGCTGGCAACTGGACACTTCGGCGCGTCACCTGCTCGACAGCGACGGCACCATGGTTGCCCTCAGCGGCGCCGAATACCGCCTGCTGCGCGTATTCCTCGACCACCCGCAACGGGTGCTCAGCCGCGATCAGTTGCTCAACCTGACCCAGGGTCGCGAGGCCGATCTGTTCGACCGTTCCATCGATTTGCTGGTGAGCCGCTTGCGTCAGCGTCTGCTCGACGATGCCCGCGAACCGGCCTACATCAAGACTGTGCGCAGTGAAGGTTATGTGTTTTCGCTGCCGGTCGAACTGCTTGGGGCGTCGGCATGAAACTCAAGCTGCAATGGCCGCGCACCCTCGCCTCGCGCCTCTCGCTGATTTTTCTGATCGGGCTGATTCTGGCGCAGGGCCTGTCGTTCGGCGCGCAGTACTACGAGCGTTACCAGAGCGCGAAAAGCACCATGCTTGGCAACCTCGAAACCGACGTCTCGACCTCGATGGCGATCCTCGATCGCCTGCCCGCCGCCGAACGCGAGGCCTGGTTGCCGCGCCTGGCACGGCGCAATTACGGCTACCTGCTCAATGAGGGCGAACCGGGCATGCCGGTGACCTCGGCTGAAGAATCCGTTGCGATTGCCTCGATTACCGCGGCCATCGGCGGCACTTATCCATTGGTGTTTACCGAAGTTCCCGGCGGTCCGAGACGACATTTCCAGGGCCATCTGCGCCTGAGCGACGGTAGCCCGGTGACCATCGATATCCGTCCGGCGATGGTGCCGCTGTCGCCGTGGTTGCCAGTGGTGCTGCTGGGCCAACTGGCGCTGCTGATCCTCTGCACCTGGCTCGCCGTGCGCATCGCCATTCGCCCCCTCACCCGCCTGGCCAATGCGGTGGAAACGCTCGACCCCAACGCGCATCCGATCAAACTCGACGAGCAGGGACCGACCGAAGTGGTCCACGCAGCGCGGGCGTTCAACGCCATGCAGACGCGCATCGCCGCCTACCTGAAAGAACGCATGCAACTGCTCGCCGCGATTTCCCACGACTTGCAAACACCGATCACCCGGATGAAATTGCGTGCGGAGTTCATGGACGACTCGGTGGAAAAAGACAAACTGAGCAGCGACCTCGGCGAGATCGAACATCTGGTGCGCGAAGGCGTGGCCTACGCCCGCAGCGTTCACGGCGCCACCGAAGAAAGCCGCCGTACCGATCTCGACTCGTTCCTCGACAGCCTCGTGTTCGACTATCAGGACATGGGCAAGGACGTGCAGCTCGGCGGCAAGAGCAAAGCGGTGATCGAAACCCGTCCGCAAGCGCTGCGCCGGGTCCTGGTGAACCTGACCGACAACGCCCTGAAATTCGCCGGCGCCGCGCAACTGCAGGTCGAAGCGCACGGCAACAGCCTGTCGGTGAAAGTCCTCGATCGCGGTCCGGGCATCGCCGAGGCCGAACTGGCGCAGGTGCTGGAACCGTTTTACCGCGTGGAAAACTCGCGCAACCGCGACACCGGTGGCACCGGGCTCGGGCTGGCAATTGCCCAGCAATTGGCGATGGCGCTGGGTGGTTCGCTGCTGCTGAGCAATCGCGAGGGCGGCGGCCTGTGCGCTGAGCTCAGGTTGCCGCTGCCACGCTGAGAAAAACACCGACTAGACTCAATCAGTACCCAGTCGAGGGGGCCGCAGGACTTCTGCTGTGCCCTGCCCCTATCCGTGACCACCGCCCGGTGGCGCCTGCCTCGACATTCAACGCCGCCGGACGGTGATCCTGTTTCAGGAGCACACGTGATGAATGAGGCGAAGCTCAACGAATTCATGGGCAAACTGGTCAGCGACATGGGCGGCGCGGCGATGCTGGCCAATGTCATCGTCGGCGAAGAACTCGGTCTGTACCGGGCGATGGCCGACAGCCAACCGATCAGCCCCGAAGCCCTCGCAGCAAAAACCACCTGCAATCCGCGCCTGGTGCGCGAATGGCTCAGCGCCCATGCCGCATCCGGTTACATGGAGCACCTCGACGGTCAGTTTCGCTTGCCGGAAGAACAGGCGCTGGCGCTGGCCGTGGAGGATTCGCCGGTGTACGTCGCCGGCGGTCTCGGCGTGGTGGCGTCGTTTTTCCATGACAAGGACAAACTGGTCAAAGCCATGCGCGGCAATGGCGCGCTGTCCTGGGGCGATCACCACCCGTGCATGTTCAGCGGCACCGAACGCTTCTTCCGCCCCGGCTACAAAGGTCACCTGATCGCTGAATGGCTGCCGGCACTGGAAGGCGTGGTGGCGAAACTGGAACGCGGCGCCAAAGTCGCCGACATCGGCTGCGGCCACGGCGCCTCGACGGTGATCATGGCCCAGGCGTTTCCCAGGTCGCAGTTTGTCGGCTTCGACTTCCACGCGCCCTCCGTCACCGTCGCCACGCAACGGGCCGAAGAAGGTGGCGTGGGCAACCGCGCCAGATTCTTCGAGGGCACGGCGAAAAACTATCCCGGCGGCGACTACGACCTGATCTGCTTTTTCGATTGCCTGCACGACATGGGCGACCCGGTCGGCGCCGCCCGCCATGCCCATGAGGCGCTGAAAGACGACGGCACGGTGTTGCTGGTCGAACCCTTCGCCAACGACAAACTGGACGACAATCTCAACGCGGTCGGGCGCCTGTTCTACGCCGCCTCGACGTTTATTTGCACACCCAATTCGCTGTCACAGGAAGTCGGCCTCGGTCTCGGTGCCCAGGCCGGAGAGCTACGTTTGCGCAAGGTATTCACCGAGGCCGGGTTCAAGCAGTTCCGCCGCGCCGCGCAGACACCGTTCAACCTGATACTGGAGGCGCGCAAGTAACCGACTGAAAACGCGAAACCTGTGGCGAGGGAGCTTGCTCCCGCTGGACTGCGCAGCAGGCCATTCATTTGCGGCCGCTTCGCGCCCCTGCGGGAGCAAGCTCCCTCGCCACAGTGGTTGATGCTAACCTGCGGGCACTGCCCATTCTGGAGTGCTGAGCATGCTCGACAGCCCGATCCGCGAACACCTCGATACGCTGGTGCAGGCCATGGCCGAGGACAAATTTGTCGTCCTGACCGGCGCTGGCATCAGCACGCCTTCGGGCATTCCGGACTACCGCGACAGCGACGGCGTGCGTCGCGGACGGCAGCCGATGATGTATCAGGAATTCCTTTCTGCCCCGGAATCACGCCGTCGCTATTGGGCCCGAGCCATGCTCGGCTGGCCGCGCGTGCGCCAGGCGCGGCCGAATGCAGCGCATCAGGCGCTGGCGACGCTGCAGCAGCGTGGCCGGATCAGCGATCTGATCACGCAGAACGTCGACACCTTGCACGATCAGGCCGGTAGTCACGATGTGATCGAACTGCATGGCAGCCTGCATCGAGTGCTGTGTCTGGACTGCGGGCAGCGCAGTCCGCGCGATGAGATTCAGCGCCAGATGGAAGCGGAGAATCCCTATCTGAGCGGCGTTGATGCGGTGCAGGCGCCGGATGGCGATACCTTGCTCGACCCGGCATTTGAAGCGCGCTTCCAGGTGCCGCAGTGCCCGCATTGCGCGGGTGAGCGGATGAAACCGGATGTGGTGTTTTTTGGCGAGAACGTGGCACAGGCGACCGCAGCGCGGGCCATGGCAGCTGCCGAGAATGCGGCGGGGTTGCTGGTGGTTGGGTCATCGTTGATGGCGTATTCGGCGTTTCGTTTGTGTCGCGTGATTGCCGAGCGTGGCAAGCCGCTGATGGCGATCAATCTGGGCAGGACTCGGGCGGATGAGCTGCTGGATTTGAAGATTGAAGGGTCGTGTGAGGTGCTTTTGCCGTGGTTGGCTGAAAAGCTGGAACGGTGAGATTTTGAGTATTGGGTTCGGCTTGAAATCGGCCCCTCACCCTAGCCCTCTCCCGAGGGAGAGGGGACTGAACGAGGTGTTTGTACGGGATTCGTCGGCCTGAAATCACTCATCGAACTCAGGTTTTTGATTGCCGTGCTGGTGCCAGACTCAATGCGCCCGATCCAGGCCCACCAATAAAGCGCTGTCGCGACTGTAGATATCCGGCGCGTATCGCACGTGGCCGCTGCTGTCGACTTGCGCCGTCCAGTAGGTCATCAGGATCGGCACGGGGGAAGACAGGCGAAATTCGTGGGTGGTACCGCTGGCGAGCAGTGTGTCGGTGCGGGTCTTTTCTGCCGGTGACAGCAGCAGATCGCGCAGTTGCAGCGGATGCTCGACACGGACACAACCGGAGCTGAACGCCCGTGGACCTTTTTCAAACAGCGCCTTGCTCGGCGTGTCGTGCAGGTACACCGAGAACGGGTTGGGGAAACGAATGACCATTTGCCCCAGCGGATTGCGCGGGCCGGCGTCCTGGCGCAGGAGGATGTTGCCGGGGTTGTCCCAGTCGATGTCCGCTGCCGCCAGGGGCTGACCGTTGGCATCGAGCACTTGCAGGTTCTGGCGGCTGAGGAAGGTCTGGTCCTTGCGGATTTCCGGCAGCTTGTCTTCTTTCCAGATGGTGGGCGGCACGGTCCAGGTCGGGTTCAGCGTGAGCCGGGTGACGCGGGATTTCAGCAGCGGTGTCTGGCGCTCGGCGCGGCCGACCTGGGTGCGGGTCTGCCACACCGGCTGACCGCCCTGATACAGCGTCAGCTCAGCGGCCGCGACGTTGACCACCAGACCGCTGGGCTCCATGTCCTGGGCCATCCAGCGGAAACGTTCGAGATTGACGCGCAACTGATCGCGGCGAGTCAGCGGGCTGATATTCAGCTCGGCAATCGTACCCGGCCCGACCACGCCGTCAGCCTGCAACGAGTGACTGGCCTGAAAATGCTTCACCGCTTCCACCAGCACGTCATCGTAGGCGTTGTCCGGCGTCACGATCACGTCTGCCAGATAACCTTCGTTGTACAGACGCCGGGCGAGTTCCGGCACGCGCTGGTCTTCCATCGCCGGGCGCAGCAGCGGGCCGTTGCCCACCGGCTGCCATTGCGGCAGGGCCTGCAAACGTTGTGCGGCATAAAGCTGACGCAGGCTCTGATACTGAGGCAGATGCGGACGGGCGAGGTCGAACGCTGCAGCAATGTCGTTCACCCCCGGCACGGCAATGCTGAGCAACTGCGCCTGACGATCGGTCGGCGGGCCGTCGACATGCCACAGCGGTTCGAAATGCGACTGCAACAGACGACCGTAATGCAGATCCTGCAAGGCCTGGAGGTAATGGCGGCTGATATCGATATCGGCACACAACTCGCCGTCCTGCGGCGGTGACGCCGGCACAGCATAGCGATTGGGATTCAGCCCATCGTCGGCCAACAGCTGCAATTGCGCGTGCAATGCCGGCAATCGAGCCGACTCACTGGCCCACACTGGCATCCAGTCCTGCTGTGCATAGAACGCCTGCAATTGACTCAGCGCCGGGCCGTTGAGACGCGGAGCAATGGCCGGGCACGACTGCGCCAGGCTGATCAACACGGCCTGCAACGGGCTGCGCGGCTCCACCGGCAGTTCCGTCGTCGGCGTCGGCAGGGTTTCGAGCGGGGGCAGCGGCTCATCGGCGCAAGCGACAAACGGCGCAGCGAGCAAACAAATGCTCAAGTAGCATGCGTACTTTTTGAACAACTGCTTTACTCCAATCCATGGCCGTCCAGATGACGGTCAACCTTACATCAGGTGCGCTGAACAGTCAGGCTCCAGCCTCGGAGCCTGCGGGTATTGACTGGGAGTCAGGAGCCAAAGTGCCGTTTATGTAGCAAGTTGAGGACACTTTATAAAATGTTGACGTTTTTGCGCCGACTTCTGTTGAGCACCGCGACCCTTGTCGCCGTGACCAGCCCAGTATTTGCCGCCGGCAAGCCATCGCCGGTTCTCTACAACAGCCTCGCCCACGCCGCGCCGGAACTCAATCCCCAAGCGCTCAAAGGTGCATTGAACGCCATGCAGTGCGCGGTCAACAACGGCGCAAAGCCCTCGCGGCATCTGGCGATCATCGACTATTCGCAACCGTCCACCGAACGTCGTCTGTGGATCTTCGACCTGAGCAAACAGAAATTGGTGCTGCGGGATCTGGTCGCCCACGGTTCCAATTCCGGGGAAAACTTCGCCACACAGTTTTCCAACCGCGAAGGCAGTTATCAGTCCAGTCTCGGCCTGTTCCGCACCCAGGAAAGCTACGAAGGCACCCACGGCTATTCACTGCGCATGGACGGCCTGGAACCCGGTTTCAATGATCTGGCCCGCGATCGCGCGATCGTGATTCATGCCGCCAGCTACGTGAACCCGCTGTGGAGCAAGCGTCAGGGCCGCATCGGCCGCAGTCAGGGTTGCCCCGCTGTGCGGCCGCAGATCGCCAAACAGGTGATCGATCGCCTGAAGAACGGCCAGTTCATGTTTTCCTGGTACCCGGATCAGCGCTGGCTGCAAAAGTCACCGTACCTGAACTGCCAGCCGCAGCAGGTGGCGAGCATTCTCAACACCCACGCCAGTTAACGCGCGTCGCCGCCGGCGGGTTTGTAGAACAGGAACCTGCCGGTCTGCGCGGTGTTGCGATAGGCCTTGGCCCAGCTCGGGTGCACGCCGCGGTCGTGAAAATACAGGGCGCCGCGGGTGCGGTCCTTGAGCTGGCGATTCAACGCCTTGCCAGCGATTTCCTTGGCCAGCGCGTATTCAGCGTCTTCCTTGACCTGATCGGGCTTGCCATCGCACCACCAGGAAAACTGACAGTTGCCGCTTTCCGAGCCTTGCTTGACCACCGCGCACACCGTGTCGGGAAAGCCTTCATGGCCGAGGCGATTCATCACCACGCTGGCGACGGCCTCCATTTCCGGGGTGTCCTTGCCTTTGGCTTCCCAATAGATGCTGCGCGCCAGACAGGTCAGCGGATCGTCCAGCGGCGCGGCGCCGGCCGGGTCCACTGCCTGCGCTTCGGTGGGGGTGATGGCCTCGGATTTCGGCGCCGGAGCAGCACTGACTTTATCCGCCGCTTTCTCCTCCAGCACCTCGGCTTTCTGTTCCGCCTTGGCCTCGATAGGGGCCTGAGCGCCGGCCCATGCTGCGCCGGCAAAAACAATCCACAACAAACCGCCCGCCAAGCCTTTCAATCCCATGTCGGTTCTTCCGTCAGCGCCCGTCGGGGGCAAGATGTTACGTCGGTGAGACGCCCGGTTTGCGGGGTCTTCGCAGAGTGTAGCGAGCAAATACGCGGGCACACCAGTGCAGAAAAAATCCGCCGCAAAGAAAAACACATTCACCCACCGGGGGCCTTTCGCGCATCATGGGCGCATTCAGCTCAAGGGAGATTTCCATGCGCTTCATGCCGTCCGTTTCGCGTTGTGCCGCATTGTCGCTGGGCGTGGTGTTCGCCACCTCGGCGCTGGCCGCCGATGAACTGCAATTGATCGAGTCGATCAACAGCTATCGCAGCCAGCCGCAGCGTTGCGGCAGCCAGGCGTCGAACGAGTTGCCGCCGTTGTCGGCCGACCCGCGCCTGCGACTGTCCGCCAGTGGCGCAGTCGATTTGCAGCAGGCCATGGCCAGCGCCCGCTATCCGATGGTCAACGTTCAGGCGATCACTCTCAACGGCCCGCGCGATGCGGCGTCAGCAATGAAGGCGATTCAGGAAAGCTTCTGTCAGGTGGTGCTCGACCCGCAGTTTGTCGATATCGGCATCAACCGCGTTGACCGTGACTGGCGCATCGTCCTCGCGCGGCCGTTGCTGACGGCGAAACTCGGCGATGCGCAAAGCGAAGGGCAAAAGCTGCTGGCGCAACTCAATACCGCGCGCAGTCAGGCCCGTCAGTGCGGCGGCCAGTCCTTCGCGGCGGCAGCACCGCTGGCCTGGAACGCCACGCTGAGCAGCGTTGCCCAGGATCACAGCCGCGACATGGCCAACAATAATTATCTCGACCACAAGGACCGCGACGGCCGCACACCCGGCGACCGCGCCGAACTGTCCGGTTACAGTGGGCAACTGGTTGGCGAAAACATCGCCGCCGGGCAGGACACTGTCGGCAAGGTCGTCGACGGCTGGCTCGCCAGCCCCGGTCATTGCGCCAACCTGATGAACCCGCAATATCAGGAACTGGGCGCCGCGTACGCAACCGATCCGAAAAGCAACGCCGGCATTTACTGGACGGCAATGTTTGGCGCACCGTAAGGCATCATCGACGCCGTCAATCACTCGGTCAGCCAGAGTGATTGGACGGCGTGGCGAGCGCAGCCTACCCTGCGCGATCTGCGCCCGCTGACGGCGCTCCACATCCACGAGGCGAGCCCATGACACAGCGTGAATTGATCGATGGTCACAACCGCCGCGTGGATTATCTGCGCCTGTCGGTCACCGACCGCTGCGATTTTCGCTGCGTCTACTGCATGGCCGAGGACATGCAGTTCCTGCCGCGCCAGCAGATCCTCACCCTCGAAGAACTGTTTCAGGTAGCGCAAAGCTTCGTCGCCCTCGGCACGCGCAAGATCCGCCTGACTGGCGGCGAGCCGCTGATCCGCCCCGGCGTCGTGCAGCTGTGTGAGCAGATTGCCGCCCTGCCCGGCCTGCGCGAACTGTGCCTGACCACCAACGGTTCGCAGCTGGGCCGGCTGGCCAGGCCGCTGTTCGACGCCGGGGTCAAGCGCCTCAATATCAGCCTCGACAGCCTCGACCCGCAGCGCTTCAAGGAACTGACGCGCACCGGCGATCTGGCGCAAGTCATCGACGGCATCGATGCCGCCCGTGCCGCCGGTTTCACCCGCACCAAACTCAATTGCGTGGTGATGCAAGGGCGTAACGACCACGAGATCAACGATCTGGTCAGTTTCGCCATCGAGCGTGATCTGGATATTTCCTTCATCGAAGAAATGCCGCTGGGCGCGATCGCCGAACACAGCCGCGCCGAGTCGTTCTATTCCAGCGCGCAGGTGCGTGAACGCATCGCCGAACGCTTTACCCTGATCGACTCCACCGAATCCACGCAAGGGCCGTCGCGCTACTGGCGCGTAGCCGAAGCGCCGAACATTCGCCTGGGGTTCATTTCACCGCACAGCCACAACTTTTGCGGCACCTGCAACCGCGTGCGCCTGACCGTCGAAGGTCGCTTGCTGCTGTGTCTGGGCAACGAGCATTCGATGGACCTCAAAGCGGTGTTGCGCGCGCATCCGGGCCACCCGGAACGCTTGGAAAACGCGATCATCGAGGCAATGAAACTCAAGCCCTATCGACACAACTTCGAAGTCAACGACGACGTGCAAGTGGTGCGTTTCATGAACATGACCGGCGGCTGATCCGCCGCGCAACAGGGACCGCGAGATGATCGTCAGACCGAGACCCAATCAGTTCGCCGTGCTCTTCACCCTCAGAGGTTCGATCGCCAAACGCATTGCCGTGCGCACCTTGATGCTGACGCTGCTGGCGGCGGTGATTGTGCTGGTTGAAATCCTTGTGCCGCGCTACTTCGCCGAGATCAACGCGACACCGTTCACCCTGCTCGGCCTGTCGCTGTCGATTTTCCTCAGCTTTCGCAACAACGCCTGTTACGACCGCTGGTACGAGGGCCGCAAGGCCTGGGGCGAAGTGCTGCTGCGGGTGCGCGCGGTGATGCGCGAAACCCAGGGCATCGACGACGCCAGCCTGCGTCGGCAACTGTTGCGCAATTTGTGCGGGTTTGCCCATGCATTGAACGCCCGGCTACGCACAGAGAGTGAGGCGCAGGCCAGTGCCGACTGGGTCAGCCCGCCGATCGACGAGGCTGTACCGGACCACTGCGGGCAGATCCTGCACCACGTCGGGCGCCAGTTTTCCGAGCTGGAAACGGCCGGTGTGCTGTCGCCATGGCGTTATCAATTACTGGCCAGTCACCTGACCTGCCTGAGCCAGGCCCAGGCCGTGTGCGACCGGATCAAGAACACGCCGCTGCCCTTCCCTTATACCCTGCTGCTGCACCGCACTATCTACCTGTTCTGCCTTTTGCTGCCCTTCGCCATGGCGCAATCGCTGGGTTGGTTGACGCCGCTGTTCACGGCGATTGTCAGTTACACCTTTTTCGGCTTCGACGCGATCGCCGATGAACTCGAAGACCCGTTCGGGCGTGATGAAAACGACCTGCCGACCGACGCACTGGTGCGTACCCTGGAGCGCGACGTGCTGCACGAACTCGGCGTCTCGCCATTGCCGCCCGCGCCGCAACCGGACGATTACGTCCTGCGCTGAATGGCACAGCGGCGGGCCCGGCGTGTTCACTCTGGACCGAGGTGCGGACATTCGCGAGCAGGCTCGCTCCCACATTTGAAATTCATTGCAATCTGGGAGCGAGCCTGCTCGCGAAAAAGGCAACTCGGTCAATCAGACCAAACGCACCAAGCGACACCGGCAAATTTTGCGTTTACA
>Ga0157373_10002743_pt1 | contig 13338 bp, 14 predicted proteins | sample C65metaG_FD_113460 | JGI IMG/M metagenome (GOLD analysis project Ga0157373, IMG submission 113460) | Corn rhizosphere microbial communities from Kellogg Biological Station, Michigan, USA - C6-5 metaG | ecosystem: Host-associated > Plants > Roots > Rhizosphere > Soil | place: USA: Michigan... | reverse complement strand
TGCGGTCGCCCCTTTTCAGTTCATTCAGGGGAGCCTGGCGCTCTTTTCCATCGGCAATGCAAGTGACAGCCACAGGAAAATAAGAACGGTAATCCCGTTCAAAAGACAGGTAGTGATAAGTGCGCTGCTGCATCCATTTACCGATCAGGATAAAAAATACAAGAGAGCAAAGCGTGTCGATAAAGCCTGGCCCGCTTTGGGTAATAATCTCAATAGCCGAGCGGATAAACATCACGGCAATACCCAGTGCCAGTGGGAAATCCAGGTTGAGGATGCCGTTTTTAAGGTTTGTCCAGGCAGATATAAAGTAGTCGCGCGCACTGTACAGCAGTACGGGAACGCCGAGTGCAAGATTGATCCAGTTGAAGAATGATTTGAAGTTCTGCTCAAAGGCGGCAAAGCCAAAGTAATCCGGGAAACTGAGCATCATCACATTGGCAAAGCAAAAGCCGGCAACCGCGATCTTAGTGACCAGGTTGCGTTCTGAATGGTCAGACTGCTGCTTTTTAACCATATCCTGCAGGCTGATCAGCGGCTCATAGCCAACGGAGCTAAGCAACTCAACAACCTGCCGCAGGGAAATCTGCTGGTTCCTGAAAGTTACCGTTACCTGTTTTTTAGGGAAATCCGTACGTGAGGCCGTAATATTTGGATTAATTTTATATAGGTTTTCCAGCAGCCAGATGCAGGAGCTGCAATGTATCGCCGGAATGTAAAGGCTGAGCACAGTGGTATGGTCATCGGTATAATCTACCAGCTCTGCGGCAATAGCAGGTTCATCGAGATAGTCGAAGTGTGCTGCTTTTTTCTTTTGTGAAGCACCCGGAACAGCATTATACACGTAATAGCTGCTGAGCTGATGATCTGAAAGAATGAGGTAAACGCTCTTACAACCTGCACAGCAGAACTGCTTGTCGTCTGCCTGGAAAGCTGAAAGCGGAAGACTGTCTCCACAATGATAACATTGTGTATCAATAGATATGTTTAGCTGCTCATTCATCCTGCTTTTTTTATACCCCAAAAATGGTTGGTATTGAGCAGGGGTAAAATGACTTCAGAAACCTTAAAAGGTGATAGAAGTCACAATTTGTATCTGGTGTTTACAGAATATTTCGTATTATTATATAATTTTTGTTAAATGATTAATATATATAAGTGTTTATTTGCTAAGAAAATCTCCTAAAAGCCTGTTGCGAACGCCCCTATATGATAACTAAGGATAGAATAAGATCAAACTGGACAGCATTGACCGGCAGTCCGGAAACTCATACCCTCGAAGCCAGAATCTTTCACATCACCTGTATTTTTACGATTATTCTTTTCAGTTGTAGTATATTTTTTAACTACTATATTGGCTTGTATGAGCTGTGTTTATTACTTGTTCCCTCTGTTTTTGCGGCCTGCGGGTTGTATTATCTTTCTAAGTTTAAATATCAGCACAGTTTAGCGGTATTTATATTCTGTGTGCTGGGAAATATTGTGTTTGTGATCTTTTATCTGAACAATTCAGGGATAAACGGACCTAGTTTAGTGATTTATATGCTGTTTTTCTTTCTGGTGATGAGCATTGTGCCCGTCAGTCAGCGTTTTCTCTGGGTAGTTGTCAATATTATTGTGGCAATATTGCTGATTACCTATCAATATCACTATCCCGAGGCGGTTCCTCTGAAACACAGAGATGGCTTTGCACGCTCACTGGATTTCGCTTATGTATATTTCTTTACCCTGCTGATTGTCTATTTTATTATCACCAGTATTATCAATAGCCACAACCGTGAAAAAACACTTGCAGAAAACCGTGCAGAGCTGCTTGAGTTATCCAATCAGTCGAAAAACAAACTGTTTTCTATTCTGGCGCACGACCTCCGTTCGCCTTTAAACTCTATACAGAACTTTCTGGAACTGTCACTTGAGGAGCATCTGGATGAGGCTGAAAAGAAGATGATTCATTCCAGCCTGCTGCGCGAAACCCGTTACACCCGACAGATGCTGATTAACCTGCTTTCCTGGAGCAAGACGCAGATGGACGGCGTGATGGTAAGACTGGCAAGTCTGGATCTGCTGGAAACGCTGGAACATACGATATTGTTACAGACGAGTCTGGCCGGGGAAAAGGCTATTGTCATCAGCAATCACATCCCCAAAGGGACCAAGGTAATGGCCGATCATGATATGCTGGAACTCGTGATCAGGAACCTGATCAATAACGCCATTAAATTTACGCCTTTCGGCGGATCGATCAGCCTCAGTGCCGAAGAGGAGGAAGGAGAGTGCCGCATCAGTGTGAAGGATAACGGTGTAGGTATAACTAAATCGAATGAGCAAAGTATATTCTCGCTTCAATCTGAGAGCACCTACGGTACAAATAATGAAAAAGGGGTAGGCCTCGGCCTGGTATTGTGCAAAGAATTTATCCTGCTGCAACGCGGCAGAATATGGTTAGAAAGTGAGATCGGCATGGGTACGACCTTTTTCATCAGCCTGCAAAAAGCCTGATCAACCAAATTTGAGTATTGAATTTGAATTGAGCCGTTATTTGTACACCTTTGCAGCATCAAAAAGAACCTATTGAAGTATGGAAGAACAGAGTGAGTTGTTGCGTTTCGGAAAAGATTATACAGAGAGAGTTGAAAATGCAATCAACTGCCTGAAGCGGGGTAAAGGGGTACTCGTTGTGGATGATGAGAGTCGTGAAAATGAAGGCGACCTGATCTTTCCCGCGGCTACGATGACGATGCAGGATATGGCTTTAATGATCCGTACCTGTAGCGGGATTGTCTGTTTGTGCCTCACTTCTGAGAAGGCAGATCTGCTGGAGCTGCCACCCATGGTACATGTCAATACCAGTAAATACCATACGCCTTTTACAGTAAGCATTGAAGCTAAAGAAGGAGTTACTACAGGCGTATCTGCGGCCGACAGGATACAAACGATCCGGACTGCTGTGGCTGACGGTGCCAAACCGGAAGATCTTTCCAGACCAGGACATGTTTTTCCTTTAAGGGCCAATGCGGATGGTGTTTTTGGCAGACGCGGGCATACCGAGGGCAGTATCGACCTGATGGTGCTGGCAGGCTTAAAACCTGTGGCAGTATTGTGTGAGCTGACCAATGAGGATGGCACCATGTCACGTTTACCTGAAGTGGCTGTATTTGCCGAAGATCAGCAAACGACGGTAGTATCTATTGAAGATATCTTCCAGTACAGATTGTCGCTTCAGAACTAGATCACCTTCATCAGTTCTTCCATAAATAAGACCGCAGATCTTTTGCGGTAAACGCCCTGCTGCCATAATATGGAGGCCTGCCTGTACAGTTCTTTTCCTGAAATAGGGATCGCAACAAGTCCCTCCCAGTTGGCGATGGCATTCTCGTTGATGATGGTTACCCAGTTACCCCTTTCTACCATGGAGAGCAGGGAATGCACATCATTCATCTCCAGTTTGATCGTCGGTGATACTTTATTCTTTTTGAAGATCTCGGTGAGCATATCCCTGGAGTTGAAACCAGTGCCCTGCAGGACGAGATCAGCTTTTGCAAGTTCTTTTAAGCTGATCTTACTGAGTTTTGCCAGCGGGTTATTTTTTGATACCACCATCATCACCCTTGATGCAAATAGCGGCTGCATTTCCAGTCCGTCGCCATCCGTCTGTTCGTGAAAAGCCAGGATAATATCCAGATCGGCCATTCTCAGTTTATTTTCCAGTTGCAAAGCAGGACCCGACTCTACATGCAGGGTGATGCCCGGATACTTCTCAGAAAAGGGGGTGAGTGCAGGAAGAATGAGGGAGCTGAATGAATAGGTTACGCCGATGTTCAGCTGACCATTCATCATATTGCCATATTCAAATAAAGCCTGCTTGGATTTTTTGATATCCAGAATGATCTTTCGCGCATGGATCAGAAAGATGTTTCCCGCTTCGGTAAGACGTACCTGCTTGCCGATTCTGTCAAACAGCGGTGTGCCGAGTTCTTCCTCCAGCTGTTTGATTTGCTGGGATAGGGTCGACTGTGTAACAAAGGAGGCTGCTGCGGCGTCGGTAAAGTGAAGCAGCTCTGCGGCTTTGATAAAATAATTGAGTTGTCTGACTTCCATAATCGATCGTTAAAACTAATCAAAATCATTAAATCTATCAATTTTATAAATAGATAATGAATGCCGAAATTTGTTGCTGTAATACAATACAACAAACCATGACTGTTTTCCGATCTTTAAAATCACGAAATTTCAAGCTCTTTTTTTATGGACAATCCATTTCCCTGATCGGGACCTGGATGCAAAAGACGGCGGTGAGCTGGCTGGTTTACCAGATTACGGGTTCGGCGCTGTTACTTGGAGTTGTAGGTTTTGTGAGTCTGATCCCTTCCCTGTTTTTATCTCCCTATGCCGGTAGTCTGATCGACAGGCATGACCGCTACAGGATCCTGGTCGTTACGCAGGTGATTTCCATGTTGCAGGCGGGAGCCCTCGCAGGGATGCTGTTCCTGGGATACGAGAATATCCTGATGATCATTGGACTGAGTTTGGTTCAGGGTGTCATCAACGCCTTTGATGTCACCTGCAGGCAGTCGCTCATGGTAGAAATGGTGGATGATAAAAATGATCTTCCCAATGCCATCGCATTAAATTCTTCCATGGCCAACTTTGCCCGTATTGCAGGACCTGCAGTGGCGGGGATTATCCTGAGTACTTTTGGTACGGATGTATGTTTTATCGGCAACTTTCTAAGCTATATTCCGGTACTGATCTGTTTGTTTATGATGAACTTACATACTCCTGTAATTGCCAAGCCGGTGAAAAGTATCTGGACAGAACTGCAGGAGGGCTTTAAATATGTATCGGGCGATAAAGAACTGAGCAGTATGATCATGATGATCGGTATCAGCAGTCTTTTTGTGATGCCTTTTAATACGCTGATGCCCATTTTTGCCAAAGATATCTTTCATGGTAATGCCAAAACATTCAGCTGGTTTGAGAGTGCCGCAGGTTTAGGTTCTATTGTCAGTGCTATTTATCTGGCTAACCTTAAAAACAGCAATACGCTGATGAAACTGATTATGATTGCCGGCGGGGTGCTTGGCTTTAGCCTGATATTATTGTCGTACTCTCCACAGTTGCCTATTGCCCTGTTGTTTATGGGTTTTGCGGGAGTAGGGATGATGGGACAAAGTTCAGCGATCAATACCTATATCCAAACGCATGCAGTTCCGGAAATGAGAGGTCGTGCAATCAGTTACTATGTGATGGCTTACCAGGGACTGATTCCTGTAGGAAGTTTACTGATCGGATGGCTGGCCAACCTGATGGGACCAAGACCGGCGGTGCTGATTGAGGGTGCTATAGGCTTAACTGCTACTGCCCTGTTTGTTTATTACAAACCAAAAGAAGTAGCAGTTAAACCCGCATAGCTGGATTAATGTAATCCTGAAAACATGCTGAAGAGGATAATCAGCAATACAATTGAGGTAATGATGACATATAGTCTGTCTCTTTCAATAACGAAGGATGCCAGGGAAAAGAAAATGCGGACAATGGGGGTAGCGATGAGGATCACTACTCCCAGCTGTATAATCTCTGAAGCACTGCCGGTAGCTAAACCTTTGAATATCCCTGTAAGACTCGTATAACCAGCAGGCTCCCCGTTAAATGTTGTATAGTGGGGCGTACCGGAACCTTTTTGAAACAGGTACCAGATTCCGCCGATGATCGCAACTGTACCTGAAATCAGTACACCCAGTCTCAGCACCTGTCCGATCAGCTGTTCCATATCATAATCGGTCATTTTTTTATTTTCTTTCGTAGCCATAGTGCTTAGAATTTGTGGTTTAAACCATTGTAAATCATATTCAGGGCAATCATCGTGATCGCGATACTAAAGATGAGCTTCAGTGAATTCACATTGATCTTCATGAGTAATTTTGAACCGGTAAAAGCACCTGCCAGTACACCAATTATCACAGGGAAAGCAATTCCGGGATCGATATAACCTCTTTGCAGATATACTACGGCACTGGCCGCAGCGGTAACACCTACCATAAAATTACTGGTAGTGGTACTTACCCTGAAAGGTACTTTCATAGCAGTATCCATAGCGAGGACTTTAAGAGCACCGGAGCCGATACCCAGCAGGCCAGAAAGCATGCCGGCAATAGTCATGATGGAAAAACCTGCACCAACGTTTTCGAGCTTATATGCTACAGGGCCGGTTTTGGTAGGATAGCTTCCGTTGAGTTTTAGTTTATACGACCATTTGCTGCCGGTTTCGAGGGCTGCTTCACTTTTCTTTCTCAGGGTCATGGCGGCAGAAAAGATCAGCATGACACCAAACATGATCGCTACAATATTGACAGGCGTATAAATCGCCAGGATGGCACCCATAACTGCTCCGATGGTAGTAGCGATTTCGAGGAACATGCCGAGGCGTACATTGGTGATTCCTTCCTTGACATAGGCGCTTGCAGAACCGGATGAGGTAGCAATGGACGCCACCAGGGCTGCTCCGATTGCATAACGGATATCTACATGGAAAAACAGGGTGAGCAGGGGAATGATTACTACACCACCGCCAAGGCCGGTAAGAGAGCCGGCCAGTCCCGCAAGATAGGCGCCCAGAAGTAGGATCAGGGTAAAGGTAAAAATAGTCATGATATTAATAATTGTGGTGTAAGATACTTTTTAAATATTGTTCTGCCGATTTATCATCCTGTTTTGCAATGGCCGCAGCGAGACCCTCGTGTGCCGGCTGACTGCGCTGGAAATGTTCGATGCTCTGCTCCCGTTTGGAAAAGAAATCCAGCAGCACCAGGCTAAAGTTTTCGTATAGGTCGGCAAGCACCTGGTTTCCCGAAGCTTTGGCAATGCTAATGTGGAAGGCAATATCTGCATCGGCGCACTTCTTTTGCTGATTGGCAGTGATCGCTTTCTGCCGCTGTTCGAGTAGTTCCATCATGCGATCCAGATCCGCTGCTTTGCGGTTTTCGCAGGCAAGACGAACCATCTCATTTTCGAGTACCGCCCGGACAGTATTGACCTCTTCAAATTCAGCCCTGCGCAAACGCTGGGTCAGTGATTCATCTTTTACCTTTGAAGCTACGAAGGTTCCCGAGCCCTGCTGTACTTTGAGGATTCCGGCAATGGAAAGGGTCTTTATCGCCTCTCTGATCGTGGAACGTCCTACCTGATAAACCTCCATCAACTCTGGTTCAGCAGGTATTTTCGTACCTTTTTTAAGTCGACCTGACGAGATATCTTTTTTGATTGCCGCGATGACTTTATCTGAAAGCTTCATTTTAATTCTGTTGTAAACGTCTGATGTTTCAAAGGTGTGCTTTTTAATTTAAACATCTGATGTATGGATGGTTTTTGTGACAATGATATGAGATGTAAACACAGGGGATTTGTAGAGTATATTGACATCGAGATATCTTTAAATCTTGATGTATACGTATGTTCAGACATTCGATTTATAAATAATAATTTTCTTTTATTGGATATAATTTATACGTTTACAAAAAACTTTAGGGGTGCCTTGCGCTGAGATATACCCTTTGAACCTGATGCAGTTAGTACTGCCGAAGGGAAAAGTAGGACAATTTTGCTATTGTCTTTTTCCTCTCCTGTTACAGGCAATTCCTATCGTTTTAAAAAAATAAAAGATGGAAATTACCGTAAACAATCAAATCCTTCAGCTCAATACACCCGCTTCTTTATCGCAGCTTTTATCTGCTGTTTTGCAGGTTCCCGGAAATGGAATTGCCATAGCTGTTAACCAGGCTATCGTCTCAAAATCCGAATGGCCCGACTATATGCTGCAGGCTGGCGACCAGGTGGTACTGATCAAAGCTACACAGGGGGGCTAGATCCGTTTACTCTAAACACAGACTATGAAAACAGAAAAAACTCCGAATGACGAAGTGATCAGCAGGACACCCTTTCCGGCATCCCGAAAAATCTTTGTGAAAGGTACACTTCATCCCGTTGAAGTTGCCATGCGTGAAATTAGTCTAAGTGACACCAGGATCCATAATGGCTTTGGTTTAACGGAGACCAATCCGGCTGTAACGGTTTATGACACGAGTGGTCCCTACACCGATCCCAACGCGGTGATTGATGTGAAAGCCGGTCTGCCACGGATCAGGGAACAGTGGATCTCTGGCAGGGGCGATGTGGAGAAACTGAGCAGGATTTCTTCTGAGTATGGTACAAAACGGCTCAATGATCCCAGTCTGGATCACCTGCGTTTTGCTTTTCAGCACCAGCCTTACCGCGCCAAAGCGGGCAGCAATGTCAGCCAGATGCATTATGCGAAGAAAGGTATCATCACGGCAGAGATGGAATATATTGCCATCCGTGAAAACCAGCAGATAGATCTGGTGAATGCGCAGCTGGGAGAGCAGGCGGCGGCCATGAACCACCAGCACAAAGGACATAGCTTTGGCGCAAATACCCCAAAAGGGCATATTACGCCAGAATTTGTACGTCAGGAAGTTGCTGCAGGCAGGGCTGTGATCCCTTCGAATATCAATCACCCGGAATCGGAGCCGATGATCATTGGCAGGAATTTCCTGGTGAAGATCAATGCGAATATCGGTAATTCGGCCGTGACCTCAAGTATTGAAGAGGAAGTGGAAAAGGCAGTTTGGGCCTGCCGCTGGGGTGCAGATACCATTATGGATCTCTCCACGGGCAAAAATATCCATGAGACGAGGGAGTGGATTATCCGCAATTCACCTGTGCCCATCGGTACAGTACCCATCTATCAGGCGCTGGAGAAGGTGAACGGCAAAGCTGAAGACCTGACCTGGGAGCTCTTCAGGGACACGCTGATCGAACAGGCGGAACAGGGGGTAGATTATTTTACCATCCATGCGGGGGTGCTGCTGCGGTACATTCCGCTGACGGCCAAACGGGTGACAGGGATTGTATCGCGCGGAGGCTCAATCATGGCAAAATGGTGCCTGGCGCATCATCAGGAGAGTTTCCTCTATACACATTTTGAGGAGATCTGCGAGATCATGAAATCTTATGATGTGGCTTTTTCATTGGGCGACGGACTGAGACCGGGCTGTATTGCCGATGCCAATGATGAGGCGCAGTTTTCTGAGCTGGAAACGCTGGGAGAGCTTACAAAGATTGCCTGGAAACACGATGTGCAGACGATCATTGAGGGGCCGGGGCATGTTCCGATGCACCTGATCAAGGAAAATATGGAGAAACAGCTTGAACATTGTTCTGAAGCTCCTTTTTATACTTTAGGGCCCCTGACAACTGATATTGCACCGGGCTATGATCACATTACTTCTGCCATTGGTGCAGCGATGATCGGTTGGTTTGGTACGGCAATGTTGTGTTATGTGACACCAAAAGAGCATCTGGGTCTGCCCAATAAAAAAGATGTCAAAGATGGGGTGATCACCTATAAGATTGCTGCTCACGCTGCTGACCTTGCAAAGGGGCATCCCGGGGCGCAATACCGCGATAATGCACTGAGTAAGGCGAGGTTTGAGTTCCGATGGGAAGATCAGTTTAATCTATCTCTTGACCCGGATACGGCGAAGGAATTCCATGATGAAACGCTGCCGGCGGATGGTGCTAAGATCGCCCATTTCTGTTCGATGTGCGGACCAAATTTCTGCTCCATGAAAATTACGCAGGATGTGCGGGAGTATGCTGCGAAGCAGGGGGTAGACGAAGATGCCGCGCTTGCAAAAGGTATGGCAGAGAAATCACGCGAGTTTACAGAAAAGGGCAGTGAGATCTATCTGTAAATGGAGCTGATTGTCGTAACGCCACCAGCGTATTTTGAAGGAGAAGCAGCGCTGATCAATCAGTTTTTTGCTGAAGGTCTGCAGCTGCTTCATCTCAGGAAAGAGCTGAATGATCCCGGACAGTTCCGGGTGCTGATGGATGGCATTGATCCGGGGTATTATCCCCGGATTGCCATCCATCAGCACCATGAGCTTGCGATGGAATTTGGTCTTAAACGCCTGCATTTTAAAGAGGCTGAAAGAAGAGCGTTGCTGCATAAGAATATAACCCGGCTACGTGATGATGGTTTTTATCTGAGCAGTTCGGTACATGACCTGGAAGAGATTTCCAGTCTGGAAGGCTTTGATTATGTATTCTACGGCCCGGTGTTTAACAGTATTTCAAAGGCTGGTTACGAAACTGTGCTGCCGGGCGACTTCATTTTGCCTGCCCATAAGGTTAAAGTTTTTGCCATTGGTGGTGTAGAGGAAGGAAAACTGGCGCAGTTGAAACAAATGAATTTCGATGGGGCAGCAGTACTGGGAAGCCTCTGGCACCAGGCTGCTTCTCCTTTAACGGCTTTAAAAAGCCTCCTAAAATCAATTAAAAATGATTATAGATAAATTACAGTATATCTCCCAGGCAGCAGCCGATGGCTCACATCTCACAGCAATAGAGAAAGTGCTGCGAAATGGGGTACAATGGGTACAGCTACGGATCAAGGATCAGGCTGAAGAAGAGGTGCTGGAAATTGCCGGACAAGCTGCTGAGCTTTGTACAAAATATGGTGCCAGGCTGATCGTCAATGATTATCCGCAGATCGCATTGGAAGTTGATGCCTATGGCGTACATCTGGGCCTCGATGATATGCCTGTCGCAGAGGCAAGGGCAATTTTAGGAGAATCAACATGTATCGGCGGTACTGCCAATACGTTTGAAGATGTGCTCAGAAGGGTAAAGGAGGGGGTAGACTACATCGGCCTTGGGCCATATCGTTATACCACGACCAAAAAGAACCTGAGCCCCATACTCGGACTTACCGGATATGAAACAATTCTGCGGCAGATGGTTGAGGCCGGAATCACTACGCCGGTCATTGCGATCGGTGGTATTGAGCAGCATGACATTGAGCTGTTGTACTCAGCAGGTGTTCATGGTATAGCGCTCTCGGGATTATTGACAAGGGATAATAATTTAAATGCAGAATTTTATGTTAACTATAGCAGATAAAGTATTTGGCTCGCGTTTGCTGACTGGCACGGGCAAGTTTAATTCAGCGGTGCTGATGGAAGAGGCTTTGCTGGCCTCGGGATCTGAACTGGTGACGGTCGCTTTAAAAAGGGTGGACCTGAAAGGTCAGGATGACGATATTCTTGGTCACCTGAAACATTCACACATCAGCTTGCTGCCCAATACATCGGGTGTGCGCAATGCAAAGGAAGCGGTGTTTGCCGCACAGCTGGCACGGGAGGCACTGGAAACCAACTGGCTCAAGCTGGAGATCCACCCGGACCCCAAATACCTGATGCCTGATCCCATCGAAACACTGAAAGCTACCGAAGAACTGGCGAAACTGGGATTTATCATTCTTCCCTATATCCACGCAGACCCGGTATTATGCAAACGGCTCGAAGATGCGGGAACAGGCGCAGTGATGCCGCTGGGATCTGCCATTGGCAGCAATAAAGGTTTGAAGACTATCGATTTTCTGGAAATGATCATCAGCCAGAGTAATGTTCCGGTGATCGTTGATGCCGGGATAGGGGCGCCCTCAGATGCCGCCAAAGCGATGGAAATTGGGGCAGATGCCGTGCTGGTGAATACTGCCATAGCGGTTTCCTGAGATCCTGTAAGGATGGCCGAAGCCTTTAAGATCGCCGTTGTAGCAGGAAGAATGGCCTACGAGGCTAAATTGGGTGCTATCAGTTCACTGGCTGCAGCAAGCAGTCCCTTAACTTCTTTTCTGGATGAGCTTTAGTGATATTTTTGATTCCTATAGCTGGGAGGAAACCAGCAGGAGTATCTATGCGAAGAGCGCTGCCGATGTGGAAGCTGCGCTGGCAAAAAACACACGCACGCTTGAGGATTTTAAAGCACTGATATCACCAGCGGCAGCGCCATATCTGGAACAGATGGCCCAGCTGAGCAGGCAGCTGACGCTCAAACGGTTTGGCAGGGTGATGCAGCTTTATGTACCGCTTTATCTTTCCAATGAGTGCAATAATATCTGTACCTACTGTGGTTTTAGCTTCGACAACAAGGTGAGACGCAAAACTTTATCCCCGATGGAGATCATGCAGGAGGTGGCGGTGATCAAAGAGATGGGCTACGACCATGTGTTGCTGGTGACAGGGGAGGCCAATCAGACGGTGCATACTGATTACTTTAAAAAGGTGCTGGAGCTGATCCGTCCGCATTTCTCGCATATCTCGATGGAAGTGCAACCGATGGATCTGCAGGATTACCAGGAGCTGATCCCTCTGGGGCTGAATACGGTGCTGGTTTATCAGGAAACGTATCACCGCGAGGATTACAGAAAGCATCACCCGAAGGGTAAAAAATCGAATTTTGAATACCGGCTGGAGACGCCCGACAGGTTAGGGGAAGCTGGAATACACAAAATGGGATTGGGGGTACTGATAGGTTTGGAAGACTGGCGTACCGATTCTTTCTTCACGGCTTTACACCTTGGCTATCTGGAGAAAAAATACTGGAAAAGCAAGTATAGCCTGTCTTTCCCAAGGCTGCGTCCATTTAGCGGGGGACTGGAACCGAAAGTTGAAATGAACGACCGGGAGCTGGTGCAGCTGATTTGCGCCTACAGGTTGCTGAATGAAGAAGTAGAGCTGTCGATCTCTACCCGTGAGTCTAACGTATTTCGCGATCATATTGTGAAGCTGGGCATCACGGCGATCAGCGCCGGATCAAAGACAAACCCGGGTGGGTATGCCGTTGAACCTGAGTCGCTCGAACAGTTTGAGATTTCGGATGAACGGAGTCCTGCAGCAATAGCGGAGATGCTGAGACGGCAGGGGTACGAACCGGTTTGGAAGGACTGGGATAGCAGCCTGGCATAAGTGTTAATCAGCATCAGATACAAACAATCTATGACAGGCAATGTTAGCTTTAGTAAAATTGTGTTTGCCTATGCCTTTAAAGCCTGTTTATATCTTCCTCTTTACTCTTTTTCCATTTTTTGCAGCAGCTCAGTTTACCGATAGCACACAGTATTCCGTCAGTTATACCTCTACAGGCTCAATCAACAAGACCAACGACGGGAATACTTATTTGCTGAACAATGTTGCAAAAATTGGTGTAAGGAAGAAAACGTTTAACATGAACTTCAGCAATAGCTGGGTGTATGGAAAGCAGAACCGGGATCTTACAAACAATGACTTTACCTCTGCACTGGATTTTAACCTTTACAGCTCTGTACCTCATTTCTTTTACTGGGGACTGGCCAATTATAATACCAGCAAGTCTTTAAAAATCAACAATCAGTTACTTGCCGGAGCGGGTGTGGCCTACAGTTTCTTTGATACCAAAAATGCGTATGTAAACATTAGCGACGGGGTGTTGTTTGACAGCAGT
>Ga0157373_10002742_pt1 | contig 13341 bp, 11 predicted proteins | sample C65metaG_FD_113460 | JGI IMG/M metagenome (GOLD analysis project Ga0157373, IMG submission 113460) | Corn rhizosphere microbial communities from Kellogg Biological Station, Michigan, USA - C6-5 metaG | ecosystem: Host-associated > Plants > Roots > Rhizosphere > Soil | place: USA: Michigan... | reverse complement strand
CTCCATAAGCAAAATCATTTTTTGAGTCGTTGCTGTTATCACCGCGATAATTAAATTTATTGTTGTTCATCATTACTCCGGGAGTAAAAACGATCTCTCTTGTTTTATACAATCCAATACCTGCAGGATTTACATTGTTTGCAGTAATATCTCCCCCCAATGAACCTATTGCACCGCCAATTGAAACATAACGTGCAGTTCCTCCCGGGATAAACCATGCATTGCGCAAAGCATCATCAGGCACCTGTGCGTTTATTGTAATTGCAGCGAAAGTTGTAAGAAATAAAAAGAAAAATAGTTTTTTCATACAGGCTGTTAAGGTAATAGAATATTAGCACAACGTTGTTGTGTACTTAAGAACTTGAAAAAAATTTACCAGTTAACGATTAACGCGGACCTCTCGGTGTTGCACTGCTTCCCGAGCTGTTAAAGCCGCCACTGTGTCCACCTGCACTGCTGCTTGGTGAAAAGCTATTGTTGCTGTTAAATGTTCTTGTAGAAGAATTATTGTTATAATTATTGTAGTTATTGTTTGTATTACTGAATGCCTGTTTTAAGAAACTTCCGAAAGTTGGCCTGGGATTATTTGTGTTGTTGTACAATCCGTTTCTGTACGCTGTTAAATTTGTTTTACTTGTGTTGCCATAATATACTTTAGGATTTTTATAATACACGACCGTTGTATATGGGCTATACCAATTATACCAGGGCGAATAGTACATGCTGAAACCAATACCCAGATATGGATTGTAAGGATTCAATAAAACTGAACGCGAAGGCATGCAACTGTAACCAAAATCATAACGGGCGTCGTTCCAATAAGCATAATCATCTATCCCATCCCACTGATAACGGTTACGTACTTTCATTCGCAAATAATTGTCTTCACTGTTACCTGCGTACTCGTCGTAACGATCTTGTGTTTTATCTTTTATTGTTCTTGAAGGAGAATAATAAACATCATCAGGTGTTGTGGTTTTATAAGCAGTACTGCAACTCCATAAACTGATCGCTGCTAACAAACCAAGTAGAGTTATATTTTTCATACAGTGAGTTTTATTGTTTGTAGTGTGAAGTTATTACTTTTGTCCGGTTTTTTTCGGCGCAACTTTGTTGCAATAAAATTACACTTATAAAACGATTTCAAAACGAGTCTCTTGTTAACGTTACACTAAAAGAAACGCATGATTCTGAAGCAATTTTGAAGAAAGAAAAGTTTTTTATGAACCCGGCTAAAGTTCTTTATGGCATCTTCGTTGCGTCGCACTCTTGTACTGCAATGTATAAAGCATCTTTTCGTGAAACGTCAAACTTGAAACGTGAGAAATTGAGCGTAACTCTAACGTTTGTCGTCTCACGATGATGATAAAAGTTCCAAACGCTGAAGTGAGTGACACAACAGGCGATGAGTAAAAAACCAACAGCCGGTTAACAAAAAAATATCATACTTATTACATCAACTTAAGTCATGGCAAAAGAAATTACATCAAGAGCACAAGATTATTCGCAATGGTACAACGACATTGTTTTGAAAGCAGGTTTGGCAGATTACAGCGCGGTGCGTGGATGCATGGTAATCAAACCTTATGGTTTTGCTTTGTGGGAAAGGATGCGTGATACGCTTGATAAAATGTTTAAAGATACAGGGCACGTGAATGCATATTTTCCATTGTTCATTCCAAAAAGTTTTTTTAGCAGGGAAGCATCGCATGTGGAAGGCTTTGCAAAAGAATGTGCGGTTGTTACACATTATCGCTTGAAAAATGATCCTGAAAGCGGGGAAGTAGTGGTTGATCCAGAAGCAAAGCTGGAAGAAGAATTAATTGTGCGTCCCACTTCTGAAACAATTATTTGGGATACGTATAAATCATGGGTACAATCATATCGTGACTTGCCGATACTTTTAAATCAATGGGCAAATGTTGTGCGCTGGGAAATGCGTACACGTTTGTTTTTGCGTACTGCAGAATTTTTGTGGCAGGAAGGTCATACTGCGCATGCAACAAAACAGGAGGCAATTTATGAAGCCGAGTTAATGTTGAATGTATATGCAGATTTTGCAGAAAACTTCATGGCGGTTCCTGTTATAAAAGGTGTAAAAACAGAGAGTGAACGTTTTGCAGGAGCGGAAGAAACTTATTGTATAGAAGCGCTGATGCAGGATGGCAAAGCGTTACAGAGTGGGACATCACATTTTCTGGGACAAAATTTTGCAAAAGCGTTTGATGTAAAATTCAGCGATAAAAATAACAACCTTGATTATGTGTGGGCAACAAGTTGGGGTGTAAGTACAAGATTGATCGGTGCGCTTGTAATGGCACACAGTGATGATGATGGTTTAATATTACCTCCGAAAATTGCGCCTTTACAGGTTGTAATTGTTCCTATTTACAAAGGCAATGATCAATTGAGTTTGATAAGTGAAAAAGCAAATCAAATTGTAAAAGAACTGAAAGCGCTTGGTATATCGGTTAAATACGATGATTCAGATAATGCAAGACCTGGTTGGAAGTTTGCAGAGTATGAAATGAAAGGCGTTCCTGTTCGTATTGCAATTGGTGCAAGAGATCTTGCAAACAATATTGTTGAAATTGCAAGAAGAGACACCAAAGAAAAAAAGAGTATTGATATAAATGGAATTTCAAATTATATTCAGCAACTTCTTGAGGAAATTCAAATCAACATCTACAACAAAGCAAAAGCTTATCGTGACGAACATACAACGGAGGCAAACACATGGGATGAGTTTGTAAAATTACTGGATGAGAAAGGTGGTTTTATTTCCGCACATTGGGACGGTACAGCAGAAACAGAAGAAAAAATTAAAGAGATTACAAAAGCTACTATTCGTTGCATTCCCTTGAACAATAAGCAGGAAAATGGAAAATGTATTTTAACGGGTAATCCTTCAAAGCAAAGAGTGCTATTTGCAAGAGCTTATTGATGAAATAATATTAAAGTAAAAAGCTCCGCAAATTTTCGCAGAGCTTTTTTCTTGAAAGCTAAATAAAAGTCATAAGAAATACCGGTACATGATTTTGTGAACAAAGACGTTTGCAAAATCAAAATTAAATTGGTTAATAAAGCGTGTTAAAGGTGAAATTTCTCTTTTCGGTTTTACAATAGCTCTTCTAAAATCATTCTTCGGAAGTCTTGCTACTTTTTTATTCTCTGCTTTATTAATGTAATATAATTGAAGAGCCATTCTATAATTAGCATTTTTAGAATGGGAAGATTTAAATAAAATCTCTTTGGTTAATGCAATCTTTTGGCGTCTTTTATTTTGGTGTAGCATTCTTGTCATCTTCGGGAATTTATTTATTGGTTTGTTGCTTCAGAGGGTAGCAGAAGTAATACTTTAAGTTACAAAATTTATTCCACAATTTCCACAATATTGTTTTCTTCTTTCGATGTTTTTATTAACATCATTATTACACCGGCATGAATAACTGCAATGGTAATGATAGCAACTAAAACGGGATTAATGTTTGTCATACTACTTGTTTTAAATCGGCGGCAAAATTCATTTGTTGAAAGATCATAAACAATGTGAAAAATCACATAAAGTGAGGGAGAAATATCACACAATAGATAAACGGTTCAACAAGCATTTTGAGAAACAAAATTTTAATGATGAACCTAATACGATGCTCCAAAGGAGTCCTTCGGACAAAGGTGATGCTATGAGGATTAAAGCTGATACAAAAAAACCTAAACCCAGCAATCTGAAATTTGCAATAAATTCTCTCTGCCAATTTTTCACCTTTCATTTGCATGGCATAATGATTGAGCATAAAAACTGGTAAAAATTTGAATACTAACCTAAAAGGAAATTAAATATATGGGAAAAATTATCGGAATTGACCTCGGAACTACAAACAGTTGCGTAGCCGTAATGGAAGGTAACGAACCAGTGGTAATTGCCAATGATGAAGGTCGCCGCACGACGCCGTCTGTTGTGGCTTTTCTGAAAAATGGTGAACGTAAAGTGGGTGATCCTGCAAAACGCCAGGCTATCACAAATCCTCACAACACGATTATGAGTGTGAAACGTTTTATGGGGCGCCGTTATGATGAAGTGACTGAAGAGATCAGTCACTGGAGTTATAAAGTAGTGAAGGGTGACAATAATACCGTACGTATTGACATAGATGGTCGTTTATATACACCACAAGAAATTTCTGCAATGATCCTTCAGAAAATGAAGAAGACTGCAGAAGATTATCTCGGACAAGAAGTGAATGAAGCAGTGATCACAGTTCCTGCGTATTTCAACGATGCACAACGCCAGGCTACCAAAGAAGCCGGTGAAATTGCTGGTTTGAATGTTCGCAGAATTGTGAATGAACCTACGGCAGCAGCACTTGCTTATGGTTTGGATAAGAAACATAAAGATCAGAAGATCGCCGTGTTTGACTTAGGCGGCGGTACATTCGATATCTCTATTCTTGAATTGGGTGATGGTGTGTTTGAAGTGAAATCAACCAATGGTGATACACACCTTGGCGGTGATGACTTTGATAAAGTGATCATGGATTGGTTGGCAGATGAGTTCAAGAAGGACGAGAATATTGATCCCCGCAAAGACCCGATGGCTTTACAACGTTTGAAAGACGCCGCTGAAAAAGCAAAGGTTGAATTAAGCTCTTCTACAGAAACTGAAATAAACCTGCCATACATCACCGCAATGGATGGAGTGCCTAAACACCTTGTAAAGAAATTAACCCGGGCAAAGTTTGAACAATTAGCAGATTCATTGTTCGCAAGATGTTTGAAGCCTTGTGAACAAGCATTGAAAGATGCAGGCTACAACACTTCACAAATTGATGAAGTAATTCTTGTGGGTGGTTCTACACGTATTCCTAAAGTTCAGGAAATTGTAGAAAAATTCTTTGGTAAGAAACCGCACAAAGGTGTTAATCCTGATGAAGTAGTTGCAGTGGGTGCAGCAATTCAGGGTGCAGTGTTAACAGGTGAAGTGAAAGATGTGTTGTTGCTTGATGTTACTCCATTAAGTCTTGGTATCGAAACAATGGGCGGTGTAATGACAACGATGATCGGTGGTAACACAACGATTCCATCCAAGAAAACAGAAATATTCTCTACTGCAAGTGATAACCAACCAGGCGTACAGATACATGTGTTGCAAGGTGAAAGACCAATGGCAAGTCAAAATAAGAGTCTTGGAATTTTTAACCTTGATGGTATTCCGCCGGCTCCGCGTGGAGTTCCTCAAATTGAAGTAACGTTTGATATAGATGCCAACGGTATCTTGCATGTAAGTGCAAAAGATAAAGGCACAGGCAAAGAACAAAAGATTAGAATCGAAGCAGGTAGTGGTTTAAGCAAGGATGAAATTGAAAAGATGAAGTCTGAAGCAAAAGCACATGAAGCAGAAGATAAAACAGCACGTGAAAAAGTTGATAAGCTTAACCACGCCGACAGTATGATATTCCAGACGGAAAAACAATTCAAAGAGTTTGGAGATAAAATACCTGCAGATAAAAAAGCGCCGATCGAAGCAGCTTTAAGTAAATTAAAAGAAGCGCACAAGAACCAGGATGTTGCTGCAATTGATGCTGCAATGGCTGAAATAAATACTGCATGGACTGCTGCAAGCGAAGAAATTTATAAAGCGCAGCAGGCAGGTGCCGGAGCGCAGCAGCAAAGTACGAACGAGCAAGGCGGTCAACAGCAAGGCGGTGAAACTGTAACCGATGCAGAATTTGAAGAAGTGAAATAAGAGGTAAAAGTTGTAATATAAAAAGCTCTCACAAAATGTGGGGGCTTTTTTATTGTATAAATTTTTATGAGTCGAGCTTAATTACGCTATTAAACTTCGTGCGTTGCACATTGCAACGAAAGAACCTCAGCTCAGCATATTACAGTTATTTCTTTTTCTTTTCATCATAATTGGTATGAATTATGAACGTACTTCTTTAAACCTGCAACTATGGAAAGCAAAGACATTGTAAGAGAAAACACAGCGCCTGAAGTGAATCAGAAAATAGATACTCAAATACGTGAAAATCTCAACAAATATTATCATGATCGCTCGGAGATAGACAAACGTTTATGGGAACTTGATCGTGAATGGGATATTGAGCGTATACTTGAATTAAATGCCGCAGCAATAAGTTTTATGGGAATATGGCGCGGTTTAACTCAAAATAAATTATGGCTCATATTGCCACTTGCTGTTACTACTTTACTTGCTACACATGCAGTAGAAGGATGGTGTCCTCCTGTAGTTTTATTTCGCCGTCTCGGCTTTAGAACCCGTGCAGAAATTGATAAAGAGAGATATGCTCTAAAAACAATAAGAGGAGATTTTAAATATCTGCTTGATGTACCAAACGTTGCTTGGGAAGCGGTGCACAAATAACGATATTAATGAATTTTTTATCTGTAAATTAAGAATCACGCAATTATTTTAAATATTTTTATCATGGCAAACGATGAAGACAATTATATTATTTTTTTATCGTTAAATTATAAACCAGAAATTATTAATCTGCTAATAAATCCAATATGCATAACCCTAACTTTATAGATTTTTGTATTTTATGTTTTACTGCTATTGTCCTGATTCTTTTTACCGTTCGATTGTTTTTGCTTTTCATTTTCTTTCTGCGGTATGATTATGAATCTCCATTTGTGATGCTGTTTTTGCAGTTTCCCACCGGTGATGTAAAAAATACTTTTCATCTGAAAATGAAACATCTTAAACAATTATACAACAAAACCACTTTACCCTTTTTGTTATTTGGTCTTTTAGTTGTTTCACTAAAAATTTTCTTATCCCTGATTCATTAAAAGATTCAGAAACCGGGTAACCCGCAATAGAATTTCTTTTTACTATTGCATCATGATAAAAAGAAGGGCTGTCTATCTTTTTCTGTTTGCGTTTTTTATCTGGCTTGCTTTAGCAACGCGACATCATCCTCAATGGTTTCATCCGCTTGTTGCAAAATATGGTGGCGATACAATTTGGGCAGGCGATTTTCTTCTTCTTTTAAGAGCGATTTTTCCAAAAGCTAATTTATTAAATCTTGCAATTCTAAACTATCTGTTTGGTGTGGCAGATGAAGTTTCCCAATTGTGGCATACTCCATGGCTTGATGCAATTCGGCACACTACAATTGGCAGATTAATGTTAGGTCTTGGGTTTTTATGGAGCGATCTTGTTTGCTATGCAGTAGGCACTATAATTGCGTTTTGTTTAACAATATTGATTGATAAGCTAACCACGTCTGGAAAAAAGATAATTGTTGTAAGTTAATCCTGATTTGTTTTCAACTTCATCAAAACTTTCAATTATTTTCAATTTATGAATGAACAGTATAATCCCTGGCAAAAAATTGATGAGCAAAAAATTTATGATAACAATTGGATAACTGTTACACATTATAATGTGATAAATCCTTCCGGCAATAAAGGCGTATATGGTAAAGTGCACATGAAAAATTATGCAATTGGTATTGTGCCGCTGGATGAAGAGATGAATACATATCTTGTAGGTCAATACCGGTTTGTCTTAAATGAATATAGCTGGGAAATACCTGAAGGAGGTGCCCCTTTAAATGATGAACCGCTTATCTCCGCTCAACGTGAATTATTAGAGGAAACAGGTTTGAAAGCGAAGCGCTGGCAGATGATACAAGAGATGACTACATCTAACTCTGTAACTGATGAACGGTGTTTTATTTTCCTTGCGAGAGAGTTGTCGCAGCATGCACCAGAGCCGGAAGAAACAGAAGAACTTGTTGTAAAAAAAATTCCGTTTGAAGAAGCATATAAAATGATATGCGATGGAGAAATAACTGATGCTGTTACCGTGGCGGCAATACTTAAAGTAAAATTGATGATGCTTGAAGGAAAAATATAGAAAGGTGAAACGATAAGCTTGAAAAAAATATGTCGTTGCATCTTAACTCCTGCAACTCACGTTTCACGTCTCATAAATAAATATTATACATGAATGCTCCAATTAAAACCGGGTTAATTGCTTTTGGTGCTGCAGGAAAATTTATGCACGCACCTTTTCTTGTTACACAACCTGAAAATTATGAAGTGATCGCTGTTCTTGAAAGGCATAAAGAAGAATCAAAACAACTATTTCCGAATGCAAGAATTGTAAGAAGCATTAAAGAATTGTTATCAATGAATGAACTTGAACTTATCATCATCACAACGCCCAACGATACACATTTTTCTTATTCAAAAGCAGGATTGCTCGCCGGCAAACATGTTGTGTGCGATAAACCATTTACCATTACTTCTTTCGATGCGCTTGAACTAATTAAACTTTCAAAACAAACAAATAAGATTCTCAGCGTTTTTCAAAACAGGCGGTACGTAGCTGATGCACTCACCATAAAAGAAATTCTAAACAAAAAAATGTTGGGTGATATTCATGAATTCGAAGGACATTATGATCGTTATCGTCCCGAGAAAAAACCAAACGCATGGCGAGAAGAAAATATTCCCGGCAGCGGTATTCTTTATGATCTCGGTGCACATCTTATCGATCAGGCATTTGATTTATTCGGTTTGCCTAAAGCTGTAACGGCAGATATTCGCATGCAACGTCTACATGCAAAAGCAGTTGATAATTTTGAACTCAAGCTTGATTACGGATTTTTAAAAGTGATCTTAAAAAGCGGCATGCTTGTTCGCGAACCGGGGCCGCGTTATATGATTCACGGCACGAACGGTTCTTTTATAAAGTTCGGCGAAGATCCGCAGGAAGCTTTTTTGCGTGCAGGGAAATTACCCACCGAAGTGCCCAACTGGGGAATTGAAAATCCTGAAAATTTTGGCTTGCTCCACACTGAAATAAACGGCGAAATTATCAAACAAAAATATCCTTCACTAAAAGGAGATTATGGATATTACTATCAAAATCTTTATAAGACTATTCGTGAAAATGCGCCTCTGCGCGAAAAGCCCGAGCATGGTTACAACACCATTCGCTTAATTGAAACCGCAATTGAAAGCAATGAAAAAAAATGTACAGTTGCTTGCAAAGGTTTGATCAATATCGATTATCCGAAAGATTAATTTTTTATTTTACCGGCGACAGAATATGCATGGGACTTTCGTTGTGTCACTCACTTTTGCGTTCGGAACTTTATTCGCCAGGTTTTGAACTCCAAAAAATTTATCCTGAATAAAAAAGCCACCAACTTTTTTACGGCTTTTTAGATCGATACTTATTATTTATTTCATGAGCACCATTGCTTTAGTGTCGGCAACTTTTCCATCAATTATCAGGGAATAAGAATATTGTCCTGAAGCTAAAGAAGCTGTATTAACAGTTACTTCATTCATTCCACTATTACTTAATGAATAAGTTTTCAGGGGCTTACCATCAGCACTGAATATACTTAATTGAGCATTGTGAATATTTGCAGGCAAAAAGCAACGTATCACTGTGTTTGATGAAAATGGATTAGGTGAATTTTGTAGTAAATAACCTGTGTTAGAAACTGATTTGTTTACTGATAAATCTGTTTTAGTTACTGATATATTTTGCACTTGTTGTTTCAAATCATTTATTTGTTGCTGGAGGTTTTGATTTATTTGTTGCAAGGTTTCAATCGTTTGTTGCTGTTCCTGCATTCCTTTTATAATAATTGGAATAAACTCTGTGTAGTTCAATGCTTTAAAATCTATTGTTTCTCCTGACTTCGTCATAATTGATGTTGTTCTTTGCGCATCAAGGTTTTTAGGATCAGTGAAAACTTTAGATTGTACTTGTTTCATTACATCAAACTTGCTGTCTTTTACCAAATCCGGTAATATTTTTTCTACATCCTGTGCAATCAATCCGTAATGCTGACCCTCAGGCAAATTCATTTGCCTGAAATTTCCATCCCGGCGATATTGATACTGTTTCGGATGAAGCTGCTTGATAATATTCATTGCACTTGAAAAATCCTGGATGTTTTGTTTAAGCTTTTCATCAGAACTCATGTAGCTCCCTGTTGTATAAACGTTGCCCACAAAAAAACCTGCATAAGAACTTGAATTGCCCGTTGCTCCAAAAACTCCGATGCTCACATTTGAGTAACCTTCAACCCCATAAGCGCCATTTGCACCCTGACCATAAATTCCATAACCAAAGTTGGTGGGAGAATAACCAAATGTTCCATAAAAGCCACTGCCTGCAACGCCAAAACCATCTGCCGATGGACCTGCTCCGTTTACACCTGTGCTGCCACTGTTGGAAGAATATCCTGATAAGCCATAGCTTGTTCCATTGGCAACCAATCCAGTGCTGCTTTTCGTGCTGCTGCCTATAAATGTTGTTCCTCCGAAATTATTTAAAGTGAGGTTTGCGGCTTTGCCATTAATGCGAGCCTGAATTTGAGTTGCATCAAAACCCACATTGAATCCGGTGATATCGCCGACAACTACATTCCCAGGTGAAGAAAGCGACAGATGATTACTGGTGCCGCCAACATTTAATTTTCCCACGGGATTTGTGGCATTTATGCCTACGATACCTACATCAGTAATGCGCATGCGCCCGGTATTATTCGTTTTAAATACCAACGTTTTATTATCCCTGGTACCTATAAAATTTACGCCGGGTGCTGTACCGGCATTGCCGGTTAAAGACCATGCCTGTGCCTCTGCTGTGGCAGTGCCTGCTATTGTGAATATTGCAATGGCAATTACCTGTGAAAATTGTTTTTTCATTTTTTAATTTTTTGCAATGAAGAATGTATGGTGTTCAAAATAATCACACACTTGAGGGCATTGTTAAACGAAGCGTATTAAATAGCAGGCAGGATTATGAAATCTTTTTAAAAATTTTATGTTCTAAAATTAGCTGAACAAAGTACTCATTTAAATTATTAATTGCAATAGGTGTTTTCCTTCATTAATAAAAAGGGGATGAGATATTGCAGATATTTTGTGGCATATATTGTCATTAGCAAAGAATGAGTAACTCAAACAAAAAACCGTGCTGCAAGAATGCAGACACGGTGTTCTTAGAACTCCCATCTAAAAAACCAACTTTATAAAAAACAATATTGTCAGTTTATATTTTGCTACACTAAAATTGGATATAACGGAACAATCAAAAAAAACAAGTGCTCTGAGCAAGCAAAATCAATTACTGAAAGCAATTTTTATGCACATGAAATGAAAAGCTTGGTCTGAAAATATTTAACATTCAACATTGGCATTGAATTTTCATTTAATTTATTTTCGCCGCCGCTTATGCGCAGATTGCATCACTGGTTAAAGGATACAATTTTAAGTGTGGTTGATTTTTTTTATCCGCCATTCCGAAAATTTGTGCCCTTACAAACTTTCCGTTACGCGGTTTGCGGTGGTAGCAACATGGTATTGAATATTCTTATTTATTACATTGCTTATCATTATGTTCTTGATAAGCGAATTGTATATACGTCGGTTACTGCAATAAGCCCGCATATTGCAGCATATATAATTTCATTCTTCATCACCTTTCCCATCGGTTTTTATTTAAGCCTCTTTGTAGTTTTCCCTGAGTCTTATTTGCGTAAGCGCATTCAGTTATTAAGGTATTTCGTAGTAGTGCTTATTTGCATTTTTCTCAACTATTTTTTTCTGAAATTATTTGTAGATATTTTTGGCTGGTATCCTACACCATCAATGATGCTTACAACGGTTTTAGTGGTTGCATTCAGTTATTTTTCACAGCGGCATTTTTCTTTTCGCGGTCATGCAGTAGTAACAGAATAATTTTTTATCGATAGCAGTTTGTGAATATGAAGTCTTAATCATCAGTCGTAAGTGATAAGTCGTAAAGTCATAAGTGTTGGGAAGAGAACAGAATGTACAAGTGTGCGACGCAAGGGAAGCGCAATGGTAGGAATGAAGCCTGGCTCAAAAAATTTGCTATTCGCCATTCACTATCCACATATCAATAATCTTCCGGATTATTTAATCTGAAAACGATTGCGGCAAGCGCCGCGCCACCAAAGCAGCCAAAGAGATACATCCATATATCATTCCATGATGCAAGATGCATAACGCTCATGCCAACTGCAACGGCAGGATTAAATGCTCCGCCTGAAATACTTCCAAATGCGTGAGCCATAGCCAACACAGTAAAACCTATAGCAAGACCATAGAACATATTACCCGTTGTTCCTTTTGCCGTTGCCGTATTTAATACTACATATGCGAGAGCAAACGTACCAAGAAATTCTGCAAGCAAACCGTTGGTTGTGTTGGTAATGCTCGTTGCAGAAGCAGGTATTTTATCTCCTTGTAAAAATATTACGATATATGAAGCAGCAATGGCAGCGATAATTTGAACAATTGCGTATGGTACAGCTTCAGACAATGAAATTTTTCCACGCAAGAAAACTGCCAATGTAACTGCAGGATTATAATGAGCTCCTGAAATATGAGCGCCGGCGAATATCATACACATTAATACTGCCCCGATAGCTACCGGTGCAAAATCACCTTTCCCGCTCGTAACTGCCATTCCAACCGTCAATACAAGAAAAAATGTTCCAATAAATTCAGTAATTAATTTCCTCATAAAATTGGTTTGGGTTAAACGAAGACAATTTACTTTCTTTTTTAAAGTCAATATGAGCTTTTGTCTATTTTAATCATATTTCAATCGTTACGTTAAAGAATTGATTAAGGCATAATCGATAAAAAATTATTTTGATACCGGCTTTAGTTCATATGGCATCGTCCCTTGCTACGCTCAGTTCAAAGTTCCACTTTCATGGCAACTAAGCGTAACAGTTTATCCTGAGCTTGTCGAAGGATCGCATTACGTTCATCTGAAGAATATGAATTGAACTGAAATTTTCCTGAACCATAATGATAGAAATAATAAATGTTTACAAACCATTCTGCGAAGATCTGTAAACATTTATTGAGATAGAAATTTTTTATAAACTCAATGGCCAGAAGTACAAAGGTAAAGTAATGACTTGGGGAACACCGTTATTAATTGAAAGTGTTGCTTTAGTATCACAATCGCCTGTGCCATAATCCAGCACTTCCATAAAATTAGCGTCTCCGCCTGTTGTTATATGAATTGCTATATCAACGCTTCCTTGTACTCTGTGATTACAATCGACCCGTTTGATAACAGGATTTGTGTTGCTGATAGTTGCCGTGTATGTAAATTGTGTAGCGCCATCAAGCGTTTCAGTACCCATTGAAGTACCGGTAATCTGATATACATCATCATCCGGTGATGTAGTGGTGCCACCCTGCATTTGTTTCCACCAATGTGTACCTGTAAATGTTTTTGAATCTCCGTTTAATGCGATCAACGTTTCATCGGATACAATTTTATAAATCCTCATG
>Ga0157373_10002740_pt1 | contig 13343 bp, 17 predicted proteins | sample C65metaG_FD_113460 | JGI IMG/M metagenome (GOLD analysis project Ga0157373, IMG submission 113460) | Corn rhizosphere microbial communities from Kellogg Biological Station, Michigan, USA - C6-5 metaG | ecosystem: Host-associated > Plants > Roots > Rhizosphere > Soil | place: USA: Michigan... | reverse complement strand
CGGGGAGTGAAGAAAGAACGACTGTTCGGCAAACAGCACGTCCGGGGGGCTCCCAAATCGAACATTTCGACTATGATACCCAAGTGTGCCCAGTTGGCCTGAGCAGCACAGCACTACTGAAAATATATGTTTCTTGGAGATACACCATGTCTAATCGCCAAACCGGCACCGTTAAATGGTTCAACGATGAAAAATGCTTCGGCTTCATCACACCTCAAAGTTGCGGTGACTATCTTTTCCTACACTTCAAACCTATCGAATCCGACGGTTTCAAAAGCCTGAAAGAAGGCCAAACCGTTTCCTTCGTGGCTGAGAAAGGCCAAAAGGGTATGCAAGCTGCACAAGTTCGCCCAGAGTAATTTCTCGGCGCGCTAAAAAAACCCCGTCCATGTGACGGGGTTTTTTATGGGCGGTTGAAAACAACGGCTCAGCCGCAGTTCACCCGATTGACCACCAGGTTGGCATCGGTATTGAGATTCAGGCGATCGGAGCGGTACTCAAGCGTCACCATGTCGTTGGGCTTGAGGATCCGGGCAATCTGCGCGCCGGAACGGGTGCGGGCCTGTTCCAGCAATTGCGGCGAGGCCTGTTTGCCGATGGCAAACTCGGCGGCCTTCGCTTCGCAGCGGTCGTAATGGGTCTCGGCGGCAACCGGATCAGGGGACGATTCAGCGCTGCTGCTACAACCGTGCAAGAACCCGGCGGCCAGCAAAATACTCAATGACGCGAGCTTCCAAGGCATGAAGCCTCCTTTCGTTGATCAATAAACAGAGAGCGTGCGACAACCCAAACGAAGCTTGGTTTCAGTAGAAGGGCCACCGCCCCGCTCCTCTACCTGGAAAACCGGCAGTTTGCCTGAGCCCGACACCGCTGGTCAGACATGAATCGTGACTGGATATGTTCGACGCTCAATAAACGTCAATGTAGTCGAAGGGTGGATTCGGCCAGTTGTCTTTCAGGGCGTTGTAGATCTGCATGACCCAGACCTCATCACTGGCAGCGACCAGTCCGCCATACCCCGACCCCTTCGCCCACGTTTCGAGACGAAACAGCAAGCCATCGATATCGGCACCACCTACCACGCCTGAAGACAGATAGGCGATACCGCCCTTGGTCACGCGCAATTGGGTGTGTTCGTCATCGCTGGCCGATGCCAGCAACTGGCGAACGGCGTCGAGGGTCCGCCCTTCAGGCGCGTTCAAATCGATCTGCACGGCAGGGGCTCCTTGAGCAATCAAAAAAACAAGTGTCGCACAGCCCTCCCCTGATGCCTAAGTCGCAGTGCCAAACCCAGGGCAAAAGTGGTTAACTCAACCTAGCCTCTGTACGAAAAGCCTAAGACCTCCCAACCCGCGAGTCCTGCCATGAGCATCATCAGCATCGAAGCCACCATCAATGCCAAATGGTCGGAGGGCCACAGCTCCTATAGCCCTGGCAGCCCCGAGGAACTGGCAATCATCGGTATAGAGCTTTTGGTGAAGGAACTGGGGACGGAGGTTGCCCGGAACTTCATCCAGCAGGCATTCGAACGCTACCCGAGCGTCATCGACGCCGTGAAGTGAGGCAACACCTGGAACCGGTGGGAGCCGAGCTTGCTCGCGATGGCGGCGGACCAGCCAACATTTATTGTCGACTGAAGATCCTATCGCGAGCAGGCTCGCTCCCACAGGCCTTGTGCTTGGGGCGGATTACTTGAGACGTGCCAGACGCTCGGTCAACAGGTCAAAGAAGCCCTGGGCATCGCCGTTTTCCACCCAGAATGCATTCTTGGGCGCCTTCAGGCCGTCGTACCAGTCCACGATGGTCTGCCCGAAGGTCGGACCCTCGCGACTGTCCACCACGACGTTGACCGAGCGACCGGTGAACAACTGCGGCTTGAGCAGGTAGGCAATCACCGTAGCGTCATGCACCGGCCCGCCCGACATACCGTAGTGCTCCATGTCGCCCTTGACGTACTCATTGAGGATATCGCCGACCAGCTTGCTGGCATTGTTGTTCACGGCCGCGATCTGCTTGAGGCGAGCTTCGCTGGTGAGGATCTTGTGGGTCACGTCCAGCGGCAGATAGGTCAGCTTCACGCCGCTTTTGGCGACTACCTCGGCTGCCTGCGGGTCGGCGAACAGATTGAATTCAGCCACCGGCGTAATGTTCCCGCCATTGAAGTGCGCACCGCCCATGACCACTACTTCCTTGATGCCTTGGACGATGTCCGGCTCCTGGATCAGCGCCAGGGCCAGGTTGGTTTGCGGGCCGAGCATGGCAATGGTGATGCTGTGGGGTTTGGCCGCCTTGAGGGTGTCGATCAGATAGTTGACGGCATTGCCCTTGGCCAGCCCCTTTTTCGGCTCATGAACGGCGACGCCCGACAGGCCTTCCTTGCCATGGATGTTTTCCGCGTAGATCGGGGTGCGCATCATCGGCTTCGGCGCACCGGCGTACACCGGCACCTCTTCGCGCCCTGCCCATTCCCGGGCCAGGCGAGCATTGCGGGAGGTCTTGTCCAGCCGCACGTTGCCCGCAACGGTGGTCAGCGCACGGATCTGCAGTTCTTCGGGAGAGGCCAGGGCGAACAGCAAGGCGACCACGTCGTCGGCCCCGGGATCGGTGTCGATGATCAGATCGATTTTTTCCGCCGCCTGGGCGCTCGTAGCAGTGATCAGTGACAACAGCAGCAGACTCCGGAACAGTTGATGCATTTTCTGAGCATAGCGGTGCATGGTGCACTCCTTGTGCGGGGGTTAGAAGGTGACTCCAGCAATCAGCACAACGTTGCAGTACGGAGAGCATTCTCCTGTGCGAATAATCGCTCGAGCCTGGCGGCTGAGGACCTTGAATTGCTCATGACTGACCAACTCCCGTGCCCCCATTGCACCTTCGGCCTGCAACGATTCGAGCGTCGACAGGGCCGAGGGTTGTTTATCGAAAATTTCAGTGGCCAGCACATGGCTTTCCACCTGCATTTCGCTGAGCACCACTTTCAGGGTACTGACGAAATCGGGAATGCCGTGGGTCAGGGCCAGGTCGATCAACTCGACCCCGGGAGGGACCGGCAGCCCGGCATCACCAATGACCACCTTATCGCCATGACCGAGGGAGGCGATCAGTCGTGAGAGGGCCACATTCAACAAGGGTGTCTTTTTCATGATTGGAAAGCCTGTACTTCCAGCAAAGTGGGGATGGAGGGCTGGGCCCCGACGCGGGTGACCGACAGCGCCGCGGCGACCTGACCGAAGCGAATCGCGTCGACTTCGCTCTTTCCATTGGCCAGGGCCGCCGCGAAGCCACCGACAAAGGTATCCCCCGCCGCCGTGGTGTCCACAGCCTTGACCCGCGGCGCCGGGAAGTGTTCGAAACTCGAGCCGTTGGTGAACATCAACCCCTGGGCGCCCAGTGTCACGACCACCTTGCCGGCGCCGGCGGCAATCAACTGCGCCGCGGCCGCTTCGGCGGTTTCCAGGGAATCCACCGCCAGCCCGCTCAGCATGGCCGCTTCGCTCTCATTGGGAATCAGGTAGTCGACACACGCGTACCAGTCGGCTGGAAGCGCCCGGGAAGCCGGTGCCGGGTTGAGGATGACGATCTTGCCCAGCTCACGGCCGCGCTTGAGTGCATGGCCGACCGTGACGTCGGGCACTTCAAGCTGGCAGATGATGACATCGGCGTCTTGCAGCGCCTGGTCGAAACCGTCCAGGACCTCAGGCGTGAGCGCACCATTGGCGCCGGCGACGATGATAATCGCATTCTGGCTGTTGTCGTCGACCACGATCAGCGCTACGCCGCTGGCTCCCTCCACGACACTGACGGCCTGGCAATCGATGCCCTCGGCCAGCAGCGCGCCTCGCAATGCCTGGCCGTAGGCATCGCTGCCCACGCACCCGACCATGGACACCTGCGCCCCCAGGCGCGCGGCAGCCACCGCCTGGTTGGCGCCCTTGCCCCCCGCAATGGTGGAGAACGACTCGCCGATCAGCGTTTCACCGCCCCGGGGTAGACGCGGCGCGCGCGTCACCAGGTCCATGTTCAGGCTGCCAATTACCACTACTTTTGCAGACATACGTCACTACTCATCCATTCGGTTCAGCGGTATTGGGCGAATGCGCCGGACAGCGGCGCGGTCGACTCCCGCAAGACAATGCTGGGCGTCACGATCCGTTGATCAGTGACAAGCCCGGGCGTGGCGATCCGCCGTAACAACACTTCTGCCGCCATCTCGCCAAGTTGCAGGATCGATTGTCCCACCGTGGTCAGCGCAGGGTAGACATAGCGGCTCATCTGGATATCGTCGAAACCGATGACCGACAGTTCGCTGGGCACCCGCACATTGCGCTCGGCGGCGGCTCGCAGCACACCGATGCCAATCATGTCGTTGGCTGCAAATATCGCGCTGGGGGGCTGGTGTTCAAGCAACTCGGCGGCGGCGCGGTAACCGCCCGTGCTGGTGAAATCGCTTTCGAACATGCGCTCGACGGGCAATTCGATCCCCGCCTCTTTCAGCGCACGGCAGTAACCGGCCAGGCGCATCTGCGCCACGCTGGTGTCCGCCGGCCCACCGATAAAGGCGATATCGTGGTGCCCCAACTCCAGCAGGTGCCGGGTCGCCAGGTACGCGCCGTATTCGTGATCGATGCGCACCAGGTCCGCATCGACGCCGTCCAGCCCACGGTCGACGATAACCATGGGCGTGCGCACCCCGGCCAGTCCCTGCGCCAGGCCGACGTCGCCACCGGCGGAAGCGACGATCAGGCCATCAATGCGTTTTTCCAGCAGCACCCGCAGGTAACTGCGCTGCTTGTCCGGGTTGTCGTCGGAGTTGCACAGGATCACGCAATAACCGTTGCGCTCGCAGTAATCCTCGATCCCCCGGGCCAGTTCGGCAAAGTAAGGGTTGAGGCTGTTGGGCACCAGCAGGCCGATTGTCGCCGTGGTCTTGGCCTTGAGGGAACGGGCCACCGCACTGGGTACATAGTCGAGGCGCTTGATCGCCGCCTCGACCTTGAGCCGCACCTCTTCGCTGACCGGCCGGGTCTTGTTTACGACATGGGACACCGTTGTATAGGAAATCCCCGCGAGCGCCGCTACATCCTTGATCGTCGCCATGGTTCAGGACCGCCGGCTGGCGCGCTGGCTGCGGTAGGTGTCCAGCACCACCGCGACCACGATCACTGCACCGGTAATGATGCGCTTGGTCGGCTCGGTCGCGCCGATCTGCGCCAGGCCCGCCGCCAGCACGGAGATGATCAACACGCCAAAGAAGGTACTGATGACCGAACCGCGCCCGCCCATCAGGCTGGTACCACCGATCACCACGGCGGCGATGACCTGCAGTTCGAGCCCTGAGCCCGCATTCGGGTCCGCCGCCTCCAGGCGGGAAATCTGGAACAGCGCCGCCACGCCGGCCAGCAAGCCCATCAGGCTGAATACCAGGATCTTGTAGGGTTTCGGATTGATACCGGCCAAGCGCACCGCCTCTTCGTTGGTGCCGATGCCGATCAGGTAGCGACCGAACACCGTACGGGTCAGAACGGCCTGGGCAATGAAGATCACCAGCAGGGCAATGATGAAGGACGGTGAAATACCGAATGCAATCGGATTGGACAACCAGGCGAAGGAGTCGCCGATATAAGCCGTCCGGGACCCGGTCATCTGGTAAGCGAGGCCGCGGGCCATCTCCAGCACGCCAAGGGAGACGATGAACGATGGAATCCGCCACGCCACGGTAATCGAACCGGTGACGGTCCCCGCCAGCGCCGCCACGGCCATGCCCAGCAAGGCCGAGGGCCAGACGCTCCAGCCCCAGCCGAGCACGGCGACGCTGACCGTCGAGGCCGCCAGCGCCAGCACCGAGCCCACCGACAGGTCGATGCCGCCGATGATCAGGATGAACGTCATGCCGACCGCCAGCACCATGAGGTCGGGAATCTGGTTCGCCAGGGTGCTGAACGTGTCATAGGAAAGGAAGTGGCCGCTCAGGACCGAGAACAGCGCGACCATGGCCAGCAGCGCGCCGGCCAGGCCCAGGTAGGTGCCGAGGCCATAGAAGTTGCCACTCGGCTTGCTGACGGCAGATGCGGTTTTCATGAAAATTCCCTAGGCGCCGCTTCGTTGAGCAACGCGTCACGTTTCTGGTAGCCGGCGAATGCGGCGGCAAGCAAGTCATCCTGGGTCCAGCTGTCGCGCTCGAAGGTGTCGATCAGGCGTCCGGCGGACAGCACGCCGATCCGGTCACAGATCAGCATCAGCTCCCGCAGGTCGCTGGACACCACGACCAGCGCCTTGCCTTGCCGAGTCAATTCGCCGAGCAGCGCATAGATGTCGAATTTCGCGCCGACATCGATACCGCGGGTCGGCTCATCGAACAACAGCACCGAGCAATCGCGTTCGAGCCAACGGCCGATCACCACCTTTTGCTGATTACCACCCGACAGCTCGGACACCAGTTGGGTCGGGCTGGAACTGCGGATGCGCATGGCATCGATCTGTCGCCGGGCCAGGGACAGTTCGTCATTGCCGTTGACGATACCGGCACTGGATATCTCCGGCATGATACCCAAGGCGATGTTGGCGGCAATGGATTGGGTCAACAACAGGCCCTCGCCCTTGCGGTCCTCGGTGATCAAGGCAATGCCATGGGCCACCGCATCGGCCGGCGAACGGATATTGGCGACGGTGGCCGGCGAACCCAACGCCACGGTGCCGCTGTCGGCCGCATCGGCGCCGAAGATCAGCCGCAGCAGTTCGGTGCGCCCTGCCCCGATCAGACCGGAGATGCCGAATATCTCGCCACTGCGGACTTCGAAGGACACATCGCGGACCTTGTCGGAACGGCTCAGGCCCTTGACGGTCAGTGCCGGCGCGCCGATCTGCCGTGGGCCCAGGTCGATGTGCTCGCCCAGTTCCCGACCGACCATCAGCGTCACCAACTGCTCGCTGTTGTAATTGGCCATCGGCTCGACGCAGACCAGATTGCCGTCGCGCAACACCGCAATGCGCTGGGCGACCCGTGCTAGTTCTTCAAGGCGATGGGAAATGTAGATGATCGAAACACCCCGAGCCTGCAGGCGAGTGATCTGTTCGAACAGCATCTCGACCTCGCGCGCCGTCAACATGGCGGTCGGTTCGTCGAGAATCAGCACATGGCAATCGCCAATCAGGTTGCGGGCGATCTCGACCATCTGCTGGTGACCGATGCCCAGCTCGCCGACCAGGGTGTCGGGATCGATTGCATCGAGCCCCACCTGGGCCATGGCCTCCATGGCGGCTTTGCGCAATTGCTTGCGACTGATCCAGCCGCCGCGGCTGGGCAGGTTGTCCAGGAACAGGTTTTCGGCCACGGACAGGGTCGGCAGCAGGTTGAGTTCCTGCATCACCATCCGCACGCCCAGTTCTTCGGCCTGGGTACGACTGCCAGGGCGATAGTCCTGCCCCTGGAATTGCATCTGCCCGGTCGTCGGTGTCACCAGCCCACCGATGATCTTGGACAGGGTACTTTTACCGGCGCCATTTTCACCGGTCAGTGCCAGCACTTCACCGCGCATCAACGTCAGGTCGATGTCGGACAGTACCGGCTGGGCATAGGTTTTACCGATGCCACTGACAGTCAGGACAGCGTTCGGGTCGAAAACGGACATAAAGACTCTCCACGTGCTCGCCCGGATGGGCGAGCACCACTACATCGTCAGGACGATTACTTCGTAACCAGCTCGACCGGCGTTTCGATCACGCCATTGGCACCGCTGTCGACTTTCTCGCCCTTGAGGATCTTCAGGGCCGTCTCGATACCGAATACCGCCTGCTTGGCGGCAAACTGGTCGGCGGTCGCCAGGACACGACCGTCCTTGAGCATCGGTTTGATAGCGTTGATGTTGTCGTAGCCGACCACTTGCACCTTGCCGGCCTTGCCCGCAGCGCGCACCGCGGATACCGCGCCCACCGCCATGCTGTCGTTACCGGCCAGCAACGCCTTGATGTTCGGGTATTCGCTAAGCATCGACGCGGCCACCTGGTTGCCCTTATTGATCTCCCAATCGCCCGATTGCAGGGAAACGACCTTGACCTGCGCCGCTTCCATTGCATCCTTGAAGCCTGCGGTCCGCGCCTGGGCATTGGTGGTGGTGGACACGCCCTCGATGATCCCGACCTCGTCACCGGCCTTGAGCTGCTTGGCGAGGTATTCACCGACCAGGCGCGCGCCCTTGCGGTTGTCGGGACCTACGAACGGCACGTTGATGGTCTTGCTCTTGACCACGGCGGGATCGAGCTGGTTGGCGATGTTGATGACTGTGATACCGGCGTCGACGGCTTTCTTGATCACCGGCACCATGGCCTTGGAGTCGGCGGGCGCGATGATGAGGGCGTCGACCTTGGAGACGATCATCTGCTCGACGATGCGGATCTGGTTGGCGGTGTCGGTTTCATCCTTGATCCCGTTGGAGATCAGGTCGAAATCGGCGGAGTGTTCCTTCTGATAGGCCTTGGCACCGTCTTCCATGGTCAGGAAGAATTCGTTGGCCAGGGATTTCATGACCAGGGCGACCTTGGGTTTTTCAGCGGTCTGGGCGAATGCCGAGGAGAATGGCAATGCAGTGGAGGCGGCCGCGAGCATAGCGACAGCGAGAAGGCGTCCAGCGAATGGCAACTTCATGGGTTCACTCCGATCTTATGATTATTGTGAGCAAATCAGTGCACGGAACGCCGCGCAAACGTTTGCGTGAAGTGAACTATGGTAAGGCTTTGGGGATTTGTCAACGTTGCGGTTGCGTTCGCAGAGTCTTGGATCACGCCACCGCTTCGAACCCATCGCGCCGGACAGCGTACCTGAAGTTACCGCTGTCGGCTTTTCGGTCTCAGCGATAAATAATCATTTTTTCCCACACCAAAACGTCAAAAGCGCTGTCAGACGATTTTCTTGAATTTTAAGCAGTTGCGTAAATGCCTACGGTTAAATACTGTATGCACGTACAGCTTAATAAGGATAATCCTGTGGCCACGCCCTCCGCTGCAACTACCCCCTTAGACTCCTATACAAAACTTGGCCTGCGGGTCTCGAAAATCATCAACGCCCCCACCGCACAAAAAGCCAAGGCAGCCCTGATCTTTCGCCTTCCCGACGAGCCCATGGAGGAATGGGAGCGCCTGCTGGAAGAAATCGACGAGAACGACAACGTGACCCTCGCCTATCGCGACGATGGTGGTGTGCAGGTTTTCTGGGTTGTGCCGAAGGAAGATTGAGTCCGATGAATGTCCGCTGTGTTGCTTTACTGCTTGTGCTCATCGCCACAGGCGCCCAGGCCGGGGCCCCTCGTACCTTCAACGAAGCCAAGAAAGTCGCCTGGAAACTCTACGCCCCGCAATCCACCGAGTTCTATTGCGGCTGCAAGTACACCGGCAATCGCGTCAACCTGGCGGCCTGCGGTTATGTGCCGCGCAAGAACGCCAGTCGTGCCGCCCGTATCGAGTGGGAACATATCGTTCCGGCGTGGCAGATCGGTCATCAGCGTCAGTGCTGGCAACAAGGCGGGCGCAAGAACTGCACCCGCTACGACCCGGTCTATCAACGGGCCGAAGCCGATCTTCACAACCTGGTGCCCAGCATCGGGGAAGTGAATGGTGATCGGAACAACTTCAGCTTCGGCTGGCTGCCGGTGCAGAAGGGCCAGTACGGCTCATGCCTGACCCAGGTGGATTTCAAGGCGAAGAAAGTCATGCCCCGCCCGTCCATCCGGGGGATGATCGCCCGAACGTATTTCTACATGAGCAAGCAATATGGCCTGCAGCTGTCGAAACAGGACCGGCGCCTCTACGAAGCCTGGGACAAGACTTACCCGGTGGAAGGCTGGGAGCGCCAGCGCAACCAGAGCGTGGCCTGCGTCATGGGACGTGGTAACGAGTTCGTGGGCCCGGTGGACCTGAAAGCCTGCGGCTGACCTTGCATTCGTGAACAGCACAAAGCAACTGTGGGAGCGAACCTGCTCGCGATAGCGGTATGTCAGCTATTTCAGCATCGACTGATTCACCGCTATCGCGAGCAGGCTCGCTCCCACAGGGTTTGTGCTACCCGATCATTGAGGCGTCGGGAAATCCACCACCTGCGTCTCGATGTTGCGCTTCTTGGCACGAACCAGGGCGGCAGTGACCTGCTCTTGCTTGGCCTCAGCCTCGGCCCTGGAGCTGAACGGTCCGACCAGGACCCGCTCCTTGCCATTTTCCCTGACCACGCTCGACATGAAGCTGTGCTCGATCAGCCACCCGGTCAGATCGCTGACAGCCTGCGGCGTCTCGCCCCGAACCTCGACCCCCCATTGCGGCGCAGCAGCGACTGCCGGTGCGGAGGACGCTGCTGGCTTCGGCTTCGGTGCTTCGACTTCACGCCCCTCACCACATCCCGCCAGCATCAGCACCGCGATAACCCAAGCCAATTTGCGCACAACGTTTCCTCTGGAAGACATGAGGGAAGGATTTTAGCACTCACATCCACCAAGAACCCCGCAAACAGTACGCAAAACACGAGAATCCTGCCCGGTCTCTCTGTATAGTCGCACCCTGGGAATTAATGCTGCATCTGCACGTCAGAAAGAGGCACCCACATTGTGACACTTAGCACTAATCTATAAGCAGTACCGACATCTGCACTGTCTGAATCAGGTGCCCTAATAAAGTAATCAAGGAGAACACCATGCTGATACTCACCCGCAAAGTCGGTGAAAGCATAAACATTGGTGACGACATCACGATCACCATTCTGGGCGTTAGCGGCCAACAGGTCCGGATCGGCATCAATGCCCCGAAAAACGTTGCAGTGCATCGCGAAGAGATCTATCAGCGCATTCAGGCGGGCCTCACTGCCCCCGACAAGCCGCAAACTCCCTGAGCCTTGCAGCAGTCCGTAGCCAGCCCGTTTGCATCATCGCAATGGCTGGCTAAAGATTCAGGCCGTCCGTGCCTCCCCGCATCACCCCGCCCCTGCTTTTGCATCCACCCCGTGAAACCGATATTAATGCCATGACTCGTAGCATGGCTGTCGGACGTTTAGTTTTAATGGCGGTGAAGCGGGCGTTCGCGCTGATCAGCCGAAACTCACGCCCCGAGCCATGCCAGTGGCGGCAATCACCATCAACATCAGCAGCAAGGCCTCGATGTGGCTGATCCGGGCCAAGCGGCCGGCCCTTGAAGCATCGACCGTCGCCCCTTTGCCCAGCGCTACCCGCCATTTGATCAAAGTAATCATCGGCACGAGTTCAAGCAGCAGGATCAACAGGAGCAAGGTCATCTTCAGGTGAAACAACGGTTGATGCAGGTAATAGTCCGAACCCTTTTCATAGCCACCGAAAGCGCGCATCCCGCCGGTCACCAGCAGGACCAGGGCCGACAGGCCCCACACGGTATCTGCCATCAATACATTTCGAACCGCATCCGCACCACCGGCCAGGCGTCGCAGCGCCGTACCGCGCGTAAGCACTGCCCATAAGCCGAGGGCGAACGCCAGGAGATGAATTGCCGCGAGAGACCAATGAGCCAACATGGAGGGTACCCGTCAGAGAGAACGTCGAATCGACCTGACAGTACTAGCTCATAAAAGAAAGATCGGTAGGTTGGACACAAAAAATTGTGGGAGCGAGCCTGCTCGCGATAGCGGTCCAGCATTCAACGAAGGTGTTGACTGATCTGACGCCATCGCGAGCAGGCTCGCTCCCACACGAAGGCCTTAGTCAGCCAAGCGCCAGGTCGTCCCGCCCTTCCCGTCTTCCAACACCACGCCCATGGCGGTGAGCTGGTCGCGGATGCGGTCGGATTCGGCCCAGTCCTTGTTGGCCCGCGCGTTCAGGCGCGCCTGGATCAATGCCTCGACCTCGGCAGCGTCCACACAGCCTTCGGCGCCGGCCTGGAGGAAATCGTCCGCTTCGAGCTGCAACACGCCCAGGACGCTGGCCCGTTCCTTCAAGCGCGCCGCCAGGCCCGCCGCCGCATTGAGATCGCTCTCACGCAGGCGGTTGATCTCGCGCACCATCTCGAACAGCACCGCGCACGCTTCCGGCGTACCGAAGTCGTCATTCATCACCTCGGTAAACCGCGCCACGAACGCCTCGCCACCGGCGGCCGGCACGTTCGGCAGGCCTTTCAACGCATGGTAGAAACGCTCCAGGGCGCCCTTGGCGTCCTTGAGGTTGTCTTCCGAGTAGTTGATGGCGCTGCGGTAGTGACTCGACACCAGCAGGTAACGCACGACCTCGGGGTGGTACTTGTCGAGCACGTCGCGGATGGTGAAGAAGTTGTTCAAGGACTTGGACATCTTCTCGCCGTTGATCCGGATCATGCCGCAATGCATCCACGCGTTGGCGTAGGTCTTGCCGGTGGCCGCTTCGCTCTGGGCGATCTCGTTTTCGTGGTGCGGGAACTCCAGGTCGCTGCCGCCGCCATGAATGTCGAAGGTCTCGCCCAGGCAGCAGGTGGACATGACCGAGCATTCGATGTGCCAGCCCGGACGGCTCTTGCCCCACGGTGAATCCCAGCTCGGCTCACCCGGCTTGGCGGCTTTCCACAAGACGAAATCCAGCGGGTCCTGTTTCGACTCGCCGACTTCGATCCGGGCGCCGATGCGCAGGTCTTCGATCTTCTTGCGCGACAGCTTGCCGTAGCCCATGAACTTGCCGACGCGGTAGTACACGTCGCCATTGCCCGGCGCGTAGGCATAACCCTTGTCGATCAGGGTCTGGATCATCCCGTGCATGCCAGGGATATGATCGGTGGCCCGCGGCTCCATGTCCGGTTTGAGGATATTGAGGCGCGCCTCATCCTCGTGCATCGCCGCGATCATGCGCTCGGTCAACGCCTCGAACGACTCGCCGTTCTCGTTGGCACGGTTGATGATCTTGTCGTCGATGTCGGTGATGTTGCGTACATACGTCAGGTCATAACCGCTGAAACGCAGCCAGCGGGTCACCAGGTCGAAGGCGACCATGCTGCGGCCGTGGCCCAGGTGGCAGAAGTCGTACACGGTCATGCCGCACACGTACATGCGCACCTTGTTGCCATCCAGCGGCTTGAAGACTTCTTTGCTCTTGGTGAGCGTGTTGTAGATCGTAAGCACAGGGTTTCCCTTAAGACTTGATCACTGACCCCAGGAATCGCGCAAGGTCACGGTACGGTTGAAGACCGGGCTACCTGGTTTCGAGTCCTTGATATCCGCGCAGAAGTAGCCTTCGCGCTCGAACTGGAAACGGTCTTCCGGCTGTGCGTTGCCCAGCGAGGGTGCGGCACGACAACCAGTGAGCACTTGCAGGGAGTCAGGGTTGATGTTGTCCAGGATGCTGACGCTGTCTTCGGCCTTTTCCGGGTTCGGCGAACGG
>Ga0157373_10002738_pt1 | contig 13350 bp, 12 predicted proteins | sample C65metaG_FD_113460 | JGI IMG/M metagenome (GOLD analysis project Ga0157373, IMG submission 113460) | Corn rhizosphere microbial communities from Kellogg Biological Station, Michigan, USA - C6-5 metaG | ecosystem: Host-associated > Plants > Roots > Rhizosphere > Soil | place: USA: Michigan... | reverse complement strand
TGCAATCTGAATATTTTGCAGTCCTTCACTTCCAATAATGTTGACATTATTTAACCACATCCGGCTTCTTTAAATGAATTCCATAAATGATCGGCATTCCTTTCCAGGCCTGGTATACAGCAATGGCATTTTGTTTTTCGTAATAAGGCTTTGCCGATTCGTCAATTGACTTTTCAACAAAACGAATTACCTGCAGATCAAGTTGCCTTGCTATATTTTTTATTTTGTCAATTGAATGGACATAGTTTTTTATTTGCAAAGTTTCACCATTATGATTAAAAGTCCTTTTGCCACCATTTGCCAAAGCTGTTGGATGATAATCTGTAATGGTCATTTCTCCTCCGGGTACTAAAACCCGCTTCCATTCTGTCAATGCTTTTTCTGCATTTTCAATATGTGCAATCGTGAGTGTGGATAAAATATAATCACACGAATGATCCTTCAATTCATTTAGATGGTCATCTTTTAAAAGATGCGTGTCTGCTTCCGGAAATTTTTGTTTCAACATTTTGAGCATTCCGTCCGAAACATCGAAGCCGATTAATTTTTTCGGATGAAGATTGAATATTTTTTGCCAATGTCTTCCTGTTCCGCAGCCGATGTCAGCAATTATTTTATCCTGCAAATCAGTATTACTCAGAAGCGATGAAAATATTTCTTCATCCCATGCAAGCATCAGATTGTCTGGTTGTGCATCATAACCCGATGCCCACAAATCATAAGCTGCATCTGCATTTTTTATTTTTGAAACTACATCTCTTTTTAAGAAAAAAGCATTGAATTTTTGAAATAGATTCATTAGCCTTTAATTTTTTTAACTAAATAACAGTGATATAACAAATATGAAAACGTACAAAGCTGTTGTATTGGTTGCCAACTTCCAAAGGTTGGCAACCTTCCGTGGTATTATTTCGATTAGAAGAAAGTATGAACAAAGTACTTTTATTCAATCCACAGAGCGCTGTCGCCAAACATCGCATTCCCAATTCTATAATGAATATTGCCGCTTCTGTTGACGGAATTTATGAATGGACGATTGTTGATGGAAACCGTGAACAGCAGCCTTATGAAAAGATAAAAAGTTACCTCGCAACAGGTGAATATAAATACATTGGTTTTACGGTGATGCCTGGGCCGCAAACCAAACAGGCGATTCCGTTTGCAAAAAAAATCAAAGAAGAATTTTCAAATACGGTAATGATTTGGGGAGGTTATTTTCCAACAAGTCACTATAAAGTAGTATTGAATTCCGGCTATGTGGATTTTGTGATCAACGGCCCTGGCGATAAGGCTTTTCCACAATTGATTGACGCATTGGAAAATAACAAACCGTATGAGTTAACTAGAAATCTGATCTACAAATATGATGGCGCGATCATAAAAAACAAGAAACAGGATTTGTTAGATCAGGATACACTTCCTCCTTTGCCTTATGATCGATTGGATAGGATATACCCGATTGAAAAATACCTCGGTAAAACCTATTTGGGCAATAAGACACTCGCGTATCATTCGAGCATTGGTTGCCCTTTTACGTGTTCATTTTGTGCGGTGGTGCCAACGTACGAAGCAAGATGGAAAGCGAAATCTGCAGAGCATGTTTATCGTGATGTAAAATATATCAAGGACAAATGGGGAGCGGATGCAATTGAATTTCATGACAACAATTTTTTTGTTTCTGAGAAAAGAGCCGTTGCATTTGCAAAACTGATCAAACTTGAAAAGATGAACTGGTGGGGAATGGCGCGAATCGACACAATGGATAAGTTTAAAGATGAATCACTATCACTTCTTCGTGAAGCGGGATGCAAAATAATTTTTTTTGGCGCGGAAAGTGGCAATGATAAAGTCTTGCATCAATTGGATAAAGGAGGAACACAATCGGGAGCGCAGATCATTCGCTTTGCCGAGCGGCTAAAAAAGTTTGATATTATTCCTGAATATTCTTTTGTGTTGGGAACTCCCGCCGCCACTCCAGAAGAGGTGATGGAGCAAATTGAATTCGATATCAGTTTTATAAAAAAAGTAAAAGCGGTAAATCCAAAAACAGAGATCGTTTTATATACCTACAGTCCTGTGCCAACAGAAGGTTCAGAACTATACAATGAAGTTCTGGCTTCCGGCTTTGCTTATCCCCAGAAACTCGAAGATTGGATAAGTCCGCAATGGGAAAAATTTGATTTGAGAAAAAATCCTTTAACACCCTGGCTGCGTCCTGAAATGATTGATAAGATCAGAAATTTTGAAACCGTTTTGAATGGTTGTTATCCAACTGTTTCTGATATCCGTCTGAACAACCTGAAACGCCGCATGATGAAGCTGGCTGCGGGGTTGAGATATAAAATGAATTTTTACCAATATCCTTATGAAATAAAACTTTTGCAACGCGTCTGGAAATACCGGCAACCTGAAATCCAGGGATTTTAAATTTTAATACAATTTGTGTTGAACCATTTACGGATCATAAACAGCAATCTTTTTCAGCTTGATTCATTAAGTCAAAATGAATTTGAGCGACTCTATATTTCCTTAAGAAAAAAGGAAGGAAGGTATTTTACTGAAAATGAAATTGCAAGGCTTCCCAGAGTTGATCACTCTCATCCGCTTTTTAAAGAATGGAAGATCAGAAAAAAAAGTTGTGATCATCTTTTGCATTATATAAAAAGGCAGAGCCGTATTTGCAACATTCTTGAGGTTGGTTGTGGCAACGGATGGCTTACAACGCAACTCGCATCTGTAACACAAGGAACAGTTACAGGAATTGATGTTAACAGGACAGAGCTAAAAAAAGCAAAAAAAGTTTTTCAAAAAAGAGCACACATCAATTTTATCTATGGTGACATTCGCTCCGGCATTCTTGCTGATCAGAAGTTTGATCTGATAGTGTTCGCTGCTTCTATTCAGTATTTTAAATCATTGAAAGAGATTGTCAATACTGCATTGCAGCACTTAACCCTGCAAGGGGAGATACATATTATTGACAGTCCTTTTTATGCGATCAAAGAAGTTTTTCCTGCCAGGCAAAGGACCCGAAAATATTTTTCAGAGCTTGGATTTCCGCAGATGTCGAAATATTATTTTCACCATCGTTTGTGTGATTTAAAACCCTACAACTATAAGATCTTATACAATCCGCATTCATGGATACATAAATTGCCCTTTCGTAAAAATCCTTTTTACTGGATAGTGATTCAAAATAATTATGCTGATGTTTAATCAAACATTATATCAAACTTATCAACGTCACAGAACGCTGCAAACCAGCAGGATCAAGGCTTTGCCGATTGTTATCCTGATGCCTCACAGCGCTTGCAACTGCCGCTGTGTGATGTGTGATATCTGGAAAGGAAATCATAATTTGAAACAATTAAATGAACAGGATATCCTGGGATTGCTGTCTTCACTCAAGAAGTTTGGAACACGGCAAGTGTTAATGTCGGGGGGAGAAGCATTATTAAATCCTCATTTTTTTCGCTTCTGTGAAATCCTCAATAAAGAAAAAATAAAGGTTAGTCTGTTGTCAACAGGACTTACACTGAAAAAAAATGCTTCGATGCTGGTTGGTTATGTGAATGATATTATTGTTTCTCTTGATGGCGATGAAGAAGCGCACGACAGGATCAGGAATATTCCCGGTGCATTCCAAAAAATGAAAGAAGGAATTGCAGCCATAAAAAGATTAAATCCTGATTTTAAAATTACCGGCCGAACTGTTATTCATCAATTGAATTTTAGAAAGTGGCCGGCAATTATTGAAGCTGCAAAAGAAATTGGTTTGCAACAAATCAGCTTTTTACCTGCAGATGTCAGCAGTCATGCATTTAACCGCGAACTGATTTGGGACGAAAAACGTCAGCATGAAATTCTTTTGTCAAAAAAAGATTTGCCTGATCTTGAAAATATCATTGAGAATTTAATGATCCACAATTCGATTGATTTTGAAAATAATTTTATTGCAGAATCACCGCAAAAGATCCTGAAAATTTACTTGTATTATGCAGCGTTTTATGGCTTGAATGATTTTCCTTTTAAGCGCTGTAATGCCCCGTGGGTGTCCACTGTCATTGAAGCTGATGGAAATGTAAAGCCATGCTTTTTTCATCAATCTTATGGAAATATTCGCCGTGAATCGTTGGATCAAATTTTAAATAGCGACGAAGCAATCAGTTTCAGAAAGACCCTGGATATGGACAAAAATGAGATTTGCAAAAAATGCGTTTGTTATCTCAATCTTGCTCCACGAACAAGGTTGTAAAAAATCTGTTTGGAAATGAATCACATACTTTTTTCTCATTCTTATTTCCTTCGTTTTGATCCTAAACAGTGGTCAACCGGTCAACCCTACGCGCCATTGGGAACTTTATATGCCGCTTCCTTAATGCGCCAAAATGGTTACGCTGTTTCATTTTTTGATACGATGTTTTCTCACACACCAGAAGAGATCATTCCGGTAATTGAAGAAATAAATCCGAAATTTTTTGTGATCTACGATGATGGATTTAATTACCTCACGAAGATGTGCTTGACCAACATGAGAGAAGCCGCTTTCCGGATGATCCATCTTGCAAAGGAAAGAGATTGTACTGTTATCGTTTCAAGTTCTGATTCCAGCGACCGGTACGAAATGTATCTGAATGAAGGCGCCGATTTTATATTGACCGGCGAAGCAGAAATTACTTTATTAAACCTGGTCAATTCGATTCTGGCGAATGAAACTGATTTTTCAAATATAGAAGGGCTTGCCTTAGAGAAAAATAATTCAATTATTAAAACTGCAAAGCGAAGTGTCATCAGGGATCTGGATGCGCTTCCATTTCCTGCATGGGATTTGATTGACATGGAACCATACCGGCGATCCTGGATGAAACATGCCGGATATTTTTCAATGAATATAGCCACCACAAGAGGTTGTCCGTTCAAATGCAACTGGTGTGCAAAGCCTATCTATGGCAACAGATACAATACCCGTTCTCCCCGAAATGTAGTAAACGAACTTTTAATGCTAAAAGCTACATTCCAATTTGAACACATCTGGTTTTGTGATGACATTTTTGGCCTGAAGCCCGGATGGATAAGGGAGTTTGCTGATTTAATCGAAAAAGAAAACCTTTCATTTAAATTTAAAATGCAGGGCAGGGTGGACCTTTTATTAAAAGAAAATACGATCAGAGACCTGGCACGAGCGGGTTGCGATAATATTTGGATGGGTGCCGAAAGTGGTTCCCAAAAGATTCTGGATGCAATGGATAAAGGAACGAAGGTGGAACAGATCTATGAGGCCACACAACTACTAAAAAAGAATGGCATCAAACCTTCATTTTTTATTCAATTTGGCTACCCGGGCGAAACATATCACGACATCAAAAAAACCATTTCCATGATCAATAAATTGCTCCCTTTTGAAATTGGTATTTCTGTTTCATATCCATTACCGGGAACCGTTTTTTTTGAAAAAGTAAAATCAGAACTGAAAGAGAAAACGAACTGGACGGATTCGGACGAAATGGCTTTAATGTTTCATAATAATTACCAACCGGCTTTTTACAAACAGCTTCATACTTATGTTCATAAAAGTTATCGCAAGCATTTATCGTTCGAAAATTTGAAGCAACTTTTTTCTGATCCTTTAAAGATTAATTTTTTGACATTTAAGAAAGCTATGTCAGGTATTTACTATGTTCCTTCTGCTTTTTTTGAGAAAATAAAATTATCGCAACTTCAAAAATGAACATAAAGGCTGTTGATATTAATTTGAATGAAACGCTTGTTGCTGCAGCATTTACGCAGCAGGCAAATAAATTTGACGAATTATATGGCGGCAACACAATAATTACATACAAAAGACAAAGAGTCCGCGAACATCTTTCAAAATTCATTATTCCGGGGGAAAATGTTTTAGAATTGAACAGCGGCACTGGTGAAGATGCGATCTGGCTGGCACGACAGCATTGCCATGTTCATGCAACAGATATTTCGGTTGGAATGCTGGAAGTCCTCCGGAAAAAAATAAAAGATGCGCATTTGGAGAAATTAATAAACAGTGAAATTTGTTCGTTTACTGCATTAGAAGACCTCGATGATAAAGGGCCGTATAATCTGATCTTTTCAAATTTTGCCGGCTTAAACTGTACCGGGGAATTAGACAAAGTGCTTACCTCTTTTTCCGGATTACTAAAATCAAAAGGAATAGTGACGCTGGTAATTCTTCCGAAATTTTGTTTGTGGGAATTTTTATTTATCCTTAAAGGGAAGTTTAAAACAGCTACACGACGGCTTTTCAGTAAAAATGGTGTGAGGGCGAGAGTAGAACAAACACATTTTACCTGTTGGTATTATAATCCTTCATACATCATTAAAAATTTAAAGAAAGATTTCGATCTTTTGAGTATTGAAGGGCTTTGTACGTTTGTTCCTCCATCTTATATCGAAAATTTTTCAGAGAAATTTCCGAAAATTTTTTCCCGGCTTTGTAAAATAGAGCATAGGTGGAAAAATAAATGGCCATGGAAATACATTGGCGATTATTATATCATTTCTCTTCAAAGGAAATAAAAGGTCAGGATCCAATTTCAGCAACTTCATACGGACTTAATAATTTATGCACACGTAATTCATATTCATTTATGATCTTTAATTGGAAAATGCCGGGATCCGGTTTTGAAAAATGGGGACCTACCGTCATCGATATCCGCTCACCATGATTGTTCAATTTATTCCGCCGGGTTTTCTTTTTCCAGCGCTTGTCTGTTATATTCATCAGCCATTTTTCTATAACATCCCCAAAGCTTGAGCGAAATATTTTTTCAATAAATATTCTGAATTTCCTTTTTTTTGTCTGATCCGCAGCAGTAGAAATTCTTTGTTCAGGGAAATAATTTTTTGTCCAGGAGTTTGCATCAATGAACCTTTTAAAGCCATCTTCACCCTGCATGGGCTTCAGTGTAACAATTTCCATTGCTGTAAAAATATTTTTCTCAACGATCTCCATTCCTTTCTCATCAACATAATAATTCATACAGAACCAATGCTGCTTTCCGGCCAGATAACTGACCTTCTTAAGAAGATGCATGAATGTCCGGGCAGTCCATAAACGGTTCGCTTCAGTGATAATAAAAAAATCTATATCAGATCTTTCATCGGAAAAATTTTTGGATAAAGAACCGGACACACAAACGGTTTCGACAAACGGGAAACCGCTTAAAAATCCCGCAATTCGCCGGGCGATCTTTAGTTGCTGACCGGCCCGTATATTCCCCTCAATCCTTCTGGTGGCGACGCTTTCACTATTTTGCAATGAATAGAATCCGCTGACTTTAAAGACCAGCTCTTCTTTCAATAAAGTTTGTAGTGATTGATTAAAAGTAGACCTGGTGTTTTTTCCAGGAAGAAATTGAATGATCTCCTCACCGGTCAAAGGGTAATTAAAAATATCAAAATACGCCAATGTTTTCAATATGTTCTGACAGATGCGGTTCAATGAATTTAATTAAGGGCTGTGACTAAAGAGCTTTTGTTTTCTTTTTTGATGCGCTGCAACTTTTGATATTTCAGAAATGATAAGTGTGCATTTTGTATTGCAATCACCCAACCATAATACCCGTCTAAAAATCCAAGCCTTAAAAAGTAACCGTTGAAAAATGACCACAACGGACTGAGGATAATTTTAGACCAATGTTTCTTTTTCCCTGAATCAAAAATTGCCTGAGCCGCAATGGAACTCATTCTTTCATTTCTTGCAAAATGTTCTTCCATCGTGTCAAATGTGTAATGAAGAATGTCGCCTTTTAAGAATTGCACTTTATTATTTTCATGTAACACGATTTTGTCGTGAGGATTTATTCCTCCCCAGGTTACAATCCGTTTATCAAAGAGCCGGATCTTTCTATCGGGATACCACAATCCATGGTTGATAAACCGGCCACAATAATGATTGTAGCGATTCATGGAATAAGCTTTGAATTGAAAATCCTTTTTTGCCTTTAAAATTGCTGCAACCAATTCCGGGCTGAGTGCTTCATCGGCGTCGAGGCTCAGGACATAATCGTGCTTTGCTAATTTCAATGCGCGGTTTTTTTGTTCTTTATAGCCAGCAAAATTTTGCTGGCTGACGATCGCTCCCCGTTCTTTTGCAATGGCAATTGTATTGTCGGAAGAGTACGAATCCAGCACAATTATTTCATCAGCTACGTACCAAAGAGAATCAATGCAGCGGCCAATGTTCGCTTCTTCATTTAATGTAATAATTACTGCTGATAAGGGTTTCATGTGGCAAATAATAATTCTACAATTAAATCGGAATAAAATGAAAGGAGGTTGCTTTTTTAACCCAAACCTTTTTCGATATTTATTTTTTCTTTGAAATCAGTTAGTAAGAATAGAGAGAGAAAGAAACTGTAAAAGAAGATGCCTTTGTTTACGTCAAGGATATTTTCAGAAATAGAAACCACTGAGATCAAAATCAGAAATGATGAAAATAAAAAGTCTTTCCTTCTTATTGCCTTTGAAAATGAAAAATAAAAGATGTACAAATAGATAAGCAAGCCAATGATCCCCGCCTTGATCAAAAGGCTGAAATACTGGTTGTGTGCATTTAATTCAACCAGGTAAGAACGATAAAATTTTTTCTCAAAATATTTCTTTTTCAAAACATATTTTTCAGATCCGCCTCCATGACCAACGATTGGAGAATGTGAGATCAATTGCAATTCAAGGCCCCACCTTTTCATTCGTGTTTCAGTCAGATCAGGCGTTACAGCGTTTTTAGTAAGATCATCTTTGAAATCGCTGATGTATCTTTTTTTAAGCGCATTGATGCTTGTAATCGCGAAAAAAAGAAAGAATAATCCGAGCAATGAAGCAATTAAAAATTGCCATCTTTTTTTACCATGCAATAGCAGAGCCGGCACTGCAATTATAATGATGATGCAAGTGGCAATAACAACCGAGCGTGATGAAAGCTGGATCAATCCTGCAAAAAGGATCAATGCAGATAAAATATATTTTCCATTTTTAAATTCCGGTGTCAGAAAAAAAAGATAAAGCGATGTGCTGATTGAAAGCGCCACATACATGGATAAATAGGTAGCATGTAAATCAATCGCTGATGAAAAATTTTGGTTCAGAAATGCCCTGCTGAAAATCGTTGACCACGAATAATGATAAAAATGAATGGCCCTGAATGCATGAAAATATAAATAAACAATTGTGATAGTGCATGTGAAAGCGAAGATCTTGAGTAACCGGATCTTGTATTTTTCTAAATTTAAATTGGTTAGCGAAAGACAAATCGGAAACAGCACGATGGCGAGTTGATGACCGGTTTCTTTGAATCCTTCTGCAGGATAATGGCTGTAGCTGATAGTAAATAAACTTAAAAAGAATATGGACGCGATGATCCAGATCGTTTTATTTTTCAGTGCCTGCAGATTTTTTTTCCGGACGTGAATCAATGTGTGGATCACGAAGCAGCTTAATAAGATTTCGCTAAAAAAATGTTGGAATGGCAGCGCCATGAGGAAGCAGCTAATGAGAAAATAGCTGATCTTGTTTTCAAGTGTGTCATTTATAAAGAATAGTTTTTTCATCTTTGATGCCTGTAAAAACATTCGATAATAAAATCATTGTATTGCTCAATGATGCTCGCCCAGTTGTATTTCCTTTCTATTTTTAATAAATTATTTTGAACCATTTGTTCTTCTTTTTTGTCACGTTTCACAGATTCAATAAGTTGCTCCACATCTTTTGAAGATTGAAAATAATAAGCGTCTTTTTGCAAAACTGAAAGATTGAATTCGTTTTGATGCGCTGCAATCAATGAACTGCTTCCCATCGCTTCCAGCAAAGAGGGATTGGTGCCGCCAACGCTGTGTCCATGAAAATAAAGGCTTGAAAAATATTTTAAAGTATGTGTGATTGAGCTATCATAGATCGCTCCTGCAAAAAGAATTCTTTTATCTGATTCAAATTTTTTTTGAATTTTTTGTCCGAAGGAATTGTTTGTGTTTCCAATCACAAGGAATTTTTTATCAGACGAACTTTTATTAAAACCATCCAGGATTGTTTCGATATTATTTTCCGGTTCCATTCGGGCCATCAACAGAAAATATTCCTTCTTGCAAATATGGTAATACGCAAGCAATGAATTATTATCCAGGTAGCTGATCTCACTGCCGTACGGAATATATTTGCATTGAATGCTGTATTTTTTTTGCAAATAATTCTGGATAACAATCGAATCAGCAATGTAGAAATGACTGTATTTTACGGCCCACTTTTCCGCCTGCTTCAAAAACTGTCGCGTCATGTGATTGTACTTACTTCTTTTCCATTCGAGCCCATCCATGTTAGAAATGATCACTGGCTTTTTGGGAAATAATCTGCCCCAGACAGAACTGCTTGTGTAGCCTAAAAACAGCAACACATCGAAGTTCTGCTTCCTTGCATGTTGAATGCAATTCCAATCATAAATGAATTGGCCGGCGGTTCCAATTTTGTATTCCGGATCATAACAATGTTTTATTTCCACCCCATGAAAATCTTTTTGCTGGTAGGGATGATTGTGCGAATTATAAACGGTTACCTGATGGCCTTTATTCACTAATCCCACAGAAATGCATTCCGCCATTTTTTCAAAACCCCCATAAAAATTAGGAATGCCACGGCAACCAATTATTGCGATTTTGAGTTTCATTTTAAAAGGATTTTTTTATATGCTTCGAAAGTTTTTTGTGCTGCATTTCTCCACGTATAATCCGTGAATATTTTCTGCTGAAAGTTTTTATCAAAATTTTTTTTACTGGCATTTTCGATTGCTTCACGAATAGAAGCCGGGGAGGAAGGATCACAATAAAATGCATGGCTGTTGCAATATTCAGAAGCATAACCACGGTTGGTGATTACAACGTTGCATCCCAAAGAAGCTGCTTCTAACGTTGATAGGCCGCATGTTTCAAACCAACTGGGCAGAATATGAACTTTTGCTTTTTCATAATATTGAATCAATTCCTGTTGCGGCAGGTGATCAATGAAATGAATATTTCCGGAAGCAATTTTTTTACACTTTTTGTAATAATCTGTTTGATTGATTGCGGCATTTCCAATAATAAAAAGCTGAAACCTGGAATCGTTGACAGCTTTGATCAGGTTTAATTGATTTTTTAATCCTTCAATACGTGCTACTGACAAAATAAGATCCGGGTCTTTTTCTTTGTTTACTGTGAATGAAAACAGATCGCTATCAATGCCATTTGGAATAACAGAGCAAGGTGGAGACAAAGAGTATAATTGCCGAAGATTTTCATGTTCCCTTACAGAATTAGGCAGTACCATGGCGGCTTTCAGAAGAATATATTTTATGCTTTCATTGTGTCCTTTTGCTAAATAGGAAAATGACCTTATTTTTTCCTGTCCTTTCATCCAGCGCGCTATTGATTTAAAATATTCAATTTGCCCGGCTGATAAATATTTAAATATTTGTCCTGAAATTCCCTGTCGGTATTGCCGGTCGAATTCTGAATAATCAATTAATAAAGGCGTTACAACAAAAGGAGTCTTTGATTTTTTGATGTGAAATAAAATATCTGCTGGCCTTGTCAAATTGAAAAAGTGCAGTAGATCATATTCCTGGTAATTGATTTTTTCATCGGTTAATCTAATATCAACATCCACATTCCAATTCATTAGATGACGCGCCGTTTCCCGCATCTGTACTGTGTCTCCGCCTTTTGCAGTAAATAATGATGAACGTGATATGAATGCTACTTTCATCATCACAGTAAATTTTTTGATTTGAACTGATACAACCAGTTGATCAGGACCGGAGGAAAAAAGCTAAGCAGGTAAAGCAGGTAGTTATCCCACCGGTAAGGATAACTTCTGATCGCTTTGGAAAACAGCGGCCTAGCTTTTCCCGGCTGACGATTGTCTAATAAAAATTTTTTCCCGCACAAAGCATAATAAGAACCCTCTTTGATATTTCTAAGATCCTGGCTTTGAATAATATTAAATAAATGAGATCCTTCCTGTTCAGTAATCTTTCCTTTAGCGATGATCTCCTGCTTCATTTTTCTGAAAATCCGGCCGCGCCACCTTTCATCAATGGTCACAGACGCCGGGTTGAAACGAACCCTAATTAACTGTTCCGGAAGATTATAAAACTTTCCATGTTCCAATAACTGAATCCATAAAAAATAATCTTCGAAATTGTGAGCATGTTCAGAGTAACCACCAGTAACGATCACAGGCTCTCTTCTATACATCACCGACGAATGAATAAATGGACAGAATGAATAAATCTTTTGCATAATTTCGTTGTGTGTGTGGCCGGTGCACTTAAAATCAAAAAGATGTTGGCCATCTTCTGAAATATATTCTGCATCACAACCGATAGTGACATACTCCGGATGTGTATCTAAAAATGAGACTTGTTGTTGCAATCTTTGCGGAAAACAAATATCATCTGCATCAAATCTTGCAACGTAAACGGAGCTTACTTTTGATAAACCTTTATTTAGCGCTGCGGCAATTCCTCTATGAGATTGATTGATCAAAACAATCCTTTTGTCTTTAAATGAAGCAATGACCTGTTCTGTATTATCGGTTGAGCCGTCATTGATAATGAGTAATTGAAAATCGATGAAAGTTTGTTGTAGTACAGATTCTATCGCTTCTGCAATATATTTTCCCACGTTGTATGCAGGCATCAGAACGGTCACTTTTGCTGTGATTTTCTTTGTCATTTTTGTACCTCCTCTTTGATATTTAAAAACAACAGCAATTCAAAAAACACCACAATTGATAATTGTTCAAACCAATAATCCACAAAAAAAATCCCTGATAAAAAGAGGATCAATGGAATTCCATAAGTGAGCCTTTTAAAATTCTTTAAGAAAAATCCCACATAGAAAATGAAGAATGCGCATAAACCTAATAAGCCATATTCACTTAAAAGCTGGTCGTACACTGAGTTTGGATTGTTGGCAATTGAATGAAAGCCGTCTGGTTTTGTAAAATAATTCAGATACAGATCCAGGTGATTTTCGAGAAAGAATTCATTGATATAAATAAATTTTTTCGGATAACCGCCTGCTATATTGAGTCCTGTGGTTTTAAAAGCAAGTTTTGAAGAAAAATTTCCCGTACCGGTTCCGGATATAATTTTAAGAGGACGTTGCTTAAAAAAATCAAACGTTTGTTTATAGGCAATGATTTTGCCCGGAAGTTTTGGATGATAATTTTCATTTGTAGATAAGGTTAATTCGTTTGAATGCAACTGGATAAATTGCTTCATCTTGTCTTCAACCGGTGTAACAATTGATTTGTGCTGATAAGGGGCGGAATTAATATCTGCAG
>Ga0157373_10002737_pt1 | contig 13352 bp, 10 predicted proteins | sample C65metaG_FD_113460 | JGI IMG/M metagenome (GOLD analysis project Ga0157373, IMG submission 113460) | Corn rhizosphere microbial communities from Kellogg Biological Station, Michigan, USA - C6-5 metaG | ecosystem: Host-associated > Plants > Roots > Rhizosphere > Soil | place: USA: Michigan... | reverse complement strand
CACGGGCGACCTGCTCACCTACAACGACCTGAAGAGCCACAACGTCACCGCCAAGAGCGCCGCCTGGAACGTCGGCGTCTCGGACGACGGCATCGAGGCGGGCAAGGACATCCACAGCGCGCTCGATGAGTACAACAACACCGGGATGCACTGTGGGATCGTCTACGCCCAGGACGGCGACAACGGCTTCAGCAGCTTCGAACAACAGTTCGTGACGATGTCGCTGCTGTCGACGACCTCAAGCCTGAACAACGACTACTACCTGTCGATCTGAGGCTTCAAAGCCCCGCCCCTCGCGGGCGGGGCGCCCTCCGGAAACACCAAACCCGTCGCGGGGGATACACGCGACGGGTCCGGCTTTTCCTCGGGTCATCGATCCAAGCGGGCGTTTCCTCCCCGAAACGCCGGAGAAACCGAAAGCTCGTTCGCGGCTCCCGTGTTTCACGCAGGGGAAAGGAGAAGATAATTTCTCCAGCGTGTCAACGCGCCCGTTGACGAGCCCGGGCCGCCAGCGCTTCGGCCGCCGGGCAGTCGGGTTCGAAGACATAGTCGGGGGTGGCGGCCGTCACGGGACCCACGCCCGCCTGAGCCAGAGCCTGCGTCGCGTCGAAGAGGTCGCCCTCCGCCACAAGCATGCCGTTCGCCCGTCGCGAGGCGCCGCGCTTTACGAACCGCGATGCGACGGCGTCGGCCGCCTTGTCCTGCTCGGCCGGCCACACGAGCGTGGCGATGCCCTTGGCTCGCGCACGCGCCTCGACCACGCCCAGCAGGCGTCGGACGGTAGCCAGCTGATCCGCGGACCACGTCACCGTCAGCGAGGCGGCGAGCTGGGCCTGGCTTTTCAGGATCACCCCGTCGGCGAGGATCTTCAGGTTGTTGGCCGCCAGCGTCGCGCCGGTGGTGGTGATGTCGACGATCAGTTCCGCCGCGCCGGACGCCGGCGCGCCCTCGGTCGCTCCGCCGGACTCGACGATGCGGTAGTCGGCGATGCCGTGGGCGGCGAAGAAGGCGCGCGTCTGGGCGAGGTACTTGGTCGCCACCCGCATGCGCTGGCCGGTGCGGACCGTGCGCAGGTGCGCGACCTCGTCGAGATCGGCCATGGTCTCCACGTCGATCCAGCTTTTCGGCACGGCGACGACGAGATCGGCGCGGCCGAAGCCGAGCGCGCGCAGCAGCATCACGCGCGCATCCAGCCCCTCGCCGCGCTCGCGCAGCAGATCCTCGCCGGTGACGCCGAGGTGGACCTCGCCCGCGTCGATGGCGGCGGCGATGTCGGCGGCCGACAAGAGCCGCACCTCCGCGCCAGGCAGGCCTAAAAGTGTCGCGCGATAGCCGCGCTCGCCGCCGGCCATCTCCAGCCGGAACCCGGCGTCGGCCAGCCAGCCCTCGACCTGTTCCTTCAGGCGCCCCTTGGAGGGGATGGCGAAGATCAGCGGCGCGCTCATTGTGCTCCCCCCGCATAGGCGCGGCCGGGCCGGACCATGCAGCCCACCGCCGTGGTGGGTTTGCCGCCCAGCCGTTCCGGCAATCCGTTATAACGTCCGCCCGCAGCCACCGGCTGGTCGTCGCCGAGCGCGGCGCTGCGCACTTCAAACAGCATGCCGTCGTAGTAGCCGAAGGCCCGGCCAAAGGCGGTGGAGAGGCGCATGGCCTTCGGATCGGCCCCGCGCTCGGTCATAGCGTTCAGGCGCTTCGACCAGCCGTCCAGCGCGCCGGCCATGCCGCCCGAAAGCTTGCCGATGGCGTCGAGCGCCTTTTCCGGCGCGTCGGCGATGGCGAGAAAGGCGCGGACCTTGTCGGCCTCGGCGGAGGTCAGCCGCGCCCCTTGCGCCGCATGCGCCCGCTCGACCAGCCGGTGGGCGATCTCGCCAGCCGAACGGCCGCCGACCGGCTCAATTCCGGCGAGCGCCCAGAGTTCTTCGAGCACCGCCACCGCCTCGGATTCCGGCAGACCGGCCAGCAGCCCGGCGATGCGGCTCGCCTCGACGCCCTGCGAAGGTCCGCCCTCCAGCTCGGCCTTCAGCAGCCGAGGCCGGGAGAAGGCGCGCTTCAGCCGAGCAGACAACGCGGGCTCCAGCGACAGGCTGGCGACGAAGGCCGCGAACAGGCTGACATCGCCGAGCAGCAGCGTGAGATCCTTGCGCCCGCCGGCCTTCGCGGCGGTCCAGGCCAGCGCGGCGACCTCGGCGTCGTCGGCGACGGTGTCGCCGCCCCCGTAGGTCTCGATGCCGATCTGAAGAAACTCTTCCGCCCGGCCGGAGCCCGGCGGCGCCACGCGGAAGGCCTTGCCTTCATAGAAGTAGCGCCCGGCCGCCGCGGCTCCGTCGATGTGGGCCCGGGTGATCGGGATGGTGAAGTCGGTGCGCAGGGCCGCTTCCTCGCCGCCGTCGCCCTGCACGACGAACAGGCGCGAGCGCAGCGCCTCACCCGCGAGGTCGAGCAATAGCGCCAGCGGTTGCAGCACGGGCGCGTCCGTGGGCGTCGCGCCGGCCGAGGCGAACGGCGCGCGGATGGCGGCGAGCGCGTCGGCCGGAATGGGCGTTTCGGGCCTCATTGGTCGTCTCCGATGATGCGGCGGACGGCCTCTATGAGCTTTTCGCGCGGGATGGTCTGTTGCCCCGGCCGCTCGGCGCGCCAGGCGGCGTTGTCGGTGACGCCGGCCGCGAGTTCGCGCCCGAGATCGAGGTCTTTCACGGTGACCGTCCCGGCGGCGATCTCGTCCTCGCCCATGATGACGGCGGCCGGCGCGAGGCGCCGATCGGCGTACTTCATCTGCGCCTTCATGCCCGAAGAGCCGAGATAGACTTCCGCCGCGATGTCCGCGTTGCGCAGCTCGGCCGCGACGGCGAAGTAGTCGGCCATGCGGTTCTGGTCGAAGGCGATCACGACCACCGGCCCGCGCGCCTCGGTTCCGATCCCCTGCCCCGCCGCCTTAAGCGCCGCCGCGAGCCGTGAGACGCCGAATGAGAATCCCGTCGCCGGAACCGGCTCACCCGTGAACCGCGCCACCAGATCGTCGTATCGTCCGCCGCCGCCGATCGAGCCGAACCGTTCCGCCCCGGTCTCCATCAGGAGTTCGGCCTCATAAACCGGGCCCGTGTAGTACTCGAGCCCGCGCACCACCGACGGATCGAAGGTCGCCTGATCCTCCGCGATGCCGAGACCCTTCAGCGCCGCATCGATCTTCGCCAGTTCTTCGAGTCCGGCGCCTCCCTCTTCCGAGCCGCCGATGACGCCCGCCAGCCGGTTCAGCGTTTCGGATCGCCCGGCCGAACCCGCCCGCACGAAGGCCAGCACGGACTCGGCGGCTTTCGCATTCAGGCCCGCGCCCTTGGTGAAGGCGCCGCTCTCGTCCTTGCGGCCTTCGCCTAGCAGGGCTCGCACGCCGTCGATCCCGAGCCGATCGAGCTTGTCGACCGCGCGCAGCACCGCGAGCTTCTGGCCTTCCGTTGTGACACCAGCCGCCGTCAGCAGCCCGTTGAGCAGCTTGCGATTATTGATCTTCAGCACCGCCGCGCCCTTCGGCAGACCCGCCGCCTCCAGCCCGGCCGAGGCCATCGCGATGATCTCGGCGTCGGCCTCCGGGCGGGCCGAGCCCACGGTGTCGGCGTCGCACTGGATGAATTCGCGGTAGCGCCCGGGCCCGGGCTTCTCGTTGCGCCATACCGTGCCGACCGCATAGCGGCGGAAGGGCTTGGGCAGCGTCTCCCAGTTCTGCGCGGCGAACCTCGCCAAGGGCGCGGTCAGGTCATAGCGCAGCGCCATCCACTGCTCGTCGTCGTCCTGGAGGGCGAAGACGCCTTCGTTGGGCCGGTCGCTGTCGGGCAGGAACTTGCCGAGCGCATCGGCATACTCGAACGCGCCGGTATCCAGCGGCTCGAACCCCCAGCTCTCATAGACTTTCGAGACCGCCTCCAGGATGCGGCGCTCGGCGCGCAGGGTCGCGGCGCGCTTGTCGGCGAACCCGCGGGGGACGCGGGCCTCGGGGCGGAAGGCGTTGGATTCGTCGGTCATGTTGCGCGGCGCTTAAAGGAGATGAAGGGGGCCGACAAGGAAGGGCCGCCTGATCGGACGAGCCCCTCCGCGCGGCGGGGCTCGGGCAGGATCGCTTAGGCCAAGCGCTCCCGGCCCGTCCCGCGAAGGACGGTGGCGTGGTGCGAATGGTGGTGCGCGATCTGCGTCATGGGGGCGGGCATATACGGCAAATGTGAAGCTTTAGCTACGCCGGAGTTTGGCGACCAAGGCGGCTGTCGAGGGGTCGTGCGGCTGGGTCGGGCCGCCGGTGAGTTCGGCGAGGATGCCGGTGGCGAGCTTCTTGCCGAGCTCGACGCCGAACTGGTCGAAGCTGTTGATATGCCAGAGCACGCCCTCGACGAAGGTCTTGTGCTCATAGAGGGCGATCAGGGCGCCGAGTGTCTGCGGGGTCAGCCGGTCCAGCAGGATCATGTTGGAGGGCCGGTTGCCCCCGAACACCCGATATGGCTCGGCGGCCTTCGGCTGGCCCACCATCAGCGCCTCAGCCTGGGCCAGGCAGTTGGCCAGCAACATCTCGTGCATTCCGGCCGGGCCCTCATCGGTCTTCGCCACGGCTATGAAGTCGACGGGGATGATGTCGGTCCCCTGATGCAGCAGCTGGAAGAAGGCGTGCTGGCCGTTGGTGCCCGCGTCGCCGAATACCGACGCGGCGGTGGCGCGGGCGACGGGGGCGCCGTCGAGGTCGACGCTCTTGCCGTTGGACTCCATCTCCAGCTGTTGGAGGAAGGCAGGCAGCAGCCGAAGCCGCTGGGCGTAGGGCACGACGGCGCGGTTCGGGCGGCCAAGGCCATTGCGGTTCAGGACGTGCGCCAGCGCCAACAGGACCGGAGCGTTTTTCTCCAGCGGGGTCGAGGTGAAGTGGGCGTCCATCGCCGCTGCGCCCGCGAGGAACCCTTCGAACGCCTCCCAGCCGAGCGCGATGGCGCAGGACAGGCCGACCGCCGACCACACCGAATAGCGGCCGCCGACCCAGTCCCAGAAGGCGAAGACGCGGTTCTCCGGCACGCCGAACTTCACCGCTTCGACGACGTTGGCGGAAACCGCCGCGAACTGGCCCTTGCCGCCCAGCCACTCGCGAGCGGCGCGGGCGTTGGCCATGGTCTCCTGGGTGGTGAAGGTCTTGGAGACGACGATCACCAGCGTCGTCGCCGGATCGAGCCCGGCGGTCGCCTGCGCGAACTCGGCGCCGTCGACGTTGGCGACGAAGCGCAGGTCGATCTTCGGCGTCAGCGGCTTGAGCGCTTCCCACACCAGCCGAGGTCCAAGGTCGGAGCCGCCGATGCCGATGTGGAGGACGGTGCGGATCGGGCCGGCGCGGACCTCGGCCACAAAGTCCCGCATCTTCGCGCGTCCCGCTTCGACCTCGCGGGAAACCGGCTGGCCCTTTGCCTTGAAGTCGGCGCCGTCGGGCGCGCGCAGGGCCGGGTGGAGGACGGCGCGGCCTTCGGTGACGTTGACGGCCTCGCCCGCGAACAGGCGCGCGCGGGCGGCTTCGACATCGCAGGCCTTCGCTAGAGCCAGCGCAGCGTCGAACGCGGCGCGGTCCCACGGCTGTTTGGAGAGATCGAGCGCCAGGCCGGCGGCCTCGACGGTCAGGCGCTGGAGCCGGTCGGGCTCGGCGTCGAACAGGCTCGCAGTCGGCCTTGCGCCGGCCGCCCGCGCGGCGGCTTCGAAGTCGTCCCAGGCGGTCATTGGCCCCTCCCGCTGTCCAGCGCCTCGACAACGAGGCCGGGCGTCAGGAGTTGCGGCAGGACGCGCGGCTCTGCACCGCCCGCCGGATAGTAGAGGTAGAGCGGCACGCCTGCCCGGCCATGCGCCTCCAGCTCGCGGGCGATGGCGGCGTCGCGGTTGGTCCAGTCGGCCTTCAGATAGACTGCGCCGGTGCGCTGGAAGGCGTCGGCGACCTCCTGCGTGGAGAGCGCCACCTGCTCGTTGACCTGGCAGGTCACGCACCAGGCGGCGGTGAAGTTGACGAACACCGGCTTGCCCTGCGCGCGCAGCTCGGCCAGCCGCTTGGGCGACCAGGCTTCGAACGGCACCACCGCGCCCTGCTCGGCGGCGACGGCGGGACGCGTGTAGGCGGGCAGGGTCACGGCGACGAACGAGGCCAGCCAGCCGACGATCGCCAGCCCCATGAGCGTGAAGCGGACCTTTGAGTCGCTGCGCCGCTGGCCGATGCCGAACAGCCAGGCGCCGAAGGCCGTCACCACGGCCGCCGCAATCAGGCGCGCGAGCCCCACGGCGCCGCCCTGCTGGCTCAGCACCCAAAGCAGCCAACCGGCGGCGGCATACATCGGGAAGGCGAGGCCTCGCCGCAGCACGTTCATCCACGGCCCGGGCGGCGGTAGGCGTCTGAAGAGGCCCGGCGCGAAGGAGAGGATGACGTAGGGCAGCGCCAGCCCTAACCCGAGGACGGCGAAGATCAGCAGGGCGGCGGGCGCGCTGCGGGTCAGGGCGACGCCGAGCGCGGAGGCCATGAAGGGCGCGGTGCAGGGCGCGGCCACCACCACGGTCAGCGCCCCGGTGAAGAAGGCGCCGAGCAGGCCCTGCCGCGAAGCCAGGCTGCCGCCGACGTTCTGGATGGAGGTCCCGACCTCGAACAGTCCCGACAGGTTCAGCGCCACCAGCAGCATGATCAGGCTCAGCGCCGCCACAACGGCGGGGGACTGCAACTGGAAGCCCCAACCGACCGCCGCGCCTGCCGCCTTTGCCGCGATCAAGAGGCCCGCCAGCACCAGAAAGGTGGTCAGCACACCGGCCAGGAACACCAGCCCCTGCAACCGCGCGCCGCGCGCCTCATGCGCATGGCCCGCCAGGGTCGCGGCCTTCATCGACAGGATCGGGAAGACGCAGGGCATCAGGTTCAGGATCAGCCCGCCGAGGAAGGCGAACAGCAGCGCCACCTCCAGCCCCTGCTTGGTCCGGCCGGACGATGGCGGCCCCAGCCCCGCCGCGCCGGGCGGCAGCGGCCCGGCCTTGGCGGTCACCTCATAGGCGGCTTCCTTCAACGCCAGCACGCCGGAGAGCTCGGTCGGCGGTGTTCCCTGCGTGAAGTCGTAGCCGGGGGTGAGGGTGAAGGTCAGGCCATCCGGACCTCGGTCGATGACTTCCGGCGCCCCGTGGACGATCACCGTCCCGGCGTAGGGGTAGAAGAAGGCGCCCTGCAGGTCGGCGCCTTTCAGGGGCGCGCCCGTGATAGCGAGCTTCAGCGTGTCGCCAGTCGTCTGGAAGGCGGCGTTCAGACCCGCGGGCTTTGGGGACTTCGCCAGCGTGGCGGCGATGGCCTTGCCCCATTTCGCGTCGGTCGGCGGCGTCCCTGCTACTACGGGCAGCGACAGGGTGAGAACCGCGTCCTCCGGCACGCAGATCTCCGCGCAGACGAGGAAGGCGGCGGCGACCTTCAGGTCAGCCGTGTCGCCGACCTTGGCGCTGGCGGGAACCTCGATCGGAACCGGCAGCAGCACCTCGCCCTGGTAGGCATAGACGGCCAGCTGCGCGGGCGGCTTGCCCTCCAGCAGGCGCGTCGGCGCCGGCCAAACAATGTCGCCGGCCTTCCAGCCGCTCGGCAGGGTACAGGCGAGCTTCGTCCCCTCGCCCGCGTCGCCGGCGTTGCGCCAGTAGGTGTGCCAGCCCTTGTCGATCTTCTGGCGGATGGCGACCCAGGTCGTCCCGCCCGGCGTGACGCCTGCGTCTTGCGCGACCAGTTCGGCCTCGATGTGGCCGGTGTTGACGGCTTGTGCGCGCGCCGCGCCGCTCAGCGCCATGGCGACGGCGAGGCCCAGAGCCAGTTTGCGAAGGAACGACCCCATCGCCCCAGCTATAGGGCGCCCGGCGCGGCGGAGAAATGGCATGATCGGCGCCGATTCACCGGAGAGCCTTCATGCCCGCCGCCTTCGACGACATCGCCATCGGCCAGGTGGTGCATCTCGGCGCCGCCGCCATCGACGAGGCGGCGCTGGAGGCGTTCGTCGAGGCCTTCATGCCGGGCTGGGATTTGAGCCGCGGCGCGCCCGACTGCCTGACCTTCGCGGTGTGGTCGCGGCTGGACTCGGAGGCGTCGGAGGACTGGCCGCAGACCAAACGGCTGGGCGTCGATGCGCTGCGCTGGATGCGCAATCCGCCGGCGGGCGAACAACTGCGCGGGCGCATGACGGTAATGGCCAAGGACCCGGTCGGCGAAGGGAAGGGCATCGTCATCGCCCAGCACGACCTGCTCGATGAGGCCGGGCGGCTGGTCTTCTCCTGCCTGACGCGCAGCGTCTTCGCCCGATAGCAAAAAGGGCGGCCCTCGCGAGCCGCCCTTCCGCAACCGGTTCTTCCAGGAGCGCCTACTGCAGGTTCGCCGCAGCCGGAGCGCCCTGCGCGGCGGCCTGGGCCGCGGCGATGGCGATCAGCCGGTCCCAGCCGATCAGCGATGAGAGGTGGTTGTAGATCTTCTCCAGCGCGCCGGACTGGTGCAGCTCGAACACCTTCTCCTGCGGCAAGGCGCGCAGCTTCTCTTCCGAGACGCCGAAGTAGTCGGCGAGCTGCTGCGGCTGGCCCTGGGTGCCGTCCGGCATGATGGGGGTGAACAGCGCCCGCTTGGTCTCGAACAGGTCGAGGTCGGTCAGCAGCTGCACGAACTGCTCGGTGCGGCGCCGTTCGGTCTCGAAGTCCTCGCAGAACTTGATGGCGTTCTGGGTGTATTCGGAAAGCTCGCCCTCTTCGGTGAAGAGCGGCATGTCGGCGCCCTCTTCCTTGAAGATCTCGGCCGGCCGCTCGATGCAGACCACCATGCGCTCGGCGTCCTGGTCGTTGGCCAGAACGAACGGATAGCGGCGGATGTAGGCGGGCACGTAGGCGCCGATCTCGAAGCTGCCGTCCTCCTTGACGAACAGGTTCTGGCCCGCGTTCAGGCCCATCACCGCCAGCGGCTGCTTCTGCTCGCCGGCGAAGATGATCGGATAGTTCATGCAGGCGAGGCCAAACTCGGCCACCGTCAGCGGCACCACGTGGCCCTGCGCGGCGAACAGGAACGGCTTTTCGACGCGCGAGACGCCGAGCGTGCCGTGGGCCTCGCGGCTGAGCGGCTCGGGGTTGGTGTAGAAGAGGACATTGCCGGAAAGTTGGCCGGCGTCTTGGGTCGTTTCCATGAAGAACTCGATTTGTTGTCGCCGCCGGTCCCCCCGGACCGGTCTCTATACAGGGCGGAAAGAGGGCTTCTAGCCGATCCATAGAGGGGCGGCAATGCGACCGCCCGTCTTGCTAGGTCACGGGGCCGTGCGCTAATGCCGCGGACGTTTGCAAGGGGAGACACCATGCCGATCAGCTACCCGGACATCCTGGACATCAAGAGCGTGCCGCAGACGCGCGAGTGGACCGACCGCGACACCATGCTCTACGCGCTCGGCATCGGCATGGGCAGCGATCCCATGAACGAGGCCGAACTACCGTTCGTGTTCGAGGCGGGGCTGAAGGGCGTGCCGACCATGGCGACCTGCATGGCCTGGGGCGGAGGTCCTTCGGCCGGGCTGATGGGCATCAACTTCATGCTGGTGGTGCACGGCGAGCAGAAGGTCGAGATCCACAAGCCGCTGCCGACCGAAGCCACGGTCGAACTGGACGGCCGGGTGCTGGGCGCCTGGGACAAGGGCGCGGGCAAGGGCGCGGTGATCGTGGTCGAGACGACCATGAAGGACAAGAAGAGCGGCGACCTGCTCGCGACCCTGACCAGCTCGATCTTCGCGCGCGGCGACGGCGGCTTCGGCGGCCCGGCCGAGGGCGCGCCCGAGCCGCACCAGGTTCCCGACCGCGCGCCGGACCTGTCGCTCGACTTCCCGACCACCGAGAACCAGGCGTTGATCTATCGCCTGTCGGGCGACCGCAATCCGCTGCACGCCGATCCGAACTTCGCCAGGATGGCCGGCTTCCCGCGTCCGATCCTGCACGGGCTGTGCACCTACGGCATCACCTGCCGCGCCGTGCTGCAGGCCTATGCCGACATGGACCCGGCCAGGATCAAGAGCCACGCCATCCGCTTCTCCAGCCCGGTGTTCCCCGGCGAGACGGTCACCGTCGACCTGTGGCGCGACGGCGATGTGGTCTCGTTCGAGGCGCGCGTGAAGGAGCGCGGCGTCACCGTCGCCAAGAACGGCAAGTCCGAATTGGGTTAGGCCGGGCGGCCCGTCGTCAGCGCGCCGTAGAGATCCGGCCGGCGGTCGCGGAAGAAGCCCCAGGCGGCGCGGTGGGCGTCGAGGAAGTGGAGGTCGAAGGCGGCGGTGATCACCCCTTCGTCCTCGCGCCCCAGTTCGGCGACGAGGTCGCCGCGATGGTCGGCGATGAAGCTCGATCCGTAGAAGGTCTGGCCGCCGCCGGGATAGTTCTCCCACGGCTCGAAGCCGATGCGGTTGGCGCCGACCACCGGGATCACGTTGGAGACTGCGTGCCCCTGCATCGCGCGCCGCCACGGCAGCGCGGTGTCGAGTGTCGGGTCGTGCGGCTCCGAGCCGATGGCGGTGGGATAGAGGAGCGCCTCGGCGCCCATCAGCGTCATGGCCCGCGCGGCCTCCGGGTACCACTGATCCCAGCAGATGCCGACGCCGAGCCTTGCGAACTTCGTGTTCCAGACGCGGAAACCGGTGTCGCCGGGGCGGAAGTAGTACTTCTCCATATAGCCCGGCCCGTCGGGAATATGGCTCTTGCGATAGACGCCGAGCAGCGAGCCGTCGGCGTCGGCCATGACGATGCTGTTGAAATAGTGCGGCCCCTCCCGCTCGAAGATCGAGATGGGGATGACGACGCCGAGTTCGCCCGCCAGCGGACCCAATGCCTGAACGGCCGGATGTTCGCGCCACGGATAGGCGGTCGAAAACCACCGCTCCTCCTGCTGGACGCAGAAGTAGGGCCCCTGGAACAGCTCCGAGGGCAGGATCACCTGGGCGCCCTTGCCCGCCGCCTCGCGCACGAACTCGGCGGTCTTCCTGATGTTGGCCGCCATGTCCTCGCCGTACGAGGTCTGGATAGCCGCAAGCGTCACGGTCTTCGTCATTCCGGGACCTGCTGGGTGATGCAGTGGAAGGATCCGCCGCCGGTGAGGATAGCGGTGGACGGCAGGCCGATCACCTCCCGGCCGGGGAAGAGGCTCTTAAGCGCCTCGATGGCGAAGGCGCCGGCGCGGCGGCTCTCATAGAGCGGCACGATCACGGCCCGGTTGGCGATGATGAAGTTCATGTGCGAGGCGGGCGAGGGGCCGTCCTCGCCGTCGATCCAGCCGGGCGAAGGGATGCGCATGACCCGCAGCCGCTCGCCCGTCGCATCGGTCATCTGCGCAAGCGCCTGAGCGGTCGTGTCATAGACGTTGGCGTTGGGGTCGCCCTTGCCCCAGGCGATCGGGCAGGCGACGACGCCGGGCGCGATAAAGCGGGCGAGGTTGTCGACGTGGCCGTCGGTGTGGTCGTTGCGCAGGCCCTCGCCCAGCCACAACACCTTCCTCGCGCCCAGCGACTGCGCCAGCGCGGCCTCGGCTGTTTCCTCGGTCCAGCCGGAGTTGCGGTTGGGGTTCAGCAGGCACTGGCGCGTGGTCAGGATCGTACCCTGCCCGTCGTGGTCGAGAGCGCCGCCTTCCATGATGAAGTCGTAGGCGGTCAGCGTCGCGTTCGAGGCGGCGCCGATCTGGCCGGCCACCTCGGCGTCGCCTTCCAGCTCGTACTTGCCGCCCCAGCCGTTGAAGCGGAACGCCGCGGCCTCGTTCTCCGAGGTAAAGATCGGGCCGGTGTCGCGCAGCCAGATGTCGCCGAAGCGGCCGGGGACAAACTCGATCCCCTCGACGCCCGCCAGCCGCGCCTTTGCGGCGGCCATCGCCTCGTCGCCGCAGACCATCAGGCGCACGGTCTCGCTGCCCGGTCCGGCCAGCGCGCGGGCGAGTGCGGCCACCTCATCCTGGGCGGCTTCGAGGTCGTCCCGCCAAAGCTCGCCGTGGCTTGGGAAACCAAGCCACATGGCCCTATGCGGCGACCATTCTGCGGGGACGACGTTCGACATGGGCCGCGCAAGTGGCCTTGACGGTCCCCTACGTCAAGAGCGCGGTCTTTACAGGAAAGGCGGCTCAGGCCAGCGTCCGCGCCGCATGACCGAGACCGACCTCGACGAAACCCGCGCCTGGCGCATCGCCGTCATCATCGTGGCGCTGCTGACCTTCGTGCGACTGGCGGTGCTGTTTGCGACCCCGCTGGAGCTCTATCCGGACGAGGCGCAGTACTGGCTTTGGTCGCGGCATCTGGCCTTCGGCTACTTCTCCAAGCCGCCGATGATCGCCTGGCTGATCTGGGCGACGACGAGCCTCGGCGGCAATGCCGAGCCGTTCGTGAGGCTGGCCGCGCCGCTCCTGCACGCGGGCGCGGCGCTGGCGCTCTATGGTGTGGGGCAGAGGCTGTACGGCGCGCGGACGGGGGTCGTCGCCTGCCTCGTCTATAGCCTGATGCCGGGGGTGCAGCTGTCGAGCGGGGTGATCTCCACCGATGCGCCGCTGCTGTTCTTCCTGTCGCTGGCGCTTCTGGCCTATGCGCAGATTCAGACGAAGCGGGCGCTGGGGTCGGCGCTTGGCCTGGGCGTCGCGCTGGGCCTCGCCATGCTGAGCAAGTACGCCGCCGCCTACGCCATCGGCGGCATCGTGCTGCACCTGATCGTCTCGAAGGAGGCGCGGCGGGCATGGAACGGGCAGATGGCGTTGGCCGCCATCGGCGCCCTCGCCGCGATCCTTGCGCCCAACGTGCTGTGGAACGCCCAGCACCACTTCTCGACGCTGGAGCACACCGCATCCAATGCCGACTGGGGTCATCAGCTCGGCGGCCTTGCCGGACTTGGCGAGTTCATCGGCTCGCAGTTTGGCGTATTCGGCCCCCTGCCCTTCGCCGTCCTGATCGGCGGCGCTGTCGTGCTGGCCGTGCGCAAGCTACTGGCGAAGGAGGACGTGCTTCTCCTCTGCTGGGCGCTGCCGCCGCTGATCATCGTGACCGTCCAGGCCTTCATCTCCCGCTCGAACGCCAACTGGGCGGCGAGCGCCTACGTCGCCGGATCGGTGCTGGCGGCCGCCTGGCTGGTGCGCTGGCGGGCGAAGTGGTGGCTGGTCGCCGGGCTGGGACTGCAGGTCGTGGTCGCCGCCGTCTTCTTCCTCTGGGTCGCCAACCCGAAGACCGCCGACGCCATGGGCGCCGCCAACAGCTTCAAGCGCGCTCGCGGCTGGCAGGAGACAGTAGAGAGCATCACCCGGCTCGCCCGGATCGATCCCGGCATCACCGCCGTCGCCGTCGACAACCGCTTCCTGTTCAACGAGGCCGCCT
>Ga0157373_10002736_pt1 | contig 13352 bp, 15 predicted proteins | sample C65metaG_FD_113460 | JGI IMG/M metagenome (GOLD analysis project Ga0157373, IMG submission 113460) | Corn rhizosphere microbial communities from Kellogg Biological Station, Michigan, USA - C6-5 metaG | ecosystem: Host-associated > Plants > Roots > Rhizosphere > Soil | place: USA: Michigan... | reverse complement strand
CTGCTGCGCAAGGCTGGGGCGCGAACACCCATGGCTTTGCTGTCAGCCATTGGAGATGCCTTGCAGCAGGTGACTTCAAAAGATGCCACTCATTGGTTTTCCCATTGCGGATATGGATTTATTAAAATGCTCTAGCGCCTCATCCTTGAAGAAGTATCCGGCCTGGGTGCTGGATACGGCAGCACGGATAAATTTCCCGCAAAGCAATGACTGGGATCGCGCCATAGCGAAAAATTCATCACAACCCACTCTCCCAGCTCTCGCAAACGGATTTTGATAGCCCGGGACATGCTTACCAGCATCTTTGTTTACCACGTGCGGGTCGGAATCGTACCTGGAACCGCCACTCTTATGAATCCACCTTATGGGGCTGGACAGAAAGATGGGCTAGCACCGATTGGGAAGATCTTTCCGCCCCCCTTCCAGCCTGCACACTGCATTTTTGCTTCAGGTCCAGTGTCAGAAAACCATCCTTCCGCTTCTGGATCAGGATGTTTGCAATCCTTTGAAAATTCGCTTGCTATGATGGGGAGACCTCGCCAACTTCGTGACTCATCAGTCTTAAATGGTGAGTTTAGTCTCCTTATTTGATGCTGTGCCCTCTTCGTTCAATTCTCGAAACGTATCCTATAATCAAACCCGATGAAACCAAAAGGACTCGCACAAACGTTGCTAGGAGCTTCCGCGCTGACTGCAGTGGTGGCCATAAGCTCCATCCCTCACACCGCCCAGGCAGTAAACGCAGCTTGGAATACCGATGCCGTTTCCGGTAATTTCAATACAGCTCAATGGACTAGCGGCGTTACAGTGCCCGTAGCTGGAGGCACCTACACGGTCATCAGCGGAGACGCGCTCTATTTTGGCACTTCCACCACGACCACTTTAAATAACGACCTTTCGGGTGCAACTTTTGCCGGCATCACTTTCAATAGCGGAGCGAGCGCATTCACCATCGGGGGCAATAGCTTTACGCTGAGTGGTAATATCACCAACAACAGCAGCAATCTCCAAACGATCAGTAACTCCATTACAATCAGCGGAAATCGTTCGTTTGCGGGTGGTACCGGTGGTTTAGCGCTGGGCGGTACGATTACTAGCTCGACCTTTGTTACTTATAATGGAGTTGTCAATCTTACGGGGGCTACCACCATTGATGGTGGAGCAAACAATAACCAAGGCTATGCCACAATTGGCACCGCAGCCGGTGCCACCACGGTTACCATTTCCAATGGTGGTTCTCTCCTAGTGAATGCCAATACTTCAACTCTTACCACTACTGCAAATACGATCATCGGCCAAAACAACAACGGCACCAGCACCCTCAATGTTGGAGCTGTTGATAAGAGCAGCAGCGGCACTTTCACAGTCAATGGACAAATGGGGTTCGCATTGGGCAATAATCAAACCACGGCCACCGGCATACTGAACGTCAATGCCGGAACGGCGACCATCAACCGCGGCAGCACCACCGCCACGGATAATCGGTCATTTATTGCTCTGGGTCGGGACGGTGGCACAGGCACAATCAATCTGAACGGTGGCACCCTCGCTACCGACCGTAATTTTGTTCGCGATAGCAGTGGTGGTGCCGATGTCAATGGCGCAGCGAACTTCAACTTTGCAGGCGGCACGCTCAAGGCGTTGGCCTCTCAGACTGATTGGTTGAACTCCTCGACGAAGAATACCAATCAACTGGCGCTTACATCTGTAACAGCTACCAATACATCAACCATCGACTCCAACGGTTTCTCCGTTGCAATTAATAATAACATCAGCGGCCCAGGTGGTTTCGTCATTAGCAGCACTAACGGTGGCGGAACGGTGACTTTCGGTGGCAACAACTCCTTCGCTGCAGGACTCTCCGTTCTAAGTGGCACTGCAGCTACTGACAGTTCTGGCAATTTTGGCACCGGCAATATCACAGTCCAAGACTTTGCATCGGCTATCCTTACCCTCGGCAACGGCAACAGCATCGCTGACACCGCCCTCATGCTCTTCGGGGATGCTTCAACGATCAACTTGAATAACGCCACCACCGAGACATTGGCTGGCATCACTCAAACGGATGACTCCCAAAGCATCGGAGCTGGCACCTACGATGCCCTCGCTCTTAACACATTCTTTGGAGTTACCACCTTCCAGGGTGCAGGCACTCTGACCGTCGTTCCGGAACCTTCAGCAATTTTGCTGGGCGGTCTTGGCGCACTCGGTTTGCTTCGCCGCCGTCGCACAGCTTAAGTTATATCCACAACGGGTTTTACAAACCGGCCGGGGCAACCCGGTCGGTTTTTTTATGAACACCACACTAATATTACCTAGCAAGGATGGCGCGTGACCGCTTTGCCTTGCTTTGCCTTGATTCACAAACTGAGGAGAGCATCCTCTAACCAGTCACTTATCTACACTCTGCAACTTGATGCCGATCTGATCCGCTACATCCCCTCAGAATGGATTGCTTTGTCCTCCTTCTGGGAATTGCGGTTTACATGCTTCCGACTTGGATCGCCGGATTCACCAAGCACCCTGATACCGTCGGGATCGCCGTTGTGAATGCCGTATTTGGATGGAGTGGAATCGGCTTTCTTCTCTGCCTCATTTGGGCATTCCGAAAGCCTCAAGCATCCTCGCAGCAAATCGTTCAGCACATCACGCCTCCACCGATTTCTCAGCCTCCTGCTGCCCCATCCAAATCGCCCCTTGAAGAACAGTTGTTCATTCTGGAATCATTGAAAGAGCGAAAATTGATCAGCGCTTCAGAATACGATCTTCGGAGGAAGAAACTCCTAGAAACCATCTAGCTGTTATGATTTAGAGAGCTCGATTTTACCTCAAGACCGACGACATGATTGAATCACCTAAATGGAAAAATCCATACTCTATACTCAACATATTGCTTGCGAATAGAGGAACAAGGAAGTCCCCAGCTACTCGTTTTTTTTCACTGCCAATGGGCTCCAAGGACGCACTGTTAAGCGAAACTGCTTGATTTTCGGTGACTCCAACTAGCCAGTCCGGCACGGTTAAGTTCTTCAGAGCTGTTTGCTAACTTTCTCTGAAAGTTGCAGGATAGTACACCGTTATTAGATGAATTCTTCCTTTTCGCCTAAATAAAGACATTTCGTGAAAAATACTATGTATTTTCCAGCTAGATATTTCTCAAAACTGCAAATCATAAAGCATCTGTAATTTACCACTCGTTTTGAAAATAAATTCGTTGTTCAATCAGAGAAATGAAATCCCTGGACGACGCTAAACGGTTGATCGCAGTTCTGGACAGTGAAATAGCACATCTGAGTTCAGTGTTCTTAACCTATGTTCGTCTTTATCGTGGCGATAAGGACGTTCTAGCATTACTTTCAGATTCAGATGTCGCGTTTTTTCAGTGATCTCTACATCGTTTATCTGCATTATATTTCAGTTTGCGTCTCGAGGCTGTTGGATCCTGCTGCGACCGGTAGAAAGGCGAATCTTACTATTGCTGCTGTGATTTCTATTCTTAGATTCCAGAATTATCCTGAAGCAATCGATTTCGAAGATCGTCTGGATAAGATCCGAAAGAACGCTTACAATTTTATCGATCCTCGGAATCAGCTTGTTTCTCACTTGGACCTTGTAGCCAACGACATTACCCCGGGCCAGAGAGCTATTCCATCGTTCACCAAGTCGGAGTTCGACTCCCTTTACAAAGATCTAGGACATCTAATGAACGATATTAGGGCAACCCTTGGGATGATCCCGAATATGTATGAATGGGGCATTATGGGACACGGATGCGGAAGGAAGCTCCTGCATCGCCTAAAAACCGCACACGAACACCTAAATAAGAAAATCCAACAAGCAGATGGAGGCAACCAGCCCACGGCTGGAGCCTGATCCTTGACGTTCTCCCGGGGAAGACGAACCGATTTCCATTGTTGCGACTTGGGTTGCGGCGAGATTCACGAGCACGCGTGCCGATCCGCTTCGGCGCGCCAGATTCCCTGCCCATTGGTGATTCAAAGTCTTCTCCGCTAGATTCATCGCTGCACGCATTCCCGTCAGCTCTTGCGAGCCAGATTCTTCGAGTTTACAGATTCAACCTTTCCCTCACTTTTCGTCTTCACTCTTTCCACATCGTCCGCTATCCACGAAGAACAAGCGGATGCAGGCAACCAGCTTACGGCTGGATCCTGATCCTTGACGTTCGGTATAAAAAGACAATATGCATATCAGCCTCAAGAACCTAGGTTTGCTTTTACTCTTGATAGGAAGCCTCGCCGGAGTTGGACTCTCGATTTGGTGGCTTTCAGGCGAAGGCGGACGGGAGCCAGTAGTCGCCTTGGTGGGTGCCGTTGTAGGCGTTGGGGGGGCTGCTTATGGGATAGATTGGCCGAATCTGTTCATCACCAATAGCGAGCATGATCTTCAGATTTTCCGCAAAGGCGATGAATTTCTACCCGAAGGAACAGTCCAGCTTGTCGTCGACGAAGTTTCCACCGGACACTTCCGCAGCGATCTTGAACTTGAGATGTGCGATCGTTTTCACTTTTTTTGCAACCAGCACAGCAATGCGTTTCTCAGCAATGCACTTCAGAAATCGCGGGCGAAGTTTAACAATGCCATAGATGCACTAGGCAAGTATACAGCAGTTCACTTCTTTCCTATAAGTAATCACCGATATAAGCTTTATCCAGAATTGATTAACAAACTTGAGCTCGGGAAGCCAGAAGACTACGCACGATATGAACAGCATCGCCTCGAACTTCAGAAGCTGGTGGATGGTGTCAATCAGACTTACAAACAATATCGCAAACTGGTGAAAAAACGCCTAAAAAATTAACCGAACAGAGGGCGGAGACACCTCCGCTGCGCTGCGTGCCTCACCTTTTAAGTTCTCCCAACAGCAAACCCCAGCACAATGAATCGCGACGAGTTCTGGAGCCTAATCGAAATTATCGACAGAAATCCGCTCAATGAAGGCGACGAGGATTCAGCGATAGCTCCACTCGAAACACATCTCGCGTCATTGCCAGTAGGAGAACTGGAATCATTTGAGGAGCATTTGGCTCAGTGCTTATATGGGCTTGATGGTCGGATCTATGCAGATGCCTCTGGGGGAGTCAGGAGATTCTGATGATGCATTTCTCTACGCCAGATGTTACGTGGTTGCGCAGGGGAGAGAACGATATGAGGCCACACTGATGAACCCCGCATTAATGCCGCAGACTATTGGCGAATGGTGCGAGGCACTGCTATATCCTCAGCGGAACGCTTGGGCACAGATCACCGGCAAGGATGCTTCAGATTTCGATTCTTCCGTGAGCTACGAGAGCGGAAGTAATGAAGATCTTTGGCACAACAATCAACAACACAACCAAGGGTGAACAAGCGGATGCAGTTAACCAGGCAAAGCCCGATACCTAATTCTTGACGTTATGCAGAAAATCAATGCCGCAACAACGTGAGTAATCCTATTCAACCTCCATCAGATGGAGTCAAAGCTCTTTGTGATCACTGCGATCGTCTCATTGGGGCTTATTTGGCAGGTGTAAAAACTAAGTTAGATACAATTGGCCGCTACGAATCCGAAGTAGAGTTTTACACGCTGATGAAGCTAATGTTAAGACATTTTGAATCACTGACCGTGCTTGCACGAGAGGATCTCGTTCTTGCCCCTCTGGCAACCTTGTTGCGCGCACAATATATGAAACAAGTGTCAGAGCTCGATGGATGTTTGTTCCCATTGATCCATATGAGCGAAGTTCGTTGGGTTCTCTTTCTCCGCAGCGGGACTACACAAGCCAAGAAACTGGCTGAAAGTATACATCTTCCAAAGGTGGTCTCAACAACCTACGAAGCAAGAAGGAGTTTATATGCTGAATTTGATACGGCTATTTGCCATCTATTAAAAGAGATGAATTACTCGATTCCCAACCTCTGGGAAATGCTTAAAGAACTAAAAGAACCCTACCTTTACGAATTCTACATTCTACTTTCTGCATATTCACATTCAAATTTCGAAGCGGCATCGCTTTACAAAGAAGGATTTGGAGGATCAAAAAAAATTGGCGAGTTTACAGCCGCGAGCGATTGGACTTCCATTTGAAGTTGCATGGAAGTCCTTTTTTCTCGCTGCCCGAGATTTTCTCGGCCAAATTGAAGCTGATATTTCAAGCTTCGAACAAATTGCGAACATTCGTGAATTCGAATTAAAACTTAAAAAACTAACTAATTATTAATATTATTTATTCAGATAATCTGAAATCACCATTTCTTTTTAGGAGCTGCAGAACAAGATGCAGTAGACTTTGTCACTTTCTGCTGCTCATCTCAAACTGTGAAGAACCATGAAACTTTTTGATAATTCATCTGATCTTACTGGTCGAATTATAGCAAGCGTGATTACTTTTATAATCACGACCGGTTTGGCTTGGTTTTTTTAAACAAACGGACGATCCACAGGCAACTAGTAGAAGATGTCGCCGACCGTTATACAAAAGAACGAATCGATCCCACCGATGATGACTCGTTTGCCAAGCGTCTCGGAGCCATGCAGCGGGCAGGTGTAGCGCTTTTTCACAATGATCGAGACATCAAATGTTTCATTGATCTAGTCATTGGACGCGGATGCACCCATCCATTTCATGAATCAAATTTTGGGCAATTCATAAAAAAGGATAAGCTACCTTTGTTCCTGCGAATTGCTAACGCCCGTGGAATCAGATTTAATCACGACCTGGGACTCTACGAATTTATTGTTAATGGTTATTTTGAATTCGATGAAGCCTCCAACAATCTGCCGCGAAAAATTTCATAGGGCTCACCAAGAGACCAAAGAACATGCCCACCTGAAGTCTCCCGGAAAAATTTAATGTTGTCGGGCCATGGTAGGCCATAATTGCCTTTTTATTTCAGATCTTCCCAAAATCCTTTCCTTAACGAGGAATTGGAGGTAAAAGGCTTATGCGCGTTTGCTGGGGGTAGAAGCCCCTGTGACAGCCGATCTCTCAAAAATTGATACCGATCTTGCGCCCAATACTCAGTCTCAATCAAAAAATTTCCGCAATCCAACTGCTCCGACTGAACCGATTGAAATTCTACCAGAGTATGAATTCGTTCTGGAAGCAATTCGAGGAGAATGCCCGGCGATATTTGTCACGGGGCGCGCAGGCACAGGGAAGTCTACCCTGATTCGGTTTCTCACCGAACAAATTAAGAACTGTGCAGTGGTAGCACCGACGGCATTGGCAGCAATCAATGTTCAAGGATCTACCATCCATTCGTTCTTCGGCATCCCTCCCCGAACCCTCAATCCGGACGAGGCATTTGAACCGCGCCGACAAATTCTGCCTGTTATCGAGATGCTTGGGGCTTTGATCATCGACGAAGTTTCGATGGTGCCTCCAGACTTGATCGACTGCATAAGCAACACTCTAAAGAAGGTGCGGCGTGACCACCGACCCTTCGGAGGAGTGCCGGTTGTGTTCGTTGGCGATCTCCTTCAGTTGCCGCCAGTAGTCAGTGATCCAGAGGTCGCACAGTATTACACGGACCGTTATCGATCTCCCTATTTTTTCTCCGCAGATGTATTTGGTGAAGCAGAGTTGGTTCCAATCGAACTTACCAAGGTATTTCGCCAAGCTAACCAAGAATTTATCAGCATACTTGACCGGATCAGACTCAACGAGAGCCACCGCGATGCAGTGGCTAAGATCAATCGGGATTGTTACCGCGACAAAAAACCAAATTTTGCTCCAGCCCTTTTCCTTGTTCCAACGAATGCGGCTGCCAAAGCGATCAACACTCAAAATCTGGAGAATTTACAGAACCCATTAAGAGTCTTTGACGCCCTCCTTGAGGGTCGGTTTGACGTCCAGCGTGATAGATTTCAGGCTCCCCACCGGCTTGAAATCAAGGAAGGTGCTCAGATTCTGTTCGTAAAGAACAACAAGCCTTACTGGGTGAATGGTACTCTTGGCAGAATCATTCAGATTGAGGAAGACAGATTACGCATCGAGATTGATCGCACGGGGAATACGGTGAGCGTAGAGAGGGCCGTATGGGAGAAGATCCAATACGAATATGACCGTAACGACAGAAGAATCGTTAGCACGGTAGTCGGATCATTCAAGCAGTTCCCCATCGCTCTCGGATGGGCTATTACTATCCACAAGTCGCAGGGAATGACCTTGGACTCGGTGCGGATCGATCTTGGACGGGGAGCTTTTTGCTCTGGGCAGACCTATGTCGCCCTGTCCCGCTGCCGCGAACTCGAGGGAATCAGCCTGGATACTCCAATTTCTATGGGTGACGTGAAGGCGGATGGGATGATCCTGGAATTTTACAAGCGACTCAAACCATTGAGAGATCAAAATAAAGCCAAAACAGACGCTGAACTCAACGACGCCTCGCCTCTTGAGTGAGCTTTTACGTATATCGGCGGAAATGCTTTTTAAAGCTAAGAAGCTACTTCAGCATCCAATACTCAATCAGGTTCCATTCTGAACTAGCTCCAGCCATACAGACGGCCAGTAGCTTCTGACAATGTGGATGCCCCCTCCGGCAATCCAGATTCCATAGCATCTCCTTCGGAATGAAGTTTTTCTAAGACGAGATTTTCTAACAGATTTTCACCGCCAATTTTTTTCTGCCGATTTCCTTGGGGCTGCTTTGGCCTGCCTGATTTAAGTCCAAATAAGGTTCCTTTCAGATCTTCCAATAAGGAACGTTTTAGGGTAACTGATCGCAGAAAATCGGTTGAGCCAACCGCATTTCGCGCTAGTTCACCTAAATTATTCGGAAAAATTATGGACGATTTTAAGATCGATATCGCTAATTTGATCGCAAAGGGACGCCGCAATCTCAACAAGCACGTTGAGGGCGTTGAGATCACCGCTCCCGGCATTACATTCGTCCTGTCGCCTCATGATCCAGAGGTCACGTCTGCGAAGAAAGCTGTGATTTTTCTAAGTGATCGCCGAGTGCTTAACTCCAAGGAATGTTGCGACAACTGCATCGACCGGTCACTCGAATCACTCAGTAAAATCAGAGAATACGTTGTATGTCAGCAACAGGAACTCGCTCACTTATCTGATGGTGGCCTCTACCTCATGTTTGAATTCGTAGTGGATGCAATTCGACAGTTCCTGACCTACTCTGAATATTTGGAGCGAGACTACGAGCCGAGGGGTGGCCCCATCTCTGATTTCAGGAGGCATCCTGACGCGAGGAAGGCATATTTTGAAGCTTTAAAGCAGTTAAGAGAGCACATCGCGGCTACGATGCATCAGATTCGCATCATCGCAGGCACCGACCCACGAAAAATTCCAGACAATCTTCGATTTCGAGGTTGGAAAGCAAATTGTTACTCAGATACATCGACAAAAACCCAGAACGCTGAACAAGAGTAGGCAGCAGTAAGAAACTCACTTGAGTCCTAAGTTGACCATGTTCACTGCCATGAACGATCAGGGGCGATGAATGACCGCACTATTGCGCTCGCTACGAATATCGTCTAGAAATTCCTTACTCAGGTTTTCAGGGGATGGGTCAATCTTAGCATTCAGGATTGTACCTATTGATCAGGCGCGCTTTTTAACAAAGCGGAACGCCTCTACAGGTAGCAGTCGAATTCAGCCCCCTTATGGCCGTTGATACTTTGTTGATACTTTTCCGCCGCAAAGTGGCTCAAAACGCCCAAATGTGGCAAAATGCGACTCAAGGTGAGATTGCACCTTAAAAACCAAAAATCTCTCAACTTCAATGAGTTGAGAGCTTTTCTGATGGCTCCGGCGCTTGGGATCGAACCAAGGACCTAGTGATTAACAGTCACCCGCTCTGCCGCTGAGCTACGCCGGATTTTCCAGTGGCGCCGACCGGGAGGTGGCGCGGCGGGACGATGGTATTGAGTGGCGGTCTGAGGCAAGGGAAAAATGAATCGAAATCCTGCTTTTTCGGTTTTGCTGATGATTCAGCTCATCATCCGCCGGCGGCGAGGGTGACGATCTCGACGCGGGCTCCTTCCTGGATGGTGGTGGTGGCATAGTCGCGCTGGAAGAGGGCGATTTCATCCAGTTCGATAACGACGGGCTTTCCTTCCAGGCCGATGCGCTGGAGCAGGCTGGTGAGTGGGAGAGGGCCCTCGGTTTCGTAGGGGCTGCCGTTGAGGATGATGATCATGGGAAGGAACATCGAACATTGAACATGGAAGGTCCAACATCGAAGTGGGGGTGGAGAGTTTGCTGGTTTTCGGTGTTTTGACGAAGGAAGTGGATTTTCAGTATGTTCGTCTCAAATCCTTCGGATTGGTGTTTTCAGGGAGAGCCAGCGGCTGGCCAAAAGACACGGACAAGAACGTCCGCGCCCCTTGGTTTCTCAGCGCCACTGGGTGAGTTGTTCCGGGAAGGGGCAATCGCGGCAGGCGGTGGAGTCTTCCAGGCAGAAGTCCTGATAGATCTGGAGGAGGGCCTGGTGGTGGGCGAGGTGCTTGAGCCAGGGGGCGGCGGCATCCTGGGTGCCGAAGAGGCGAATGGCGCAGCGCTTTACCTTTTCATTGAGGGTGGAGCTGCGGATTTTCCGATAGGTGGGAAAGGTGCAGCCGTCCTCGTGGAGGGCGAGCGGGAGGAGGTGATTTGCGAGGAGTTCCAGCGCATGCTGGCGGCCGAAGAGGGCGACTTTTTGCCCGGCCACGGAGGAATTGAGCGTGTAGCGGTAGGACCAAAAGGGATGCTCCAGGGACTGGAGAAACTCCAGCAGGGGCCGGAGTGAAAATGGCCGGGCGAGGGCGAGCTTCCGATACTGGGGCCAGCGGGCGATGAGGGCGGCGAGGGTGCCCACGCGGCGGTGAGGGTGATTGGCCGGGCGCTGGCCGCTGCTTTTCCATGCGATGGCACGCTCGGGTGGCAGCTCGAAGTTTTCCCGCTGCCGCCACCAGGTATCCCACAGATGGCGGAGGTAGTCCCGGGTATCTTCCGGGGCCAGTTCATGCAGCCATGGGGCGAGGAAGCCTGCGGTGCCGAAGAGGATGGCCTCTGCATCCTCCGGCTGGCGGCGGAGGGCGAAAATGGGGGCACGCTGGGCCAGCAGGCGCATGGGCAGGACATTCGCCCGATAGCCGAGAGTCTCTGCGGTGGCGTGAAATAGTGCTACATCCCGGTCATGGGCGTGGGCGGTGCGCAGGAAACGGGCGGCCTTTCCGGCAGCGCGGTGGCGTGCGGCATCGTCCAGCAGCCGCTCGATGGCGGGGATGGGCAGGTTTCTGAGGGGAGACACGCAGCGGCCGGGATGGGCGATGGCCACCTCCCGCTGGGGGCGGTTCATGGCATCTGCCAACTGGGCCTCTCCGATGACGATCTGTGGCACCTCCCGGTGATGGTGGGTGCGGATAAAGGTGCGCCGCGCATCTGGCCGGAAGACCACGTGGAGGATGACGTCTGAAAAATCCGGATTCGCGGCATGGCCGTGCGCCTCCCAATCCCCGGACTGGCTGTCCAACTCGATGGGACCGGAGTGGGATTCTCCCTCGATCTCCACGACGCAGTGCGAAAAATCCGGACCGGGCCCGCGATTCCACCCGCCAAACTGGACGATGCGGACGGCGCGGCCATCGACGGTGCGGAACTCGGTGCCGAATGCTCCGGCAAACCAGAGGGCCTGCAATTCCAGCTCCGGCGGCAGTGTGGCTGGAATGGCCTCTGCAAAGGCAAGCGGTGGGTGCCAGATGGACTCAAGGAGAAAACCGTACGTCATGGGGCGGATTTCTCAGGACTTCGGAACGGGTGGATTTTTCGTGGGGTCTGCCAGTGGCGGTGGCGGTGGATCGAGAATATCCAGCCAGCCCTGGAGGGCCTCCGCAGCGGGGACGGGCCCGTATTTTGCCTTTGCCTCCCGCAGTGCCTGGACGGCCTGGGGTTTTCGCTCAGCGGCGCGATCGATGGCGATGAGGTGTATATCCTGCCGCACCCGGTCTGCGGTGAAAACATACAGCCGCTTCGCCATGCGGAAGCTCTCCGCCGCCTCCCCTGCCCTGCCCTCCGCTAGGTATTCCAGCCCCACGGCTTCGGCGAGGGTGCCGCTGGGCATGCGTTCTGCGGCACTGTTGATCTCGCTGCGGCGCTTGGCGGCATCCTCCGGCCATTCCAGCATGGCGGCACGCAGGGCGCGGTATTCCACATCCGCCTGCTGCCTTTCTCCGCTGCCATCCAAATGCAGATACGGGCGATAGAGTGGATCTCCCAGCACCACTCCCTGCCAGGAAGAGGCGGGCATGGCCATCCATGCGGCCTCCACCCAGGTGTGGCCGGCCAGCAGGGCCTTTTGGATCACGGCAAAATGATGAGTGAGGTGGAGATACGGCTCGTAAACATTTCCGATCGTAACGGCTGCGCCGCGCTCCAGCAGGGCTCCACTCCAGTTTTTATTCCCATCCCGCAGTTGCTCCGCGCTGAAGGAGTGGAGGTGCATGGCCACGGCACCCTTGCGGAAGCGGAACTCGGTGGCGAGAAATGGCCCGCTGACATTCCAATCATACCATCCATAATAAAGCGCCGCCTCCGTGGCGGGATAGTTCTTCGGCAGCGTGTCGTTGAACTTGTCCACCACGGTGGGAATACCGGCGGCGCGATTCATTTCCGCCACATCCTCCAGCCATTTGTCGCCCTCCGGCACCTTGTTTGCGATGTCGATGTAGGCGCGGCCCCAGAGGCCGGTTTTTTCCGTCTCGATGGCATCCCGGATCATCCGCTCACAGGTCTCGAAGTGTGGTGCATCGATGCGGGCGGTAAGGACGATGTATGGGAAATTCTGCTCGGTGATGGATAGGGAACTTTGGAAAAACTGATTCTTGAGCAGCCCATCGATGGGCAGCCCCTCCACAGCGAAGACCGCCAGTTCGGAATCCACGGATGCCTCATTGCGCCCGGCAATGGGATTTTGCGGCGTGGCTACCGCCGTGCTGGGTGCGGGCTGGATGCGGAGAGGAACGCCGCGCATGGTCACGAGGATGCGGATCTTGTTTTTCACCGGCAGGATGATGCCTGTGGAATCCTTGCCTAACTGAACCCAGCCGCGCTGGCGGAACTCCCCCCGCAGCGGATTACGGATCGCCTGATCATACTGCTCGCGCGTGATGTCCTGCTGGTCCGGCATGGGCAGGCCGATGAGGTTCTCCTGCGGAATGTGGCGGGCGTCCCGATAGATTTCCGCCAGTTTTTTCGATTCCGGGCTGGCGCTGTTATAAAGCACCGCCACATCGGCAGGTTCCGGCGTAGCGGAAAGCATGGCCGTCAGTGCTCCCCATGCCATTGCCCAGAAAACAAATCTCCTCATTCCGTGGAGCATGCGCGGGAATCCCGGATCATGCAAGATCGGCCAAT
>Ga0157373_10002735_pt1 | contig 13354 bp, 10 predicted proteins | sample C65metaG_FD_113460 | JGI IMG/M metagenome (GOLD analysis project Ga0157373, IMG submission 113460) | Corn rhizosphere microbial communities from Kellogg Biological Station, Michigan, USA - C6-5 metaG | ecosystem: Host-associated > Plants > Roots > Rhizosphere > Soil | place: USA: Michigan... | reverse complement strand
TCCACCACCTCGCGGAGCGCGAGCCGGTCCAGGAGCCGCCGCCGCAGGGGCGCGTAGAGGAACGCGTCCAGCAGCGTGGCCGAGGTCACCCAGGCCAGGACGCCCGGCCGGCCCGCCAGCCGCTCCGCGGCGAGGAGGAGGAAGAACGCGTAGTCGTCGCGGAGGCTGGTCCCGCGGGGAAGCGCGTCGTCGAGCGCGAGCCGGGCGCGCAGCGCGCGGTAGGCGGGTGCGTCCGCGAGGAGGGGCGAGGTCCCGTTGTAGGGCGGGTTTCCGAGCCACAGCTCCTCGGCGTCTGCCGGGAGCGTGCGGAGGAGGGCATCCCAGCCGCCGCGAAGGGCATCGCCGGCGAGGATGCGTGCCCGGCGAGCCGAGCGCCGCGCGGCGGCCGCGTGTGCCGGGTCGAGCTCGAGACCGCGCAGGCGGGCGTGGGGGAGCGCGCGAGCGGCGGCGGCCAGGAAGGCGCCGTCCCCGCAGGCCGGGTCGACGACGGTGATGGGTCCTGCCCCGAGGTGGGGGACGGCGAGAGCGAGCACCGCCTCCACCAGGGGCGGCGGCGTGAAGTACTCGCCGCGGATCCTCCGCGCCTCGGCGGATGGGGCCGGCACGTCGTCATCCTACCGGCCGCTCCGACGCCGGAGGTCGTCTCAGCGTCCGGGCTGCGGTGCTCCGGCGTCGGTCGAGGCGGGGCGCGGTCGCGGGCGGGGGAGGACCAGCGTCCGCTCGGGCGCATCCAGCCGGACGAGCTTGTTCCGCTGATCGAAGGTGACGACGAAGGCGCGGAGCACGATGCCGCCCACGTTCCCGAGCGGGAAGTCCGGATGGAAGGCCACGAAGGGGCGCGGGAGGCGGTACGCGCCGAGGCGGACGTCCTCCGCGAGGTCCGCCCCGCGGAGCTCGAACTCACCGACGGCCAACGGCTCCAATTCGCGGCGATTGCCCGGCATTCCCGCCGGCGGCAGCATCCGGCCTCCCGGAGGACCGCGATGGCCTTCATCGGCTTCGACGTGTACGGCACCCTGGTGGACCCGCTGGGCATGGACGCGGCGCTCCGCGAGCACGTCGGTGAGCTCGCCGAGCGGTTCGCCGCGACCTGGCGCGAGCGGCAGATCGACTGGACCTTCCGGCGGGCGCTCATGGGCCGGTACGTGGACTTCGACGCCGTGACCCGCGACGCCTTCCGGGTCACCTCGGCGATGCTGGGGGTGGACCTGCGAACGGCCGAGGTCGGTCTGCTCGACGTGTACCGCAGGCTCCCCGCGTTCGCCGATGCGGCGGAGGGGCTGGTCCGGCTCGCCGAGGAGGGCCATCGGCTGGTCGCGTTCAGCAATGGCGTGGGCGAGACACTGCGAGGACTGCTCGCCCACGCCCGGCTCATGCCGCCGCTCTCGGACGTGGTGAGCGTGGACGAGGTCCGGACCTACAAGCCGAGCCCGGCCGTCTACCGGCACCTCGTCTCCCGGGGAGGAGAGAGCGCGGAGAGGACCTGGCTCGTCTCCGCGAACGGCTGGGACGTGCTCGGGGCGAAGTCGGCCGGCCTCCGGACGGCGTGGGTCCGGCGGTCGTCGCGGATGCCCTGGGACGGAGGGGGGATCGGCGAGCCGGACCTGGTGGTGGCCTCGCTGAGCGAGCTGCCGGCACGACTCCGCAGCTGAGCCCAGAACGGCGCTGGACGCCGGGGTTCGTTCCCGGCGAATCTCGCAAGCGGATGGCGTTCGTCCTCGAGGTGAGCCCATGAAGGAGTCGGAGTCGGCCGCGGTGATCGCAACGCTGAACGAGATCCTCGAGCTCGAGCTGGCCGGGGTCGTTCGTTACTCGCACTACTCGCTGATGATCTTCGGACACGCCCGCATCCCGATCGTCTCCTGGATGCGGGGCCAGGCCACGGAGGCGCTGGCCCACGCCACGGCCGCGGGCGAGTACGTGACCGCGCTCGGCGGTCACCCCTCCCTGGCGATCGGCAAGCTGCTCGAGACGCACAAGCACGACATCGATCAGATCCTCCGCGAGGCGCTGGAGCACGAGCTCGAGGGCATCGCCGCGTACAAGAGGCTGCTCAAGCAGACCGAGGGCAAGAGCGTGGTCCTCGAGGAGTACGCGCGGCAGATGGTCCACGGCGAGGAGACCCACGTCATGGACATCGAGGAGATGCTGCGCCGCCCGGGAAAGCTCGAACCCGCTCGCTGATCCCCGGCGCGCCTTCACGCATCTTCACCGGAATCGCGGTGAGCCGAGCGCGTACGGCGCTCGCATGAGCCCACTTCTCGTCGCTGCCGCGCTCCTCGCCGCCTCCAGCCCGGAGCCCACGCCGGGCCATCCGCTCTCGCTTCCGGTGGAGCTGGTCGAGGACCGGTTCATCCTCACTCCACGCCTCGAGGGCGGCAGGTCGGTCCGGCTCTACTCGGACACCGGCGGAGGTCACACGCTCCTCGCCCCCGAGCTGGTCGCCGCGCTGCGGCTCCCGGTCGACCCCCCGGACGCCGGAGCGGAGGTGCCGCCGAGCACGGCCTGGCCGAGGTGGGCACCCGGCGCGGGCATCCCGGCGCCCGCGGGACTCGTGGGGGTCCTGGACCTCGGACCGCTGGGGCCCGGGCTGGACGGCTTCCTCGGCCAGGACTGGTTCAGGCGACGAACCTGGACGTTCGACTATCCGGGGAAGCGGCTCCTGCTCCGCGCCGCCGGCGATCTGCCCTCCGGGCCGCGGATCCCCTTCCATCTCCCGAAGCCGGGACCGGAGAGCGCGGCCTTCGGCCGGATCACCATCGAGATCGACGGCGCGCCGCTGGACGTGCTCTTCGACACCGGCGCCACCACCGAGCTCGTCCCCGAGGCGCTGGGGGCGCTCGGCGACGGTCGCGCGTCGCGCCGGGCCACCTCCTTCATGAAGGCCGCGATCTTCGACCGCTGGCGCACGGCGCATCCGGACTGGAAGGTGGTCTCGAAGGCCGAGGCTCGCAGCGGCGCGGACCTGATCCGCGTCCCGGAGGTCGTCGTGGCCGGACGGAAGGTCGGCCCGGTCTGGTTCACCCGGCGGCCGGACCCGGCGTTCGACGAGTTCATGTCCTCGCTCATGGACGCGCCGGTGGTGGGTGCCCTCGGGGGCAGCGGCCTCCGGTACTTCCGGATCACCGTCGACTACGCGCAAGGGGTCGCGGTCTTCGAGCGGTGATCAGCCGAAGAGCAGCGAGAGGACGATCGCTCCGGTTCCGAGGATCAGCGCCGAGAGGGTCAACGCCACCACCCCGGCGGCGCCGGGCAGCGGGCCTTCCTCCAGCGCCCGGGCGGTGCCGATGGCGTGGGACAGCGTCCCGAAGGCGAGCCCGCGTGCCACCGGGGAGCGAACGCGAGCACGACCGAGCAGCACCGGGCCGATCGCGATTCCGACCAGGCCACTGGTGAAGACGCAGACCGTGGTGATGCCCGGCTCGGTGTGCGTCACCTGCGCCAGCCCCAGCGCCACGGGAAGCGTGACCGACTTGAGCGAGGCGGCGCGCATCAGGGGCGGCGGAAGTCCGATCAGCGTCCCCAGCCCCCACACCACCGCGACCGTGCTCGCGCATCCACTCAGCGCCGCGTGCACCGCGGCCCGGGGATGCTCGGCCAGGAAGGCCCGCTGCCGGTAGAACGGGAGGGCCAGCGCCGCGGTGGCCGGCCCGAGCATCCAGAGCATCGGCCGGGAGCCGCGGTCGTAGGCGTCGAGCCAGGCCGGCGGCAGGAACCAGAACAGGGTGCCGCCCGCCACCACGGAGATCAGGAGCGGGTGAAGGGCCGACAGCCCGATCCGGCGCTGGGCCTGGCGGCAGATCCAGTAGAGCGCCGCGGTGAAGGCGGTGGCTCCGAGGATCTCCAGCGCCCTCACCGCTGCTCCCGGTCCACCACAGACTGGGCCACGACCCCGGCGACGAGCTGCCCCACCGCGAGGCTCCCCAGCACGACCAGAGCCAGACCGAGGGCGTGCCCCTCGACGAGGTGGAGCTCGCGGATGACGCCGATGCCAGGCGGGAGAAAGATGACCGGGAGGTACTTCAGGAGGAGGTCGCCGCCCCCGTCCACCGCCCGTTCCGGCACGAGGCGCGAGACGAGCAGCCCGATCAGCAGCACCAGCGCCAGGAGCCCCGCCGGGACCGGAAGACCGGTTCGCGCGACGAGCCACTGACATCCCGCGAACAGCGCCCCGAGGACGACGAGCTGCAGTCCGATCCGGAGCGCGGTCACGGGCGAGGGAAGCGTCCTACCCGAGCTCGACGACCTTCTCGCCGAACAGCCGGTCCACCGCGGCGATGAGCGCGTCGGACACGTCCACCTTCAGCCCCGTGCTGCCGATGAGCGCCTCGGCCTGCCCGGGCAGGACGATGGACACCGCCAGCGGCGTCGCCCCGGCGTGCTCCTTGGCCAGACCGGACAGCCGCTCCAGCCGGTCCTCGGTGACCAGGTCCGCCCGGACGCGCAGCTCGAGCCGCTTCACCCGCTTTTCTCGGACCTCTTTCAGCGACTGCACCTGCTCCACGATGAGCTCGGCGGTGGGGTTCTCCTCGTCGCGGGTGTTCACCTGCACCGCGCCGGTGACGAGGATGGGCTCGTCCGACTTGAGGAGCGGCTCCCAGGCGTCGTACCCCGGTCGCGGGCCGGACTTGGTCCACTTGCCGTCCTTGCCCATCACCGAGCGACCGCCTTCCTTCCCGGGGAAGCACACCAGCTCCACCGAGCCGCTCAGGTCCTCGAGCGTCACCCAGGCCATGCGCTTGCCGGTCTTGGTGGGCCGCTCCCTCAGCTGGGTCACGATGCCGGCGACGGTCACCACGTCGTCGCGGCGAGCGCGCTGGACCGAGGCCGCCGGGCGGGCGTAGCGCTGCAGCTCCCGGGCGTACTGGTGGAGCGGATGGCCGGAGACGTAGAAGCCGATCGCCTCCTTCTCCATCGCCAGGCGCTCCTTCTCCGGCCACTCCTCCAGCGGCGCGTACTCGGGCCGGGAGACCGAGGCGGCAGGCCCGGGGCGCCCGGCGTCCTCGAGCAGCCCGAAGAGGGACGACTGGCCCACCGCGCGGTCGCGCTGGGCGGAGGCACCACGCTCCAGCGCCTTCTCGATGGACTCGAAGAGCTGCCGCCGCGGCCGTCCCTCGAAGTCGAAGGCGCCCGCCTTCACCAGCGCCTCGATGACCTTCCGGTTCACCCGACGGCTGTCGACCCGCTCGGAGAACTCGAACAGGTCGCGGAACGGGCCGGCCTTCCGGGCTTCGAGGATGGCCTCGATGGCGCTCTCGCCCACGCCCTTGATGGCTCCGAGACCGAAGCGGATCTTCCCCTCCACCGCTCCGAAGGCCAGGTCCGACACGTTCACGTCGGGTGGGAGCACCTCGTAGCCCTGGCCGCGGGCCTCGGCGATGTGGGCCACCACCTTGTCGGTGTTGTCCTTCTCGCTGGTGAGGAGCGCGGCCATGAACTCGACCGGGTAGTGCGCCTTCAGCCAGGCGGTCTGGATGGTGATGAGGCCGTAGGCGGCCGAGTGGCTCTTGTTGAAGCCGTACTCGGCGAACTTCTCCATGAGGTCGAAGATCTCGCCGGCGACCTTCGGGTCCACCCCGTTCTTCTGGCAGCCCTCGAGGAAGCCCTGGCGCTCGGCGGCCATGACCTCGGCCTTCTTCTTCCCCATGGCGCGGCGGAGCAGATCGGCGCGGCCGAGCGAGTACCCGCCCAGCACCTGGCTGATCTGCATCACCTGCTCCTGGTAGACGATGACGCCGTAGGTGTCCTTCAGCACCGGCTCGAGCAACGGATGGGGGTAGGTCACCCGATCCCGCCCGTGCTTGCGGCTGATGAAGACGTCCACCATCCCCGAGTCCAGCGGGCCGGGCCGGTAGAGGGCGCCGGCGGCGATGACGTCCTCGAAGCAGGACGGCTTGAGCTTCATCACCATCTCGGTGAAGCCGCTGGACTCCATCTGGAACACGCCGGCGGTGTCGCCGCGGGAGATGAGGTCGTACATCGCGGGGTCGGCGAGGGGGATCTGGTGCGCCTGGATGCGCTCCTCGGGCGGGCGCCCGCGGTTGACCAGGTCCAGCGCGTTCTGGATGACGGTGAGCGTGGTGAGGCCGAGGAAGTCGAACTTCACCAGGCCCGCCGCCTCCACCTCGTCCTTGGCGAACTGGGTGATGAGCGCGGTCTCCCCGGGCCGCTGGTAGACGGGGACGAACTCCCAGAGAGGCTTGTCGGCGATGACGACGCCGGCGGCATGCATCCCGGCCTGGCGGTGGAGCCCCTCCAGGGCCATGGAGATGGTGAGGACCTCCTTGGAGGTGACCTCGCGCCCGCCCTCCAGGGTGCCGAGGGCGGTGGGCTTGTCGATCATCTCCTTGAGGCGCGGCTCCATCTCGATCGCGTCCTTCAGGGTGATGTTCAGGACCTCGGGGACGAGCTTCGCCAGCCGGTCTCCCTCGGAGAAGGGGAGCCCGAACACCCGGGCCACGTCACGGAGCACGCTCTTCGCCTTCAGCGAGCCGAAGGTGATGATCTGCCCGACGTTGTCCTGACCGTACTTGCCCGAGACGTAGGTGATGACCTCGTCGCGGCGGTCCTGACAGAAGTCGATGTCGAAGTCCGGCATCGACACGCGCTCGGGGTTGAGGAACCGCTCGAAGAGGAGGTTGTAGGGGATGGGGTCCAGGTCGGTGATCCGAAGCGCGTAGGCGACGATGCTGCCCGCGCCGGAGCCGCGCCCCGGGCCCACCGGGATGCCGTGCCGCTTCGCCCAGTTGATGAAGTCCTGGACGATGAGGAAGTAACCGCTGAACCCCATCGTGGAGATGACGGCCAGCTCGGTGCCGAGGCGGTGGAGGTACAGCTCGCGGTCGACCTGGTAGGGAAGCTCCTTGAAGCGCTCCTCGAGCCCGGTGGTGGCGAGCTCGGCCATGTAGGAGTCCGGCGTGTGCCCCTCCGGCACCTTGAAGGTGGGGAGCATGGGCTTGCCGAGATTCAGCTCGAGCGTGCACTGCTCGGCGATGCGCATCGTGTTGTGCACGGCCTCGGGCACGTCCTGGAAGTAGGCCAGCATCTCCTCGGGGCTGGTGACGTAGAGCTGGTCGGTGCTGTGCCGCATCCGCTTGCTGTCGGCCAGCGTCTTGCCGCTGGCGATGGCCATCAGCAGCTCGTGGGCGGCGGCGTCCTCGCGCTGGATGTAGTGAGCGTCCGCGGTGGCGACCAGCGGCAGGTCCACGTCGCGGGCGAGCTGCTTGAGGTTCGCGTTGGCCTTCTCCTGCTCGGGCAGCCCGTTGGACTGGATCTCGAGGAAGAAGTGGTCGGGGGCGAAGATGTCCTTGTACTCGCGGGCCGCGGACCGGGCGGCGTCCATGTCTCCGCGGTAGCAGGCCGAGGTCACCTCTCCGCCGAGGCAGGCGGTGAGCCCGAAGAGCCCGCCGCTGTGCTCGGCGAGGAGCTGCTTGTCGATGCGGGGGTGGTAGTAGAAGCCGTCCAGGTAGGCCTTGCTCGAGAGGACGCGGAGGTTGGCGTAGCCCTCCTCGTTCTTGGCGAGGAGGATGAGGTGGTTGGCCACCTTCTCCGTCCGGTCGGTGCGGCCCTTGGTGCCGGCGACGTAGGCCTCCATCCCGAGGATGGGCTTGATGCCGGCCTCCTTCGCCTTCTTGTAGAAGTCGATGGCGCCGAACATGTTGCCGTGATCGGTGACCGCCACGGCCGACATGCCCTTGGCCTTGACGGTCTTGATCAGGTCCTTCATCCGGATGGCACCGTCGAGGAGCGAGTACAGGGTGTGCAGGTGCAGATGGGTGAAGGACATGGGGGGAGGCCACGTTCTACGGCGGCTGGCTGACGGTGTTCTAGCGCCCTGGAGCCGGACGGACCGGCCTGATTTCGCGGGCATCGGGGCCGAGGGTGGGCATCGGAGCAGGCAAGCTCGATGCCGGCGAGGGAGTTTCGCCGGGCGGGGGAGCCCCGGCGTCGGGACTCGCCGGGGCACCGAGGTTTCTCGCCCGCTTGCTGAGCCTCGAGCGAGGGAGCGGGGAGAGCCCCCCCGACTACGTGTCGGCCCGGGCGATCGGAGGTCGCCGCCGTGCCGCGCCCCGCCCGTCACCCCGGTGATCTCAGGGGCTCCGCGGCCCGTCGGTCACGCTCGGCGGCGTCGTCTTCTGCAGCTCGGCAGCGACTTTCTCCATCTGCCGCATGGCTCTGAGGTGATTCCTGCCCGCGAGCTTCAGCAGATCCTCCTCGCTCCAGCCCCGGCGCAGAAGCTCCGCGAAGAGCACCGGATAGGTGCTCGGATCCTGCAGCCCCGGCACCATCGACACCTTTCCGCTGTCGAAGAGGTCCGCTCCGATGCCCACATGGTCCACCCCGGCCACCTTCCGGATGTGCTCGATGACGTTCACGACGTCGGCCACCGATCCACCCGGCGGGGGATTCGCGTTCACCCAGGCCGCCAGCTCCTTGTCCGCCTCGGCGTCGGTCGCGACCCGCTGACGGATGCTCCGCTGCATCTCGTCCTTCTGCTTCTCCCAGGCCCGGCCGTCGACCACGAACTCCCGGATGAAGCTCACGTGCACCACTCCGCCGTTCTTCCCGAGGAGCTGGAGCACGTCGTCGGGGATGTTGCGTGGGTGAGGCACCAGCGCGAACGCATCCGAATGCGAGGAGATCACCGGCGCCTTCGAGACCCGGAGGACGTCGCGCATCACGTCCGGGCTCACGTGCGCGATGTCGGCGAAGATCCCCGTCCGGTTGAGCTCCCGGACGAGCAGCTCGCCGTGCTTGGTCAGCCCGTGGTTGCGCGGGACGTCGGTGGCCGCGTCGGCCCACTCCACGTTCCGCCAGTGGGTGAGCGTCAGGTAGCGCGCGCCCAGCCGGTGGAAGATGCGCACCACCGCCGGCGAGGCCTCGATCATGTGACCGCCCTCGACGCCGAGGAGTGACGCGATCTTGCCGGACTTGCTGATGCGCTCGATGTCGTCCGCGGTGCGGGCGAGCTCCAGCTCGGGGCGGCTCTCGATCATCCGGAGGCTGAGATCGAAGATCTTGAGCGCCTCGTGCAGCGAGCTCCGGGTGAGCTGCGTCTCCGAGTCCACGTAGACGCTCCAGTACTGCGCCCCCACCCGGCCCTCGCGCAGCCGCGGGATGTCGGCGGGGAGATCCGGCTGCCGCTTGCCCAGGTCGACCTTCGTCAGATCACCGGCGCTCTTGAGGAAGAGCGCGTAGGGAATGTCGTTGTGGGTGTCGATCAGCGGGGCACGCTGGAGGATGGCGCGCGCCCGCTCCAGCAGCTTCGGATCCGGAGCGGCCTGCGCCGTGCCCCCGTCCGCGCCCGGTAGCGGTGCTGCGAGTGCGATCAGCGGCAGCGTCAGTGAGAGAACGACCGAGTTCCGGATCGTGGCACGTGGCATCGGGGTACCTTGCCACGGCCGGGGACTCGGCTTTCGGACGATCGTCACCGACCGGGTCCGGACGCGCCGTCAGCGCCGGACCCGGACGGTATTCCGGACTCAGGGCGCCCGCGCGCCGTAGACCGCCAGCTCGACCATGTCCATGAACTGGCAGCCGCCGAAGGCGTTGGGCTTCCCGGGCCCGCATTGTGCGGCGACGTTGCTGTCGTCGTCCGGCGCGGTGCCACAGTCCGCCGGTCCGGTGCAGGCCGCCCCGCCCGCCACCGGCACCTGTGGATTCAGGATCCAGAAGCGGACGTACTGGATCCCGGCGAGTGAACCGGTGAAGACCGTGTTCAGGTGGCCGCGATTCCCGAGATAGAACACACCGCTGGTGACGGTGGTGAACGAGACGCCGTCCACGGATGCGTCGATCCGGAAGCCACGGGTGGACGAGCTGCCTGGATCGCCGCAGGTGTTCGATGGATTCACGGCCAGCTGACTGACGTTCACCTTGTTGGGAAGCTTGACCACGATGAACTTGTCGCTGGCTACCCCGGTGACTTGCGCGTTGACGTCGGTGTCGCTTCCCCAGCCGCTTCCGGGCGAGAGATCGATGGCGTTGATCGGCCCGCAGCCGAATGCGGTGTAGTCGGGACCGTTGAAGGCGGCGATGGTTCCCCCGCCCGATGCGGCCGCCCAGTCACGTCGCATCGCAAAGTCGTGGACGTTGCTGTTGTTCTTGATGGTGAAGTTCGACAGGAAGATGGTCTCGTATCCGTCGGCCTTGGCGCTCACCTTGGGGTAGGTGCCGGTGAAGATGTTGGCGATCGAGTAGTTCCCGGTGGAGTCGCTGACCCCGACGTAATTCCCCGCGCCGTGGTCATGGCCGCCGAAGGCGACGATCGCTCCCCCGATCCGCGCGGCGGTGTCGACGTCGCTGACGATCCCACTCAGCGTTCCGGTGCGGGCACCGGGCCGGGGAGGCAGCGAGAAGCTCTCCACCGGAGAGGTATCGTCACCGTCGATGGTACCGGCGAACCAGCCCATTCCACGGGCCGCGAAGACGCTCCAGATGGTGCTCTGCCGTGTACCGCCGTTGAGGACCAGGTCCGCCTGCAGGATTGCGTTCCTCTCGTCGAGGAAGGAAGGATTGAACGGCGACAGCTCCATCGCCCGGGTGATGAGGGCCTCCGCCGCGTCGCTCCCGATGGCATCGCGCAGGTCCCAAAGGGTCTGCACCCAGATCTCTCCGTCGCCGTGGACCTCAGGGCCGCCCACCACCCGGCCGTAGTCACCGTAGGTGTAGCCTCCAGCGCCGGTGGCGACGCCACCCGGGCACCCCTGGGCAGCGCTCATGCCGACCTTGCAGTCGATCGGCTCGGTGCGGATCAGGTCCCGGCCGCCCCCGACGTAGTGGCCGATGCGCACGTCGCCCTTGCCGGGCTGGTCGGGTTGGAGCCCCTGCTTGTTCAGGAAGTCCATGGCGTACCAGTCACTCCACGCCTCGCCCATCGCTCCGGCCTGGATGTTGCCCAGCGTCGAGAACCCATCGGCGTCGATCACCAGCCTGTTGGAAAGGCCGTGGGTGTACTCGTGATAGACGATGTCTGCCTCGTTCGCCCCATCCGCGGCGATGAAGGGGTCGGTCGGATCCCCGGGCTGGTGAAAGAGGAACATCTGCATCCGGGGGCGGATCCCGTCGGGCGGGGTGGCGAAGTTTGCGTTGTCGATGTGGGCGCCGTCCGGCATGTTCTGGAACACCTTGGCCCCGTCGAGCGCTTCACCGCGCACCGGGTCGTTCCCCTCGAAGTTGCCCGCTGCCGGGGTGAAGCCGATGGGGGCTGCCCTGAGGTGGTCGTGGAAGGTGTTGATCAGGATGAAGAGCTGCGTGCCGCTTTGATTCTTGTTCGCGGCCCAGGAACCCGACTGGCTCGGATCCCAGGTGCAGATGAAGCTGGCGCAGCCGGGGATCCCCGCCGGCTGGAAGGTCTGCAGGGGCCACAGCCAGTCGTTGGTCGCCGGATTCGACGGGTTGATCTGCTCCGACTGGTCGGCGACGTTATTCGCATTGACGTCCGTGTAGACCTGGGCGTTGGGACCGCTGAGAATCGTGGCGGAAGGGGAGAGCCATCCGTTCCCGGTCAGGTTGAACGACTCTTGCGTCCCACCCACGGGTGCGCCGGGATAGTTCCGGAAGGCGAGCCCTCTCGCGTCGTTGACCAGCGACTGCCGGTAGAGAACCTCGCCGGTCTCCGCGTCGACGACCTGCCGGTACATCTCGGTGCCGCTCGGCTCGACGAGGAGGTCCCAGCCGAGGCGGTTTCCGCGGGGAGTGGCGAAGATGGCCAGCTGCGCCCTCTCACCGGTGTCAAAGACGGTCGTCTGTTGCCGGTCCCTCGACCGCTGCGCGCCGACCGCCGCCATCGGCGCGCCAACGTTCCGTCGGGCCTGCGCCAGCGCCTCGTCCGCGCCGATCGACGGCGCCGCGGCCGCCCCACTCAGGTTCGACAGCGGCGCGCCGCTGACGTTGATGAGCTCCCCGACGGCAGTGACGTTGGCCTTGAGGCCGTTTCCGAAGACCGGGATGCCGTTCACAACCTGCCGCCACCAGAGGTGCTGGGTGCCGTCATCGGAGACGTACTCCCGGACGAGCTCGAGCGTGGAGACGTCCACCTGGAAGACCGCCGCGTTGGCCCGGACGTAGTCCAGCGCGACCTTCGCTCCCCGATCACGGCTCGGAGCCGTGAGAAATCCGTCCAGTCGGCCGACGAACCGGGGCGTCCCGGTGAGCCCGTCGATGGCCACGACGCCGTGACCGCCGAGGGACGACTCGAGCGCGCGCAGGGCCGGACTCGGATTGGCGCTCAGCGTCGCGGCCCGGTCGCGGACCGCCGGACCTCCGCGTGCGTCGTAGTTCTGATGGGCACGACCGCGCGCCTTCTCGGGGGGGGCCGCCCAGGCTGCCGCGCCGAAGGCGAGCAGCGAGCAGAAAAGGACCCAGCGTTGGCCTGTCATGTTCCCTCCTCATGTCAATGCGGATTGACGGGTCGCGGAGGGAACCACGACAACGCCTCGAGGAGAGAGCCCAGATGCGACTCTGTCGAGGATGAAACGGAGGTGCGCCTAGCGGGTCGAGGCGTGGGCGCTGCTCCACACCCATTCGCGCGCCGCGGGCTTCGCTTGCCGTGTGCCCTCGATGCGCGCGTGGAGTACTTGGCCTTCGCGCCAGTAGAGGATGCGCCGCGGAAACTCGTGCTGCGGGTTCTCGAACACGATACAGCTCGGGCCCTGCGCGACCCGCCGGAAGTCCGTGGCCGGCCGACCCTCCGGCATCGCCCGGTAGACGACCGCGTCTCCGTCCTGCTCGATCCGCAGGAACTCGAATCCGGTGGCCTTCCCCCCGGCCGTGTCCCGGTGCACCGCGAGCATCAGGCCGCCGGCGGGCGCGAGCCACACCTCCTCGTTGAGCGTGCCGCCGTCGTCACCGGACCAGGCGCCGGCGAGCCAGCCGAGCTGGGCGAGGCGCGGTGAGCCCGCGGTGACCGCCGGACAGTCGGGCGCGGCCGCGAAGAGCAGCAGGGTGAGCAGGGTCATCGATCGCTCCGGAGGGAGAGGATGGCCTCATCCTGTCCGCAGGTCCGGGCCCGTGTCTTGGACGGATCCGACACCGAGCAGCTCGCGGAGCCGGCCGGGGTCCACGAAGGCCGTCGCCAGCGGCCCGAGCGCATCCAGCAGCGCGCCCGGTGGTAGCCCTGAGACCCGGCGGAACTCCCGGGTGAGGTGGGGCTGGTCGACGTAATCCAGCTCGGCCGCGAGCCTGGCCCAGCTCGGTTCCGCGTCGCGCAGGAGCAACGCCGCCTGGACCCGGAGAACCGCCGCCAGGGTCCGCGCCGGCAGGCCCACCTCGCGCAGGAACGCTCGCTCCAGCGTCCGCTCCGAGGCCCCGGTGGCCGCGCGGAGCGCCCGGACGGTGATCCGCCCTCGCGCCC
>Ga0157373_10002734_pt1 | contig 13360 bp, 23 predicted proteins | sample C65metaG_FD_113460 | JGI IMG/M metagenome (GOLD analysis project Ga0157373, IMG submission 113460) | Corn rhizosphere microbial communities from Kellogg Biological Station, Michigan, USA - C6-5 metaG | ecosystem: Host-associated > Plants > Roots > Rhizosphere > Soil | place: USA: Michigan... | reverse complement strand
TCACCACATCGCCGGACAGCGCGGCCAGTACGTCCAGCGCGCCTTCCGGTTTTTTGATCGAAACAACAGTCGGCTTGGGTGCTTGGGTCATGGCTGGTTCCTTTTTGGATTTTGGAGTGGCGGCGTCGCGCTGAAACTTCCCACCGATCGGTTCACGGATGAGGCCGGCCTCCTTGAGCTCGCCGAGCGCGCGGCGCACTGCGTAGGAAGAAACGCCCGTTGCGTTTGCTGCCAGCGAGGCGTTGTGAATGTCGTGGGTGCTCCAGCTGTCCTGGATAGGCACGAACTCAAAGACTTTCTTTGCGATCGACGACTGCCCGTGAAGCAGTTGCTGCTGACGAAGCTCGGTGATAGCCATCAGAGCCCCTCCTTACCGCGCTGGGATTCCCAAGTGAACAAGACCAGCTTCCCGCCGTTCTCGCGCAGGCGGTCCACGACGCGATCACCCATGTAGGTCGCCAGCTCATCCCGGCCACGGTTCGAGATCACCACCGTGGGCTTCATGGCCTCGTAGCGGGAGTTGATCAGCTCGAACATGACGGTCCGTTCGAACTCCGTGGCGTTCTGCACGCCGATTTCGTCGAGGATCAGCAGGTCAGGCGTGGCGAAGAGCTGGTAGGCCTGGACCTCGTTGTGCGAGGTGTCGCGGTCGAACGACGATTTGACGTGGCGAATCACAGAGCCAGCGGTCACATACAGGGCTGCAAGGCTGAACTCGCGCACCAGGTGATTGCCGATCGCGGCGGCGAGATGGGTTTTGCCGGTGCCGACGTTGCCCAGCAGCATCAGGCTGCGGCCACGCTGAGCGTGCGCGGGGAAGTTCTCGGCGTACTTTCGGCAGATGTTCAGGGCCTGTTTCTGCTCGGCACTGCTGACGCGATAGTTTGCGAACGTGCGGTCTGCGAAGCGCGGAGGTATGCAGGACCGACCGACACGGGCCTCGATGGAGCGGCGCGTGTTCTCACGAATCATCTTCTCCTGCTCGATCCGGTCGGCCTCGGCGCGCTTTTCTTCGGCGCACTGCTGGCAGCCGGTCCAGACGGCTTGGCGAGCCTTGCCCAGGCCGGTCAGGTAATCGGTGTAGGTGCCGTGATCGGAGCACACGCGCTTTTCGGTCAACAGGACCTTGCCGAAGTCGCCCATCATGCTCACGACGTTAGATACGGTACGAGCCATCGTCATTCCTCCCGCCGTGACCGGCGCCGTGGTTGACCTGATTCAGGTTGGTGTGACGGGACTGCGTGACGGTCTTCGGCGTGCTGGCGAAGCGATTGATGATCCAAGTGGAGTCGAAGCCCTGCCAGCCGTTGAGCACGACGATGTCGACCGCCATGTCAGCAGTGATGCCGACGGCCGCGCACTTGGCGAGTTCGGCGTTGACGTTGGCCCAGACTTTGGCGGTGATCGGCGCCCGTTTGGTTTTGCGAAGAGCGAGGTAATCAGCGATCTGCTGCTCGCTCACACCGTGGGGGTTGTCGGCCAGCAGCTGGGCTTTGCCGAACGGAGCCTTGCGGTCAGGCTTTGGCTCGGCTGGCTCTTGGGGCGGATTAATCTCTTCCGAAGGAAGAGTTAATAGGGGTTCTTTCTTTGTATAAGGAAGGCAAGTTGCCGTTTTGGTCTCACTCGTTTCCTGTCTCAGTGAGACGATATTGTCTGAGTGAGACGTTTTGGTCTCAGTGAGATTCGGCTGTTTTTCCTCGTAGAAAACCCATTCGGAAACCGGCGAAATGCCGATGTCGCCACGGCTTCCACCAACGCGATAGATGATGCGGCGTTCAAGCAAATGGCTGATGGCCTTCGACGTGACGTCGCGGCGCATGTTGGTGTGTTTGCCGAGGTCGTCGGCGGTGAGACGCTTCGTTTCGACCTGGTACCCGATGGTTTGCCGGGCAATCGCCATGACAACGCGAAGCTCGCGTGCTGGCAGGTCGACGGTGGAAAGCGCCTCCATAACGGAGTTGTCCATTCGGGTGAACCCTCGGGACTTGTCAAAGGAGACGATGTTTGTCATAGTTTTCTCGCTTACTGCTTTGCTGAAGAACCGCCATGCCCGGCGGTTTTTTTGTGCCTGAAATTCAGGAAACGACTTTCAGGCGACCTGAGGCCATCAACTGCTCGGCCTTGCGCCCCAGCTCCCCGGCCCGCGCTTCAACCTGACGGCACTGCTTGGCGAAGGCTGGGAGGTGAGGAAGGTCCTGCTCGCACATCACCTGGTCGGCGAAGACTTCGCTGCCGGTGTCGATCACGTCGCCCAGCGCACGGATCAGCGCACCGAAACTCTTGTTCGCGCACAGGTCGCTATCCAGATGTCGAGCGCCGATCAGGCCGTGACGGCTTGCCAGCTCGTTGATGCAGTGATCGCGGTACTCTGGGATCAGGGCGTCGACCCACGCCTCTTCCAGCCAGGACGGCAACTCGCTTTCGGCGGAAAGCCAGCGCTGAACGCGCTTCAGCCAGCGCCCAGTCGCCTTCACGAATTCGTCGACGTCGTTCTGCCGTGCCAGCTCTTCGAAATCTGGGACTTTGGCGTCAGTGATCTTTCTGGCAGGGACAGTGCGATGGATCTCGCGGCTAAGCGCCTGGGCAAAGTCGTCCTGGCTCAAACTGGTCCGCGCGATTTGATTTTGGGCATGAGCGATCAGCACTTGATCGCGGGTTTGCAGCTCTTGTCTTGGACTGGACGTTTCCATGGGGGCTCTCTGGTTCGTATTCTGGGTTCATGCCAATTCGCTACTACTGATCAAGGACGCATCCATGACCGACTCTTCCGAACTGCAAGGCGAGATAACCGCCCTCTGCTGCTTTGTGGGTGCCTTGGCATCCACCCTACCCCTGTCTTCTCAGATGAGGCTCTGGCCTGCGTTCGAGCAGAAGGCCAGTCAGTTGCGTGATCGGTTGAGCGATGAAGCTCTGCGTGGCTTTGAGCAGGCGACGATCTCGCTCAGCTCGAAGCGCGGTTAGGCGGCGGTTTTCTTCGCTGTCGACTTAACAGGCTTGGCCAGCTCATCGTGCATAAGGTCGATTGCCTTACCGGCGATGTAGCTGGGGTTGCTGATCTGGCCGTTGCGGATACGAAAAATCGTCGAGATGTCGCATTTGGCGCGCTCTGCAATGGCCTTGTAGGTCATGCCAGAGCCCAGCAATGCATCCAGTTTTTTCGGAAGATCGGTAGCGCTCATGGCTGCCTCCTTTGTAGTTATGCACATAATCATGCACTGGTGCATATCTGTCAACGCTCCCCTCTATTGATGTATGCACCGCGCAAGGCGACGATTGCACCTATGCATAAAACCATTGATAAAATTCTGGCTGAACTGATGCGGCGGGATGGCCTGAGCCAGGTCGAAGTGTCTGCGCGCTCCAAAGTTGGTCAGTCCACAATCTCCCGGATTCTCAAGCCCAATGGGCCTAAAGGGATCAAAGAGCCGACCGACAAACAGGTGCGCCCTCTGGCCGAACTGTTCGGGATTACCACCGATCAGTTGCGTGGCTATTCAGCTTTGGAAACCGGTCTCGATAGCGAGACGGAAGAGGCTCCGGCACTTCCGTCGGCAGCTGACAAGATTCGAGAGATGCTGGCGGGCAAAAAGCTGGGCGAAGATCGTCTGCAAAAGCTTCTCGCGGTTGCCGAAGGCCAGGAGCCGGAAGGGTCAATCGAAGTCTTGGTGAACGATGCCTACAAACCTGGCATCGGCAAGATCGGCGATGAGGTGTGGATAGCACACTATGACGTGCGCGGCGCGCTGGGCGGCGGCGAGGTTGCTCACGACTTCCCGGAGATGCTGCAGGACGTCCGCGTCAGCCCTTCCCAGCTCAGATCGATGGGCGTTGAGTTCAAAGAGCACTTTCACCTGAAGGTGATTACCGGTTGGGGCCAGTCGATGACGCCTACAATCAAGCATGGCGACCCTTGCCTGGTCGACATCAGCATCAAGGAATTCATCGGCGACGGGATCTACTACTTCTCGTACCAGGGCTTTCAGTACATCAAACGCCTGCAGATGAAGGGCAAGGATAAATTCAAAATGATCTCGGACAATCGCAAGCACAAAGCCGAGGACATTTTCATCGACGAGACCTACATCCAGGCGCGCGTCCTGTTCGTCTGGAATGGGAATTTGGTCTGACCCTCGAAAGCAGCAGCCTCAGGCTTTCGGACGGACAGCCTCAGGCTTAAATAGACAGATTCACGCATGGAAGCAACAATGGAAGACATGAGCAAAGCATCCTTCAACGTACTTTATGATGGTCCGGCACTCGCCAATAGTGAGATGGACGTTAGAGAGCTGGCGCCCGCTCTTTTGGCCCTAGGCTCCCTCCTTGAGGAGGCGAACTCCGTAATCAATGATGGTCGCGCACAAATCTCCGTTCAGGTTAAAGCCACTTTCAAGACTGGCTGCTTTGGCATTGAGCTTGAGGTAATCCAGTCCCTTCTCCAGCATGCCCACAACTTGTTCTCAAACGAGTCTGTAGCTAATGCGAAAGAGCTTCTTGAATGGATCGGACTCATTCAGGACAACGCTGAAAAATTTGTCGCTGGCGGTGCCGGTTTGCTCTGGCTAATCAAAAAGATCCGAGGCCGTCGAATTAACCAGGTAGTCCTGCTGGATAACGGGAAGGTGCGCGTGGTCATGGATGACGGCGCACTTGAGACTGAGGAAAAGGTTCTGGCGCTCTATCGCCAGTTCCGAGTGCGTCAGGCTCTGGAGGGCGTTCTCAAACCGCTTGAGTCGGAAGGGATAGATACCTTTGCGGTTACAAATCTCAAGCAGACCGACAGGTTCATCGTTATAAATAAGGCGGAACGTCCGTATTTCAATACGCCCGAACCTGAGTCAGAGCCGTTATCTGATGATGAGTTTGACGTAAATCTGCAGATCGTGAGCATCTCATTTCAGGAAGGAAACAAGTGGAGGTTCAATGATGGGGCAAGCGTTTTCTACGCCGACATGCTGGACGAATCGTTTATATCTCAAGTAGCCGCCAGCGCTACCAGTTTCACTAAAGGCGACATCCTAAAGGTGCGCCTTCGGAGGGTTCAATCCTTGTCCGGCGAGCAGTTCAAGACAGACTACACCGTCATAAAGGTTCTTGAGCACCGAAAGGCAATGGCCCAACTGCCGATGAACTTTCAGCGCCATATAGACTGAATACGAAGCCCGGCCAAGCGCTGGGCTTTTCGTATCTGCCTACTGCAACGTCTGCTTGGCCGGCTTTCTGGCTCGGCTGCTCCTCCCAGGGTTCACCAAGGAGGCGTCGAGACTTCCTTCCTCGCCCTCTTTCGCAGCAACCAATGATACTCCCGTGACAGCGATAGCCAGACCAGGGAGTCCCACACCGGCCTGGCCCGCAGGCGAAACTGTGGTCCCGGAGGCATTGAAGTGCACAGTGAGCCCCCAATGGCCAGTGTGGATGTTCTGGTCTCGCAGCAAGGCGATGATTAAATCGCGCACAGAAAATGTCCTATCCTTTGTCGCCATCTGTCTACCTCCATCACGAAAGCTATAAGCGTAGGCGATAAGAACAGCGGGTGCTTCGGAAGGCGCGCTTGCGGCATTTTTCCTTCCCCGCCTGCTACGCTTTCCTCTCCACGCGGAGGGATCACCATGCGCAATTTGGATATGCTCCCCAGCCTGCTAAAGGCTTTCAATGACAACCAGATAGCCCTGGCAGCGGCCATCGATGAGATAGCCGACTGGGCTGAAGACTCGGGAAATCTGCGTCTTGCAGCCAAGGTCAGGACGGCCTTGAGGCCCATTGATGAGAACTTGAAGACGGTCCTACTGACCCTGGTCATGTTGGAGGACTGATCGATTTCAAGCCCGCCCAATGCGGGCTTTTTTGTGCCTGTCAGAAAGGCGCCGGCTCCTCCGGTTCAAATGGGTCAGCAACCTGAGCCGGCCTCTCTTCTACCTCCGAAGGCTCCCACCTCAACGTAATCGACGCATCTTCATGGTTGTGCGTCAGGTCGATCCCGTCCGCTTCTGAGATCGCGCTGACGATCTCATTCCACTCCCTCTCCCCGTCCGTATCCAGCCTGTGAATTCTGACCTCGCGCCTTTCCTGGGCGATCGGATGGTTGATCATCGACGACACCCGGAGCGAGAGCCGCTCCATCCCGGTCATCCCGCTGGCTTGTGGTGCTTTTACTTTTCCGTGAACTGCCATGTTTACCTCCTTTGACTGCTGTATATGCATACAGTAAATGAGGATCTTTCCGACGATCAAGGGGAATATTTCTGAAATTATTTATGCACTGGTGCATTGACAGCATAATTGCACGGGTGCATATTTCACCCATCGCAGCGACACACCGCTCCGAACCGCTCTTTAACATCGATAGACCGCCGAGCCTTCAGGCATAGAAGGCCAGTAACCCCACAGGGCAATGCTGCAAACAGGTGTGATGGCAATAGCGCCGTCATTCAAGCGACACGCAAGCCGCGAACGAGGGCGGAAGCGTGATACCGGATGAGCGACCGGGGCCTGATTTGAAACCGAACGATTCACTGAAGCACCTGGGCGACCGGGTGCTTTGGGAATCCACTGGAGGAATAAAGCATGAGTCTGAAAGATCAGGGCTACCGCTTCTGCGTAAGCCCAAACAAGCAAGACGCCAGATGGCTCGCACCGAACATCTGGAAAGCGATGCACGCCGACTGGGTCGACGTTACGGACTGGTCGAGCGAGAAGCTGGTCGCGTTCGTGACGCCGGAGCCATAGCAGAAAGAGTTGTTTGCAGCATGACGATTTCACTGGCTGGCCTTGGAGACAGGGCCAGACGGGAAATCAACCGGAGGGCATGTGATGGCCTACTACAAAACAAGCGCGCCGGAAGTTCTGCCTGCTTGGAAAGCATACAAGGAGAGCGTCGACCGTTTGCAAGAACTGGGCGAAGCGTTCGCTAAGCGCTTCGAAGGTGCCACGGCTCTTTTTCAGTTCAGCATCCACAGCGGGCGAAGCTTCTACGGGTTGAAGTTCAACCCGCCAATGCCACAGCCGTTGTGGACCAAGCCTGATCCGAAGGCTGAAAGCTCCCAGTTCCCTCGACAAAGCTTGCCTTCTGGCACCAAGGGCGATGAGCGAAAAGCCTTGAAGGCTGAGCTGGATAAGCTGAAGGATGACTTCAACGAGCATAAGCCGAAGGATAAAGCTGACCTTGAGCCATTCCTTGCCTCTATGGGGCTTGGTGGCGGCAAGCTGTTCTTCGCCAATTACCGGCAAGTGGTCACGCCTGATTGCATATACGTCAGCACTTCTGCAACGCCGTCAGAAGTCATGACTGAAATCCTTGGCAGCGAGTTCGAAGCAGCCGAAAAAGCGAATACCTGAACCATCCTCCTGCGCATTCACAGAGTGCGCAGTGGGATGCGGACCCAACCCCGTACATGCGGGGCACCTTGGATCAACTATTGGGAATCACCTCTTAGGAACGTAGTACGAGCACAGATCTGGAAGCATTGATGCAGTGACGGAGTTGCTCATGTTGAACGCCGTCGATTGGATTTTTGCTTTGTAAGCTGGGTCAGCTTTGACTCGGCGAACTTCTGCTCTCAACGAATCAGTCGTCTTTGGGTCGCTGTCGAGAGCGTTCTCAACGGCGCTGTTCGAGTCTGGTTTGGCCTTGATGCAAAGGCTTTCGATGGCCAGCAGATTGACCGCGTTTTCAGTGTCGCCATCGGCGGCGCTTGCCGGGATGCAAGCGAAGCAGGAAACGCTAAGAACCAAGACTGCTGCAGAAATTCTCTTTAAAAACATCACTGATCTCCATGAAAAGACTGGAATTTATCATAGCGCTGTTGAGCGATGACTTTCCAGCTTGAACACCCAACCCTCCCCCCTCCGAACATACCCACCTACCCCTTCTCCGCTGCCACTTGGCCGTTCGCGTTCTTGAAGGGGTAGCTGAGTGTGTTTGGTCAATCAGCAAGGAGATTGAGATGAGCGAGTACACCATCGGCCCGCTGGAGCTTTCGAGCGCCGGGTTCGGTAGTAAGGCCGGGATCACTATTGATGAGTATTTCATCCGACGCCCCGAAGACGATGTTGCTGTAGCGGCGGACGTCATAGACCCGGATTCGGGAACCCCTTCTGAGGCCAATGCACGTCGCCTTGTAGCTTGTTGGAACGCCTGCCAGGGTATTTCGACAGATGCTATCGAATCAGGCTCGCTGAATCTGTTCCAGCTTCAGCTGGACAGGATGGTGTTAACCCAGCAGCGCGACAAGTTAGTGAGCGTACTTGAGTGCATTGCTCGCCCGCACGATTGCGGATGCGTGCCATGCACGGGCGACTGCAGCAGCCAAGACTCTTTGCAGATTGCCATCGACGGGATTCGCGATCTGGCCAAGTCCGCAATCGCCAAAGCCACCAAATAACCCCCACCCCATCGACCGCATCGACAGGTGCCCGCGTACTTCACGGCACGGGCTTGGTCACCTGCGCGGGCATCTGATCAATGCGGTCAATCAGCTCGCCACGGAGGCGACCATGGACGTCTATCAACGAAAACGCTTCGACAAGCTGCTGGATCTGGCGAAAGACCCTGCTCAGGATTGCCTGGCCCGCGAGCGGGTTCAGCGCGCCTTCGGCTACATCGACGGGCTCCATGAGGGCGATTCGATCAGCGCTGTCGAGTATGCAGGCCTGTTCAACGAAATCATGCAGGCTGAAGCAGTGTTGTACGAACGCACCAGGGCGCAGGGTGCAAGCTTCGCGCTCCTTGCATCATGAGCACCAGTTACGCGGATAGCGCCCAAGCGCGGTTGATGGACGAGCGAATGCTCGGATCGTCTGCCAGCGGCGCCACTGACAACTGGTTCGACGACAGCGCCGACGAGTTTTTCGCCCTGTGCGCGGAGCGGGAGCGCAAACGACTCGCCGCCCTGCCCGGTCGCCTTCAGATCGCCATGGGCCAGATGGAAGCAGTACTCGCCAAGCAAGGAGGTTCGGTATGACGACTTCACCGGTTAAATCGCTGATCGACGAGCAGTTGGAAGAAATCAGCGCTCACAACCTGCGCGAGGCGTATCGGCTCGCGGAGATGCGTGGCTATTACGGCCCTCCAGTTGAGCAATACGCGGAGCCTGGCTATCGCGGCCGGGTCCTGCAGGTCCTTCGCTACCGCATCCAGCAACAAACATCCAACCAACCCTAAATACCCTTCTCAAACGCAGCGCCCCGCATGGAGCGCGAGGAATTGTCATGCCCGCAAATACTCAGCAAGCACGTGTACAAGAAGCACTCGACATCAGTGAGGCAGACGTTGTGCAGGACTCTGCAGCACCTGCCGTAACGATCACTGATATCGCCGAATACAGGCCGCACGAAGAGCAGATAGTTCGCCTGGAGACTACTTACGCAAAGCTGGTCGTTGACTGCTCGACCAGCGAAGGCTTGGCGAATGCAAAGGAAGTCCGCGTCGACATCCGCGACGTGCGCTACGCCTTGGCCAATACCACCAAGACGGCGCTGATCCCCTATCAGCAGAAGGTCAAGGACGCCCAGGCTCGCGTCAACCAGGTGAAGGAATTCGGGGAGCTTTTGAAGGAACGGGTCTTGGCGATCGAGACGCCTGTCGATGAGGCTATCAAGGCCGAAGAGAAGCGTGTCGCTGACGCCAAGGCCGAGCGTGAGCGTCTTGAGGCTGAACGCATCGAGACGATTCGAGCAAAGATTACCCGATTCAGCTCTGTGGCTGCGGCATACGCAAGTCGCAGCGCAGCAGACGTCGCCACCATCCTGCAAAGCGTCAAGGAATCGGTGATTCTGCCCGAAGAATATGCCGAGTTTGAGGCGGAAGGCACCATCGCTCGCGATAACGCCATTGAGCAGCTGGAGACGTTGCACAAATCCGCCATGGAGCGCGAAGAGGCTGCAGCCAAGCTGCTGGCCCAACAGAAGGAACTAGACCAACTGCGCGAGAAGCAACGTATCGCCGATGCTGAAGCTGAGGAACTGCGCAAGCAACGCGCTGAAGAAGACCGCAAGCGTCTTAAACAGCAACAGGATGAACTGGACCAGCAGCGCCGGGATATGGAGGCGCAGCAGCGTCAGCAGCGCGAGCAACAGGAAGAACAGCAGCGCGCTCAACGTGAACGAGACGCCCAGTATCAGCGGGATCAGGAAGAGCTTGCTCGTCTGCGTGCACAGGCTGCAGCACCGGCACCTGCGATTTCCGCAACACCTGCTCCGGCTGCAGAGAAGGTCGAAGTCGCGCCTGCGGCTGGACATGCGATTGCCGCCGAGTTCGACGACGTGACCACAACCGCGCCACCGGTTCAGGACATTGTCGAGGTAGTAGCCCTGGGCTTCGACGTTGACGTAAGCACCGCTCGCGCTTGGCTGCGCGCCATCCGCTTTTAACTCCCTTTCCATCTGACGGCCGACCGCCGCGTCGGCCACGGAGAGCGCAATGAACGATACAGACACCCCAGCGCAAACCAGCGTTGCGACCTACCACGACCCATCGCATAACGCTGCAGCACTGATCCTCGATCCAGGAACTATGCGGTCGATGACAGATTTAGCCTTGATGATGTCGAAAGGAGCTACCACGGTCCCCAAACATCTGAAGGGGAATCAGGCCGACTGCATGGCGGTGGTTCTGCAAGCAATGCAGTGGCAGATGAACCCGTTCGCCGTCGCGCAGAAGACGTTCATCGTCAACGGTGGAGCACTGAGCTACGAGGCGCAGCTGGTCAACGCAGTGATCACCTCGAAGGCCCCGGTCAAAGGTCGATTGAACTTCGAGTGGTTCGGTGCCTGGGAAAACGTCATCGGGAAGATGCGTGAAGTCACCAGCAAAACCAAGAAGGACGAGGACACTGGCGAGCCCAAGAAATACCGTGTCCCGGCCTGGAGCTTTGACGATGAGAAGGGTCTCGGGATCAAGGTGTGGGCAACCTTCAAAGGCGAAGACGAGCCGCGCACCTTGGAGCTATTGCTCACTCAAGTGCGCACGCGCAACTCCTCACTCTGGGCGGAAGACCCCAAACAGCAAATCGCCTACCTGGTGACCAAAAAGTGGGCGCGCCTGTTTTGCCCTGACGTAATCCTTGGCGTCTACACGCCAGACGAGTTCGAGGACTCGTACGGAGGCGAAATTGACATCACGCCAGCTCAGCAGGCGGCAAACACAGCAGCCTCTGCAGGCGTGCCATTTGGGCCCAAATCCCCATCACCGGAAATCGACGGTGTGTTCGCTGATCTTTTGGTTGTCGCGAAACGGCAGGACATCGACGCCTATGCGGCAGCGTGGGCGGCACTCAAGCCAAAGCAGCGCGCTGCGATCGGTCTGGAATGCCACGAAGCACTGAAAAGCATGGCAGCGACGGTCGATGGCGATTTCATCGATATGACTGGCCCCAAAGATGACCTGGCTCAGGCCGAGGAAGCGGCGTAGTGAGAACTGAACTCCAGGGAACCGAAAAATGGCATGCCGATCGCTCTGGCCGCGTCACAGCCAGTCGGTTCAAGGATGTCGTGGCATGGGGTAAGCCTGACAAAAACGGGAAGCGCGAACCTCTTGGCGCACGCACCTCCTACATGCGTGAGCTCTGCTTCGAACGACTCGCGAAAAAGTCCAAACACCTCGTCAGCAGCGCTTCTATGAAGTGGGGACACACGGAGGAACAGAAGGCCCAAGACGCCTACGAAATGCTGACAGGCAACATCGTTGTGCCCTCCGAATTCATCGTGCACCCAAAGTATGACTGGCTCGGCTGCTCGCCCGACGGACTCATCAACGACGACGGAGGCACGGAATCAAAATGCCCTTTCAACGAAGCTATTCACGTCAAAACCTGGCTTGAGGGAATGCCCGAGGAGCATATGCCGCAAGTGCAAGGTTGCATGCTCGTTACAGGGCGGAAGTGGTGGGACTTCTTGTCATTCGACTCTCGTCAGGATGAAGAGTGTCAGCTGTACGTTGAGACGATTTATCGAGACGAGGAATACATCGCCAACCTGCTTATCGAGCTGGTCCAGTTCAACCTTGAGCTAAATCGAATGGTTGATGAAGTAGCGGACAAAGCTCGGGCGCAAGCACATCGACTGGGAGCAGCTTCATGATCAGCCTCGAACTCAGCAGCATCCAGCACAACCGGGTCGAGTCGGCCCGCCTTGCCCAGGCCATGGCCGAATACGAAAGCCGCGGGGGCGGCATCACCCAGGGCGCCTGCTTCACCGGCAAGCCGGTCCCGCCCAAGCGCCGGGACTGGGTAGACCCTGAAACGGTGCTCAAGCGCAAACCTCGACCGATGTCGCTCGTTGAACGCCGGCGGCTCCGGCAAATGGCGGAGGCGATATGAGCAAGCGCAAACCCTGCAACCGCAAGGCTCAGATTGAGCGCAGCCTTCGCGCTCTGCTGGGCACCAATCATGCCGCCGTGATCAGCATCGACCCGAGCGGCCTGCAGATCATGATCAACTGGAAGAATGGTAAGCAGATCACCTCGCGGCAGGTCGCCGACGCCCTCTGTGATATCTCGCACCGCTGGACGATGCACATTGCTGGGATCTGCATTCAAAAGGACGGTGCCCAGTACATCAAGATGACGGTCTTCACGCCCGATGGCATTCATCGGGTAGAAAAACTGTCGGACGTCGTCGAGCACTTCTATGAGGAAGTGAAAGCTGAATGTAACGCGAACCACCTGGTGGGAATGGGCTGGCTGGCAGTGCCCGGCACGGTCGAGGTTAGCGAAAGACAGGTCGCCGCCCTGCTCTCCTCGATTGGAGCTTGGAACCAAGTCAGGGTCGCGGCATGAGGCGCATCAGCAGACTTGTCGCCCAGCGCCGGCGGCAGGAACACATTCACCTTCCGCCCAGCGGATTGACGGAGCCAGGCCATGGCGATGGGTCAGAAAGAGCGCAGCGCCAAGTCGGCGAAGAAGCGCGACGAGTTCGACGAGAAGGAATTGCGCCACCGGGTACGGCTCGGCACCCGGCAGAAGCTTGAAGAGCTGATGCAGTGGAACGACATCGAGGAGATCAGCGAGGCGGTGCAGAACCTGATTCTGAACGCTCACGCCCTCGGGCCGACGCTGTCATTCGAAGCGGTAGGAAGCCCGCGCCACAAAGTCACGATTAGCGAAAACGTGGCGCGGATGTTTGAGCATGAATCGCGCCGGGAGATTGCGCGCGATTCGGGGGATGAGATTATTAAACCGTGAAGCCAGGCCATTCCGGGTGTTTCTCTTTCATTACCCTAATTGCCTCGCCGTAAAAGCTGCGGCTCTTCGCCTCGCTCAGATCCACCTTCTCCTCTCCAGCTTGGGTCTGCAGCTGATGATTCATGTTGTCCCACTCATGAACCCAGTATGCCGATCCCGTGCTCGCGTCGTACTCGACGTAAAACC
>Ga0157373_10002733_pt1 | contig 13364 bp, 14 predicted proteins | sample C65metaG_FD_113460 | JGI IMG/M metagenome (GOLD analysis project Ga0157373, IMG submission 113460) | Corn rhizosphere microbial communities from Kellogg Biological Station, Michigan, USA - C6-5 metaG | ecosystem: Host-associated > Plants > Roots > Rhizosphere > Soil | place: USA: Michigan... | reverse complement strand
GCGCGTCGGCCGGCGAAGTGGAAAAGGGGGAAAGGCCATGAGAGCTCCCATCCCCGACACACCGTCAAAGCTCCAGGGCTCTTTCATGAGCGGAATACTGAACCCCACCGGGCAGGAAGTGGTGCTCGATATAGTCAGGCGTGTGGAGCTGACGCCTGAGTTGGATCAAAGGAGGATGCAGGCTCAGCGAGCTATAGGCGCCCTAATGGCCCTGACGGCGTTCCATGCTGAAGGAGTGGCCAGTGCGTCATTTCAGAAACTTGTGTTCGCACGATTGGCCGAGCTCACTGACATGGGCCAGGTCGAGCTAGTGACGTGCGCCGGAGTCGCGCGGTAACCCGAAACTTTCGGAGTATGAAGGCACTACCCTGTCGCGAGGGTGGTGCCTTTCTGCTGTGCGGGATGGGTCAAGATTGACCCATGGTCCAGATCTGGGCCATCTCAGGCATTGGCCAACCCCATCTGCCGGACGATCTGCCGGGGCTGCATACCGCGCGCCAATGCACGCCGAGCATCGGCCGTCATCTGGTCCAGCGCCTGTTCTTCAAACGCCGTCGCCATTGCTGCAGCCTTACGCACGATCATTAGCGCCAGCTCTGGCGGGAACTCGACTTTCGCAGGCGTCGGCAGGTAGTCGCAATCGATCACGGACATGATGGCTCCAGGTTACTTGGCGTACGGCGGGAAGTTTAGGGCGTAGCGATCGGGCTTGGTCAGCGTCTTCACGATCAGACCGCGATCAACGAGGTCAGCCAAGGCCTTGCGCACTTTGAGGCGATTCGGCAAATCCCGAGCGACGTCCGGACGCAATTCACGTGGGCGAGTGTTCCAGACCTGGTGGAAGAAGCTCATGAACACCACCCTGCTGTTGACGCTGGCACCGCACCAGTTGTCAGGGCTCATAATCCAATCAGGCATGATGAAGTTCTCTTTCATCGCCGCGCGGATCTCGTACTTCTTCAGCTGAATGCCCATGGCGTATTCCCCTCGGAAATCTCAAAGAAAAAGATGTGTGTATGGCTTAAGTAGGAGTGGTGTAAAAACGACACCTGAGGATCAAGGATAATCGGCCCACAGGTATCGAAAACGACACCTGTGGGTCACTGCTGAGCCATCACAGGTGCATATTCGACACCTGTGGCGCACCCACAGGTGTCGTTTTTACACCGGTAGAAATCGAAATCGGGCGCTTTTCCCAGTCATTAGTTGGCGCCCTGTGGTTCCAGCACGGCATCCATGTAAGTCGCCACGTCCGGGTTTTTGACTGGACGCGCGAACAGAACAAGCTCTCGTCAACCATTACTATGAATCCCGCTTCAACCAGTTCGTCGAATGCCCTCATAGCGAGCTTTCGAGAACAAGGAATCTCTGCCTCTGCCTGCCTAACCCCAAAACCTACGGGCCCTCTAGAGGACCAGAAGGAATGCATGAGGTGTAGCAATGCCTTGGCTTGGCAAGTGAGACGAAGGTACTGCTGCGATCTGGTAAGGCGCAGCTGAATCGTCTGCCTTCCTCCCTCCTTGTCATATGGCAGTTGGTGCTTCTTGGCGGCCATTCAACAGCTCACAAGCAGACGCGGAGATGTCCTCAAAATCGAGGACATCTCCGCAGATGATGGTTACGAGGCTTCGCGCATCAGGATGTACTTAGCAACGCGGTGAGGTGGGCGGCCTGGCTCAGTGGACTGGTGCGTCCAGTAGGTGCGTATTTCATGACCTTTTTTTCTGAGCCGGCGAATGGTGTTTGGTGGCTGGACGATATCCAGCTCCTTGGCGGCTTCGATGGTCGATACTGGCCCGTTTCGCAGAGCCTCCATCATCTTGCGGTCTTGCTCGGTAGAAGAGTGGCGTGTCATAGTTCGATGCTCACGTTGGTGCTACCCAGTGTGTTTTTGCTCTGGCGGTGCTCGAACACCGTCAGGGCAATCCTTAGCGCAGCCCTGCGCGAATCCCCCTCCTTGTTCATTTGGCAAATCACCGTGCGCCCGCTTTTGCTGCGCGTTCAATCCAGGCCTTCAGCTCCGAAGTGAGTATCAGACGGCGCTTGCCAAGCTTGAATGTCTGCAGCTCCCCTTTTGCCATCACTTCATAAATTCCGGACCGGGTATATCCAGTCATTCGCGCCGCCTCTTCAACGCTGACAGAGAGGGGTGGTAAGGCTGCAATTTGCGACATAAACATCTCCTTCTGGCGGATAGGGAGTTGCCAGATACACATAGGCTATTGCCAGAAACACTGCACGTCAATAGATGTGCAGTGTTGAATAGGATTGATTGGGACATGACTGGCGGTATACTGCGCAGCAAAGGAGGGTTCTATGACTGCCAAGAAAACACCTAAGAAAACCGATGCGCTCACACTGCGTCTCGACCCGCGCACCAAATATCTGATCGAGATGTCAGCCAGGTTGGGGCATCAGACGATCACGGGTGTGATTGAGTCGGCGGTAAAAACGCAAGCGCACCATCGGAAGGTGCTTTTTTGCAACGAAGAAAGGGGGCTCAGCGAGGTATACGAGCGATTGTGGTCGCCGGAGGAGAGTGAACGAACGGTTAATATGATTTTGTTTGCGCCGGCACTGTTGAATCATGACGAACTTTGCATCAAAAGCGTGCTAGACGCAGCCAATCATATTTTCTTCAATCTCTATCACGTCCGCACCGGCGAGGTGGGGTACAGGGAGCACTCATTCCATCATCTGCAAGGCGTGTTCCAGCAGGATGAGGAAGGCGCATTGATGTTCGCAACTCCCAAGAGGCGCACCATTCGACTGTGCTGGGATTTCATCAAAGCTCGAGCGGCTCAGCTTGCTGAAAAGGGCAGTGTTGCGGACTTCACTGAGCCCGAACTTGAGCTTCTTTTAGGTCGTTCTCTGGATTCGATATCACCACTGGTTAAAGCCCCAAGCTACGAGCTAGCAGAAGACGAAATTATTTCCGTCCGGGGCTCCGATAAGGAATTCGACGATATGGTGAGCTCGCTGAGAAAACGGTCTTAAATCAGCTCTACTGCCGCAGCCTTGGTGCCCGGCGCCAGGTGGGCGTAGCGTAGCGTCATCTTGATGTCAGAGTGGCCCATCAGGTCGCGTACGGTATTAAGCGGTACGCCAGCCATCACCAGCTTTGACGCGAACGTGTGGCGCAGATCGTGCCAGCGGAAATTCTCTACCTTGGCCAGCGTCAGCAGACCGGCCCAGGACTTTTTGACGTTATCCAGGCGATTTCCGTTCTGTCCCGGGAAGACGAATCCCTTGCCTGCCCCCTGCTCTTTCCACTTCGTCAGCGTTTCCAGAGCTTCGCGGTTGAGCGGTATATGCCTCGTCTGGCCGGACTTCGACGTGTCGCCCTCCACGGTGATCAGCTTGTTCTTCAGGTCGACATCTGCCCAGGTCAGATTGAAGGCCTCGCCTCGGCGCACTCCGGTATTAATCGACAGCAAAACCAGCGGCTCCAGATGATCGGCAAACCGAACCGCCCGCAGGTCGCCCATTGGCTCTTTCTGGCGCTCCAATCGCCATTTGTTGGCGCTGTCACGGGCGTCACGCATTTCGCCGCTACGGGCCTCCATAGCCCCGCGAAGCGCTGCCTCCTCCTCGGTGAGTAAATAGCGAATCCGGCTGCGGTCATCGACCTTGAGCTTCCGTACCTTCAGCGGATTCTCCTGCAAAACTCCCCACTCAACAGCACGGCTCAGCACGCCGCGAAGCCTAGTGATGTTGCGGTTCGCAGTCGAAGGCGCTCGGCCCGCGCGAAGCCAGGCGGTCCTGATTAGCTCCACGCGCTTCGTGTCGATGCTGCTGAGTGGAAGGGTGAGCAATTCTTCGAAGCTGTGCCTGATCGCCCGGTTGCCGTTTACAGCGTCTCGGTGATGTTGGGTGGCCCAGGGTTCGAAGGTGTCGGTCAGGAAATCGTCGAGAGTGGGCATAGGCGCGTCTGCGCGCCTCTCTGTGATCGCTGTAGGCTCTCCAGTGGCGTGGGCATCAGCGAGGTACTTCGCCGCCTCAGTGCGGGCCTGATCCAGTGTCATCACGCCTACACGGCCAAGCGTGGCAGCCTTATTGCGAGCCCAAGTCACCATGTAACTGGCGTGGCCACTGGGCAGCACTCGAATCGAGAGACCGGGCTGAAGGGTGTCGTGGATGCGGTAAACCTTCTCCGCTGGCACAATGCGGGAAATCGTCTTGCCGGTGATCTTTGTTTTCATGCTAGGTCCGTGACAGCAGCGTGACAGCAAAAACCACTATACGGATCTGATTACACGGACACAACCGGACTTACTATCCAGTAAATACTGGGGGTGACGCCAGCAGGACTGACCACGATTTTGCCCTCCGAAGGCAGGGGTCGTGGGTTCGAATCCCGCCAGGTGCGCCATATATAAAGAAGCCCGCCGATGTGCGGGCTTTTTTGTGGGCGTCACATTGGCCAAATGAGATGCGCTCATGAAACGGCCAGACCGTCAGGCAGTAGTAAACCAAGAGTTTACAACTGCGCTGCAACGCGAAGAGCAGTGAACGTCCTTCTACTCATCCGTCCCACCCACCCCCAACAACACCTGCGCCTGATCCAGCCACACCGACTGCGCCTTGCCACCGCTCCCTGTGACCTCCGCCCGCACCCAGCCGCCATTGGCGATCGAGGTCACGCTGATCAGCGTGCCGGACTTGATGAAATCGCGTTTGGCGGTGCAGGTCGATTGCGGGGCTTGGTAGATCCAGGCGTTGCCGCCGATGATCTTGCCTTGCAGCGCGGGGTTGTAGGTTTCTTCGTGCATGCCGATTTTCTGGTTCAGCAGTTCGCAGTCCACCGGCGGCGCGGCCATTCCGCTGACCAGTTGCACTTGTTGCATCAGCACCTGGGTGTGGTGAAAGCCGGTCACTGCGCCGAACAGGGTGCCTTTGAGCACGACGGGCTGGTCGAGGTAGGGGCGCAGGTTGTCGTAGTCGGTCGCCTGCAGGACCAACTGCACGAGGGTCTCGCTGTCTTCGACGCTGATGTCAGCTTCGTTTTCGTTGCCTTGCATGCACAGCGGCTCGGACAGCGACAGGTAAAAGCCGACTTGCGGCTCATCGCCGGTCACGATGTCTTCAAAACCGGGCGGGCCGGGGAAGACCTGGCGGGTCAGGGTACCGGCCAGGGTCGCGTCGGCAGGTTCGTACTGGTTGCACTCGCTGGCCTGCGCAGCAGCGAGGGGCAGCAGGCAGAGGCCAATGATCAGCGGCAAACAACAGCGAGAGATGACAGTCATGAAGGACATTTCCGGCAGTACACGAGGAAGGATGATGAGAGGTTAGAGAAATCTCCGACACCCGCCAGCTTTACCTGAACAAGAATGCGCACATTGCGGCCTTCTCTCGAAAAATCGCGAACTGACACCCAGAAGGCCATTTGCCACGCCTTGCGGTGGGCGGTTTTGTCACTCTATATTTCGGCCCATCGTGCGATACAGCGAAAGGATTTGCGTCAGCGATTTACTCGCGCAAGCGCGATTCTGACAGCCGTGCAGGGGCCTGCCTCTGCGTCATGAATCACTTCTTCAAGGACGAACAAACACAGCATGAGCCCCTCTTCTTCTCCCCGTGCCGATCGTGTGCAAGGTCTGTTGATCGCCCTGATCGGCATCGTGTTGCTGGCCATTGCCGGTTACCTGGTCAGCGAACGTCACGGTTTTCTCTCCCATGCGCAACGAGTGCCTGGCGTCGTCAAGGCGCTGAACGCTGGCGGCTCCCATCCGCAAATCGAATTCACCACCACCGGCGGCGAGGTCGTTTCCTACCCGCAGGGCGGAATGATCTACGGCTATCAGGTTGGCCAGCCGGTCGAGGTCTTTTATCAGACCGAAAAGCCCGGCGCGCTGGCCGTCATTAACGACGCTGGTGCGCTCTGGGGCACCCCGGCGCTGGTCGGTCTGATCGGCCTCATCTTCGCCCTCGCCGGCTTGTTGAAGTTTTTCCGTGGCCAGAAACAGCCACTGGCGTCATCTCTAAAAGGACTTTGAACCCATGACTCAGTCGCTCATCCCGCTGCCCGTCAACGCCAGCCAGTGGAAATACGTGACCGCCAGCAGCGGCGGCCTGAACATCCTGTTCGCCGCTGGCAGCGGTGGCTCGATCACGCTGCAGGACCCACAAGGCAAGTCGGAAAGCTTTCGCTATGGCGGCCTCGGCGCAGGCATCGGCTTTGGTGCGCGCCTGCCGCGTCTGGGCAAGGTCAACATCGCGATCAGGGGCAAGAGCGTCGGCGGCGCGGGTGCGCTGGAGGCGTTTCCGAGCACCGGGCAAGTGTTCGTGTCCGACGCAATCGCCAACCGTGACCTGACCCGCGACGACATCACCGGTGTCTGTGTCTTCATGGAAGTCAGCGCCGGGCTGATTGCCGGAGGCTCGGCGTCGGCGATGCTGTTCGGCCTCGATCCCAAGTTGCTGGCGATCAGTATGGCGGTCAGCGCAACGCCGGCTGGCGCAGTGCTGGGGCCATTGGTCATGCAGCGCCAATTGCTGCAATCGGCCAAGGGCGCGCTGGTGATGGCGGGCGTCAACGCCGGGGTGCAGGCAGGCGGCAGTGGCGCGATTTATCTGGGCGGGTTGTTCTGACAAAAAAGCCGGTCCTGCTCATCGAACAGGACCGGCTCCGGGTCAATCAAACCTGCTCAATCAGACATTCGGGCAAGGCACTGGAGCCCAGTCGCCGAGGTCCGGGTTCTTGCACATGGCATTGACCTGGGACTGACCGGTCGCCGCAACCTGCTGGCCGGCAGCCTGCTTGGCCTTGGCGTCCTGCAGGGTCTTCTCGGTGCTGACCGCTTCCTGAGGCACGGTCGGCAGTTTCTTCTTCACCGGGGCCTTTTTCTTGCCGGTCGTGGTGGTGGCTGGCGTGGTGTCAGCCGCTACAACGGTGGCCACGTCGGTACGCTGAACGCCTACGGTCTGCAGGTCTTTTTCGTACGCTTGGGTGTAATTGTTGATGTCTTCACCTGTCTTGCCGTTTACGGCGGTGATCAGGTCGTTGGACTCTTTCAGACCCGCGACGATTTCAGCCAGACGCTTGCGGCCTTCGGTGTCGTTGATGGTCTTGGCCTTGCGCGCCGAGATCAGCTTGGTGAATTCGCTCTGGTAGCACGACTGCGACGCCTTGGCGTAGCCAACGCTGCGGTCGATGTCCGCCGCGCGCTTGTCGATATCCGTGCCGTAGGAGCCGATACGCTGGTTGTCGTCGGTGATCTGCTTCTGCTTTTCGGTGTAATAACCGGCTGCACCCCCGACCAAGGCACCACCCGCGGCGCCGATGGCGACGTTGCGCGCACGGTCTTCGGAGCTGCCCACCAGAGCGCCAGCCAGGGCACCACCGAGTGCGCCCACAGCGGCGCCGCCAAACACCGACTTGCTCACGTCAGAGTCGGTCTGACGCAGGTGTTGCACCGGCTCGTAGCAGGTCGGGTAGTACTCGACCTTGGTGCTGGCACCCACCTTGGAAACCGGCGAGTTGGCACACCCGGCCATCAGCACGAAGCCGAATCCTGCGGCAACCAACAACAGCCCACGGCACTTGGAGTTCGAAACCACTGTATCAACAGCAGGGTTACGGAATAACTGCATGGTGATGCTCTCTTTTTTGGTTTTACAACGCCGGCGCGGCAAAGGCCTGACCGGACTCCCTTTAAGCTCGCTGGACGACGGCCGTCATGGCTGCGCGGCCGAAGCGAGCAATTCCTTCAGAATCGCCTGTGGGTCCGCGCGCTTTTGCTGGCGGTAACTGCTCACATGACGAACGAATAACGTGGCCCGGGCGACCAGGCTCTTGCCCAGCACCGGCTTGCGATTGAGCTCTTCCTTGACCCGCTGGAACTGCGCCTGAATCACCGCGTCGGTGTAGCGCGTACCGGTGGCAAGGTTGTCGATGTAGATGGCGACTGCGCCGTCGAGGGCGCTGGTGCCGTTTTCGATGGCCCCGGCGAACAGCCTGGCGCTGGCCTCGTCTTTGGCGTCGAGGGCCTGCTTCTGGCTCTTGCGCAAGTTGGTCAGGCGAATGTTGTAGTTGTTGATGGTCTCAGCGACGAGGGCCGAGGACTGGATCAGGTTGCCCGCCGCCTCTTCGCGCTGCTGGGCAATCAGCGAGACGTTGCGCTTCAGCTCTTCGTTGACCAGCCCCAACTCGGCCTGCAGGCGCGGGTCGGTGCTGGCGGCGATGATGGTGTCCAGGCGCTTGGTCGGGTCCTGGGCGTCGTCGATGGCGTCGGTCAGCGAGGCCAGCCGCCCCTCTTTCTGCCACTGCTCGAACAACTCTTTATAGCGAGAGCGAGGGGCTGACAGCGCGCCGATGGCGACCCGAAAACCCGTAGTTTCGTTGCTTTGTTCGGTGCCGTCGGCGGCGAACAGCGGGTATTCGCGGCGCATGCCGGTGAACAGCGTGCCTTCGCCTTCCAGGTAGTTGCCGCCCTTGGCCACAAAGCCGCCGTAGGTGCCCTGACGACGCCCGGCGTGCACCAGCTGGAAGGATTCCTGAACCATTTCAGCGGCGTTGCCGATCACGTCGAACAGGCCGATGGGGTTGGGCAACTTGGTGCCGATGGGCATCAGCCGCGCAGCCTGCCCGGTGCCGCCGGCAACCTGGTTGTACACCGCCCAGTCGCCCAGCGGGCCGTCTTCTTCGCTGCCTTCGACACGCCGGGGAAACAGACGACCTTCCAGCTCCTGGCGGCTCACCGCCTGCCCGCCACGAGCGGCGTATTCCCACTCGACCTCAGTGGGCAGCCGCACAAAACCCAGGCCGCCATCGTCATCGCTTTTGCCACGCCCACTGACCGGCAGCAGGTCGCGGTGGTACTTCATCAGCCAGGCGCTGTAGACCGCCGAAAAACGCTCGGCCTCAAACCGTGACAACTTGACCTTGGGCAGCCGCCCGACCATGCCTTCCGGCGCCTCGCAGGCAGGAGCTGGTTCGCCGCTGGCCAGGGACTGCGCCTGGGACATGACCTGCGCGTACTGGCGCGCGGTGACTTCGTACTTGCCGATGAAATACAACATCGGCTTGAGCGGCGTGCTGCCGTCGGCTTTCGGTAATTGCGGGGCGATGGTCTTGCGCCAGTCGCCGGGCAGGTCGCCCAGGGTGAACTGGCCGTTGATGAAGTCGCGGCGATAGCCGGAGATGAACGACTGCTTGTAGCCCGCCTCGCCTTCGCTGAAGGGGTAACCCAGGCTGACTTCGCGATCATCCAGCGACCCTTGCGCCAGCACGTAGACGTAGCGAAAGACCATTTCGCCGGCGCACGGCAGCGGCAGGACAACGTCATCCGCCAGCGGCTTGGGGTTGTCCAGCGTGTTCTCATCGGCGGCCAGCGCCAGCGATGACAGGCCTAGGCACGCGCATATCATTGCGACGGCTGGAAAGGGAAGAGCCCTGCGCCATTCAGACATCTCGTATTCCTTCGCAAGCTTCGATGCGCGCCACGCGCCAGCCGCCCAGCGCCGCAGCGGTCGCGCTGGCACCGAGCACAGCCAACACGGCCACGCAGTAATGACGTAACAGCAGATGGCTGGCGTACTCGCCCGGCACCTGCACGAAAAGATGATTGAGGCCGCGCTCGGCCAGGGCGTAGAGCCCAAAACTGATGGCCGCTGCCAGCACGCCGCTGTACAGCGCTTGCAGGGTGACGAACAGCAGCAGCGCCCCGGTGCTGAAACCCAGCAGGCGCAACACCGACAGTTCCCGACGTTTGCGCTCGACCGCCGCCAGCGCCCCGGCAAACACCGCCGCGATGGCGCCCACCACCGCCAGCGCGGCAATGATCCAGAACACCAGCGTCAGGTTGCGGCTCAGGGACTGCACCTGAGCGATGGTCTGCGCCTGGGTGGAAACCAGCAGGTGCTGCCCGGCGAAATACAGGCGCAGCGGCTCGACGTCATCGAGGCTTCGGGCGTACAGCCGGAACGCTGGAAACACGCGCGTTTTGCTCACCGTCTGCCCCTCGCCAGGCCAGCCGAATGCCTCGACCCCACGGCCGTCGCGATAGTCTTCGACGGCTTCCAGCAGCGCCAGCGAGGCAAAGATTGCGTCGCGCCCGAAGGCTTCCAGCGGCAGCACCGCCGAGACCTGCAAGCGCGTACGTTGCGTCTGGGTCACACCTGAAACCTGACGGGTGAAGGCCGCATCCAGCCAGTCACCGGCCTTGGCACCGAGTTTTTCGGTGGCGGTTTTACTGAGCAAAATCTGATCAACCGCATTCGGCGCCTGCGCATCGCCCAGCAGCGGATCGCCAGCAGTGGTGGGGATCATTTCGACGTTGAGCGCCTGATCCTGATCGGGCATCGAGAGGTCAGCCGTGGCAGCAATCTGGCGTGTGCGCGGCAGGGCGAAGGCCACGTCGGGGCGACTGGCCAGTGTGTCGACGAACTCGGCACTGAAACGCCCGCCCCCCATGGGGATGACTTCGCGCACTGCGGGGTCGCGCTCCAGGCGTTCAGTGAGGCTGCCGACCAGCCCGAACTTGAGGCCGAACAGCACCAGCAGCGGCGCGATCACCGCGACCAGGGCCAGCACCGTGCACGCCGACAAACGCGCATCGGCGCGGTAGTCCTGCCAGGCCAGCGACACCACCAGAGCGAGGCGCATCAGCGTTCGCCCTCCAGCGTTGCCGTCACGCCGCCATCGGCATCGCGCACGCATGCGATACGCAACGGCTGCAAGCCGAGCTGCTCTGCGAGGGCTTCATCGTGGGTCGCGATCACGCAGCAGGCGCCCTGCTCACGCGCGCGGGCCAGTAGCTGATGCATGACGCGCATGGCGTTGAGCGGGTCCAGCGCCGCTGTGGGTTCGTCGGCCAGCAACAGCTGAGGGTTGTGCGCCAGCGCCCGGGCACAACTGACTCGCTGACGTTGCCCTACCGAAAGCTGCTGCGGCTTCTTGTTCAGTTGCTCGCCCACTTCCAGCTGCCCAGCCAGGCGCTCGACGGTGCCGTCATCGCTCATGCCCAGCAGCTTGCGCGGCAGGCCGATGTTGTCGCGCACATTCAGATAACTCAGCAGCCCGCCGGTTTGCAGCACGTAGCCGATCTGCCGACTGCGCAACTGCGCCAGTTCGTTGCGTCGGGCGTCGCGCCACAACCCGCTGACATCGACGTGCCCCGCAGGGCTTGCGAACTCAAAACGCTGCGAGGCATCTGGCGACAGCACCAGCGCCAACAGGTCAAGCACGGTGCTTTTACCGGACCCGCTCGGGCCAACCAGCGCCCATTGCTGACCGGCGGCCAGCTCCAGATGCGGGATCACCAGGCTGTAACGCTGGCTGCCCTCGCCCCGCGTTTTGCGCACCGCTCGCAGGCTCATCATCACGGCAGCGTCGACAGCGGAACGCGGTACAGCGCATCACCCGGCTCGGCATCGCCGAAACGGACCCAGTTGGCCAGATCGTTGTGGAAGGTTTCATAGAGGCGGATTTTCGAATCCAGCTCGTCGATGAAGTCCTCTTGCTCGGCCACGCTGAGCGACAACCACAAATCCTGAGTCATGCTCAGCGACTTGCTGCGATACGGCAGGCCGTCCAGGTACTCGCCCAGCACGCCGCTCTGGGCAAGGTTGCCGCCCTTGCGCAGGGCCGAGGGGTCGCGGCTCATGTAGGCGCTGGCGCTGGCGATTTCCTGAAAGAAATCCTTGGGCGAGCTTTGCGTCTTGCGTGCAGCATCGACGATCAGTTTCAGCGACTGTTGCAGGTCATTAAGCTGCAACTTGCTGAGCATCACGCACACCTGAAATTCCGGCTGCGCAGGGTTGGTCAGGTCGCGGTCAGCGGTCCAGGCGCTGACCAGTTGCGGCGCGCGCACGCCGCTCTGCTGGCCGAGGAAATCCATGCGCATCGCGTAGCCGATGGCGGCGGACTTGTCGGCCACACTTGGCGCCGAAGGCAGCGATGGCGCGACTTGCGCCTGATTACTGCGCACCTGATGCACGAGATCAGCGAACACCGAGCCGATTTCCGACACGCGCTCGCCGAATTTCTGCACATCGCCGCCCGGCACCGGCACATAGAGGTCACCGATTTGCGGGTTGGCGTCGGCGGTCAGGGTGCGGTACTGCTGCTCGGCGAAGGCGTGGTTCTTCTTGCCTGCGTCGGTTTTCAGGTGCAGGGCGTAGATCTTGATCTGCTTGCCCAGCGCGGCCTGACGCACTTCGGCTTCGTTCATCTGGGTGCTGCTGTAGGGGTCGTTCTTGCGCAGGGAACCGGCGTCGCTCACCAGCAGAATCAGGCGCCCGCCATAGCCCGACCAATCCATGCCGTTGACCGCCTGCATCACCCCGGCAAACGCATCTTCATTGAAAGAGTGGCTCGACACGTTGGTCGCCTTGACCTGCCGCGCCAGCTCGAGAAAACGCTGAGGGTCGCGGCCTTGATCCAGCGTGACCAGGGTCTTGGTCAGGTATTCCAGGCCCGGCGTCTTGCTGACGTTGTTGCGAAAGCCCACCAAGCCGAAGCTCACGCTGTCCAGCTCACCGCGCTGGCCGATCTGTTTCTGCAGCTCGGCGATGACGTCGCGCACCTGATCGATGTAGGGCTGCATCGACACCGAAGTATCGACCACCAACACCACGCCCGTGCGAAAGGCGTCCTTGCTGGCAGCGGTCTTGATTGCCTCGCCCGAAGCCGTGCGTTGCGGGGTGTTACCGGGGTCGATGGAGGCGACGTTGAGCAGCTGAACCGGCTGGCCGTTCTGGTCGAAGGTCTCTTTGGCGTCGAAGATAGGCAGCAGGTAGAACTGATTCTGCGGCACTGCGCTGGCGGCCGGTTCAAGGGCCAACACTTGCTGGGTGTCGTCGGCGTTCTTTTGCGCGTTGAGCAGCAGTTTCTTAGCTGCCGCAGGGTCGTTCAGCAGTTTTTCCAGCTGCTTGGGTTCGCGCAGGAACATCGCCGGAGCACGCCCGGACCGTTCGCTGAATTTCAGCACCAGACTCTGCTTCCAGTCGCTGACCTGATCGCCCGGCAGCCAGCCTTCGCTGTGCCCGTCGCTGGCGGTGCCCACTCGCAGCCATTCAGCGCCATTCACCTGTTTGCGCTGATAGACGTAGAGCACCGAAAACGCCGGAAGCGCCTGCTCCCCGGAAGCGCCCGCATCGGCGGAAAACTTCGCCCCCGGCTTGCTCAAGACACGCTGGAAGAGGGTTTTCTTGTTGGCCATCAACAACGGACGATCGCCACCATCGGCATCGGTCACCGGGGTTTGAACCGGGAGCCCGATAACAGGGGGTTTGTCAGGGATCACGGGCGGCTGGGTGCTGGAGGCAGGCGTGGTCGAAGCAACCGCTGTCGACGCCACCGCAGGTTTGTCATCCCCCAACCACCAATAGCCCGCGATGCCTAATCCAAGCGCCGCCGCGAT
>Ga0157373_10002731_pt1 | contig 13371 bp, 11 predicted proteins | sample C65metaG_FD_113460 | JGI IMG/M metagenome (GOLD analysis project Ga0157373, IMG submission 113460) | Corn rhizosphere microbial communities from Kellogg Biological Station, Michigan, USA - C6-5 metaG | ecosystem: Host-associated > Plants > Roots > Rhizosphere > Soil | place: USA: Michigan... | reverse complement strand
GGCCAACCCATAGGCCACGCGCCACGTGCGGTCCTTGAAGGGCAGGCGCAACTTGAGGCCGCTGACGAACAGCGAAAACACCACGGCGATTTCAGTGAGGTGCTCCATCCAGGTCGTGGAATCGCGAACGTCCAGCTTCAACAACCCTAGCCCCGCCGGACCGATGGCGACGCCCAACGCCAGGCACATCGCCGAAGTGGTCACCGGCATCCAGCGCAGGTAGGAAGAAGTCAGGGCCAGGGTCAGCAATACGGTACCGAGCACCGCAACCCACGCTGTGAAAATCATTGGTGCTCCTTGGATAACCGCAACGCTCAACTGTTGGCCTCGCCCTTGTGGCGAGGGGATTTATCCCCGCTGGGGCGCGAAGCGACCCTAAACCAGTCAACTCAATCTGGCTGGTACAACGCAGTGGCAGGTTTTAGGACTGCTTCGCAGCCCAGCGGGGATAAATCCCCTCGCCACAATTTCATTCGAGAGCTCAAACGAAGCGAGGGTTCCCATTACAACGGCGCGCCCCGTTTATCCGGCTGCCTTTCACTCCGAGGGAATTTTTCGCCGCGTCCAAGGCTCTGCACTGGAAGAGACGTGCTGATTCAGCGTCCTGCCAAGCATCTATGAGGCCCTTATGACCGCGCTGACCCTTCACCGGCCCGCCACCGAGCGACCGTTTACAGATCCGTTTACCGCTGCCGGAAACGTGCGCCAATGCTACGAGCGGCTGCTCCAGGGCCCTGACGATGCCGACAGGCAAGCCGTGGCCCAGGCCTTTCTCCAGTCATGCCTGGATAAGGACGCGGCGCTGCCCCAGGAGATGCCCGACGATCCGATGGCCCTGCAGGCCTGGGTCGAACAACACAGTGCCGGCGTGGCTCGGCAATACGGTGATTATCTGGAGCGGCGCAAGCACGGAGGGGCGCGGGAGTTTTTCACCAGCAAGGCCCACGCCTTGTACTTCCTCCAGGCGGTCGCACCGACCAAACTGGTGGACGGTGCCTGGCTGTATGGCGTACTCAAGCACTGGCACGACCACCGTTTCGAAGGACTGCTGTGCACCTATCTGGAAGAACTGGGCGATGGCGTCCCGGCGCAGAACCATGTGGTGATCTACCGCAAGCTGCTCGCCGAACACGGCCTGGCAGACACTCCGGACATCGACGATGAGCGCTACTTGCAAGGCGCGGTGCAACTGGCCCTGGGGTATGCCGGCGATGAATACCTGCCTGAAGTCATCGGCTACAACCTGGGCTACGAGCAACTGCCCTTGCATCTGTTGATCAGCGCCTATGAGCTGAGCGAGCTGCACATCGATCCGTATTACTTCACCCTCCACGTGACCATCGACAACGCCAGTACCGGCCACGCCCACAAAGCCGTGCAGTCGCTGTTGCAACTGATGCCGATGGAAGCCGACCGCGACGCTTTCTGGCGCCGGGTCACCCTGGGTTATCGCCTCAATGACCTGGGGCAGGGCAGCCGGGCGATCATCGAGTCGTTCGACCTGTATCGCGAAGTCTTGGACATGCTCGAACGCAAGCGTCCGTTCGGCCAACATATGCATTCCGACTACTGCAAGTTCGAGGGCAAGACTGTCAATCAGTGGCTGGCGGCGCCGGGCCAACTGGAAGGCTTCCTCGACGCGCTGCAAGGCAAAGGTTGGATCCGGCGTCATGAGGACCCGCAGAACAGCCGGTTCTGGACCCTGATCGAAGGGGCTGGCGCAGCAATGTTCGGGGTGTTCAGCCCCTACGAAAAACAGCTATTGCACGATTGGATCGCCGGCGACTGGCTGAGCGAGGGTACTCGTGCGGCCCCACGGCGCACCCACGGCGCCGCCAGCGAGTTGCCAGCGCCGGCGGAAGACCCCGATGTGCAAAGTCTGCGGCAGGCGCTGCATGGCCAGACGCCCGACCAGCAGATGCAGGCCTTGATGCGCTGGCTCTCGCCCCGTTGCCATAGCCATCCGGCCGGGTTGCTGGCGACCCGTCGATTCATCGAACTCAAATCCGTACTTCGCTAGGAGCCCTGCATGAATCAGGAAGAACGCCTGTCCGAACCCGACCTGGCGCTGTTGCAGCTGGGCCGTCGCCTGCAAGCCGACGGTTATCGCTTCACCACGCCAACGCCGCTGACCCACGAACGGGTCAATCAGCGGCCCGGAAACGAGCGTTCCAGAACGTTGCGCGATGTGTTCGGCTGGTCGCGGCCATTGGCGCCGGGACTGATCTCCGCCGATGAACAGCGTCAACTGCAAGAAGCCGAGGTGCTGGAAGAACGCCAGGGTCTGCTTCACAGCCGGGTGCGCTGGTCGAGCCTGGACGGGTTGCTGTTTGCCCATTCGGCATGCCCTACCCAGTCCACTGATGCGGTGTTTTTCGGCCCGGACAGCTACCGCTTCGCGCAACTGATCCACACCCATCTGCAACAGAACTTCACGGCGGTGCATCGGGCCGTGGACATTGGCTGTGGCGCCGGTGTCGGGGCGATTGTGATTGCCCGGGCCCGTCGCGAAGCCCAGGTGCTGGCCCTGGACATCAACCCGCTGGCCCTGCGCCTGAGTGCGGTCAACGCCGCGTTGGCCGAAGTGGGCAACCTCGAGATCGCCCACAGCGACCTGCTGCAGAACGTGGACGGCCAATTCGATCTGATCGTCGCCAATCCACCGTACATGGCCGATCCGGCAGAGCGTGCCTATCGCGACGGTGGTGGCGTCCTCGGTGCCGGGCTGTCGTTGCGCATTGTCGAGCAGGCGGTGCCCCGCCTTACGCCGGGCGGCTCGTTGGTGCTCTACACCGGTGTGGCGATGGTCGATGGCCGTGACCCGTTCCTGGAAGCGCTGGGGGCGTGGCGCGATTCGCCGGAATTTGGCTGGACCTACAAGGAACTGGACCTGGACGTCTTTGGTGAGGAGTTGCTGACGCCGGGTTATCAGAACGTGGAAAGGATCGCCGTGGTGGCGTTGGTGGTAACCCGCATCGGCGCGGGAATCGGAGGGATTATCGATGAACAGGCGTCTGAAGTTCGGCATTGAAGAAGAATATTTCATCACCGATCTGCAAACCCGCTGCATGCCCGGTCAACCGTCTGAGGCCGCGGTGGCCGAATGCCGGATCGAGCTGGGCAAGCATTTCGCCCATGAAATGTTCCAAAGCCAGGTCGAGGTGGCGTCGCCCATCTTTCGCAGCCTGCCCGAAGCCGCCGACTACCTGGCCGAGGTGCGCGCCGGGTTGACCCGACGTCTGGCCCCCCATGGCCTGGGACTGCGCAGCGCCGGCTCGCACCCCATGGCTGCCCAGGGATTGCAGCCCACCGATGAATTGCATTTCCAGCAACTGTTCGATGATTACCAGCGGGTGGCCCGGCGCAGCGTGCTGTCGGGCCTGCATGTGCACGTCGAGGTCCCGGCCGACCGGGATCGGGTGCGGGTGATGAACGAGGTCTTGCCCTGGCTGCCGATGTTTCTCGCACTGAGTGCTTCGTCACCGTTCTGGAATGGCGCGTACAGTGGCTTCAGCAGCTACCGGCAGGTCGCCTGCGATGAGTGGCCACGCATGGGCGTCCCGGAGTTCTTCGAAGACGAATCGGCGTTTGCCAGCTACGTCGACTTGCTCATGCGCACCGGCTCGATTCGCCAGGCCAGCGATTGCTGGTGGGTGATTCGACCTTCTTCGCATTTTCCTACTCTGGAAATGCGCATCTGCGATGCCTGTCCACGGATCGATGATGTCCTTTGTCTCGTCTCGCTGTTTCGCCTGATGGTGGCCCATGCGATTGCTCAACCCGCGCCCGGGGCACGCTACAGCCAGACGTCCCAGTGGATCCTCACGGAAAACCGCTGGCGGGCCAAACGCCACGGGATCCTGGCGGAGTTCATCATCGAGGGGCAGGAGCAGCCGATGCTCATCGGTGAATGGCTGAACCTGGCCGAACAGACCTTTAGGGAAACGGCCGCCGCCCTTGGCGTTAGCGACGTGTTCAAGCAGGCGCGGCGGATTGTGCAGGAAGGCACCAGTGCCGACCGGCAAGTGGTCCTCTACGAGCAAGGGTTGCTGCTGGGAGATACCCCTGCGCAGGCCCTGGGCCGGGTCGTCGATCAGCTGGTATCGGAAACCGCCGGGCTGCCGGTGGCCGGTCCCACGCTACAGCAAGTCGCAGGTGGCCGATGACCAGCAAGAACCTCGATGACTACAACCGTATGCGTGATTTCGCCGCCACTCCGGAGCCGGCGGCGAAGCGCTCGCGCAAATCGAAGAAAACCGCCCACGCCTTGCAGTTCTGCATCCAGAAACACGATGCTTCGCGCCTGCACTACGACTTTCGCCTGGAATTGGACGGCGCGCTGAAGAGCTGGGCGGTACCCAAGGGACCGAGCCTGGACCCCAAGTCCAAGCGTTTAGCCGTTCATGTCGAAGACCACCCGTTGGATTACGCGACCTTCGAAGGCAGCATCCCCGAAGGTCATTACGGCGCTGGCGATGTGATTGTCTGGGATCGGGGGGTGTGGATTCCCCAGGGCGATCCGCATGAGGCCTACGAGAAAGGCCGGCTCAAGTTCGAGCTGCAAGGCGAGACGCTGGCCGGCCTTTGGAACCTGGTGCGCACGCATATGCCGGGCAAGCAGGAACAGTGGTTCCTGATCAAGCACCAGGACGACGCTGCCCGCCCTGAAAGTGAATACGACGTGGTGCAGGCCGAGCCGGACAGCGTGCTCAGCGACCGCACCATCGTGCCCAAGCGCCGGGGCAAAGCCGCTGCTGCCAAAGCGGTGAAGCAGCCGGATAAAGCCGCCAAACCCAGGTCATCGAAGAAAACCTCGACAACCACCCTGAGCGGCGCCGAAGCCGCGCCGATTCCCGAAACCCTCAAGCCGGAGCTGGCCACCTTGGTGGAAAGCGCCCCCGATGGCGAATGGCTCTATGAAATCAAATTCGACGGTTATCGGGTCATGGCCCGTATCGAAAACGGCGATGTACGCCTGATCACCCGCAACGGCCACGACTGGACCCACAAGTTGCCCAGCCAGGCCGAGGCCCTGGCCGGGCTCGGGCTTGAGTCCGCCTGGCTCGATGGCGAAATGGTGGTGGCCAACGAGCAGGGCGTGCCGGATTTCCAGGCCCTGCAAAACGCTTTCGACGCCGGCAGCAGCGGCAAGATCGCTTATTACCTGTTCGACCTGCCTTATCTCAATGGCATGGACTTACGCAAAGTGCCGGTGGAGCAGCGTCGGGCGGCACTGGCGGCAGTGTTGGAGCGTAACGAGGATCCGTTGCTGCGTTTCTCCGATACCTTCGAAGAAACCCCGGATGCGTTGCTCAACAGCGCCTGCCAGATGCAGATGGAAGGGCTGATCGGCAAGCGTGCGGGCAGTGCCTATGTGTCCCGGCGCAGCAGCGATTGGATCAAGCTCAAATGCAAGAACCGCCAGGAGTTCGTGGTGGTCGGCTTCAGCGAGCCCAAGGGCGCTCGCAGTGCTTTCGGCGCGTTGTTGTTAGGGTTGCATGATGCCGACAGCGGCGAACTGCGCTATGCCGGCAAGGTAGGCACCGGTTTCAACGAAACCACCCTTAAAAGCATCTATCAGCAATTGCTGCCCCTGGAGACGAAAAAAGCGGCAGTGGTCAATCCGCCCACCGGCTACGAGGCCAAGGGCGTGCACTGGCTAAAGCCGACGTTACTGGCCGAAGTGGCGTATGCCGAAATGACCAAGGAAGGTTCGGTGCGCCACGCGGTGTTCCATGGCTTGCGCAGCGACAAACCGGCCAAGGAGATTACCCAGGAGCGCGCGAAAACCGTGGACAAACCGGCAGAAACCGCAAAAAAACCGGCCAGATCCGCCACCAGGACCAAGGGCAAGGCCACCCAGGCTCCGGCGATGGACGGCAAGGTCCGGATCACCCACCCCGAGCGGGTCATCGACGCCACCAGCGGCACCACCAAACTGCAGCTGGCCGAATATTACGCCAGCGTCGCCGAGTTCATTCTGCCGGAACTGGCCGACCGTCCGGTGGCGCTGGTGCGGGCGCCGGACGGGATCGCTGGCGAGCTGTTCTTCCAGAAGAACTCCGAGCGTCTGGCGATTCCCGGGATTACCAGCCTGGACAAGGCACTGACCGGGCAGCCGGTGATGATCATCAACAACGCCGAGGCCCTGATCGGCGCGGTGCAGATGAGTACGGTGGAACTGCACACCTGGAATGCCACCGCCGTGGACCTGGACAAGCCGGATCGTTTCGTCCTCGACCTCGACCCGGACCCGGCACTGCCCTGGAAAAGCATGGTGGAAGCCACCCAACTGACCTTGTCGGTGCTGGATGAGCTGGGTCTGAAGGCATTTCTCAAGACCAGCGGTGGCAAGGGCATCCATGTGGTGGTGCCGTTGACGCGCAAACTCGGCTGGGACGAGGTCAAGGGGTTCAGCCACGCCATTGTCAGCCATATGGCGAAGCTGCTGCCGGATCGCTTCTCTGCGGTGTCCGGACCGAAGAACCGGGTAGGGCGCATTTTCATCGACTACCTGCGCAACGGCCTGGGCGCCACCACCATCTGCGCCTACGCCGTCCGGACCCGTGAAGGACTGCCGGTGTCGGTGCCGATCTTTCGGGAGGAAGTGGCGGAGCTCAAGGGGGCGAACCTGTGGAATGTACACAACGTTCATGAGCGTCTGGCGGAAGTAGGTCACGAGCCTTGGGCCGACCTGAAGAAAACCCGCCAGAGCATCACGGCCGACATGCGTCGGCGGATCGGGATGAAGAAAACGGATAAATGAACTGGGGATAGGGGATCGGGCTTCTGTGGCGAGGGGATTTATCCCCGCTGGGCTGCGCAGCGGCCCTAGAATCTTAGGGCCGCTTCGCGCCCCAGCCGGGATAAATCCCCTCGCCACAGAAGCATCCGCCGAAGGACCTCATCGGCTGATCAGCCCACCGGAAACCGCAGATATTCCGGCTGCAACACGTTGAACCACAGCAGAATCATCTCCACCAGCATAGTTACCAATACCAGCAACCCAACCCCCCAGACACTCGCCGAGTACAACAGCCCCTGTTCCTTCTTGAGACTCATGAATTTGGGCAGGCCGATAAACAGCAGGTAGGTCGAATAGGCAGAGGCCACCAGTAACACGGCCACCGCCAGCCAACGGCTGGGGTACAGCCCGGAAAGCCCGGCCAGGAAGTACGGTGTGGCGGTATAGGCGGCAAAGCCGATGCACTGATTGACGGTCGGACGCGCCTCGAAGGTGCGTGACATCCAGCGAATGAACAGGCCCATGAGTGCCACGCCGGCGACGATGGTCAGGTACAGCAGCACGCACAGTTGCAGCGCGCTGGGGGCCGTGAGCCGTACCGTTTCGTTCTCGGCCAGGCTCCAACCGGTCCAGGTGGTGCCGATGAACAGGCACACCGCAGGAATCAGGGCCAGCAACAACAAGTGGCCGAGGTAATGGCGCGGGTGGGCCTGTTCTTCTTCACGTATGTCCTGCCAGGCAAATTCGGGATGCGTGAACAGTTTGACGAAAGGTGCGGACATGACGACCTCCTGATCGAGTCAGCCTCAGCGTGAGGCCCTTATGGGTTTGAGGTGCAGGATTGGAGGACGGTTTCATTTATTTGACGCGGTGCGCCGGAAGGCGATCAGAGGGAATGAATCCTAGCGGCGGGGGTCAACCCATCAGCATCCCAAAAGGACTTTCGCACCATGACTGTCGCCCATACCCTGGTTGATTACCTGCGAGACCATGACTTGCGCCTGACCACGGCCGAATCCTGTACCGCCGGCCAGATCGTCACGCTGCTGGCCGAAGTGCCGGGCAGCGGTTCACTGATCGAAAGCGGTTACGTGGTGTATTCCCCCGAAGCGAAACAACGGTTGCTGGGTGTGAGCCCGCGCACCATCGAAACCTTCAACCTCACCAGTCGCGAAGTGGCACAAGAAATGGCCCTCGGCGCGTTGCACGATGCCAATGCCAACGTGGCGGTGGCCACCACCGGAATCCTCGGCCCCGACGACATGGATGGCATTCCCGCCGGCACTGTGTGCTTCGCCTGGGCCTTCCAGCTCCATGGCAAGCGGGCGCTGTTCAGCCGCCAGGAACGCTTTTTCGGCACGCGTGGACAGGTGCAGTTGTGGGCCGCCGAGCACGCGCTCCTGCAACTGCGCCACTTTCATCAGCGTGCCCTGGCGGGTGAGTACCGATAGGGCATCCTCATGGGCAACCACACCGAACCGGAAGATTTTCGCAGTCGTGAGTTTCCAGTCCGCGAAGACATGGCGTATCAGCTCAAGGTCTGGCGGTTCGAGCGAGTCGGCTGGTATGGGTTGGTGCTGTTGGTGATCCTGACCTTGCTGGGGCTGTTTTCCCGTGGCCCCTTGAGCTCCCGTGACGTACAGAGCCTCGATGGACGCCTGGGAGTCAAGTACGAGTTGTTCCATCGCAATGGCTCCAATAACGCCATGATCCTTCACCTCAAGGGCCAGCCCGGCGCGGTACTGGAGGTGGAGTTGGGTGGCGACTGGCTGGAGGGCTTCGACGTGCAAGCGCTGCAGCCCCAGCCCGTGCGTTCGGCGAGCGTGGGGCAGGGGATGACGGTGTGGGTCCAGGCGGACGTAGAGGGCAAGGCGATCTTGTACCTCTCATTGGTCAGTGCGGGCCTGGGGATTTATCACAGCCGTATCGCCATGTCCGGCAGTGCGGTCAGTTTCGATCAATTCATTTTCCCTTAGGTGATCTATGGACTCCGTACTGCGCGCCGCCGCGATGTACCTGGCATTGATGGTGCTGTTCAAGATCGCCGGCCGCCGCTCACTGGCGGATCTCACCACGTTCGACTTCGTGCTGCTGATGATCATCGGCGAGGCCACCCAGCAGGCCCTGTTGGGAGACGATTTTTCGCTGACCAATGCGCTGATGGTGATCGTGACCTTGATTGCCATCGATGTCGGCCTGTCCCTGCTCAAACAGCGCTCGCAGTGGGTGTCACGATTGATCGACGGCGGTCCGACCGTCATTGTCGAGGACGGCCGGATCCTCAAGAGCCGCATGCGCCTTGCCCGGCTGGTGGAAGCCGACATCATGGAGGCGGCGCGTTCGAGTCAGGGCATCGAGACCCTGGAGCAGATCAAGTTTGCGATTATCGAGCGTAATGGGAAGATTTCGGTGATTGCCAAGGAGTCTTGATTCCGGTGATTCGAGTGTTGCCTCTGTGGCGAGGGGATTTAGCGAAACGTCGCACCGCCCCGCTGGGCTGCGCAGCGGCCCTAAAATCTTAGGGCCGCTTCGCGCCCCAGCGGGGATAAATTCCCTCGCCACAGAAGAGCTCACCAGGGTCTAGAGGATCGGCTTGCCCCCGGTGATCCCATACCGTGACCCGGAGATGTAGCTGGATTCGTCCGACGCCAGCAGCACGTAGATCGGTGCCACTTCCACCGGTTGGCCCGGGCGTCCCAGGGGCGTCTGGGAACCGAAGTTCTGGACCTCTTCCTCAGGCATGGTCGCGACAATCAGCGGTGTCCAGATCGGCCCCGGCGCCACGCTGTTCACCCGGATCCCCTTGGGCCCGAGCATCTGCGCGAGGCCGCCGGTGAAGTGGGCGATGGCGCCCTTGGTGGTGGCATAGGCCAGCAGGGTCGGCTTGGGCATGTCGGAGTTGACCGAACTGGTGTTGATGATCGAGCCGCCGGCCTTCATGTGTGGCGCGGCGGCCTGGCAGATCCTGAACATCGACGTGATGTTGATATCGAACGTGCGCACCCATTCTTCGTCTGGAATGTCCTCCAGACGCTCGTGGGTCATCTGGAACGCGGCATTGTTGACCAGGACATCGATGCGTCCGAAGCGGGCGACGGTCTCGTCGACGATCTTGCGGCACTGGGCCTTGTCCGCCAGGTCGCCCGGCAACAAGAGGCACTGGCGGCCGGCCTGTTCGACCCAGCGGGCGGTTTCCCGGGCGTCTTCGTGTTCATCCAGATAAGAGATGGCCACGTCCGCGCCTTCACGGGCAAACGCGATCGCCCCGGCGCGACCAATGCCACTGTCGGCACCGGTGATCAAGGCGACTTTGCCCGCCAGACGCCTGGAACCGGTGTAACTCTGTTCGCCGCAATCGGGATATGGGTCCATTTTCCGCTGGGTGCCGGGCACCGGTTGGCTCTGTTTCGGGAAAGGTGGGGTTGGGTAGTCGACCATGTCGTTCTCCAGGCAGGTGTGAATGCAATGGAGGGTGGACCCCGGCCTTTTCCGCAGAGTTCGGTTGGATCATTCAGCCAGTCGATGAGCGTTGTGCCGGGCGTTTCGTCGGTCAATAGTCAACCCGTAGCGAACGTTGGAGAACAGGACTTCTCCAATAGCTACAGGTCATTCATCAAGGAGATGAGATTGTTCAGTCATATACAGATTGGCGCACGAGACTTGCCGAGGATGATCGCTTTTTATGATGCCGTCCTGGGTTGCCTGGGACTGGTACGCATGGACAGCGAAAACGATTCGGGACCGCCCGGGGAAGGTTGGCACCAACCCGGCAAGCGCTGGCCCCTGGTATTCGTGCAACAACCCTTTAACGGTTTGCCCGCGACGTGGGGCAACGGCATGCAGGTCAGCTTCGCCGCCGATTCGCCGCAAACCGTGCGCGCTGCCTGGGACCTGGCCATTGCCATGGGTGGCTACGACGAAGGCCCGCCGGGCCCGAGGCCACAGTACTCGGAAGGTTACTTCGGAGCCTATTGCCGGGATCCGGAAGGGAACAAGCTGTGTTTTGTGTATGCGCCGGATATGCATGAATAACCACTGATCCGACTGTGGCAAGAGGGATCGCTGCTTTGGGGTGATTGTGGCTAACGGACTTATTGTGGCGAGGGGATTTATCCCGTTGGGTTGCGTAGCAACCCCCGATTTTCCAGCACTAAGAATCCCTGGGCGAGCGCTTCGCACTCGAGCGGGGATAAATCCCCTCGCCACAGATAAATCCTTCTGCCACAGACAAATCCCATACCACCTTATTCCAACAGTCAGCGCCGAGCCTTCAAGCTCTTCTCCATCCGCGCAATCCCTTCCTCCAGCAGCGCCCGCGGGCAGCCGAAGTCCAGGCGCACAAACTGTTGGGCGTCGTCGCCAAAGTCCAGCCCGGCGCTGAGCCCGACCTTGGCTTCATGGAGGAAGAAGGCCTGCGGGTCGTCCAAGCCCAATTCCGAGCAATCCAGCCACGCCAGGTAGGTACCTTGAGGCACGGTCATGCTGATGCCGGGCAGACGGGTCTGCACCGCATTCACCAGATAGTCGCGATTGGCTTGCAGATACGCCTTCAACGCTTCGAGCCACGGACCGGCCTCGCTGTAGGCCGCCCGGGTCGCTTCGAGGCCCAGGGCATTGACGCTGTCGACCATACCGGCCCGGGCGTTGTTGACCCGTTCGCGCACCTTGGCGTTCTGGATGATGGCGAACGAAGTCTTCAGCCCAGCGATGTTGTAGGCCTTGCTGGCGGACATCAGGGTGATGGTGCGCTCGGCGATTTCCAGGCTCAGGGTGGCGGTGGGAATGTGCACCCGGCCGTCGAAGCACAGCTCGGCATGGATCTCGTCGGAGATGATCCAGGCATCCTGCTCCAGGCAGATGTCCGCCACGGCCTTGAGCTCTTCCCGGCCGAATACCTTGCCCAGGGGGTTGTGGGGATTGCTCAACAACAGGGCGCCACCACCGTGTAGTGCTTCGCGCAACGATGCGAGGGGTGTGTGGAATTCACCATTGACCGGATTGAAAGGCAACTCCACCTTGTTCAACTGCCAGTGGCCCGGCGCATTGCGCAGCGGCGGGTAGTTGGGCACCTGCACCACGACAGTCTGCTGCGGCTCCACCAACCCATGCAGGGCCATGTTGAAACCCGGCTCCACACCTGGCAGGAACACGATCTGCTGGGGCTCGACGCGCCAGGCGTATTTGTTCCAGAGGTCAGCCACGATGGCCGCACGCAGGGTGTCCTGGGCCACGCTGTAGCCAAGCATCGGATGCTCAAGACGCTTGCGCAGCGCATCGATGACCACGGGCGGGGCAGCGAAGTCCATATCAGCCACCCACATCGGCAACACCTCGGCCGGGTAGCGACTCCACTTGGTGCTGCCGGTACCGTGGCGCTCGAACACTGGGTCGAAATCGAAAGTCATGGCGGTTCCATCAGGTCAGAGAATTGAGATGACGGCCATGATAACCCGTTCACGCCAGCTTGAACGGCAACTGACGCAGCGGCTTGCCCGTCAGGCTCGCCACCGCATTCGCAAAGGCCGGTGCCAGCGCCGGCAGGCCGGGTTCACCCATGCCTGTGGGTGGGTCGGCGCTGGGCACGATGTGAATCGAGAATTCCGGCGTATCGGTGATGCGTGGCACGCTGAAATCGGCGAAGTTGCTTTGCTGCACGACGCCGTCCTTCAACGTGACGGCGCCGCCCGGCAGGCACATGGACAAACCCATGAGCGCCGCACCCTGTACCTGCGCCTCGACGCTGCGCGGGTTGACGGCCAGGTTGCAGTGGACGCCCGCGGTCACCTGATGCAGCACCGGACGGCCATTCTGTACCGAGGCCTGGACCACGTAGGCCACCACCGAGCTGAACGACTCGTGCACCGCCACGCCCCAGGCTCGCCCTTCGGCCAGTTGAGCCTTGCCGTAGCCACTCTTGTCCACCGCCAGTTGCAGTGCGGCGCGATGGCGTGGGCTTTGATCGGCAAACAGCTTCATCCGATAGGCCACAGGGTCCTGCCGGGTTGTCCGGGCGATTTCATCAATCAACGTCTCCATCACAAAGGCCGTATGCGTGGAACCCACGCTGCGCCACCACAACACCGGCACGTTGAGCTTGGGGTGATGCACCGTCAGGCGCATCGGCAGCGGATAAGGATTGCGCAAACCTTCCGTGGCCGTGGGGTCGATGCCGCTCTTCACGCGGGCGCCGAACATCGTGTCGGCGAGGATCGATTGCCCGACCAGGACGTGATCCCAGGCCAGGACGTTGCCGTTGTCATCGAAACCGATTCGCGCGCGGTGCAGGTGCATGGGGCGGTAGTAACCGCCCTTGATGTCGTCTTCACGGCTCCACAGGGTACGAATAGGCGCATCGAGCCCGGCGGTGCGCGCGGCCTTGGCGACTTCGCAGGCGAGCACGACGAAGTCGCCGGAAGGTACGCCACGGCGGCCAAAGCCGCCGCCTGCCGTCTGCACATTGACCTGGACTTGTTCAGGCTTGAGATTCAATACCCGTGCCGCCGCGACACCGTCGCCACCGGGGAACTGCGTACCGACCCATAGCTGGGCGCGGTCGCCGGTAACCTGAACGGTGCAGTTCAACGGTTCCATGGGCGCGTGGGCGAGGTAGGGGAACAGGAACTCGG
>Ga0157373_10002729_pt1 | contig 13373 bp, 11 predicted proteins | sample C65metaG_FD_113460 | JGI IMG/M metagenome (GOLD analysis project Ga0157373, IMG submission 113460) | Corn rhizosphere microbial communities from Kellogg Biological Station, Michigan, USA - C6-5 metaG | ecosystem: Host-associated > Plants > Roots > Rhizosphere > Soil | place: USA: Michigan... | reverse complement strand
GCAGGCGCTGCGCGTTCACACCAGCCTGCCCAAGGCCGACCTCGCGCGGCTCACCGGGCTGAGCGCGCAGACCATCGGGCTCATCACCGCGCGGCTCGAGGAAGACGGGCTCATCGTCAAGCAGGGGCGCGTGCGCGGCCGCATCGGGCAGCCTTCGGTGCCGCTCGCGCTCAACCCCGACGGGGCCTTTGCCATCGGCATCAAGGTGGGCCGGCGCGGCGCCGAATGGCTGCTGATCGACTTCACCGCGAAGGTGCGCGAGCGGCATGCGATCAGCTACGACTTTCCCGATGCGGACGAGCTGCTGCCCGCCATCGCGCAGCACATCCACCGGCTGCGCGAGGGCCTCGGGCCGCTGGCCGTGCGCAACGTGGGCGCGGGGCTGGCCGCGCCGTTCCAGCTGGGCGGCTGGCACCGCACGCTGGGGCTGTCGAAGGCGCAGGCCGACCTCTGGAACCAGATGGACCTGGCGGCCGAAGTGCGCGCGCGCACCGAGGTGCCCGTGAGCTTTGCGCGCGACACCGTGGCGGCCTGCGTGGCCGAGCTGGTGGGCGGGCGCGGCCATGACCTGAAGAGCTTTCTCTACATCTTCGTCGACACCTTCGTGGGCGGCGGGCTGGTCATCAACTCGCACCTGCACACGGGCGCGCACAGCAACGCGGGCGCGTTGGCTTCGTTGCCGATGCAGTCGGTGCGAGCCGATGGCGCGCTGCCGCCGCAGGTGATGGCCGAGGCCTCGCTGTGGGAGCTGGAGCAGCGCCTGCAAGGCGAAGGGCTCGATCCCGCCGCGGCCTACGACGACCGCGCGTTGCAGCCCCCGTTTGCCGCCGCAACGCAGTCATGGCTCGGCTCCGCATCGCTGGCATTGGCGCACGCCATCGTCAGCGGCACCGCAGTGCTCGATCTGGCCGACGTGGTGATGGACGGTTCCATGTCGCGCGCATTGCTCCAGGCCCTTCTGGAACAGACGCGCGCCGCGCTCGCGCAATGCAACTGGGAGGGCCTGTGGCCGCCGCAGTTGCACGGGGGCAGGGTGGGGGCGCAGGCCTGTGCGCTCGGCGGGGCGATGCTGCCGCTGCACGCCAACTTCGCGCCCGACCATGACGTGTTCCTCAAGGCTGGTTGAGAAGCCGTTGCTGCCGTCGCAACGTACCTCATGCACGCCTTGGCGGGCCGCCCCCTTCTTTGGGCGAAAGTTCAGCCTTTTACCGCCCCCGCGGTCATCCCCGTGATGATCTGCCGCGCTGCTACGAAGGTGAAGATCAGAGGCGGGATGGCGATCAGGCTGCCCATTGCCATCACCTTGCCCCAATCCACGCCCATGTCGGTGATGAACAGCGACGCAGCCACTGGCAGCGTGCGTGTCTGCCGGTCGGTCAGCACCAGCGCGAGGATGAATTCGTTCCACGCGATGCGGAAGGTGAAGATGGACGCCGCCGCGAGACCCGGCCCCATCAGCGGCAGCAGCACCTTGGTGAACACCCGCACCGGCCCACAGCCGTCGATCGCCGCGGCCTCCTCCAGTTCGACCGGCACCTGCAGTACGAAGCCATAGAGCAGCCAGATGGTGAACGGTAGATTCACCGCGACGTACAGCAGGATCAGTCCCCACAGGCTGTTCACCAGTTGCCATTGGCTCCAGATCATGAACACCGGAATCGCGAGCACGGCCAGAGGCACCGTACGCAGCAGCAAAGTGGTGTAGCCCACCGCCGAACGGCCCGGAAAGCGAAAGCGCGCCAGCCCATAGGCGGCCATGCAGCCCAGCACCAGGGTAATGGTTGTGGCGATCACGCCGACGAACAGACTGTTGCCCAGATAGCGCCCCAGGTTGTCTTCAGTGAGCACCGCGCGGTAGTTCTCCAGCGTGGGCATGAAGATGAAATTCAGCGGCTCCGCGAAGATATGCACCTGTTGGCGCAGGCTGGTCGTGAAGATCAGCGCAATGGGCGCCACGCACAGCAGGCCCAGCGCAACAAGCATCGCGTAGTGCGCCACCACCAGGAGCAAAGGCCGCTTCATGCCGACTCCTTCAGCGGGTTGGACAACCGTAGTGCGCCCCACGACAGTGCCGCCACCACGACCAGCAGCAGAACCGACACCGCAGCCGCCACGCCGAGCTGCTGTCCCACAAACGCGGTCTTGTAGATGTGCAGCGACAGTATCTCGGTGCTGTCGCCCGGCCCGCCGAAGGTCAACACGTAGATCACCTCCAGCACGCGGAAGGCGTCGATGAGCCGCATCACCAGCGTGATGGCAATGACGTTCATCACCATCGGCAGCTTGACCTTGAAGGTCATCTGCCACCAGCGCGCGCCGTCGATGCGCGAGGCCTCGATGACCGCGCCGTCGACGTTCGCCAGTGCCGCCACCATCATGATGAAGACGAAAGGCGTCCACTGCCAGACGTCGGCAATGACGATGGCAATGAAGGCCAGCGTCGGGTCGGCCAGCCAGCCCATCGGCGCCACGCCGAATATGCCCAGCAACGCGTTGAGCAGGCCGAACTGCGCATCGAAGATGTAGCGCCACGCGAGCCCCACGGCAATGGGCGCGATCATCATCGGCAGGATGAACAGCGTGCGAAACAAGGCTGTCCCGCGCACCGGGTGCTCCAGCGCCAGGGCCAGCGCAATGCCCAGCACCATCTCGGCGCTCACGCACACGGCCGCGAACATCAGCGTGGTCCACAGCGACGACCACACGCGTGGGTTGGAGAAGGCCGAGACGAAGTTGTCCAGGCCGGCCCAGCGCGCGCCAGACCAGGGCGTGCCCAGGCCCCAGTCGAAGAAGCCGAGCTGGATGGCCGAGACGACCGGATAGAGGCAAGCGGCCGCCATGACGAGCACGGCGGGGCCGACGTAGAAGACAGGAAGCCAGGCGGGTCTGCGCATCGGGGATCGTGCCGTGGCGTCAGACCGCGTAGCCGGATTCGCGCATGATCTTCTTCACCGTCGGCACCAGCTCGTTGAGCGCGGCCTCGGCTGTCTTCTTGCCGATCAGTGCTTCGGAAATGCCCACGCCAAGCGCCTGCACGTTGATCTTGTCCCAGGCCGCGATGATCGGGCGCCAGTCGAGATTGGAATACTTCAGCGCTTCGCGAAAGACGATGTACTCGGGGTACTGGCGCACCAGGTCGGCATCGGCCATCGTCGAATTGCGGATCGGCACGCCGCCCGCGCGCGCGACCGCCTTGTCCTGCGCCTTCGAAGTCAGCCACTGCATCAGCAGGAAACCGGCATCGGCGTTCTTCGCGTTCTTCGGAATCGCAAGGCCCAGCCCGCCCGATTGCGAGGAACGCCGCGTCCCCGCAGGATGCAGCGCCCAGCTCACTTTGCCTGCGACGCGGCTCTTGGCGGGGTCGTTGACCAGGCCGGCCAGCAGTGTCGAGTCGAGGTACATCGAGGCCTGTCCCTGCAGGAAGGCCGTGTTGCTCTCGCCCTGCCCATAGCCCGCAATGCCCGCCGGGCCGGTGGCGACCACTTCCTGCAGGAACTTCAGCGCGGCCACGCCTACCGAATCGTTGAAGCGCGGCTCCCATCTGGCGTCGAAGATCGCACCGCCCATCGGGTTCAGGTGCAGCAGCCAGGCATGCACGCACTGGTGGCCGGCCTGTCCGCGCGAGGCCAGCGCGCCCATGCCTTCCTTGTCCTTGATCAGGCGCAGCAGCTTGCCGAACTGCTCGTAGTTCTCGGGCGGCTGCAGGTTGTGCTTGGCGAAGATGTCGCGGCGGTAGGCCAGCACCGAGGTCTCGGCGCCGTACGGCAGGCCATAGAGCTTGGCGCCTGCGCCGGGCAGATAGCCCTTGGGGCCGCCGACGAGGCCGAGGTTCTCCAGGTAGATCGGAATGATGTCCTTGATGTCGTAGGCCGGATCGGCGAGCGCCGCGTCCGACAGGTAAGGCTCCAGCGGGCGTACCAGATTCTTGGCTGCGTACTCGCCCTTCCACATGACGACGTAGCTCACCAGGTCGTAGTCGCCCTGGGGCTTGGCCATTTCGAGCAGTTGCTTGTCCTTGAGGCGTGCCATCGCGAGCTTGTCGATCTCGACCTTGATGCCGGTCTCGCGCGTGAACTCGGGCAGTATCTTCGCCATTGCGTCGTAGTGCGGATGCGAAGGCACGTTGAGGGTGACTGTCTGGCCCGCGTACTTGGCGTAGCGGTTCTGCGCGAGCGCGCCACTGAATGGAAGGCCGGCGCCGAACACGGTGATTGCGGTGCGCTTGATGATGTCTCTGCGTTGCATGGAACCTCTCCTTGGGAAAAAAGCGAAAACCGTCAGGGCCGCAGCGATTGGCCGCTGGCCGTGTCGAACAGGTGCATGTCTTCAACGTGGGCGTTCAGCCCCAGCGGACCGTGCAGCAGTCCATGCGCATCGCCCTGCACCGTGGCTGTAATGCGCGCGCCACCCGGCGACGCCAGGTGACCGACGACCTGGCTCTCGGTACCGAGGTACTCGACGATGTCGACCTTGACGTTCAGCGGTGCGTAGCCGTTGGCCACGTGCAGGGCCTGCGGTCGGATGCCGAGCGTGAGTGCCTGGTCCGCCGAGCTCACTCTTTCACGCAGCCAGGCGGGCGCGGGCAGCTCGAAGCCTTCGCCGCACAACGTGCCGTGGCCCGCTGGCCGGTCGGCGAAGCGCACCGGCAGCAGGTTCATGCCCGGCATGCCGATGAATGCCGCGACGAACAGCGTCGCCGGCCGGTTGAAAACCTCCGCCGGCGTGCCGACCTGCTGGATGCGCCCCTTGTCGAAGATGACGATCCGGTCGGCCAGCGTCATCGCCTCCACCTGGTCGTGCGTGACATACACGGTGGTCTTGGCCAGGCGCTCGTGCAGCAGTGCCAACTCGGCGCGCATGTGGCCGCGCAGCTTGGCATCGAGGTTCGACAACGGCTCGTCGAACAGGAACACCTTGGGCTCGCGCACGATGGCGCGGCCGATGGCCACGCGCTGGCGCTGCCCGCCCGACAGCTCCTTCGGCCGGCGGTTGAGCAGGTGCTCGATGTTCAACACCTTGGCCGCGACCGCCACCTTGGCGCGGATCTCCGCTGCGGGCCGGCCTGCGAGGCTGAGCGCAAAGCTCATGTTCTGCGCCACGTCCATGTGCGGGTACAGCGCATAGTTCTGGAACACCATCGCGATGTCGCGCGACATCGGAGGCAGTGCGGTCACGTCTCGCCCACCGATACGAATCTGCCCTTCGCTCACGCTCTCCAGGCCCGCCACCATGCGCAGCGTGGTGCTCTTGCCGCAGCCCGACTCGCCCAGCAGCACGACGAACTCGCCTTCATGCACCGCAAGGTCGAGCTGCTGCACGACGGTGACATCGCCGAACCGCTTGGCGACGTTGCTCAATTCCAGACCTGCCATGAACACACTCCCTTTTTTATTTCGATTCAATGAAAGGGCCGACGCACGCCCCAGCCGACCGGTGGTATTCGATTGCCAGGGTGCATGGGGTCGGGGCCCCAGATCGCCTGGTAGGTGTCGATGCAGCGCCCCCGCCGTTGCAGTGCCGAGAATGCAACCCCCAGGGCTATCCACCAGAAGCCCAGTACCAGGAGCATCCAGCGCGGCGCATCGGCCACCACCAGCCCGAGCGCGATGACGCCGACGGCCACGGCCACCGCGAGCCAGCCGACTGTTTTGTGGATGCGCTCGAAGGCCAGCCGCCACGGCGTCATGTCGTAGTGGTCGCCGCGAAGCCGGTGATCGGTCGGGCCGCCCTTGCTGCCGCGCAGAAAACCACCGGCCACCTGCGCCCACCCGGCCAGGCACAGCGCCCAACCCGCCGCCGCATGGAGGCGCACGAGCCCGCTACCCCCAGCCCCCTGGGCACCGCGCCACGCGAGCAGCGCGCCTACCGTCATCGCCAACACGCCGCTCCATTGCAGCACGCGGTGCGCACGCCACCAGAAGGGGTTGTCGAGCCGGTGCGGCCATCCCTGCGACGGCATGACCTTGCAGAAGCGGGCCACCAGTGCCCCCAGAGGCAGCAACAGGCCCCATCCCAGCACCATGAGACGTGCGTGCCAGGCGGCCCAGGATGCGATCTCGTGGGTTGTCGCACCACTCAACGGTGCCATGAGCCAGTCGAGCGGCGGCACGGCCTACTTGCCCCACACAGCCTTGTACTGCGTCCGATAGCCGTTGTCCGGATCGAACACATTCTTCGGCCCGCCGTCCTTGCCCACGTTGCCCGCCGTCACCAGGTGCACCTTGGGCACGTAGCCCGACCACTTCTCCTTGGCGAAGGCGCGGTTGAGCTCGTCGACGATCTGCCAGCCCTGCATGTTGAGCGGTTCGGGCACCGTGCCGGCCTGGTAGCGCTGCGTGCGGATGCGCTGGTAGGCGGCCTCGGAGCCGTCGCCGGCCGACACCGCCTTGGGCGATCCGTCGCCCTTCTTGCCCGCCGCGGTGAGCGAGGGGCCCATGAAGTCGAAGTACAGGTCGTTGATGGCGAGCGAGTGCGTCCACTTGTCGCCAAAGCGCTGCAGCAGCGAGGTGGTGAGCTGCGGCATGCGGGTCGAGCTTTCGGAGATCGGGCTGTCCTCGAAGCTCAGCACGGTGCAGCCGCCGCACTTCTTGATGACCGCCTCCATCGCGCGCGCCTTGTAGAGCGCAATCGCGTACTGCGAATCGGTGAAGATCACCACGCCCGCCTTGCCGCCCGAATCGGCCACCACCCACGAGGCGGCGACGTCGGCCACGTCGTCGGTCACGGTGGTCACGTTGGCGAAGAGGCCCGCCTTGTCGTTCGGGCCCGGCTGCTCGCCCGAATGCCAGCCGACCAGCGGAATGCCCGACTTGGCCGCGCCCGAGAACGCCGCCTTCTGCTCGGTGGTGTCGAAGCCGCCGACCACGATGCCCGCGGGCTTCACGGCCAGCGCCTGGTTGAGTGCCGCGGTGCGCCCGCTGACCGTGCCCTGGCCGTCGATGACGCGCACCGTCCAGCCGATGGCGCGCGCCGCTTCCTCCACGCCCTTGCTCACGCCCACGATGCCGCCGTTCTTCATGTCGCCCGCGACGAAGACGATGGTCTTGCCCGCGGCGGCCTTGGGGCCGGTGGTGGGGCCGTCCCACTTCTCCTTGGTCATGGTGGCGATCTCGACCTTCTTCTTCGCGGCATCCAGGAAGTCGTCGGCCATCGCCTTGGGCGCCAGCGCGGCGGCGCACAGCGCCAGCACGGCGGCGGCGACGGTGCGCGCGGGAACCACACTCTTCTTCTTCATGCTTGTCTCCAGTCGTTGCGGTGAACCGTCACTTCGACGGCGTTGAGGGAACCGGTTGTTGCGCATGGTCGAGCTGGCGCTCGGCGATGCGCCGCTTGATCGAGCGGTTGCGCCGCTGCTGCGCCCAGCCCGCGATGCCGATGGACACCAGCAGCGTGAGTCCGTTGAAGAGCGGCTCGACATAGAAGGCACCGCCGAACTGCTGGATGCCCGAGATGCCGATGGCCAGGATCGCCACGCCCACCAGCGTGCCCCACACGTTCACCCGGCCCGGCCGGATGGTGGTGGAGCCAAGGAAGGCGCCGACCAGCGCCGGCAGCAAAAACTCCAGCCCCACGCTGGCCTGGCCGATCTGCAGGCGCGAGGCGAGCAGCACGCCCGCAAAGCCCGAGAGCAGGCCCGAGGCGACAAACGCGCCCATCACATGCTTGCGCACCGCGATGCCGTTGAGCTGCGCCGCCTTCGGGTTGGCGCCGATCACGTACAGAGCGCGCCCCAGTGGCGTGAACTCGGTGACGACCCAGAGCGTGACGCTCACCGCGAGCACGTAGAACGCGCCGACGGGCAGGCCCAGCAGGCTGCCGCCCGCGATGCCGACGAAGCCCTCGGGCAGGTCGCCCACCACCTGGCGTCCGCCGCTGTGCCACATCGCGACCGCATAGATCACGGTGCCGGTGCCCAGCGTGGCAATGAAGGAGTCGATCTGCGCGAGCTCGACCAGCAGGCCGTTGAGCACGCCGAAGAGCGCCGCACACAGCAACACGATGAGCACCGCGGCCGGCCACGGCAAGCCGAACTGCGTCTGCAGGCTGATCGCGAGGATGTGCCACAGCACGATGCCGTAGCCCACCGTGAGGTCGATCTTGCCGGTGATCATCGGGATGGTCGCGGCGAGCGCCAGCAGCGCGATCACCGACTTGTCAGCCAGGATCGCGCGCAGGTTGAACAGCGTTGGAAAGGTGTCGGGCAGCAGCAGCGAGAACAGCAGGGCGAGGCCCGCCATCAGCGCCACGAGGCCATAGACCGGCATTGCGCGGCCGATGCGCTGCGCGAAGGAAACGGCCTCGCCGTCGAGCGACTTGTCGGGCTCCAGGGCGGTGGATTTGATCGAACTGCTCATGCGGAAATTTCCTCGTGCGCCACGGCGGCGCCTGCTGCCAATGCCAAAAGTTTTTCCACCGTGATTGCATCGCCCGTCAATTTGGCGGCGATCAGCCCGTCGCGGAAGACGAGCACGCGGGTGCACACGGTCGCGATTTCCTCGAAGTCGGTGGAGACCACCACCAGCGCGGTGCCGGCCTCCGCGCGCTCGCGCAGCACGCCATAGATCTGCCGCTTGGCGCCGACATCGACGCCGGCCGTGGGCTCCTCGAGCACCACGAGCGGCTTGTCCAGGTGGAACCAGCGCGCCAGCACCACCTTCTGCTGGTTGCCGCCCGAGAGCTGCTGCACCTCGGCCGACGGCGCGGGCGGATTGATGTCGAAGCGGCGGATCAATGCGAGCGCGCTGTCGTTCTCGCGACGGGGACGGTCGAAGGCCAGGCCGCGATCGCCATGCAGCGCGGCGTTGGGGAACAGGTTCTCCAGCACCGTCATCGAGCCGGCGAGGTTTTCTTCAAGGCGTTCGCCGGCGACATAGGCCACCCCCGCGCGAATGGCATCGGCGGGGCAGGTGAAATCGCATTCCTTGCCGAGCAGCCGCATGCGGCCGGCCGACAAGGGCTCGCGCCCGAAGATCGCGCGGCTGATGGCCTCGTGCCCCGCGCCGCGCAGGCCGACGAGGCCCAGCACTTCGCCGCGGTGCACAGAGAGGCTCAGCGGGCCGGCATTGCCGCTGGCCGCGCCATCCAGTTGCAGCACCGGCACGCTTGCTGCCGGAACGTTCGCCTTGGGCACCGAGGCCGAGAGCGCCTTGCCGACGATCAGGCCGACCAGCTCGCCTTCGTTGGTGTGCGCCGTGGTCTTCACCGCCACCAGCTTGCCGTCGCGCATCACGGCTGCGCGGTCGGAGATGGCCATCACTTCGTCGAGCCGGTGCGACACGTAGAGCATCGCCATGCCCTGCCGGCGCAGTTCGCGCAGCACGCCGAACATGCGCTCGACGTCGCTCATCGGCAGGCTGGCCGAGGGCTCGTCGAGCACCAGCAGGCGCGCCTTGACTTCGAGCGCACGGCCGATGGCGAGCAACGATTTCTCGGCCCGCGTGAGCGAGAACACGCGGCGGCCGGGGTCGATGTCGCAGCCCACGCGCGCCATCACGCGGCGTGCGGTGTCGTTCGCGGCGGACCAGTCGATGAGCCCGAAGCGGCGAGGGTAGCCGGTGCCGAGGCACACGTTCTCGGCCACGGTCATCCATTCGACAAGGCCCAGGTCCTGGTGAATGAAGGCGACGGGTTGCTCGCGGCGGTCGGCGCGACGCCAGGCGGCTTGCGGCTGGCCGTCGAAAAGAATCTCGCCCTGGTCCGCGGGATAGATGCCCGCGAGCAGCTTGATGAGCGTGGATTTGCCCGCGCCGTTCTCGCCGAGCAGCGCGAGGATTTCGCCGGCGCGCACATCGAGCGTCACGTGGTCCACGGCCTGCGTGCCGCCGAAGCGTTTGCAGAGGGACTGGAATTGCAGGAGGGGCGCGCTCATGGGCAGGTCGCTCCGCGCGTGTGGAGGCGGATGCGATAGAGCGAAGTGGAGGCGCACACGTAGAGCGCGTTGCCGTCGCTGCCGCCGAACGTGAGGTTGCCCACCTTTTCCGGCACGGCGATGCGCGCCATGCGCGTGCCGTCGGGGTGGTAGACCTGCACGCTGTCGGCGCTGCTCGTGTAGAGGAACCCGTTCACGTCGATGCGAAAGCCATCGGAGAGCCCCGGGTTCACCACGGCGAACACGCGTGGGTTGGCGAGGTCCTGTCCGCCGATCACGTCGAAGGCGACGATGTGGTGGTGGCCCGAGCCGTCGGTGCGCAATGCGGCCGAGGTGTCGCTCACATAAAGAATGCTTTCGTCGGGCGAGAAGGCCAGGCCGTTCGGCTCTTCGATGAAGTCGCTCACCGCACGCAGCGCACCGGTGGCGGGGTCGAAGCGAAAGACATGGTTGCAGCCCAGTTCGCTCTCGGCCTTGTGGCCTTCATGGTCCGAGACGATGCCGTAGGGCGGATCGGTGAACCAGATGCTGCCGTCGCGCTTCACGACCACGTCGTTCGGAGAGTTGAGGCGCCGGCCCTGGTAGCGGTCGACCACGACCTCGTCGGCCAGCGGCACGAAGCCCGGGCCGAAGCGGGTGCGCACGATGGCACGCCGGCCGTGCGAGCAATGGAGCAGGGCGCCATCGGCCTCGCGCGTGTGGCCGTTGGTGAACTCCACGCCTTCGCGCCACACGCTCATGCCGGTGTCGGCGTGCCAGCGCAGCATGCGGTTGTTGGGAATGTCGCTCCAGAGCACCGCGCCGTCTTCGTGCATCCACACCGGGCCTTCGCTCCATGCCGCCCCGGTGCACAGGCGTTCGAGCGGCGGGGCGCCATGGACCACGGATGCGAAACGGGCGTCGAAGACTTCGATGGTCATGGCCGAAGTCTGGCATCGAGTGTGATACCGGTAACCTAGGCTTTTCCCGAACAGGAGTGCGGTCTGGCGTCACTCTAGAATTTCCACCATGCCGGACATCGGAAGATCCGGTCCGGATGCGAAATTTTCGTTATCGGTATCCATCGAATCCCTCGCATATCCTCAAGCCCATTCCAGAGAGAGCACTTGCCCCCGACCAAAGCCCCCGCCCCCCCGTCCCGCCCGGCAACAATGGCCGACGTGGCCGCGCGCGTCGGCGTCTCGAAGATGACGGTGTCGCGCGCGCTCAACCGCAGCGCGGGCAGCGACCGCGCGACCTCCGAGGCGCTGCGCCAGCGCATCCTGCAGGCCTGCGAGGAGATGGGCTATGTGATCGACCAGACCGCGCGCACCTTCTCCAGCAAGCGCTCGGGCTTCATCGCGGTGCTGATCCCGTCGCTCAACAACTCCAATTTTTCCGAAACCGCGCAGGGCATCACCGCGGCCGTCGAAGCGCGCGGCCTGCAGGTGCTGCTCGGCTATACCGACTACCGCGTGGAGAACGAGGAGCGCCTGCTGCGCGCCATGCTCGCGCGCCGGCCCGAAGGCGTGATCCTCACCGGCGGCTCGCACACTCCCGCCGCGCGCGCCATGCTGCAAGCGGCGGGCGTGCCGGTGGTCGAGACCTGGGACCTGCCCGCCACGCCCATCGAGCACACGGTCGGCTTCTCCAATGCGGAGGCGGCCGGCGCGATGGTGCGGCACCTGCACGGCCAGGGCTACCGGCGCATCGCCTTCATCGGCGGCACCTCGAACCGCGACACGCGCGGGGCCGACCGGCAGCGCGGCTACGCGCAGGCGATCCGCGAACTCGGCCTGCCCGACGGCCGCGTGATCAGCTTCGGCCAGCCGCCGATCTCGATGGCGCAGGGCGGCGAAGCGGTGGCGCAATTGATCCGCCAGTGGCCCGACGTGGACGCGGTGCTCTGCGTGTCCGACCTGTCGGCGTTCGGCGCCTTGATGGAATGCCAGCGCCGCGGCTGGGAGGTGCCGGGCCGCATCGCGATCGCGGGCTTCGGCGACTTCGAGGTCGCGCGCGCCTCGCACCCGCGCATCACGACCGTGGCGGTGGATTGCGTGGGCCTGGGCAAGGCGGCCGGCGAGCTGCTGCTGCGCGTGATGGACGGTGCCGTCGACGGCCATCGCCCACCGCCGGAGACGGTGCTGATCCCGTTCCAGATCACCCAGCGCGAGAGTTCCTGAGCCCGCTCCCGCGCGGGCTCAGGCGGTTGCGGCTTCCCCGGCGTCCGCAAAATCGATCAGCACCTTCATCGCCTGCTTCCGGTCGCTCGCCAGCTCGAAAGCCTCGCGCGCCTGCAGCATCGGAAAGGTGTGCGACACCACCGGCGACAGGTCGACCCGCCCTTCGTTGATGAGCCGCACCGCCAGCGCGAATTCCGCATGGAAGCGGAACGAGCCGCAAATGCTGAGCTCCTTGGCCACCACCATGTTCTGCGGAATGCTCACGTCGCCGCCCAGGCCCAGCTGCACCACCACGCCGCGCGGGCGCATCACCTCGAGCCCGTCGCGCAGCGCGCGTTCGTTGCCCGAGCATTCGAGCATCACGTCGAACGTGCCCTTGTCGGCCGAATAGCGCGACACCCAGGCCTTGTCCTGCGCGACGTTGATGGCGTGGTCGGCGCCGATGGCGCGTGCAATCGCGAGCGGTTCGTCGACCACGTCGGTCGCCACGATCTCGGCCGCGCCGTGCACGCGCGCCGCCGCAATGGCCAGCACGCCGATGGGCCCGCAGCCCGACACCAGCACGCGCTTGCCCAGCAGCGGCCCTGCGCGCGAGACGCCATGCAGCCCGACCGAGAACGGCTCGGCCAGCGCCGCCAGCCGCAGCGGCACGTGGTCCGCCACCTTCACGCATTGCGTGGCCTCGCACAGCAGCATGTTGCGGAATGCGCCCTGCACGTGCGGCATGCGCATGGCGCTGCCGTAGAAGCGCATCTCCAGGCACTGGTTGGGCAGGCCTTCGAGACAGAACTTGCAGGCGCCGCAGGGGCGGCTCGGATTGATGGCCACCTTGTCGCCGATGCGCACGCTGTCGACGCCGGGCGCCGTGGCCACCACGGTGCCGGCCACCTCGTGGCCCAGCACCATCGGCTCCTTGATGCGCACGGTGCCGAAGCCGCCGTTGTGGAAGTAGTGCAGGTCGGAGCCGCAGATGCCGCCCATGCCGACCTTCACCAGCACCTGGCCCGGGCCGATCTCGCCCGCGTCCTGTTCCTCCAGCCGCAGGTCGTCGGGGGCATGGATCACGAGGCACATACAACGCATACGCATGGAATTTCTCCTTCAGGCCACGGGGGTAATGAGAGGCAGGCCGCCGAAGTGCGCCTGCAGGTTGCGGCGCACCAGCTCGCCCATGGCGCGGCGGGTCTGCTCGGTGCCGCTGCCATGGTGCGGATGCAGCACCACATTGTCGAGCGCCGCGAAGCGCGGGTCGATGCGCGGCTCGTTCTGGAACACGTCGAGCGCCGCGCCTGCGATGCTGCGCTGCTCGAGCGCCTGCAGCAGCGCGCCCTCGTCGACCGTGG
>Ga0157373_10002725_pt1 | contig 13389 bp, 12 predicted proteins | sample C65metaG_FD_113460 | JGI IMG/M metagenome (GOLD analysis project Ga0157373, IMG submission 113460) | Corn rhizosphere microbial communities from Kellogg Biological Station, Michigan, USA - C6-5 metaG | ecosystem: Host-associated > Plants > Roots > Rhizosphere > Soil | place: USA: Michigan... | reverse complement strand
GAGCTCAGCGGCGAGGAGGCCTACGCAGGCAACAACCCCTCCGACGCCGGCGGCCTGATCGTGGTCGGCTCGCACGTCGGCGTCACCACCCGCCAGCTCAAGGCGCTCGTCGAACAGCACGGCGCGGCGCGCATCGTCGAAATCGACGTCGAAAAGCTGCTGGGCGGTGCTTCCGAGGGCTACCTGGACGGCATCGTTCGGGAGGTCGTGGACTCCCTGCACAGCGCCGACGTCATCCTGCACACCAGCCGGCTGCTGATCAAAACGGACGACGCCGCCGCGAGCCTGCGGATTGCCCGCACCGTATCCGCCGCCGTTGTCGCGGTGGTGAACCGCACCCTGAAGACGTTCCCGCCGCGCTTTGTCATCGCCAAGGGCGGCATCACGTCCTCGGACGTGGCCGCCCACGGCCTGGAAATCCGCCATGCGATCGTCCGCGGCCCGATGCTGCCGGGCATTGTCAGCCTGTGGGAGCCGGTGGACGGCCCCGCCAAGGGCATCCCTTACGTCGTCTTCGCCGGAAACGTGGGCGACGACGAATCCCTGGCCCAAGTCACGCGCAAACTCAGCAACACCTTTTAGTCCCCACCTGCCAAACCCGCACATTTCAATGGAGAAAACCATGAACTATCAAGTTACCGTCCTCGGTCTGGGCGCCATGGGACTGCCCATGGCCACCCGCCTCGCCACCGGGCTGACCGTCCACGGCTTCGACATCGCCGAGCCGCGCCTGCGGCTCGCCGAAGACGCCGGCGTGCGCACGTTCGCCTCCGCCCGGGCAGCGGCGGAAGGTGCCGACGCGCTGCTGCTGGCCGTGCGCAACGGCGAGCAGCTCGACGACGTCCTCTTCGGCGAAAACGGCGTCGCCTCCGTGCTGAAGCCGGGTGCCGTCGTCGTCCTCGGCAGCACCGTCGGCACCGAGGCCATTCCGGCCACGGTTGCCCGGCTCGCCGAATACGGCGTCTGCCTCGTTGACGCCCCGCTCTCGGGCGGACCCAAGCGCGCCGGCGAGGGCGACCTGCTGATCGTCGTCGGTGCCGAACCGGCGGCGCTGGAAGCGGCCCGCCCGGTCCTGGAACTGCTCGCCTCCACGCTGACCATCGTGGGGGACAAGCCCGGCGACGGCCAGGCGCTCAAGACCGTCAACCAGTTGCTCTGCGGGATCCACATCGCCGCCGCAGCCGAGGCGATGGCCCTCGCGGACGCCCTTGGCCTGGACCAGGCCAAGACGCTCGCGGCCCTGGAAGCCGGCGCCGCCGGGTCCTTTATGCTCTCCAACCGCGGTCCCCGCATCCTCGAGGCCTACACGGAGAGCGGTGCGGAAGTGCTCAGCCGCCTGGACATCTTCGTCAAGGACATGGGCATCGTCGGCAAGGCCACCCGCGCTGCGGGACTCGCCGCACCCGTGGCCGCCGCCGCCGAACAGCTGTACCTGTTGGGCCAGGCCCAGGGGCTCGCCGCCGCGGACGACTCCGCGGTCATCAAGGTTGTCGCCCCCACCCGGCGTACCGCCTAGACCCCCCGCACCAACCCGGAACCCGGATCCCCCGGGTCCCCCCACCCGACGACGGCGGCGCCGTCCGCCGTCGTCGTCCAAAACACCCCTCACTGGCTAGAGTGACGTCAAAGGAGACACCCGCATGAATCCCCTGCTCAATTCCCTGATGGTGCGCGCGGCCGACGCGCCCGTCATCAAACCGGCCGTGGAGCTGGGAACTCCGCTGCTGCTGACCATCGCGGTTGCCGGCGTGGCCCTGCTGCTGCTGATGATCATCCGCTTCAAGATCCAGGCCTTCGTGGCCCTGCTGACCGTCAGCGTCCTGGTGGCCGTGGCCGCGCAGATCCCGCTCAAGGATGTCTTCACCGTGGTGGCCAACGGGGTGGGAAGCACCATGGGCAAGGTGGCCTTGCTGATCGCCCTCGGCGCGATCCTGGGACGGATGATCGAGGTCTCCGGCGGCGTGCAGTCGCTCGCCGACCACTTCACCGCCCGGCTCGGCGCCCGGCGGGTGGCCGTGGCCCTCACCGCCGTCGGCTTCCTCGTCGCAATCCCGGTGTTCTTCGAAGTCGGCATCATCGTCCTGGTGCCGATCGTCTACGCCTTCGCCAAGATCGCCAACGTCCACCCGGTGAAGTTCGGCCTGCCCATGGCCGGCATCATGCTGGCCATCCACGTGGCCGTGCCCCCGCACCCGGGGATCGTTGCCGGTGCCGGCGTGCTCGGGGCCGACATCGGACTGATCGCCCTGATCTCGCTCGCGATCTGTGTGCCGCTCGGCTTCCTGTCCTACTTCGTGGGATCCATCATGAACCGCAGGGACTACGAACTCCTGCCCTCCGTCAAGGCCCAGGTGGACGAGTTCGGCTCCTCCTCCCTGGTGCGGGTCGGCCACGAGGGCCCGGGCAGCAAGGCCCTGGCCGCGCCCCGTCCCGGACTCATCATCTTCCTCATCGCCACCCCGATCGTGCTGATCCTGCTCGGCACCGTGGGCACCCTCGTGATCGACAAGAACAGCTTCTGGTACGGCGTCGCCGCCTTCGTTGGCACCCCCGTCTTCGCCCTCCTGGTGGCCGTCGCGCTCTCCTTCTTCCTGCTCGCCGTCCGCCGCCAGTGGTCGCTGACGGAAACCGGCGAAATCTTCGAAGGCGCCCTGCCCCCGATCGCCTCCATCCTGATGGTGGTCGCCGCAGGCGGCGTCTTTGGCAGCGTCCTGCAGGTCAGCGGCATCGGTAAGGCGCTCTCCGAATCCCTCGACACGCTCGGTGTTCCGCTGCTGCTGCTGGCCTTCATCATCTCCCTCGCCCTCCGTGCCGCCCAGGGCTCGGCCACGGTCGCGATCGTCACCACGGCCGGCCTGCTTTCCTCCGCCGTGGCGGGCGGCGGCTACACGCCGGCCCAGATTGCCGTGATTGTCATCGCCATCGGCTTCGGCTCCCTCGGGCTCTCCCACGTGACGGACGCCGGTTTCTGGGTGGTCGTCCGGTACTACGGCCTGACCGTGGCCGACGGCCTCAAGACCTGGACCGTGCTCACTACCGTGCTGGGCCTGGCAGGCTTCGCCCTGACGTTCGTGGCCTGGATCCTGGTGGGAGGCCTGAGCGCCTGATGCGTGTCCGTCTCGACTCCCTGGTCAGCGCCGCCCTGCAGCGGGGGTCGGCCGTACCGGCTTTCACCTGCTACGACTTCACCACGGCGCTCGCCGTCGTTGCGGCGGCGGAGGACGCTGGCTGCGGCACCATCCTGCTGGTCTCGCCGAGCACTGCGGCCATGCCCGGCGGGCTGCGGCTGATCGCCGCGCTGCGCGGCCTCGCCGACGTCGCCGAAGTCCCGGTGGCCGTCCAGCTCGACCATGCCTCCGATCTCCGCGTGATTGCCGACGCCGTAGCCGCCGGGGCGGACTCCGTCCTGGTGGACGGATCGGCGCTGGAGTACGAGGACAACATCGCCCTGGTCCGTGCGGCGCGCGCCGTCCTTGACGGCGCCGGCTTCGCCGGGGAGATCGTGATCGAGGCCGAGCTCGGTGGACTCGCCGGCAACGAGGACCGCGCCTTCGGAGCCGACGCCGCAGGCAGCACCCCGGCGGCCGGCACGGCGGGGCTCACCGACTCCGCGCAGGTGGAGGACTTTGTGGCCCGCACCGGCGCCCAGCTGCTGGCCGTGGCCGTCGGCAACGTCCACGGCAAGTACAAGGGCGATCCGGAACTGCGCTGGGACGTGCTGCAGGACATCGCGGTGCGGACGCGCATCCCCCTGGTGCTGCACGGCGCCTCGGGTATCCCCGCCGCGGAACTCGTCAAGGCTGCCAGCATGAACGTGGGCAAGGTCAACTTCAATACGGAGCTGCGGACCGGCGTCCTGGAGACCCTCGAAACCCACACCGCCGCCCATCGGAGGGACGGCGAGAACCTTCAGGGACTGCTGTCCGATTGGGGCGCCGCTGCCGGGGCCTTTACGGCCACGGCGCTGGCCACCCTGTCACGCTGACCCGCCGGCGGCTCTGGCCGCCGGCGGCGCCAGGGCCGACAATGGAGGCAACACGGAAGGTTTGACGCACAGAGCTCGGAGGGGGCGCGTTGGCAGATTCCGCAAGCCGCCCACCGGCTCCGCGGCAGCAGCCGGCAGACGGCGCAGCAGCGGCCGGGCCGGAGCGTGACCTGGTCATCGACCTGACCCGGTTCTTCTGCCTCGCGCTGGTGGTCATCGGGCACACCTTGATGGTCAGCCCGGTCCTGCACCCGGACGGCACGGTGAGCTCGGAGAACACGCTCGGCAACCAACGCTGGTTCGAACCGGTGGTCTGGGTGTTGCAGGTGATGCCGCTGTTCTTCGTCGCCGGCGGCATCACCGGCCTGCACTCCTGGCGCCGGCTGCGGAACCTGGGCGGGGACGCTTTCGAGTTCGTGCAGGGACGGCTGCTGCGGCTGATCCGGCCGGCCGCGCTCCTGCTGGCCATCATGTTCACCGGCCTGTGGGCCGCGCGGCTCAGCGGAGTGGATCCGCAGGTGGTCCAGCTGCTGGCCAGCGGCGCGGGCATGCCGCTGTGGTTCCTGGCCGCCTACCTGGCGGCGCAGCTGAACCTGCCCTGGCTGGCCGCCCTTCACGTGCGGGCGCCCTGGCTGACCCTCGCCGTCCTCGTCGCGCTCGTCGTTGCCGTCGACTGCCTCCGCGGGGCACTGCCCCAGCTGGCCTACGCCAACATGGTGTTCCTGTGGTGCGCCGTGCAGCAACTGGGCTTTCTCGTGGCCGACGGGAAGCTCAGGAGCCTCGGGCCCTTCGGACTCCTCGGCATCGTGGCGGCGAGCAACGTGGCGCTCGGCCTGCTGGTGGTGCTGCGGCTTTACTCCGGGAACATGCTCGTCAACCTCAACCCGCCCAACCTCACCCTGTTTCTGCTGGCCCTCTCCCAGGCCTCGGCGCTCCAGCTGCTCCGGCCCCTGCTCGCCCGGCTGGCGGCACTCGGCGGAGTCCGCAAACTCCTGGCGCGGGCGGGCCGGCGTTCCATGACGGTCTACCTTTGGCACCTGCCGCTGCTCGCCGCGATGTCCGGCCTGCTGCTGCTGACGGATTTCCGGCAGCCTGCCGGGGGAACCGCCGCGTGGTGGTGGACCCGGCCGCTGGCGCTGTTGGGCGTGATTGTCCTGCTGCTGCCGGTGCTGGCACTGTTCGGGCGGCTGGAGGAACGGCCGACGGCGCCGGGCAACTCACGCGGGCGGCCTGCGGCCGCCGTGGTGACGGCCGCCGTCGTCGTCTTCATCCCCGTGACCGACGCGGCGCTTAACGGGCTCACCGTGGGGCTGCTGGGCGGCGGGGCGGCGTGCTTCGCGCTCGCCGTGCTGCTGCTGGGCCGCGTTCCGGCCCGGAGCGCCGGCGGAAGCGGGCCCGGCGGATCCGGACTGCCATTGCCACGCCCGCCATTAAGTGCCAATGTCGAACCATGACGGAGAACTCGGTAGACACTGAAGACACGTTCGCTCCGGACGTCTCCACCACCCGCAATGATGCCCTGCACCGCTACGAACTTCGTGTCGGCGGCAAGCTCGCGGTCCAGGTGCGCTACATCGACCGGCCCGGCCATGTGGACTTCATCCACACCGAAACCGCCGAAGAGTTCGCGGGCCAGGGGCTCGCCGGGGTGCTCGCACACTTCGCCCTGGACGACGTCGTGGCGTCTGGGAAGCGGATCATTCCGCACTGCCCGTACATCTACCGCTATCTGCGCAAGCACGACGCCTACAATCAGTGCATCGACTGGCCGGAACAGGAACCCGCCGGGGCCTGACCGCTTGTGGCCCGCGCAACAACCTCGTATGGTTTAGCTTGAGTTATGCAGTTGGCTCAAGGACGTGTCATTTGGAGAACCCCGTGAACCATAAACTGCGTGTGCTTGTCCGTGTTGATGTCGATCCCGGACACGTGACTCTCGAAGTCACCGGTTGCCTGAGCCAGGCAAACTACCCCGACCTGCTGCACATGATGCGGCGCGCCAGCCGACTTGCCCCCGGCTCGGACGTCAACATCGACCTGCTTGGCGCCACCCACCTCGACCCGGAGATCCTGCTCTACCTCAGGCAGCTCGCGGCTGCCCAGGACCCGGCCGCCGGCCAGGACCCGGCCGCGCCGGGCGCCGGAGTCGCGGCGGCCGCGACCGAGGGTTTCCGCGTCATCCTCCAGGAGCCGGCCGAACTGCCGATCTGCCTCCTGCACGTCGGTTCGGGCGGCGAGGTCCTGGCCGACCTGGACGGCGAGATCACCGGCAGCGTCAATGGCCGGGCCGCCGCCGCCGACGACGCAGACGCCCTGGACAGCGCGGAGGCCGAACCAGCCGCCGGCGGTCCGGACCTGATCGAGGGCCTTGAACTGGCCGACTACTTCGAGGGCACCCTGGATCCGGCCGCCACCGTGCGGGCATTGTCCGACGCCGCGCTGGGGCAGCTGGCCGACGCCCTGTACCGCCACTTGGACACCCCAAGCCCCTCGTTCGGGGCGCACACCTGGTACGAGCTCGCCGCCGATGAGCTGCAGCAGCGCTACCAGGCCGCGGACGCCGGGGCCGGGCCGGCCGCCGCGGCCCTGCCCGGTTCCGGACTGGGCGGCGCCCCGGACGTCGCGATGGAGGGCCCGTCGGAAGGCGAACTGGCCGCCGGGCCGGCCCTGGCCTGACCCCTCCCGCGCGGCGCCGCTAGGCTGTGGCTATGAACGCACCCGCTCAAGGACCGTCAGCCACGGCCGCCACCGCCCTGATCACCGGCGCCACCGCGGGCCTCGGGGCCGAATTCGCCCGCCAGCTCGCGCAGCAGGGGCACAACATCGTCCTGGTGGCGCGCGACGCGGAACGCCTGCAGGCCCGCGCCCAGGACCTGGAAAACCGCTACGGCGTCCGGGCTGAGGTGCTGGCCGCCGACCTGGCCGACGACGGCGGCGTGGCCGCCGTCGTCGAACGCCTGAGCGATCCGGCCCGGCCGGTGGAGATCCTGGTCAACAACGCGGGAATGGGGCTGCTGCGCTCCTTCGCGGACAACGACATCGCCGAGGAGAAACGGCACCTCAAGCTGCACGTCGAGACGGCGATGGAGCTCACCCACGCCGCGCTGCAAGGGATGCTGCAACGGAATTCTGGCCGGGTCATCAACGTGGCGTCCGTGGCGGCGTTCCTGCCGCGTGAAACATACTCCGCCGCAAAGGCATGGCTGCTCAGCTTCAGCCGCTGGGCCAACCTCGCCTACGCCGGGCGCGGGGTGAAGGTCACGGCCGTCTGCCCCGGCTTCACGCACACCGAATTCCACGACCGGATGGGCATGGACAAAACGGTGGCTCCGCGCTGGATGTGGCTGCAGGCCGAACAGGTGGTCCGCGAGGGCCTGGCCGACAACGAAAAGGGCAAGGCCGTCTCCATCCCGAGCAAGCGCTACAAGATTCTCACCGCGGCGACGCGGGTGCTGCCGGCGCGGCTCGTGGCGGGCCCGCCGCGGCGCGCCAAGTAGGGGACCGGCCCGGCTACGCGCCGGCTTTCGCCGGGGACGGGCGGCGGCGCCGGATAAGGACCACGACGGCGATCCCGACGCAGGCGCCGACCAGGGTCTCGACCGCCCGCTCCGCCACCAGGAGGCGCGGGTCGGCGGGGAAAGCCAGTTGTGTCATCAGCAGGATGACGGGCGTGAACGACACCATCGCGAGCCCGTAGTGCCGGGCCATAAAGAGCTCGGTGGTGAACTGCAGGACGATCACCAGGACGGCCAGGACGGCCGTTTCGTGGCCGGGGAATAGCCGCAGCGGCGACCACGCCCAGGGGAACAGCACCACGGCCACCACCACCAGGCCCAGCAGGGTGCCGACGATCCGGTGCACCCCGCGGTAGACGCTGCTGGGCAGGTCCGCCCCCGCCAGCGGAACGGCCGCCGCGGCCATCGCCCAGTGCGGGTGGCCGCTGCCGCTCGCCACCCCGATGCTGCCGGCCGCGGCGACCGCTGCGAAATACCGTGCCGCATGGATCCAGGCGGCACGACGGCGGATTCCGCGCAGCGGCGGCACCGCACGCTCTGCGCCGGGTTCCCACACCCGGCCGCGGACCCAGCCGCCGAAGCCAACCGCGACGGAGAAGGCGGCCGACCCGGCCCCGATCAGCAACGCCAACTGCCACGGGACCGGGGTTGGGATGGACGCGCAGGCGCCGAGGGCCAGGATCCCGAAGAACGGCCCGGCGGGCTTCAACCCGACCTTGTCCGCGAACAGGGATCCCGCGGCGGCCAGGACCGACTCGACGGCCACGAGCGTCCAGGAGTGAAGCTGGTTGACCGAGAGCAGGACGCCCACGCCCAGGCCGCCGACCAGGACCAAGGCAGCCTGGAGCTGATGCTTGAGCCGGAGCTGGTGGGGTTCGGCGCGGCCGTACATTCCGGTGAGGGCGCCGAACACGGCGTAGATCATCAGGTCGGGCCGCCCGGCCGCGAGCAGCGTCAGCGAGGGTACGGCCACGCTGACGGCGACGCGCAGCGCCGAGGCACTGTCGCGGTTTGCCGGCCCAAGGCGGTGCAGCACGCGGACGTGCCGCAGCAGGGACTGCATGCGGGCCTCCTGACGGTGGGGTGGTGGGGGTGGCAGGAAGGGAGCGCGGACCCGCCAGAGGCCCGCCCCGCGTGCTTCCCCCATGGGGAAAAGCACGCGCGACGGGCCTCTACGGGCGGGGCGCTTGGCTCCGGGGTCCGTCCGGATGGACGGCCCGGGCCGGTCCGGACTAAGCCGGGGCCGGAACCTTGCCGGCGTCGCCGTCGGTGGCCTCTGCCGGGGTGAGCGGCATGTCCATGTGTTCGAGGTCGATCAGCGGGTTCTCGTCCTGCGTCTCGACCAGCTCGCGGGCCTCGGCCTGGGTGTCCACGCTGGGCATGGAGCCCGGCAGCGGCATCTGGGCGGATTCCTTGAGGAAGTAGATCGCCACTGCGCCGATCGCCGAGGTGGCCATCAGGTAGTAGGCCGGCATCATGTCGTTGCCGGTGGCGTTGATCAGGGCCGCGACGATGAACGGGGTGGTGCCGCCGAAGATGGCAACCGAGAAGTTGTACGCGATGCCCATGGCGCCGTAGCGGCTGGCCGTCGGGAACTGGGCCGGCAGCGCCGACGCCAGGTTGGCCACGTAGAACGTCACGGGGAAAGCGATCAGGCCAAGACCCAGCAGGGTGGACCAGATCTCGCCGACGCCGATCAGCAGGAACGCCGGAGCGGCCAGCACCACGGTGCTCAAGGCTCCGATCCAGAGCACGGGGCGGCGCCCGATGCGGTCGGAGAGCTTGCCGGTCAGCGGAATGCAGAGGCTCATGATGACCAGCACGGGGATGGTCAGCAGGGTGCCGTGCACCTCGTCGTAGCCCTTGGACTCGGTCAGGTAGGTCGGCATGTACGACGTCAGGGCGTAGCCGGCGGTGTTGGCCGCGGCGACCAGGATCATGGCGACGATGATGGAACGCCAGTAGGCCTTCACGATGCCCACCGGGCCCTTGGACGCGGCCGTGTCAGCGGCAGTGGCGTCCTTGGCGAGGTTCTCCTGCGCATCCAGGGTGGCCTGGAACTGGGGGGATTCCTCGATCTTGCTCCGGAAGTAAACGGCGATCAGGCCGAGCGGACCGGCCACGAGGAACGGAATGCGCCAGCCCCACTGCTCCATGGTGTCCTGGCCGAGGGTCAGCTGCAGCACCGACACCAGGGCGGCACCGGCGGCGAAGCCGAGGTAGCTGCCCATGTCCAGGAAGCTGGCGAAGAAGCCGCGCCGTTTGTCCGGGGCGTACTCGCTCACGAAGGTGGTGGCACCGGCGTACTCGCCGCCGGTGGAGAAGCCCTGGATCACCTTGAACAGGACCAGCAGGACAGCAGCCCAGATACCGATCTGGGCGTAACCGGGCAGGAGGCCGACGGCGAAGGTGCTGGCCGCCATGATCATGAGCGTCGCGGCGAGAACCTTCTGCCGGCCGATCTTGTCGCCAAGCCAGCCGAACACGACGCCGCCGAGGGGGCGGGCGATGAAGGTGGCGGCGAAGGTGCCGAGCAGGAAGAGGGTCTGGACGGACTTGTCCGCCTCCGGCAGGAACACCGGACCCATGGTGGTGATCAGGTAGCCGAACACGCCGACGTCGTACCATTCCATGGTGTTACCCACGATGGTGCCGCCGAGCGCTTTCTTAAGCATCGGCTGGTCGACAACGTTGACGTCGGACTCGCGGAGTCGACGACGGCGCAGCCGTGGTTTCTTGACGCCCCTGGGTGCGCCTTGGTTAGTTCCGCCGGCGTTCAAAACGCCGGCTGAAGAGTCGGTGGTGCTTCGGTCTTTGGGCATTTGGGCAACTCCTGTGGAGGTCATTTGCTTGCGACTTGTAGCTGCCCCGCTCCGGGCAGGCTTTCAATTTTACGCGATTTCCATGGCGTTTCCGATTTCGGTGCCGTATGATCCGCTGTTTCGACCACCGATCCGGCGCTCTCCGCACGGATTCCGGGCGCGGTTTATCCGCGCCGTTCCTAGGAAGGAGGCGGTTTCCGGGATTTTCCGGCAAAAATTTTCCCGCCGGTCCGGATTCGGCAGCTATTCGAGGCTATTCGGCCGCTTTCCGGTCCCATCCGGCCGGCCGCGCCAGGCGTATTTCGGGCAGTTCGTACCACTCGCCCGGCAGCAGCTTGCGGTTCCCGTCGGGCCGGAATCCGTGCTTGGCGTAGAAGGCCCGCGCCCGGGGGTTGTCTTCGAGCACCCAGAGGTACGCGGGGGAGTCGCCGAGGGCGGCCTTCAGCAGGGCGGCGCCGAGCCCGGTGCCGTAGGCGTGTGTCAGCGTGTAGAGGGAGTACAGCTCCAGTTCCCGGGGCCGGTCCGCGTCCCGCCCCGGTCCGGCGTCGGCGAATCCAATGATTTCCCCGCATGCGTCCACGGCGATGATCCGGGGCTCGGCACTGTCCAGGTGCGCCCTGCGCCGTTCCACCCGCTCGGGGAGGTTGGCGCGCCGGGCTTCAAAGAACGCCGCGGGCAGCTGGGATGCGTAGCACTGCTCGTGAGCCAGGGTGTGCATCCGGATCAGGGCGACGGCATCGTCGGCAGTGGCGTGGCGAAGCGTGTAATCCATGCCCCAGCCTAACTTTTCGCGCCTGCACCGCGGGCAAACACTGTTCAAGCGGCGCGGCAACTGCCTATGGTGGACCCGTCGCCAGTGCCATCGCCAGCGTCAATTCGAGCCGAGCCGAGCCGAGGAGAGCCTCCCATGACAGACAACACCGGCAAGCAGGAACAGCCCGGAACGCCCGGCGCGGAGGGACCCCCGGCCACACCGAAACCGGAACAGGGCATGAAGTCCCGCCTGACCGACGCCCAGAGGGAAATGCTCGCGAGCAAATCCCGCGGGGGCGCCGGGCTGCCCAGCGTCGGCCGCAGCCACAAACCCACCCACGCCAGCGGCAAGCAGGGCCCCGCGCAGAAGAAAGTCCGCTGGTAGCACCTAGAGACATCTCACCGGCGCCGACCTACGATTGTGGGACGCTTCATTTCATCGCAGAAAGGAAGAGCCATGGCGGATCATCACTCGAGAGAAGAGATCGAGCCGGAGGTTGCCAGTCACCTCGCGGAGTCCATGGACGAGGTCCCGGGACCGGAAGGCAAACGCCCGGAGCCGCCGTCGCCGGCCGACGGCCACGAGTGGCCGGACGGCAGCGGCAAACACCGCCATCCCAAGGACCGTGATGTGGTCCGCGGACAGCAGGCGCAGCAGGTGGCCGAAGGGGCCATCCACCGTCAAAGCCGCCCCCAGATCCCGCACCACGACTAAGCACACTGAGGGTCCGCTACGGCGGGCCCTCAGCCATGTTCGGCGACGACGTCGGTCGGGGCCTTGTCCAGGCGCCAGCCCCGCCAGACCGGGTGGCGGAGCTTCCCGCTTGACGTCCATTCGCCGAACGTCACCTCGCCCACGAGCCTGGCCGATACCCACCGGGCATCGGCGGCGTCTTCCGCCGGGATGTCGGTAAAGGGCGACGTCTTGCGCGGGATGGCGTCCAGTTGCTGGCGCAGTTCCTGGAGTTCACGGGTACTGAAACCGCTTCCCACCCGGCCCACGTAGCGCAGCTTCGGCCCGTCCGGGATGCCCAGCAGCAGCGAGCCCACCGAGTCGCGGCGGCCTCCGTTGCCGGGACGCCAGCCCCCGACCACCACTTCCTGGGTCTTCTCGAACTTCAGCTTGAGCCAGGACCGGCTCCGCTGCCCGACGTAGCGTCCGCCGGTGCGTTTGGCCATCACGCCTTCGAGTCCCAGCTCCTCGGCGCTTTCCAGGAGGTGCCCGACGTCGGCGTCGATCACTTCGGACAGCTCCACCGGGCAGGAATCGCGCTGGTTGCCGGCCCGGAAGCCGGCCGCGGCGAAGGCCTCGAGGCGGTTCCTCCGTTCCCGGAGCGGGCGGCGGCGGAGGTCCTCGCCGCCGTCGGTGAGCAGGTCGAAGAGCATCAGGCGCACCGGGGTGGCTGCCCGCGCCTTCGCGACGTCGGCGGCTTTGCTGAGCTTCATCCGCCCCTGCAGCAGCCCGAAGTCGGGCCGGCCCGAGGGCCCGACGGCGATGATCTCGCCGTCGGCGGCGAAGTCCTGCGGCGGCCAGCAGCTGCGGTCCGTGAGCTCCGGGTAGCTGGCGGACATGTCGTTGCCGTTCCGGCTGATCAGCCGGATCCGTTGCGAGTCGCCCAGGACCAGGGCGCGGACACCGTCCCATTTGAGCTCGAACTGCCAGTCCTTGTCAGCCAGGTCCGCGGGGGTTCCGGCGCTGGCCAGCATCGGCGCGAGTTCCGCCGGATCCGGGGCGGGAGCGGTGCCGGCGGCGGGGGAGTCCCCGGCCGGGGTTTGTGTCCCGGCGGCCGGCGCGCCCGCGGGGGAAGGTGCGCGCTCGGGCCCCGGGGCGTCCATGAGGTGGATGAGCCATTGGTCGTTGGCCTGGCCCGTGTGGATCAGCGCGAACCGCCGGGTGCCGCCCAGCCCGCCGTCCGCCTGCCCGGTGAGGGTGGCGATGACCTCCTTGCCCGCGATCCACTTCTCGCACTCGTAGTGTCCGCTGTCCCAGATGCTGACGTCACCGGCGCCGTACTGGCCCTTGGGGATGGTCCCTTCAAAGTCCGCGTAGTCCATCGGGTGGTCCTCGGTCTGGACCGCGAGGTGGTTCTTGGCCTTGGTGGTGGGGGCCCCTTTGGGCAGCGCCCAGGACACCAGCACGCCGTCGCGCTCGAGGCGGAAGTCGTAGTGCAGCCGACTGGCGTGGTGCTCCTGGATGACGAAGCTCTCCCGGAGCGTGCCGCCGTCGTTCCGGCTGCGGTGCTGTTCCGCCGTGAACGGCTCCGGCGTGGCCGCCGCGTCCGGCTTGGCCCGGTATTCCTCCAGCCGGGTGTCG
>Ga0157373_10002723_pt1 | contig 13390 bp, 13 predicted proteins | sample C65metaG_FD_113460 | JGI IMG/M metagenome (GOLD analysis project Ga0157373, IMG submission 113460) | Corn rhizosphere microbial communities from Kellogg Biological Station, Michigan, USA - C6-5 metaG | ecosystem: Host-associated > Plants > Roots > Rhizosphere > Soil | place: USA: Michigan... | reverse complement strand
TAAATATATTGTTCACCTTCTGGCGCGTCTTGCTTGGGCTGTGCTTTTACTTCCCGCAACTTCTGCTCAGGTTTTGCCTCACCCGCCCGTTTCGAGCGGACCGCCTCGAGTGAACTTCCCGACATGTCAGCAATTTTTTGTTCATAATATTCTTGCTCAATAGGGTCATTCAGCGCCGTCACAACCTTAAGACCTGCCGTCGTAAACTCACGCTTCCCTGCAGCTGTCGCAAGATCAACGCGCGCCGCATACTGCTCAAGCACCCATTCCACCGCTGGCACTGCTTCATCAATCACGCGCTGCCATTTCTTTGGCGAAATTTGTATCAACTCATCAGGATCTTTTGCGTCATCTGTCAGCGTAATAACCGTCAGCTCCACACCTACTTGTGATGCGAGCCCAATCGCTCGCTCGGTTGCCGCTACACCCGCCTTATCGCTATCATACGCCAGTCGCACGTCACCCGTGAGCCGCTTCATCGCGCGCAAATGATGCTCGGTCATGGCAGTGCCTGCCGTTGCAACTACTTGTCGTACGCCCGCCTGGTGACTACTCACAACATCAAGATTACCCTCTACCATCACCACATATTCCACCTTACGAATCACCTCTTTCGCTTGGCTCAGTGCAAAAATATGTCGGCCCTTATCGTATACCAACGTTTGCGGAGTATTCAGATACTTTGGTGCATTTGGCACATCACCAATAATACGGCCAGTAAATCCAATCACCTGCCCACTTGGGTCCATCAACGGCACCATCATGCGCCCCCTGAACATGTCACCACCATAGCGATTCGAAAGCCCCGCATCGGCAATCTCTTGCTTGCTAAACCCACGCTTCATAAGGAAGTTTGTCAGTGCCGATCCATTGTCCGGCGCATAGCCAATCTGGAAATCTTGCACGACCTGCTTCGATAGCTTTCGCTTTTTAAACACATATTCAAGTGCGTGCTGGTTACGCAGCAAGTTCTGTTGGTAAAATCGTGCCGCAAGTTCATTTGCTTCGATCGCCCGCTTCTTAAGCGCCGCCCGTCGCTTCGCATCCGGCGATTCGTACTCCATCAGCTCCACACCCGCCTTACGCGCCAAGTGCTCAAGTGCTTGGCGAAAATCCATTCCCTCTACTTCCATTACAAAAGTAAAGATATCACCGCCTTTATTGCTACTAAAGTCATGCCAAATATTTTTATCAGGACTCACATAAAAACTCGGTGTTTTTTCACCGCTAAACGGGCTCAGACCTTTATAGTTACGCCCAGCTCGCTTCAGCCGAACATATTCACCAATCACGTCTTCGATATTGAGCCGACTGCGCACCTCCTCTTTGGCATCCTGCATACTACATAGTATAACTTCTGCACCTCTTTAGTACTAGTGTAGAACTTTCTCTTGGTAGCTCTTCCTCTCGGTACTCGCTTGTGGTTTAATATAACTATGAATCCGCAAGGACAACCTGGCCAGAACCCACCGGGAGTTTCGCCTAATGGCGTGCCTCCTATTCCTGGTGGATGGGGTCGGCCGCAGCCAACTGGTAACCCTCAGCCGCAGCAAAATACTTGGCAGCAACCACAGCAGCCAGTACAACAGCAGGCTCCTCAAATGCCACCGCAGCAAGCTCCATGGCCTGCTCAGCCACAAATGCAGCAGCAATATCAGCCTCAGCCCGCATCTACACCAGGCTATCAGCCACAAGCTCCATTCACTCCACCATCAGGCGCAAACGGGCAGTCACCTGAATACAGCATCGATTACCTCAATCAAATCGCACCAAAAGAGCAACGCGTTGTAAACCGCTTCGCTGTGTTTGGGCTTATTGGCGGTGGCATCATTGCCGCGGTTTTCGCGCTTATCCTCATTACCGCTTCTGGCGGCCCTAGCGCAAACGACCAGCTTATCCCTATCTCTGCACGAATTGCCACGTTGCAAAGCGTCACCAAGACCGAGCAAACTCACCTCGCCGAAGATCAAATATCTCAGGCAAATGCAGCACTCTCGTCATCTCTTTCAAGCATGACAACCAGCATGAACACCATCCTCACTGAGCGCAAGCTCAAAAATGATGCCGGCTCAAGCACTGCAAAAACCGAAAAAGCCTACGCTGCAAAACTAACCACAACACTCGAGAACTCTTACCAGCGTGGCACACTTGATCGTACTTACACGATCCAAATGACGTACGAGCTCACTGTACTTCGTTCACGCATCGCAAAACTTAAACAAACCACCAGTTCTAAAGAGCTTTTGTCATTCTGCGATACCGCGCTCAGCAATATTGACCTTGTTCTCAAGGCCTACTCTACATTCGACGCGACAAAGTCGTAATTATTCCGTTACAAGTCTGTAACTAAGGCGAGCTAAGTCTTTCACTTCCTCGTCTGACAATTGGCCACTGCAGATAACTGTGTTCCAGTGCTTCTTATTCAAGTGATAGCCAGGCTGCACTTCTTCGTATTTCTCACGGAGATGTTTAGCGAGCAGCGGGTCACACTTCAAACTCACACGCACAGGGCTACTCCCCTCAGCAATGAGCGCAAACATCTTCTCATCTTCACCTGGTACATCCTTATGTCCAACTTTGTACACAGCCGTTCCCTCACCAAATGGATAGTCAAGCCACGCACCTGGGAAGCTTAGTAAGTATTCTTCTAAATCTTTATGCGTCATGCCTTTACCTTCTTCAAATAATATTGCAGCTCTTCGATACTTCCACGAATATCATCAATAGCCCGATGTGCTTCGGGTTTTGCAAATTTCTTACGATACTTACCTTCAAACACCACTTTCCACGCGCTTACATCAAGCATCCGGTAATGGAGCCGCGCGTCAAGTCGATGCCATTCGTTAGCAATAAATCGCCTATCTTGGTGAATCGAGTTACCGGCAAGGAGCACCTTACCTTCAGTACCAATATGCTCATCGATAAATGCGAGAAGTTCATTCTCAACCGTACGGCCATTCTTGCCGTCTTCGTTCTGCGCGATCAACGCATCACGCACATCCGAAAATTCATCCCAAAATTCCCCTACCATACGCTGTCTCATCAGATTTGGGCCAACTTTTTTAACAGCCTCAAACCGAGCAATTTCTTTAAAATCCCAATCGGTAACAATTGCACCAACCTCTAGAATACGATCTTCAATCGGATCTAAACCGGTCATCTCTAGATCAACCCACAAAATGCGCTCTGGCTTAAAGGCTTTTTTCACTATTTTGCGTCCTCTTTCTTTTTATCGATTCGATCAAGCTTTGCGTAATGTACCGCAATATAAACAACCAGCGCTGTCGCAAGCAGTGTAATAAGCGAGCTCAGTATAGCGCCCCAGCCAATTGCAACCTCTGCATGTGAGCCGTTTGCCTTTTCAAGTACCCATTTAAGGTTATTAAGATTCACGCCCTGTGTAATAAGCGCCACAAGTGGGTTAATCAGATTATCAACAATCGCCTTCACACTCGCCCCAGCCGCAGTACCAACTGCCAAACCAATTGCAAGCCCAACAACACCTTGCTGTCGGATAAAGTTCATAAAGCCTGTGCCTTGGTTGCTAAATACGTTACGTATCCGCGCCGCACGTTCAATCTTATTGTCTTCGTCGCGACGGATTTCAGTTTCTTGCTTTTTAGTCGTTGCCATAGATCACTCGCCTTTCTGTTACATTTTCTCTGGCGCATGTATGCCAAGGATAGCGAGACCAGCCTTCAGCGTGTCCGCGTACACAGCCACAAGCCCTACGCGGTGCGCCTCAAGCTCATCACCAACAACCTGGTGCTGCTCGTAGTAGCGGTTAAATTCCTGCGCTAATTCAAACAAATACGTACAAATGTGATGCGGCTCTAAGAGTTCAAGCGCTCGGTTCACGACCTCGTGATATTCACCCAGTTTTCGCACCAACATACGGTCTTCATCGCGCACATCAGTCGGATATGCAACAGCGCTTGATGATTTATCTAAGATACGTCGAGCCCGAGCATGTGCGTACTGCAGGTAGCTACCAGTATTACCCGTTAAGCTCACCGCTTCATTCACATCAAACACCACATCACCACCGATTTTTACTTTCAAGAACTGGTAACGAAGTGCACCTGCAATAATTTCATCAACTGCTACGCCGCCACGCTCAGTAATTGCTTTGCCAAATTCATCAAATAGCCAGTCAATCGCGACAACCTCACCAGTACGCGAGCTCATCTTTCCGGTTGTGAGCTTCACAAGCCCGGTTGGGTAGTTAAATAGTTTACCCTTCAGTGCAGGGATAGCAAGCTCCGATGCCGCAATCACGCCTTTAAAGTAAGCCGCCTGCTCGCCACCAGTTACTACGATGCTTTGATCAAGCTGCGGGTAGTCAGCATATTTGAGCTGTACCAAACCCATATCATGTGCACCATACAGGCCATTACCGTGCGAGCCAATATAAACGTTATCAAATGACCCATACCTGCTACCTTCAAAAATATACGCGCCATCAGACTGCGTAAACACACCAGGCGTATGAGCAATGATAAGTTCTTTGCCCGGGTTCTCGGTTTCACTTTCTACATAACGACGCTCGATTGGTATGTTACCAATACGCGCAACAATACGATCAATCTGCTCGTAGCTCCACGCCGCACACATATCATAAATAGCCCTGTAGGTAGGATCGTCTAATACAAACGATTGCTTTGCAAGCTCATCAATTTCTTTCTTCGCTTCCTCAGAATCTTTTGCCGCCTGCGCACCGGTTGCATACATTTTGTTCATGAACGCATTGCGCTCATCAGCTGGAATTGCTTCAAGCTTTGCAATATCCCCACCCGTTTCTTTCAAAATCGCCCACATGCTTTTACCGACATGCGTACCAACATCACCATGGTAGCTCACCCGGTGCACGCTTGCAGCGCTCACCGCTAAAAGATTCGCCATCGTGTCAGCCAAAATCGCATTATAGGCGTGTCCTATATGCATAGCCTTGAACGGGTTCGGGTTGTTCGTTTCAATCACCACAGTCTGACCCTTGCGGATTTGCTCGGGGTTAAGCCGAGTTAAATCAAGGAGCGCCTTGGCACCAAGCGTCAGATTAATAAAGCCGGGCCCTGCAACAGTCACATCAGCATAATCGCCTGTTGCTTTGAGCTTTTCGACAATCTCTATCGCGATATCTTGCGGATTCTTGCCGACTTGTTTCGCAAGCTGCAATGCCACATTTGTCGAATAATCACCAAACTTTGGATCTGGCCGGTCAAGCTGTACTCGCACATCAACCGAATACAATTCTTGAACAATCGAAATAATAGCAGCTATTGTTTTTTCCATACTGCTATTTTACCAGAGGTGATACACCTTCGGCAAACCAGCTAAAATTCATCAATAGCAAGGTCGTCTTGTTTGTAAACCGATACTGGCACAATTCCTCGCGAATGTGCATCCTGCAATACTTCACGGAGCATGTCCATATCGTCTGCAGTTAAGGTGTCGTTTACTGGCTCGTTTTGTGGTGTTTGTTTTTCTTCTGCCATGAATTTATACTAGCATAAACAGTATAAAATGTCAACTTGACGGTGGCTGTAAAGATACATACACTAGCAGTATGAAACGGCGTGGGTTTACGATTGTCGAGCTACTTATTGTGATTGTTATCATTGCCATTCTTGCTGCGATTACAATCGTAGCCTACAACGGTATCCAGCAACGATCTCGCGTCACAGCCTTATGGACGAGCGTCGTGCAAGTTGATAAGAGTTTTCGCCTCTACTTAACCAACAAGGGTGATACTGCATGGCCGAACGACGCAGGGCTTGCAGGTGTCGGAACGTCTAATCCGACACTACAACAACTTATCAGCGCAACAAGCTTTGGCAATTTTATGCAGCACGCCCCAAGCCAAGGCACAAACTGGTTCTATGATAACGACGGTGACACATATCCGGCTGGCGGCATGACCGGCGGCGTAAATATCTGCCTTGATAGCATTGACAGCACGCTCGCCCAAGCACTCGACCAAGCGAAAGATGATGGCAATATAAATACGGGAGCCTTACGCTATAACGGCTCCCGTCTCTACTATAGTCTCAGTACCGTTCAGTCGTTCAACGGCTAGCGTCGACTCGCATTCACCAACCCGACAAACAGTGGATGCGCACGCATTGGACGTGAGCGGAATTCTGGATGCGCTTGGGTTGCGATAAAGAAGGCCTCACTCGTACCTTCAACAAACTCAACAAGCTTGCCATCGGGGCTCGTGCCACTGATTTCAAGGCCGCCCTTAGTGATATCATCACGGTAGAGTTGGTTCACTTCGTAGCGGTGGCGGTGACGCTCAATAACATCTTGCACTCCATATAATTTCTCAGCAAGGCTCCCTTCACTAAGACGAGCCGGGTAATCACCCAAGCGAAGTGTTCCGCCCGTTGACTCCTTACCTTGCTGACCATCCATAATGTACACGACATCATGTGCAGTATTTGCATCGAACTCGGCCGAGTTCGCATCTGCAATACCTGCACGACGCACTGCGGCAATCACTGCTACCTGCAGACCGAGGCAAATACCCAGGTATGGCTTACCAGTCTCTAGCGCATAACGCGCTGCGGCGATCTTACCCTCAACGCCACGAGAACCAAACCCGCCGGGCACGAGCAAGCCATCAACGGCTGCAAAGTCTTCATCAGTTGCCGTCTCAGCGTTAATCCACTTAATATTGAGATTAACGCCTTCACTCCACGACGCTGATTTAAGTGCCTCAAGTACAGATAGGTACGTGTCTTCATTGTCGAGATATTTTGCAACAAGCCCAATCGTGACATCATCCGGAAAGTTTGTCGCCTGTCGCCTTGCGAGATCCTGCCAAGCCGACAAGTCCGGCTCTACAGTATTGCCAGTGAAGCGTTCGAGCAATGGCATGATACTACTCGTTGCAATACGCTCTGGAATCAAGAACACGCTTGATACATTTGGCATCATCAATACATTATCTTCGGGCACGCCACCGAACATCGCTACCTTGCCACGTACAGAATCAGGCGCTTGAGCGTCTGATCGCACAATCACTGCATCAGGCACGATACCAAAGCCACGAAGATCGTTCATGGCATTCTGAGCAGGTTTACTCTTAAACTCTTTACTTGTCCCGATAAATGGCACATATACGACATGAATATAGAGTGAGTTATCCGCGCCTACCTTACGACCAAACTCACGAATTGCCTCAATAAATGCGAGCCCTTCATAATCGCCTACCGTGCCGCCAATTTCAACAATATGAACATCGCTACCCTGGCTCGCCTCAAAGATAGACTCCTGAATGGAATTAGTAAGATGTGGTACGAGCTGAATGGTTTTACCGCCAAATTTACCAGCACGTTCATCAGCAATCAAATCACGCAGCAATCGGCCACTGAGCGTAGCGTTTTTCTGCGTGAATTCTTGATCCAAAAATCGTTCATAGTGGCCAAGATCGAGGTCCGTCTCGGCACCGTCTTTTGTTACAAAACACTCGCCATGTTCTGCGGGATTGAGTAAACCCGCATCTACGTTAAGATACGGGTCACACTTTTGCACCGAAACAGAGAGGCCTTTTGCTTGCAGCACCGTACCGATGCTTGCCGCCGTAATACCCTTACCTACCCCCGAGAGAACACCCCCTGTTACAAAAATATACTGTGTCTTTTTTGCCATGTGATCTTTCATCTCCATGGGGTTTCAGTATAGCATATTTCACGCACCTACACCATATCTAGTGTAGTATGTTGTTTATTCTACGCAATATACAGTGACGGCCCCTAATCAATACGCTAACTGTGAGCGATATTTGCTTAATTTACCTTTATTATTACCCCTCAACACTATTTTCGCAAGAGCCTACTGCGCCCCAGTAACAGTGAGCCAGATTAACACAAGGTTAAGCACACTAACAAATGCCGTAATAAGGTAAATTACTGCAGTAATAGGACGTGTATTCTTTGCCTCCCCCATAATATCCTTACTACTTGTTGTAATCGCCAGTGGAATAAGCGCAAATGGTATACCGAAGCTCAATGTAATCTGCGACACCAATAAGATTTGTGTCGGGTCAACGGCAAGCGCAAGAATAAGAATGGAGGGAATAATCACGATAACACGACGAATGAGTGGTGAAACACGTCGTTTAAGCAATCCGTGCATAATAGCATCACCTGCCTGCGTACCAACTGCTGTCGAGGCGAAGCCCGACACAAGCAGACCCAGCGCGAAGAGCCACGCCACAAGTGGCGTCAAAGTCGCACCAAGCGATTGGAAAATTCCTTGCAAAGACTCAGACGCAGCGCTCCCTTGTAGCGCTGAAGCCGCGAGGACAAGCATTGAGATATTAACCCCACCAGCAAGCATCATGGCAACCGCAACATCTATTTTAGTAGCTCGAAGAATCGGCTGTAGTTTTTTCGCCTCTACTTTACCATGCTTATCACGGCTAAGCGCCGAATGCAGATATATCACATGCGGCATAATTGTAGCACCAAGCATAGCAACAGCAAGCAGGATTGTCTCTTTACCCTCAAGTCGCGGCATAACACCTGTAATAAGTTGCCCGGCCTGTGGTGGATGCATAATAAGTCCAACAACAAAGCCAATAGGAATGACAAGAAGGAGGCTAATGATAACTCGCTCGTAGATATGTTGGCCTTTTCGAGTGTAGGTCGCAAGCAACAAGAGCGAGACAAGACCCGTTATAACGCCACCCGCAACAAGTGGCACATTAAATAACAGTTGTAGCGCGATCGCTCCACCGACCACCTCAGCAAGATCACACGCCGCTGCAACAAGTTCGGCTTGTATCCAGTAGGCAATACGCGACTTACGTCCTAGACGCGAAGCAATCACCTGCGGCAAGCTCTGCCCAGTTACAACGCCCACCTTGGCAGACAAATACTGCACTAATCCCGCCATAAGGTTAGCAAAGATGAGTACCCACAAGAGCAAATAACCATATTTCGCACCAGCACTAAAATTGGCAGCAAAATTACCCGGGTCAACATAAGCTACAGCCGCAACAAATGCCGGACCAAGTAGTGTGGCTATTCGTGCAATACGTACTTTACGATTCATGTGATATTCCTATGCCACTAATTATTGCGGGAAGCGGCTCATCAAAAGCTACACGAGGTATATTAACCACTTCTCGCGCGTTACCCTCAGGATACTGATGTTGATACGCTTCAGTAACTGAACCGAAAATTGCCTCATTCCAATCAAATCCCAATTCTTTTGCCGCATCCCTAACCATAGCCTCAGATTCACCTTCAATCTCTACGAATGGATTGAGGTGGGGCCATTCATCAATCACAATCTCAACACCTGCCATCGTCCATGTTTCTCGACATGATTCCTGGAAAGATTTATGGAGCAAATCCACTTGCGCGAGCAGTGCTACTGTTGAATCATAGTCGCTAACCGTCACTTCAATTTCTTTCGCGCCAGTAAGCGATGCTTCATCAAATTGTTTATAAGTAAGTGTCGTACGGTGACCCTCATCCCGTACTCGAATAAAAGCATTACGCTGCGCAAGGGCCTCTGTCTCAATAATAACTCGTCGCATCAGCCGCATCGGCTGTTCGCAAACCGCCCCAGCTCGCGCCAATATTTCACGCGTTGCGTCGATATCAATATCGCAGAACTTTACTTCAATTTCAGTCTTCATACTTCCCTTGCTGACAAAAACGGGCGTGGTATTCGTTAAAATGCCACGCCCGTCATTTGCTAAATTACCCTGTTAATCTTTCTTCTTGCCGCCAGCATTAACTTCGTAACTCGTGTTGGTACTTTCAAAGAAGTTCACAAGCTCGAGCGTGTCATTGGCTGCCGCCATCCACTTCGCTGGATTATCAACGTTGTAGTGTGTACCGAAACCAAGTTCTTCAAAACGACGGTCGGTAAGATATTTCACGTACTGGTTAACGTAATCAGCGTTAAGGCCGAGGATACCCTTAGGGAGAAGATCGTTGTTGTATTCCATCTCCATCTCAACGGCATCCAAGATCATTTGTTTAATCTCTTCTGCAAATTCTGGATCCTGAAGATCTTCGTTCTCTTCAAGTGTAGTAAGAATCAAGTTCATACCAAACTTTAGGTGAAGACTCTCGTCGCGGATGATCCAATCCATAAGGCTACCAAAGTTACGAAGCAAGTTACGCTGACGGAAGCTGAGCGCCACCATGAAGCCAGAGTAGAACCATACACCTTCAAGAATGATGTTGTACGCAACGAGATTACGGATGAAATCCTTCTTACCTTCAGTGGTAGTGATATCAAGCGTATCTTCGGTCATGCGCTTAATATATTTGGTCTCAAATTCCTCTTTGCGTGCCATTGATGGGATTTCAACATGCGCTTCGTACGCCTTCTCGCGGTCGATTGGGAACGTTTCAAGAATGTACTCGAAACTCATGCAGTGGTTTGCTTCTTCCCACATCTGCTTCGCAAGGTACAAGTGGCATTCCGCAGCATTTACATATGGGTAAACACCGAACGCAAGCGCCTTATTCACAAGCAACTCATTTGGGTTAAAGTAGCTTACCAAGAAGGTAAATGCGTGCTTCTCTTCTTCGCTTAGCTTCTTCCAGTCTGCAAGGTCTTGTGCGAGCTGGATCTCGTTCGGGAACCATGTATTCGCAACTGCCTGGTCGTATAAATCTTTTGCCCACTGATAGTGGATTGGTTTAAGGAGTAATCCGTCTTGGACACCCGTTCCTAAAATTCCTGCCATATTTCCTCCTACTGACATCCTTCACACTGCGTGAGATCCGCCGGATCAAGCGGTGCTGCAATTTCGCCGCGCGCTGCTGCTTCTTCATTAGCAGTTGCCTGGGCTTGTTCCATTGCGTCTGAAATAGCTTGTAGCTTCTCTTCGAGTGACATGTTGTCGTTGATGATTGTTGATGCGTTCATTTTTATCCCCTCCTTTTATGACTTTGCGAATCCGAATCCAACTTTTTTGGCGCCTGTGCGGGCTGCGATGTCTTCAGATTTATTCACCTTAGTTGTCGACTGTTCAGCCTGGTGGCGTGGCTTCACGTGTAGGTAATATGTTGTCTTAAGACCGCGGCGCCATGCTTCCGTGTAAATCTCGACATATTCATCAATATCGCGAGTTTCAAGGTACATGTTGCGGCTAATTGCCTGGTCAACCCACTTCTGTGCGCGTGCCGCCACTTCGATAAACGCGTATGGGCTAAGCTGGAAGCTTGTCTTGTACACATCTTTTATTCGCTGTGGAACCGCTTCAACAGTTTGGATGTCGCCAAGGTTAGCAAGTACTTCATCCTTCACATCTTCCCAGATACCAAGCTCACGAAGATCATTCACAAGGTTTGTGTTCACTTCGAGGAACTTACCATTCAGCGTACTGCGTGAGAAAATCTGAGCAAACTGTGGGTCGAGGCCAGGAGTCGTACCGGCAACGAGGCCGATGTTCGCAGTTGGTGCAATCGCCATAAGCGTTGCGTTGCGCATACCCTTCTTAACCTTCTTGCGGAGAAGTTCCCAGTCAAGGTGCGCCTTACGGTTTACCTTCACTTTTACCTTACGGTCAGTTGCAAGCTGGTCAAGTGTGTCGATTGGCAAATAACCCTTGCTCCAGCCACTTCCCTTGTACTGTGGGTAGCTACCACGGCTTGCAGCAAGGTCAGCTGACTCATCAATCGCGTGGTAACTGATGAACTCAGTAAGCTTGTCGATAAGATCGTACGCGTGGTCGCTCTCGTAACTAAAGCCAAGCTTCTCGATTACATCGGTGAAGCCCATCATGCCAAGGCCAATCGCTCGGTTCTGAAGGTTTGAGTTCATAGCCTCAGGAATTGGCGTGTTGGTAATGTCACAAAGGTTATCAAGCTGGCGAACAGCGCTGCGTACAGACTGCTCGAGCTTATCCCATTCCCATGTCTTTTCTGGGGTCAAGTGACGGCTCAAGTTGATACTAATAAGGTTACAAACAGATGTGTTCTTGTCGTCCTGAGGCAGTGTAATCTCAGTACAAAGGTTTGAACAGTGAATCGTACCGGTGTTGTTGTTAAGAGCACGAGTGTTAATCGTATCCTTCCACGTCACCCATGGGTGACTACCAGCTTGAAGTTGCGTAAGAATCGCCTTGAACTGCTGACGCGCTGGAATAGTCTTAAATACGCGGAGCTTACCAGCGTCAGCCATCTTGATGTACTCTTTGTAGCGAGCGCTAAATGCTTCACCGTAAAGCTCAGGCAAATCAGGTGTTTCAGCCGGATCAAACATGTACCATTCCTGGTCTTTTTCAACGCGCTTCATGAATTCGTCAGAGATATATACAGCCGTATCAAGGAATCGGGTACGGAAGTATGGGTCACCAGAGTTCTGACGAAGATCGAGGAATTCTGGGAAGTTCAGGTGCCAGTTTTCCATGTACATTGCAGCCGCACCGGCTTTTTTACCCTTACGACTAACGGCAAAGAGTGCGGTATCAACCATTTTCATGAATGGAATAGGGCCAGTACTTTCGGTGTTAGTTGTATGCACCGGGCTGCCGGCAGCACGGAGCTTGGTCATCGTAATACCAATACCACCAGTACCTTTAGCAATCCACATGGTGTCGCGTACGCTTTTCGCGATTGACTCCATGTCGTCCTGCACTTCCATAAGGAAACAGTTCGAAAGTTGCGGGAACGCACCCCCTGCGTTCACACGAGTCGAACCGCCAGCCACGTATTCAAGTCGTGCCATGTGCTCGTAGAAATCAATTGCTGATGCAGTTGGGTCTTCTTCATTGTAGCTAAGGCCCATTGCAATACGCATGTGAGTAAACTGTGGTGTTTCAATTGGGTCGCCAGTATTCTTGCGAAGAGCATAGCGATTTCGGTTAGTAACAACACCAATATATTTAAAGAGTTCGTCATGTGCCGGTTCGAGTACACTGCCGAGCTTTTTAAGGTCGAAACGACCATCTGTCATGCGCTCATCAAGCAAGCCGTCTTTTGAAGCCGCCTTAATGTAGCCAGGGAACTTCTGAGCGTGCAACTTTTTAAGATCAGCTGCACTCTCGTAGTCACCCAAGATCTTCTTATAGATTGTCTTAAGAAGAAGTCTCGCGGCAATCTTATCAAAATCAGGATCATCTTTAACATTCTGCAGTGCTGTATGGATGACAGACTCATCAAGTTGCTCTGTCGTGATTCCATCAAATAGTGTCAATTGAAGCTGCGTCGCAACCTCCACTACTTTCTGGATTTGATTTGGGAGCCCCTCGCTCGCCGCTACAAGAGCAAGATTAATCTTGTTAGCGTCGAATTCTTCACGGGTGCCATCGCGTTTTACGACTTGAATACCGGCCATATTCTATTCCTTTGTTATAGTTATTACGTTCACCGACCCCAACCCCTCCGGGGCGCAAGAAAGTCACCTACTAGTGTGG
>Ga0157373_10002722_pt1 | contig 13397 bp, 13 predicted proteins | sample C65metaG_FD_113460 | JGI IMG/M metagenome (GOLD analysis project Ga0157373, IMG submission 113460) | Corn rhizosphere microbial communities from Kellogg Biological Station, Michigan, USA - C6-5 metaG | ecosystem: Host-associated > Plants > Roots > Rhizosphere > Soil | place: USA: Michigan... | reverse complement strand
ATTCGCAATTCGCGCCGACTACGTACGCAACTTCGGAACGCACTTCATCATCGGCCGCATCATCGGTACAGTGCCGTTGAATCCCGTTGTGGGTGGACCAGATCTGGTGAAGAATCTTGAGTCGAGCGTCAGGACTAAGTACGACGGTCTACTGCTGAGTCTCGAAAAGCGCTTCGCGAATCGAATTCAGTTCCGAGCGTCTTACACTTTGTCGCGGACGTCGAACTACGCGAACGACGATCAGATACCTTTTTCAAACGGGCCAATCGATTCGAACGATCTGCGGCGCGAGTATGGTCCAACTCCGAACGATCAACGCCATCGTTTCAGCTTCTCCGGTTTATTCCAGCTTCCGGGCGACGTCCGCGTTTCACCGATTTTTAGTCTCGCGTCCTCGGTGCCGATGGATATTTTGCTGCCTGACGGAAGTTCGCGCGTTTGTGAGCTGCAAAGGAATGCGGGCGCGCGACAGTTTCACACGGGAGCGGAGTTGAATGCGGCGCTGACGCAGATCAACGCGGCCGGTGGTTCGCTGTGTCCGAACCCGGATCCCAGCACGGGATTCAAACCGCGTGTACTTGTACCGTTGGTGCGCGACGATCTGAAGTTTGGCGACAGTTTCTCGTCACTCGATCTGAGGGTCTCGAAAGTGTTCAGGCTGGGAGAGCGTTGGACCATCGAACCGATGGCTGAAGTGTTCAATCTCTTCAACGTCACGAACGTGCTCGGCGTGTCGAACGTGAACTATTCCGGGTTCAGCAATGTGCTGGTTCGCGATAGTAACGATCCGAGCAGTCCTGGTTTTTTGCGCTCGTCGAGTTTTGGACAGCCGGTGACGACTGCGGGTGGCGTGTTTGGTTCGGGTGGACCACGCGCGTTCCAGTTTGCCGCGAGAGTTACGTTTTAGACAGGATTTGCAGGATTTCCAGGATTTACAAGATGGAACTACGACGACAAATCGGTCTACGCACGGCGGCGACTCTCATCGTGGGTGAAGTCATCGCCGTCGGAATTTTTCTGACGCCTGCCGGTATGGCGAAAGATCTTGGCTCGCCGATGTTGCTGCTCATCGTGTGGTTGGCGATGGGTTTCATGGCTCTGTGCGGCGCACTCTGTTACGGCGAGCTCGCGGCGAGATATCCCGAAGCTGGTGGCGGTTACGTCTACCTGCGCGAGGCGTATGGACCAGCGGTCGCTTTCATGTACGGATGGATGGCTTTCCTCGTGATGGATCCGGGCCTCACTGCACTACTCGGAGTGGGCCTTGCAACCTACGCTGGATACAGTCTGAAACTCTCGCCCGTTGGCATCAAAGTGCTGGCGATAGCGTCGATCGTGATCGTGGCGTTGATCAATATTCGCGGCGTCAAACTCGGGGCGGGATTCGTGCGCGCGCTGACGTTTCTCAAGCTCGGCCTGCTCGCGTTTATTGTGCTGTGGGGATTCGGTTTTCAACTCGGCGATTGGTCCAACTTCACGCCGTTTGTAGCACGTCGCGCCAACTCGGCGCCGCTAATTGGCGCACTTGCAGGCGGAATAGTCGGCGCTTTCTTTGCATTTGCGGGTTGGTGGGATCTCGGAAAGCTCGCCGGTGAGGTGAATAATCCGGGGCGCACACTTCCGCGAGCGCTCACGTACGGAGTGATCGTCGTTACGATCGTCTACGTGCTAACCAGCTTCGCTTTTGTTTATCTCGTGCCGTTGGACCAGGTTAAGTCAGGCGAGACTTTCGCAGCACAGGCGGGCGAAGTTTTATTCGGGCGCGCCGGCGGACTGATCTTCTCGCTCGTTGTTGTGGTGGCTGTGCTCGGCAGTCTTGCAGCGGTCATCATGTCGGCGCCGCGAGTTTATTTCGCGATGGCGCGCGACGGAGTGTTCATTCCTTCGGTCGCCACACTTCACAAAAAATTCGAAACTCCGGCACGCGCGATCGCATTGCAAGCGGTGATGGCTTCGGTGCTCGTCGTCACAGGCAGTTTCAACGACATCCTTTCGTATTTCGTGTTCGTGGTAATCGTTTTCATTGCGCTTACCGTGGCTGCGCTGTTCAAGTTTCACCGCGAGGATTCAGACGGCGTTCGCTACCTGACTCCCGGGTACCCGCTGACGCCGATTCTGTTTCTGGCGATGATTGTTCCTGTGCTTGTCCTCATCGGAAGTAACAATCCGGTTCAGGCATTCCGCGGCGCTGCTGTGGTAGCTTTAGGCCTGCCCGTGTATCTGTTTCTGTTTCGTAACAAGCGATTAGGCGCGCCCGGGCGCGTGGAAAGAGGAAGCACTCAATGACCTGGATAAAAACGGTTGCTGTCACTGAAAGTGAAGAAGTGCGGCAGGCGGTCGAATCTCAACGTGAACTTTATCCGATCGAATATGCGACGCCGGTTCATCCGACAGCGGACGGCGAAACAGCAGGCATCGTGGCGTCACACAGTTTGATTCCGAAAGCGCTGTATCATGCGTTTGCGACCTTTGGTTCTTTGATGTCTCCGGATTTACCGCTGAACAGGCGTCAGCACGAGATGATCACGACGGTCGTTTCGGTTAGCAACCGTTGTCATTATTGAATCGAATCTCACGCAGAGTTTCTGCGTCGTGTAACGTTGGACCAGGATTTGGTAGCCGCTCTTGAAGAGGACTACCGCAGCGCGCCGATCTCCGAACAGGAGAAGGTGATGCTCGACTACGTTGTGCAGATCACTCGTGATGCGACGCGCATTTCGCCGGCCGATCACGATCGGTTGCGATCGGTGGGTTTTGACGATCAGGGAATTCTTCAGATAACGCTGATTGCCTCGTGGTTCAACTACATCAACCGCGTGGCGGACGCGTTGGGCGTGGGAAGAGTTGATTGATAGGTCCTAGCAGTCCAATGGGACCTAAAATCGCCGGGGGATTATCATGAATATCAAAGCCACAATCAGCCTCGGTTTGTTGATGCTGCTCGCCGTCACCGCGAAAGCGCAGAATCCACCAAAGCCTCAGGACGACGATGACGTAATCCGAGTCAAATCAAACCTCGTCAACATCGACGTCATCGTCAAAGACAAAAAAGGCAAATACATCTCCGACCTCAAAGCGGAGGATTTCACGATCTCTGAAAACGGCGTCGCGCAGAAGATTGAATTCTTCGACGCGCCACTCTCGAACACCGGCACAACCGCAGGACCGGCCGAACCTGCAGCGGCGCCACGCAACTACGTCTCGCTCGTTCTCGATTCCCAAACCACAGACGTCACAAACGTGAAGCAAGTGCGCGAAGGCGCTATCAGGTATGTGCGGGAACAGATAACTGAAGGCGACATCGTCGGCGTTTTTTCAGTGACGAATGGTTTGCAAATGCTTCAGCCGTTCACGCAGGACAAGGCGAAGCTCATCGCGACACTCGAACAACTCGGAAACAATCCCGATTCGAAAAACTTCGAACAGAAGGATCTCTCCGGCAACATCGACAAGCTTCGAGAATTCCTGAACAGCGCCCCATCGAATATCGACGTCTCGACTCCCGCTGGCGGAGCGGCGATGGCGAGGATCATGATCGCCAGACGTGTGCTCGCACAGTTCGTCAGACTTCGCACCGCGCTCAGTCTGCAACAGTCTCGACCGATCCTTGCTGCACTGGCTGCCTTAGCCGAAGGTCTGCGGCCAATCGCCGGCAAGAAAACTCTTGTTCTCTTTTCGCAAGGCTTCGTCACGCCTGCGGTGCTCGATTGGCAAGTGCAAAGCACAATCGACATCGCCAATCGTGCGAACGTCGCCATCTACATCATCGACTCCGCTGGACTGAGAGCGGCAGCGCCCGCTTCAGGAGCGCTCGTTCCGACGACGCCATTGGGTGGCGTTTCCGCCATCACAAACCAGGAAGAGCGAATCAAGGCAGTCGGCGGTGAGACCGTCTTCGACAACGCGCGGCAGGAAGGGCAGACTCGCGAGTACGACATTCTTTATCGCATCTCGGGCGACACTGGCGGCAAGTTTCTCAAAGGCAACAACGACATTGGCCAGGGTCTCGAACGAATCAACCAGGAAATTCACTCGCGCTACACGCTCGCATATCGCAGTACGAATCAGAACTTCGACGGCAGTTTTCGAAAAGTGAAAATCGAAGTGCGCAGGCCTGACGTGCAGATCGCTTCGCGCACCGGTTATTACGCGATCTCTCCCGAAGAGATCGTTCTGCTGTCGCCGGCTGAAAAGAAACTCTTGTCGAACTTCGCGGCGGTTGAAAACAATCCGGCGCTGCCGGTGTCTGTTTCGTTGAGCCCGTTTCGATCGCGCGAAGGGCTGTACACAGTTCCGCTTGCGATTGAGCTTCCGCCGTCGGCGGTGAAGTTTGAGCGCAAGGGAGACAAGCAGTCGATGCAGTTGGAGGTTCTCGGAGTGTTGAAACAAACGCCGGAGCGAGTGCTGTCGCGGCTCGGCGGAAATTTTGACGTGAACCTTTCTGAGAATGACTACAAACAAATTCTCGCCAACAACATTTTCTACCGGCAGGATCTGCAACTCGCTCCGGGCGACTACACGCTCGACGTGATTGTCAGAGATAAGATATCCGGCAAAACAACTGCGCGACGCCAGCAAATTGTTTTGCCCGAACCTGACGCGGAATTTGCGACGACGCCAGTGGTGCTCAGTCGTTACGTCGAGCCCGCGAGCGAGCTTCCGCCGAATCCAGCAGAGCTTCCGGATGTGTTTGTGCATCGCAAAAGATTGATTCGCCCTTCGGCGGACCGGCGGTTTAGTGTGAGCGATAACCTGATAATGTTTCTCTCGGTCTACAACGCTGCAAACAATACCGAAACCGGCACGCCGCAAGTCAGAGTTACGGTGCGATTGATGAAAGACGGTCAGCCCGCGACAAAGCCGCTTGATTACGTGTTGACTGACGTTCAGAACCAGCCGGTGCCTCATCTGCAGTTTGCGGAATTCATACGTCTCGCGAGTCTCGCGCCGGGTCGTTATCAACTTTCGATCGAAGCGAAGGACATGGTGACGCGAAAGTTTACAAAGCAGGAAGCCCCGTTCGAGATCGTGCCTTAATTTCGCGGCCATGCATATCTCCGAGCTCGAGACCCCGGCTGTCGTCGTTGATCTTGACGTGATGGATCGGAATCTGTCGCGCATGGCTGATTACTGCCGTGAGCATCAACTCCTTCTGCGTCCGCATACGAAGACTCACAAGATTCCGGAACTGGCCAGGCGACAGATCGCGGGCGGCGCAACCGGAATAACAGTTGCGAAAATCGGCGAAGCCGAAGTGATGCTCAACGCAGGTCTCACTGACATTTTGATCGCCTACCCGATTGTTGGACCAGGAAAAGCGCGGCGCCTTGCTGCAATTGCCGAGCGCGCGAAGATCACTGTTGCACTCGATTCTGAGGAAGCAGCCGCTGGTATTTCGGCGGCGGTTTCGCGGCTCGGAGCGAAGGTCGGAATTCTGATCGAGCTGGACGTCGGCTTCAACCGTTGCGGCGTCAGCAATGAAGTCGAATTCGTGACACTTGCTAAAAAGATCGCTTCGCTGCCGGGTTTGGAGTTTAAGGGATTGATGTTTTTTCCCGGGCACTTCGGAGTTGAGCCGCAGGAGAGAGCGATGTTGAGAGTGCGGGTGAACGAGCTGTTGGACCGTGTGGCGGCAGCTTGTGAGCGCGAACAGTTGCGGGCGGCTGTGATTAGTGGCGGCTCGACGCCGGCCGCTTACGAGATGAATTTGTTTCATCGCGTCAATGAAACGCGGCCCGGCACGTACATCTTCAACGATCGCAATACAGTGGGTGTCTCGGCGGCATTGCTGGATGACTGTGCGCTGTCGGTTCTCGTCACCGTGGTCAGCGCCGGCCATGGGCGAGCAGCGATCGACGGTGGCTCAAAGACATTTTCTTCGGATCGCTACCAGGCGGAAGATGGGACAGGGTTTGGGTTAATCAAAGAAGATCGCGCGGCGCAGATCGAACGCCTTTCCGAAGAACACGGGCACTTGAACGTCACGCGTTCCGATCGACGTTACAAAGTTGGAGATCGGCTCAGCGTCATTCCCAATCATGTATGCACGACGGTGAACATGCACGATGAGATTTATGGCGTCAGAGGTGAGCAGGTCGAAACTGTTTGGCGTGTCGAAGGTCGAGGAAAAGTGCGATGAAGCGAAGTCTCAAGTTGAAAACATCTTCTTCTTTGCGTATTAGCGCCTTTGCGCGAAACATTCTCGCCTTCACTTTGCTCACTATGGTCCCGTTTTCCCCGGTGCATTCCACACCGCAGCCCTCATTCGATCTCGTGATTCTTAACGGCCGCGTCATCGATCCGGAATCAAAAACCGACGCGATTCGCAACATCGGCATTTCGAACGGCGCCATCAAGGAGATCAGCACTCGAAAACTTGCCGGGCGCACTGTGATCGACGCTCGTGGTCTTGTTGTCTCACCTGGTTTTATCGACCTTCATCAACACGGCCAGAACGAAGAGAACAATCGTTTCAAGGCAATGGACGGCGTTACCACGTCACTCGAGTTGGAAGTTGGCACTGGCGACGTCGATGGGTGGTATGCGCTGCGCGAACAAAAATCTCTGATCAACTACGGCGTCAGTATCGGACACATTGCCGCGCGCATGAAGGCGATGCACGAGCCGCCCCTTGCATTGGTACCGAGTGGTCCAGCGGCACACCGCGCTGCTACAGACGCCGAGATCATCGAAATGAAACAGACGCTCGAGTACGGATTAAAGCGCGGCGCTGTTGCAGTCGGATTTGGAATTCAATACACGCCCGATGCTTCACGTTGGGAGATTCTCGAGATGTTTCGCGTGGCACAGCGTTTCGGCGCCTCGTGTCACGTTCACATGCGACACGCGGGAGTGAAGGAACCGGCCAGCAGTGTTCAAGCGTTGGAAGAGCTCATCGCGGCTGCCGCAATCACGGGCGCGCCGCTGCACGTCGTGCACATTCAAAGCACCGGTGGACCAGCCACGCCGAAGTTGCTGCAGATGATTACGGAAGCGAAAGCGCGAAAGCTGGACGTGACTACCGAGTGTTATCCCTACATCGCGGGAATGACTGACATCAGTTCTGCGATATTCGACGCAGGCTGGAAGGAAGTTTTCGATATCGACTACAAAGACCTGCAATGGGCCGCAACCGGCGAGCGTCTTACAAAGGAGACGTTCGAACAATATCGAAAAACCGGCGGTATGGTCGCAGTGTTCTCGATGACTGAAGAGATCGTAACGGCAGCGATCAAGGATCCTCTGACGATGATCGCGAGCGATGGCATTCTCGAAAAAGGGAAAGGCCATCCGCGAACCGCAGGAACTTATTCACGCATTCTCGGCAAATACGTGCGCGAGCAGAACACGCTGACGTTGATGGAAGCGCTCACAAAGATGACGTTCATGCCGGCCCAGCGGCTCGAGCGACGTGTTCCGTCGATGAAGAACAAAGGCCGTATACGAGTTGGCGCTGATGCTGATCTCACGATCTTCGATCCGCAGTTGATCATCGATCGAGCGACGTTTCAGGAGCCGGCGAAGTATTCGGAGGGAATTCGTTTTGTGATTGTGAACGGCGTGCCGGTTGTGAAAGACGGTCAACTGCAGTCGGATATTTATCCTGGTCGTCCTGTCCGGGCTCCGACCAATGACCAGAATTAAGCCGCAGATATTCGCAGATGAACGCAGATCAAATCTGCGTTCATCTGCGAATATCTGCGGCTCTATTTCTCAGGCAGGCTCAACTTATCGTCGACGATTGCTTCCATCGGCACGCCGGCGAGTCGTGCGTAACGCAGCACGATGAGCAAGTCAGGTTCGCGTGTTCCCAGTTCAAAATTGGACACCGCGGAGTAATGAACCTTCAACTCGAGCGCTCTCGCCATCTCCGTTTGACTCATCTGTAGACGCTTTCTGATCGCCAACAACTTGTGGCTCAATTTCTTCGGCTTGTTGCGGCGCGAGCGTCCCATCAGGCGGCATCTCCTGACGAAAATTCGCTCTTGTCTTTATGTGTATTTTCACTTACACTGCGCGCCGATCTAGAGGATATCCGGAACGCCCGAACTTGTCGGGCGTGTCTCACTAGCCGGTTTGCCCTCGCGCCTTAATCACAAGCAGATCCTTTACTTTTAGGCAGATCTTTGGAGCGCGCTTGCCCGGAGGCAAATAGTGGGGGGTTGCCTGTGCGTTCCGCCTGAGAGCGGTAGTTCGGCTTCGAGGTTCGTGCTACCGCTCTCGCTTGGTCACTTTTCCTTCAAACTGTCACACTATTTCAGACCCCCAGTTATCGATGAACAAGAGGAACATCGGTTCGATACGAATTACGTCTATCTAGTACAAGTGCTGAGGGAGTTTTTGTTTTTGAGACAGAAATTCCCCGGAATGTCACGGATGACAAACTGCGCCGGAGTAGCTACGCGAGGTTCGGCTTATCACCCGGAACGGGCCAAAGGTTAACGCGAGGATTTTCGCTTGGCAATATCTTTCCGCGTATTAGCCTGTTTGTGGTAAAAACCCTCACATTCGAGAAATGACTCCAGACTATAGTTATCGTTCCCCGCGCGTCTCACTGTGGCCGTGGGTTTACGTCATTGCGCTGGTCTATTTTTCGCTGCATCTCGCCACCTCAACGCGCTACGGCTACTTCCGCGATGCACTGTATTACCTCGCGTGTTCTGAGCATCTCGCGTTTGGCTACGTCGATCAGCCGCCACTCATCGCTGTGTTTGGCTGGCTCGCGAGACACACCTTGGGCACCTCGCTGCCGGCTCTTTTGTTTTGGCCCGCGCTCGCGGGCGCGGCACGCATCATCCTCACAGCGTCGATCGCACGCGAGCTCGGTGCAAACCGTTTTGGAACTCTGCTCGCCGCTGCACTCGCAATCACGCCCGGCGTTTGGTGGGTGATCGATCATCAGTTCGCGATGAACTGTTTTGAACCGCTGTTGTGGGGCGGCCTCGTCCTCGTCGTGCTCCGTCTGATCAGGACTGGCAACCCGAAACTGTGGTTGGTCTTCGGCGCGATCGCCGGTATCGGCCTCGAGACTAAGTACTCGATCGTAGTCTTTGCTTCAGCATTAATCGCTGGTCTGCTGTTGACTCGCCAGCGCCGACTACTGTTTACGCCATGGGTTCTGGCCGGCGGCGCGATCGCGTTTCTAATATTTCTGCCAAACCTGATCTGGAATGTTCAGCACAACTGGCCATTCCTTGAGTTGATGCACAACGTGCGCGACACCGGAAAAGACGTCGTGTTGCCGCCAGGCAAATACCTGTTGCAACAGGTTCTGATGATGAACCCTGCGAGTTTCCCGTTCTGGCTTGGTGGTCTTCTCTTCCTGTACCTGTCACGTGATGCGAAGAGTTATCGCGCGCTGGGCTGGACCTTCGTGATCACGATCTCATTTTTCATGATGACGCATGGCAAGGACTACTACGCCGCGCCAGCGTACGTGATCTTACTCGCAGCAGGCGCAGTCGCGACTGAACGATTACTCAAACACTCAACGCGCCCGAAACTGCAAACCATTTTGAAGCCGGCATGTTTCCTTTGGCTCGCACTCGGCGTCGTTCCGCTGTTGCCGTTGGTCCTGCCTGTGTTGCCGATCGAACAGTTCGTTCGTTACCAGTCGCATCTGCCATTCGAGGTTCCGAAGACGGAGACAGGTTTTATCGGCGAAACCTTGCCGCAGTATTACGCTGACGAGTTTCCGTGGCCGGGCATGGTCGAGGCCGTTGCGCGCGTCTATCATTCGCTCACACCGGAAGAGCAAAAGCGCACCGCGATCTTCGGAAACAATTACGGGCAGGCGGCAGCAATCGATTTCTTCGGACCGCAGTATGGATTGCCAAAGGCGATCAGCGGACACCAAAACTATTTTCTCTGGGGACCGCGAGATCACAGCGGCGACATTGTCATCGTACTCGGCGACAAAGAGAGCAGCGCGCGCGAGCACTTTGAATCAGTGACGGTCGCGGCCACGCTGAACAACCCGTACGCATACCGTTACGAAAACCGCCCGATTCTTTTGTGCAGAGGTTTGAAATGGAACCTGCAAAGCGGTTGGCCGCGCGTGAAAAACTGGCGTTAACCGTCCAATCAATAAGCATTTTTCGCGTTATCAAGATGGGGGAAACTAAAACGTGGTAACTGAGACTGCACCGAACGTGAGCCTGCGCCGAGGTAGGCCCGAGGACGCCGAAAAACTCGGTTTGATCTGTTACGAAGCATTCACGAAGATTTCCGAACATCACAACTTTCCGCCAGACTTTCCGGAGCCCGAGATGGCAGTGGGATTGTTGACGATGCTGTTATCGCGAGCCGATGTTTACTCAGTGGTCGCAGAGAGCGATGGCAAGCTAATCGGCAGCAATTTCATGTGGGAACACACCCTCATCGCCGGCATTGGTCCAATCACTGTCGATCCGCACGCCCAGAATTCAACAGTCGGCCGGCTGTTGATGCAGGACGCACTGCGTCGAGCTGAGGAACGCGGCTTTGCGAGCGTTCGCCTGGTGCAGGCTGCCTTTCACAGCCGTTCACTTTCACTCTACACAAAGCTCGGATTCGACACGCGCGAGCCGATATCGGTGATGAATGGCCCGGCTCTGAATTTCACGAGCTCGAGCCATCTGGTTCGCGCGGCAAGCGAACGAGATCGCGAGGCGTGTGGCGAGTTGTCTTTCCGAGTTCACGGGCACGATCGTGATATCGAATTTGTGGATGCGCTTCAGCAGGGAACGGCAAGCGTGGTTGAGCAAGACGGGCGCATCACAGGTTACACGACGGGAATCAGTTTCCTCGGTCACGCAGTCTGTGAGAGCAACGCGGATCTGAAAGCACTGATCGGCGCCGCGACGGAATTTCAAGGACCGGGTTTCCTGCTACCGACTCGCAACAGCGAAGTGTTCCGCTGGTGTTTGGAACAAGGACTACGAGTGGTCCAACCTATGACGCTGATGAGTAAAGGTCTCTACAACGAACCGCGTGGCGCGTTTCTGCCGTCGATCATTTATTGACACACACTCTCATCAGTTTCTCCAGATAACCGGAAAGCCCCGGGGCACGCGTTTCGCTAGCATAACGCATGGAGGCGAGAGAGATGGAAGCAACGAGAATCACGACCGATGAAGTGAAAGAGCGAATGGATCGCGGTGAAGAGTTCGCATTCTTAGACACGCGAAATCCGACGGCCTGGGGCGACTCGGACAAGAAACTGCCCAACGCCATCCGAGTTCCCGCTGAAGAACTTGCGCAGCACCTCAGTGAAATACCTAAAGACCGCGCAGTGATAACCTACTGTACTTGACCGCACGAAGGATCGAGCGCCCGTGTGGCGCAAGAGCTCGCGGACCGTGGTTGGAAGAACGTGCATCCGCTTTACGGCGGATTCGACGCATGGGTTAAAGCGGGACTGCCGGTCGATTCAAAGTGATCACACATTTTGGGTTGGATCAGCTTTGCACGAAAGTCTCCTATCAGAGTTCTTCTCTGTGTCTCTGTGCCTCTGTGGTTAATGAATTGTTCGTAAAAACAACCACAGAGACACAGAGGCACAGAGGTTTGGGGTGAACCCCTCCGTTGAGACAGTTTCAATTGGCACACTGGCCGTTGAATAAATTTGACTTCTCAAACTACCGCTGTTGGTTCAGAGTCTTCGCCGGCTGGTGAAGCAGAGGCGAGCGCTGCTGGAGAGCAACTCGCCAAGGAATAACCAGCCGGAGACTCATCGAAACCGATGGTCAGAGGAGGGGCTTCCGAGCCGCTCCTCATTAGTGAGGGGGCCTGATAGTTTCGATAGTCTTCCCCATGCCTGAAAAAACTCATCGTCGCGCCAGCGGACGCCACGGTTGATTCGAGTTGTTGCTCGAACTCATCCGGTGCTTGATAACCCAAGGCTGAGTGCAAGCGGCAACGATTGTAATACTGTTCAATGAACGCCTCGATGTTTGCGCGTAAGTGCTCGAGGTCTACGTAAGTGTTGGCATAGATCTCTTCCCGTTTGAGCGTCTTCATAAAACTCTCACAACTGGCATTGTCGTAAGGGTTCGCGGGCCGGCTCATGCTGGGAATCATTTGGTGTGCTTGCAGCGTCTGCACATACTCATCGGAAGCGTACTGCACGCCGCGATCGGAATGATGGACCACCCCGGGCGGTGGCTGGCGCAAGGCGATGGCCTTTCCCAGTGCGGCTTTAGCTAGGCGCGTAGCCAGAGTGCGATCCAGCTCCCAACCCACCACCTTGCGAGAGAAAGCATCAAGAATCACCGCCAGATACACAAACTCGGTGCGCAACCGAATATAAGTAATATCAGCCACCCAAAGCTGATTGATACCGGTTAACTTCATCCGCCTGGCGAGATTCAAATACACCTCTAACTGATGTTTCGAATCAGTCGTAACGACAAAGGCGCGCGGCTGCACGGCCAGCAAGTTATCTTCGCGCATCAGCCGGACCACCCGTTTGTGATTCACCAGCAGACCCTGGCGTCGTAGTTCCGCGGTCACGCGCCGATAGCCGTAGCGCCGCCGGTGCTGCAGCACGATCTGCTGAATGACAGCCCGTACTTCCATCTCTTCCTGCACCGGCTGTTGCTCTTGCAAGGAGCGATAGAAGCCAGCGCGACTTACCTGGGCCAACTGACACATCCGTTCGATACACAAGCTGCCTTGCAAAGACATCACTTCCCGGATTTGGTCGTAGATGCCTTCGCGCCAGTGACGTCTTGCTGCTGGCGTCGAGCCTCGATTTTTTGCAAGGCACCTTTGAAAAAATCTACTTCCAGGGCCTTCTCAGCCAAGGCTCGCTTGAGTTGGTTGACCTCGTGGCGAAGTCTGGCCTCGCGTGGGTTCGGCGCTGACCCTTCATTCTTCTTCACTGCATCGAGTTGATCGCGCCAGCGATACAACATTCGCCGATGGATATCTAGTTCCTTCGCTAGCGCCCCGATGTCGTCGCATTGCTTCATCCGCTCGACGCACATCCGCCTGAACTCGTCCGAATGTCGTCGCACTCGTTTCTTTGCCACTTAGCAGCTCCTTTCTGACTTAAGTGTGCCAATAACGAGTGTCTCAATCTAGGGGTTCAGTCCAGGTTGGACAGAGAAATCAGAGTTTTCGTGCAAGGCCGGTTGGATCACTACCGCCGCGATCTTCACTGCAACAGTGGGGCTGATCGTCACGTGGTTGTAGGTTTCGACCACACGCCGCGCATTCTCTGAATCAGTTTCAGATCCTCAACAACATTTGTGCTGTCTGTGAACTGATCGATTGCTCCGATATCCGTTGCGATCTTTTTGACTGCGGGATCTTTGATCTGTTGCTTGATCGCTTTCGCAAATCGTTCGGCAAATATTACCGAGTATGGGCGGCGATAATAGTCGCTCGTCTTTGTCGACAAGGGTTTCGTGATT
>Ga0157373_10002721_pt1 | contig 13399 bp, 14 predicted proteins | sample C65metaG_FD_113460 | JGI IMG/M metagenome (GOLD analysis project Ga0157373, IMG submission 113460) | Corn rhizosphere microbial communities from Kellogg Biological Station, Michigan, USA - C6-5 metaG | ecosystem: Host-associated > Plants > Roots > Rhizosphere > Soil | place: USA: Michigan... | reverse complement strand
CATACCGATCAACTTGTGGTACTTGCTCGGGATCTGCTCGATCAGATCCCATTCACCGTCGACACGCGGCAGCAGGTTGGACAGGTAAGGCTCCGGGCTGCGCTGGGCGTTGTATTCGCCGTAAGCCCAGTCGATCACTGCATCCGCGACAAAGGTCTGCACGTCGCGCCGCTTGAAGCGTTCCGGCATCTCCTGACCCTGCTCGATCGCGAAGTCCGCCAGCACCAGGCCGTCTTCGAACTGCTCGGTGTCGAACAGCCACACCATCACCTGCACCAGGACGGGGTTCGGCATGACAAGGCCCGAATCCATGTAGCGCTGAATGAAGTCCTGGTACTTGGGCAGCAGTTCTTCACGCTTGAGTGTTTGGCGTCCGGCCAGTCCCTTGATCGCGCTCAGGCGCTCCAGGTCTTGAGCCATTGCCGCTTCCTGCAGCTGCAGGTGCTTTTTGGCATTAGCCGGACTGCTCAGGGCTTCCGCCGGCGAATACGCTAGCGGTGCCGCTGCAGCAGCGATCAGTGCAGCGCTTCCAAGGGCCAAAGTGCGGCGCTTGTGGGCAAGGGCCAGGCTCACTTCACCAGCTCCACGTTTTCGGTCAGCGCGATCTTTTCCAGTTGCTCGATCACGTAGCCTTCGTTGCGGCTGTTGTAATCCTCGACGCGGGAGCGTTTCGGGTTGTCCACGGTTTGCTTGCGCCAGCTGGAGTCCTGGAAGTAGATCGACAGGTTGTCCCAGCTAGTGACCAGCACGCCGTTGACCGGGAAAAACGGCACACTGAAGCTCGGCAGACCGCCGTAGGTGGCGATTACCTGGGCGTCCTCGATGCGCTCTTTCTCGGTCGGCATCTCGCCCTGTTTGGCGTACAACTTGGCTTTGTCAGCGGCCAGCAGATCGGAACCGATGATCGCCACCAGATCGCCGGCGTCGCGCAGACGCTCGTCCACCATCTGCTTGGTGTCATGCACCAGGGCATCGAGGTTGGCATAGTCACCGTTCGGGCCGAGGGTGACTTTGCCCGCGACTTTGCCTTCTTCGAGCACCTGCTGCGGGGCCTGCTCGCGCAGTTGTTGCAGCCAGCCTTTGTTGACGTCCTGCAACATCGGATACTGCTCGATGTCGCTCTGATCGGCCGCATGCGTGCCGTGGAAGCCGACCATGATGCGGTCTAGGGCGATCTGTTTTTGAACCGCTGCGGAGTACTTCTGGTGGAAGTCCGGGAACTTGGCCCAGGCATCGATTTTCGCGTACGGCAGGCCCACGTCGGATTCGGTGGAAGACAGCTCATACGTGGACTGATCCAGCGCCGACGCATCTTTGGCTTCGCGGTCTTTCGTCTTCGTATTGGTGCGGCCGGTAACTGGGCCGGACACGCCGAGGAACACCTTTTGCCCTTTGATCTCGGTCACCGGAATGACGTTGATCCGCTGCAGGAAGTCCGACTTGGCCGTGATGGCCTCGTTCAGCTCCTGAGCAATCGTAGGATCGACGCTGAATTGCTTGGTGGCCAGATTGACACCGTAGCTTTCAGCAATAGCGAGCTGCAGCTCCGCGTACATTTGGGCGCCGAAGGCGCTCAGGGAATAGGCCATGGTCAGAGTACCCGCTTCTTGATGGTGGATACCGGACCCGCATTGCGCGGCAACTGGCGACCATTAGGGGTGTTCTGCAGTGCAGAGAATTGCTTCTGCAGCGCGTCCAGTTTCGCCAGTACGGATTGATTGCCCTTGGCCTTGCGGCGGAACTCGCGCTCTTCCTCGGCGGTGGCGACGATGTCGTCAACGGCCGAGCTGACATCATCGATCAGGTCCTGATCGGGTTCGGGTGCATCTGCGGCGGCAGGCTCAATGACGGCTTGAAGGCCGGCAGCGACAACCAGCAGCTGCGCCACCAGGGCTGTCAAAGCCGTTGCTGTAGCTTCATCCATTGGGGGGTTGCTCTCTGTGTTGGGTGGAGTGGGTTCGGTGGGCAGCACGGCCGTGGCGAATCGCTTGAAAAAAGCGGTCAATGCATTGATCAAACCGCTTTCGCCGGTGTTCGGGCTGTCATCCTGCAGGCGGCCAAGTTCGACCGAAGCGGCGTAATACGAAGCGCGGTTATTCTTGTGGGAGAAATAGAGTTCCTGAGTGCCCACGCTCGCGGGCTGGTCGGTCACGCCCATGCCGGTCAGGTAGGCTTTGCCTTTGCCCCGGAAGTCAGGGGTGATCTCAATGCTGGTGAACAGCTTCTGGCCCTGGTCATTCAGGTACAGCAGACGGTCGTTAGGCTTCAATTGCGCTTCCAGCGCCACTTCGCCCGGTTCCAGATCTTCGGCTTCTTCCACCAGTCGCACGGCGTAAACGGTGCCGTGGGAGCCCGGCCAGCGCTCGTGATCGCACCAGATCACTGCCGTGTAAAAGGACGGCTTGTAGGTTTCAGCGATATCGCGCAGTTCCTGGGGAAGGATCACTCGGCCATCAACGGTCGCGCCGCTGGTGGCGACACGTTTCCAGAACGAAACAAGGGAACGGGGCATGGGGATAACTGCGCTCAATCGGTGGTTTGAGCCGCCAAGATATGGAGCAAAACGCCCCCTAACAAACGGTTCAATTGCGCGTTCCTCCTAGATTCACGATCTAGGTTGATCGCGGAATTTAACCCCGCGTTTTCACTGTTTCCGCCGCATAGACTGCGGCCCATGTACTACTCGACCGAAGTTAAAGAAGCCGCCAAACGCCTGTTTCTGCGCCGCTGCAAGGCCAAGGAAATTCAGGCGCAACTCAACCTGCCCAACATCCGGATCGTTTACTACTGGATCCGCCAGGGCGGGTGGGAAGACATGCTGTCGGACGAAGAGCCGCTGACGGCCGTTGGCCGTCGCATCACCTTACTCCTGGACAAGGTCGGCAGTTTGTCCAAGGACGATCTGAACGAACTGGACCGGCTGACTGCCGTGCGCGAACGGCTGCTGAAGCAAGCGGCCAAACCGGCACCGGTGCCGGCAACGTTCGGTGATGACAAGAGCGAGCCCCATGAACCTCGCAAGCGCTCGCGTGGCGAACGTTCAAGCCGTGGCGAAGGTGGTGGCAAGAAGAAAGAGAAGAAGGCCAAGAACGACATCAGCGGGCTGACCGAAGTCGACTTCCTGGATAAGTTCATCAGCAAGATGTACCGCTACCAGCAGGAGCTGTTTGCCGCCAAGCAAAACCCACTGACTTGCCGGATCCGTAACATTCTCAAAAGCCGGCAGGTCGGCCTGACCTACTACTTCGCCGGCGAAGCGTTCATGGACGCGGTACTGAGTGGCGACAACCAGGTGTTCCTGTCCGCCAGCCGATCGCAGTCCGAGATCTTCCGCAGCTACATCATCCAGTTTGCCAAGCAGTGGTTCGACATCGAACTGACCGGCAACCCGATCACCCTGAGCAATGGTGCCGAACTGCGCTTCCTGTCGACAAATAGCAGCACCGCCCAGGGCTACCACGGTCACGTCTACGTCGACGAATATTTCTGGATCCGCGACTTCGAGAAGCTCAGCACCGTGGCCAGCGCCATGGGCACCCACAAAAAATGGCGAAAGACCTATTTCTCGACGCCCAGCGCGGTGTCGCATCAGGCCTACCCGTTCTGGACCGGCGAAGAGTTCCGCAACAGCAAGCGCGGGAAAAAGGCCGGCGGCACCTGGCCGGTGGAATCGGCATACACCCAGGGCGCGCTGTGTCCGGACGGCCAATGGCGCAAGACCATCACCATTCAGGACGCGATCGACGGCGGCTGCGATCTGTTCGACCTCGAGCAGTTGCAGCTGGAGTACGACGAAGACAAGTTCCAGCAGCTCTTCTACTGCAAATTCATCGATAGCACACAGAGCGTGTTCGGCCTCAAAGACCTGGAGCGCTGCTATTCCGACTTGACGTTGTGGGAGGACTACAAGCCCGACGACGATCGGCCTTTCGGCAACAGCCCGGTCTGGCTCGGCTACGACCCGAGCCGCACCCGCGACGACGCCACCTGCGTGGTCATCGCCCCGCCGCTGGAGTCTGGCGCGAAGTTCCGGATCCTGGAGAGACACAGCTGGCGTGGGCACTCGTTCACCTACCAGGCCGCCCAGGTCAAGAAGCTGACCGAGCGCTTTAACGTCCAGCACATCGGCATCGATGTCACTGGCGTCGGCTATGGCGTGTTCGACCTGGTGCGCGACTTCTACGCGAAAGCCACCCCGATCCACTACAGCCTCGAGGCGAAAAATGCCCTGGTGCTGAAAGCCCAGGACACGATCCAGGGCAGCCGCATCGAGTGGGACGCCAGCTGGACCGAGATTGCCCAGGCATTCCTGACCATCAAGCGCGGCGCCACCAACAGCGGCCAGATCACCTACAGCGCATCCCGTACCGAAGCCACCGGTCACGCCGACATTGCCTGGGCGGTGATGCATGCCCTGTCCAACGAACCTTTGAACACCAACAAGCGGCGTCGTAGCCGCTACGTCACGAGTGGAAACAATGCCCAAACATCGACGCAGAAATCGCCCGGTCAAACAGCAGGCGCAACAGCAGCAGCCCATGCGGGCGTTTACTTTTGGCGAACCCGAACAGGTGCTATCGGGCAACATCGGCGAGTACCTGGGGGTGTTCCTCAGCGACGACGGCGAGATCTACAAGCCGCCGGTGTCCCGTCCCGGCCTGGCCAAACTGTTGCGCGCCAACGCGCACCACGGCGCCATCCCGAAGTTCAAGCGCAACCTGCTGTTGCGTGAGCTGATCCCCTCGGCCGGCTGCAACGCTCGAACCATGGGCTGTGCGGGATTGGATTACATGGTGTTCGGCGAAGCGTTCTTCTATCGCGAGACCAACGCCTTCGGCCAAGTCCTGGAGTTGCAGCACCTGGCAGCGATAAACATGCGGATCAAGGTCGACGGTGGCTTCCGGATGCTGCTGCCCGACAACAAGTTCATGGACTTCGACCAGGACGAGATCGAGCACGTCCTCGACTATGACGTGGAGCAGAACATTTACGGGGTGCCGGACTACTTGGGCGGCATGCAGGCGCTGCTGCTCAACGAAGCCGCCACTTTGTTCCGCCGGCGTTACTACAGCAACGGCGCCCACGCCGGTTACATCTTCTACACCAACGACCCGGACTTGACCGAGGAGGACGAAGACAACCTGCGTGCACAGATCAGCTCCAGCAAGGGCGTGGGCAACTTCCGATCGATGTTCGTCAACATCCCCAACGGCAAAGAGAACGCCATTCAGATCATCCCCGTGGGCGATTTCCAAGCCAAAGACGAGTTGGAGAAGGTGAAGAACATCACCCGCAACGACGTGATCGCCGCTTGGCGAATGAACCCAGCGCTCGCCGGCATCATCCCGGAGAACACCGGCGGGTTTGGCGACATCGAAAAGATTGACCGGGTGTACACCAGCAACGAAATCCGCCCTATCTGTCAGCTGTTCGACCAGGTGAATGACACGCTACGCTCGGACAGGCGGATTAGCTGGAAAATCCCAAAAGAATACGAAAAAACCACTGAATAAATAGACAGTAGCAGGTGATTATCACCTTAGGCGACGGCATAATGATGGCTCTGAAGCCCTGGGGAGGGAACCATGCGAATTTACTGCACTGCCTGCGACTACAAAGGACGTATCAGTTCACGGGAGGAAATTACTCGTGGCTATGTGAAGCTCTACTGCCAGTGCCTGGACGCGAAATGCGGGCACACTTGGGTATCCGAACTTACATTCAAGCATTCCTTGAGACTCCCAGCCCAACACCTAGACACACTCCTTCTAGAGAGAATCAGAAGTTTGCCGGCGGATCAGCAGCAAGAACTGTTCCTGCAGGTCAGCTCCTCGCAACCAGGCTGATCCGAGTCCCCTGTTCGCAACCTCCCCGACGCGACCCAGCCCCCCGCTCTCGTGGCCACAATGCACATCTCTCAACACCTACACCGGAATGCCTGCAGCGCAGGCATATAAGCCGCCTACGCGATCTCATCTGGTACCGACGATTCTGGCGCGGCGGAACCCGCGTAGCGGCCGGTGGCCTGACAATCTCGCCCCAAAAATCTCAGCCACGCCGCCCGATCGTGCCCGCGACCGCTGCTCTCAAATTTTCGGTTGCACCTCGGCGCGCCCGATTACCGCTTTTGACGCCCGCTGGATCCACGGCACTGGGTGCCGGGTACCCAGCACCGGGTGCAGGGCACTGCCCTGCCGCAGGGCGGGCGCGCAGCCCGCGATCCTCATAAAAAGCTGAGCGCAGCGAACTGAGCCCTTGGGCGAAGGCATCATCTTGTACCCAACACACTGGTCCTGTGGACACCTCGGAAGCCTCTTTTTATACCTAAAGGGGGTGCTGAGGGGGGTATAAAATTCCATTTAATTCAAAGGCTTTCTGGTTGCCCCGTTTGCGCGCCGGCGGCGCGGCGAAACCGCGCTGTAAAGAAGACGTACACATGGCTGATTGCCGCCATGGAAATGCACGGCGGAAGGTTGAGTGCTGAGATAGGGTGTTTTCTCGACTGCCAGACGTAGCCTGGCCTCGCAGGGGATGCGATCGCTTCGGGGGGCTAGGTGTCTTTCTTGACCTGGATGCTACGCATCAGGCGCGCCAGGGATTCGTCCACGCCACCAGGCCTACTGTCGGGCGCCTGGGAAGCCCTAACACGACCGGGTGAGTTGACCTGCTCTGGCATCTCACGCTGGCTGCGAGCCACTTTGCGTGCCTCACTACGTTCCCAGTTGGTACGTGACTTCTCGCGCCGTAAGGCTTCCAGGGAAGCCTTCTCCTGACGCGCTAGGCGAAGCCCGCTGATGTCACGCAGCTCCTTTTCACGCTTCTTCAGTGCGGCCTTTTTCGCCCGATGCCAGAGGTACCGCACACCGAGGTCAGCAAAGAACTTTTCAGTGAAGCGCACCAGGACACGAGTTCGCACCAGGTTAAGTCCAGCTTCGTCCTTTTCATCCAATCGAATTTTCTCGACGCGCCGGTATACATAGTCGGCCAGTTCCATGCTGTGCAGCAGGCGATTGAAGGACGCAGCAGAGACGCCGCTATCCTCTGCGACACCGCACTGGGTGTTGAGGAAAAACTGCCCCCGCTCAACGTCGAGCCATCCCATAACGCCCGTGGCCAGATCCAGGCGCAACAGCATCTGCTCTGAAACCTTGGCCAGCGCATCGAATTTCTCTGAGCGTGTACGACGGCCACCGTGGATGGTGTCCAGATCGCGTAGGTACGTGCCGCGCAGATCGCCGATTTGGCTCAGGCGCTTGAACGCCATCCGCAGAAGGGGGTTTTTGAGCTGCTGGCCAGTCAACCGGCGGGGAGCGGAATACCTGGGCGCACGAGCAGGCGCTCGCAGAGCCGCGTGGGGATCTTTCTTGTCGCGATGCACAGCAGTAGGTCGGGCCTTTCTGGGGCCGGCCTTGCGGTCGCTCGTTCGCGATTTGATGTCCTTATCCGGCGGAGTCACAGGCGGGAATTCACCTGTTGCAGGATAGGTTTCTGGTGCTGCTCGAGCAGCACGTCCTCGGCACGCGAGCGAAGCTCACAGCACCGCGCTTCGACTGACCGGAGCCTATCGACAAAGCTTGGTAGCTTGTCGATGTCTTGGAGGTCGATATGACCGTCTGCAAGAATCTCGCTGCCCAAGGCAACTGTATCGCCCAGCCTGGCCACGAGCAGGCCGAACGCACACAGCGGATTACCTTCACCTTCCTGCTCGCGTGCGCCAGTCAGACCGTGACGACTGGCAAGCTCATTGATGCAATCGTCTTTGAATTCGCCGTCAAGAGCTTCTACCCAGGCCTCTTCAAGCCAGCACGGCAAATCTACCTCACCGTTGAGCCAGCGGCCTACACGGCGCAGCCAGGCGCCTGATGCTCTCAGGAACGGCGCGCTGTCGTTGCTCTGGGCCAGTATTTCAAAGTCGGGTACGTCTTTACTGACGGCCTTGGCGGGGATCTGGCGATGAAGATTACAGCTCAGCGCCTGGGCGAAATCGTCTTGGCTCAAACCGGTGCGGGCAATCATCTCAGCGGCATGAGCAACAAGTACTTGATCACGGGAAACGGGCTGCTGTCTGTGTGTGGACGTGGTCACGGCTGTTTACCGAATTTAGGCTGCCCCAACGCTTTCTCGTGGCCGGATTTCAAGCCATCGGGTGACGCCGAGTGTTCCTGACAAGGAAACGGGCGGGTCTCTTGGGCTGCACATGCACCATCGTCACTGATCGTTACGGTGATGTTTCGATGAGTTCTTAGTGCTTTCGCGATCGACGCCGGTTTCACACCGAGCGCACGCGCTACAGGCGCCTGACCCATCCGTTGCACTAAATCACTAAGGGACATCTCTTCCATGTCATACACCTAAGATTGATGAATGACCGAAAGATTAACCGCTAACATATTTAATATCAATGCCTACGGCTAATCTTTTGAGTTAGCCAGCGGCTTATACTTCGACAATGACTAAGAAAAAGCCCATCGCCCCTGCCCTGCTCGCGGAATGCCAAGCAGCCCACGAGCTCTATCTTTCTAAGAAGAACGCTCTCAAGCTGAATCAACGGAAGATTGCCGATGCCGCAGGCATAACACCGGTTTCGGTGAACCATTATTTGAAGGGTATAAATGCGCTCAATGCTCGCTTTGCTTCGGTGCTGGCGAAGCTGCTAAATGAGCCGGTCGAGAGCTTCAGTCCACGCCTTGCTGCCGAAATCGAGGGGATGGCGGCTACAAGTGGTCATTCCAACATTTCCCCAATGCTGCAACCTCACCGAGAGGCCCGGGAATATCCATTGATCTCATGGGTTGCCGCCGGCGAGCAGATCGAATCTTCCGTCTGCTATCCGACCGGAATTGCAGACGATTGGCTGTCGTCTACGGAGAATGCAGGGCCACGTGGTTATTGGCTCAAGGTCAAGGGAAAGTCGATGACATCGGACACACCGCCTAGCTTCCCGGAAGGCACTCCGATATTGATTCGCCCTGAAGGCTTTGACCTCATCAGTGGCAAGTTCTACATCGCCCGCCACACCGTGACCGGCGAAACCACCTTCAAGCAATACAACCTAGATGCTGGGGTAGGCTACTTGGTGCCACTCAATCCAGAGTACAAGGCGGTAGCTCTGGACGGTACTTGGGAAATTATCGGCCGTGCGATCGATGCGAAAATCACCGGTATGTAACGTCGTTGATAGCCCACCGGCGTGCCTTAAAGCATTCCGATCAGCTTCGCAGCTCATCCTCTAGCCTTGCGTGGACACAACTCGCCTGCATCGCCTTGAGCTGATCCAGGCGGGGCAGTGTGCACCACGATATGACCTTGGCCAATTTTGAAGTTCTTCATTACAGCGATGCACACGTTCCACGCCTCGCGTGCAACAGCATCGCCGGCTTCGACCACATTGCCCTGGTCATCGATAATCGCTAGACGTGCAGGACGCCCGTCGGCTGTGCTGAATTGATAACCGCTGCTGACATTGGCACTGATACGGCCAAGCTCCAGCGTGCCTGTCTTGGGGATCCCGATCATGGTCTTACCCCTACTTCAATACTTACGGAGCACTTGTTCACGATCAACGCGATCGTACTGGCGTGGAGATCACGGCGACTTTGGGCTGTGTGTATCGCGCTCCAGTTTTCTTTTGCAATTGCGGCATCGAGTTCCGCGTTTGCACTCCGATACCCCTCAATACTTTGACTGAACAGTCGTTTCGCATTTGGCTCCAGGATGGAAATGGTCAATTGCCCATCGGCGTCTGGAGTGATTCTCGGATTGTTGCAAAGGGCAAGCTCCTCAAGAAGGCGCGCAATTCGTTCGGCAACGTGATCAGTTTTCGGGATGGTCAAACTGTTTACAGTGCTACCCAGTCTGACCTGAACAGATACATCTTCAAAGCCCTGCTCAATGGCAACAATGGCCGTCGCGCAGCAGCGTCCGTCTTCTGCAAAAAAATGGTGCGAAAAGGTGCCGTTCTGAGTGACCTGGTCTGATAACTGAGAGCGCGCATCCGGCGAAAGGCAAAGGGCGTACATCATGTAAACCTCCAAAGCGATCAGGGCACCGCAGCGCAATACCCTGAACTGATGGAGCTAAATTAGCCTCAGGCTAATTTTATGTCAAACACCTGCGGCATATTTTTTGATTTTTCGTTAGCCGCTGGATAATTAGAAGGGATGATGATTGGTCCAGCTCAATTGCGCAATCCCGTCGCCTAGGTGCTTCAAGCGCACGCTTTCCTCGTTGTTCAATTGCTCTAGAAGTCGATCCCAGTCATCGGAGCGCTCGCCGGATAATCGCCGTATTAACGTTCGCCGCAGGACTTGGGCGGAGGCACTGTTGACCTGTCGGTAAATACGGCATGCAAGTTGGTCGAATGGGGTGGACGGCTGCATTGGAAAAACGCGGTTTTGCTGAAGCACAAAAGCATCCTGCTACTACTGTATATTCAGACAGTATATAGGAAATGTAGCTTTGCTAATATTCGGCCTAATCCCAGTCCTCACTCGCCACCCAATCGCCTGTTTTCCGATGGATCCGAAGCAGACGGTGCTGTCCCGTACGCGAGAAAAGCTGCACATCAATGAACTGACCTTCGCGGCCGGTTGCGTCCACACCCCGCATGAAAATGACAATTCGACTAAAGGTGTCCATGACCAACTGCCTGACGCTTTCTCTTGCCCCGTAATCTCCCGCTTCCACTTGGGCAGACAGATCTGCCCATCGCTCTGCCTGGGCTGGTTGAGCAGCCCCTGCGGATATTGAGCTCACCTCATACTCCAGTGTTGAAACGCTCTGTTCAGCATCTCTAAGTTGTGATTCCAACTCCCTTGCCTTACGGACAAACGCCAGAGGGGCGGCGCCACTTTCGTCTGCTAAAAGCGCATCAGTTACCTTGCCTAACTGACCTGTGATCTTCGCAACAGCCGCCCTTGCATCCACAAGCTGACGATGGACAGCCTTGCCATCATCGCTTGGTTGCATCAGTCGCTGGAGGTTGAGCTGATCGGTGCAGAACTTGAGTAACGCTTGCTCGATCGGGACAACGCTGCAGCTTCCACCGGCGGAGCACCCGCCGTTTTTACTGTAAGAAGTGCAGTGCAACCTGCGATTGCCGTCTGCAATACTTCCATCCACACGCCTACGCTTCATTATGTTTTGCGCAACTAGCGCTGTACCGCAGTAGCCGCAGTAGGCCAATCCGACCCCGGTGATGATGCCAGGTATCTCCCCCGCTCCTCGACGACGCAGCCGTTGGCCAGCAAGGTGCTGCAGATCATTCCATTCTGCATCGGACAATACACGCGGGTAGTACTCCTCCAGCTCGTAATCCTCGCCCTCCAGACTCAACCGTTTGACACCCCGCAGCGCGGGCAACTTGATCGTCCGGTAAATCTGTAATCCGGAGATTCCTCCCTCAGTCAGTTGAAATCCCTCTTCATGCATGATGTTTGCAGCACGGCCGGCACCGAGTCCCAAACGATAAAGCTCAAGCGCCCGCTTTACTGCTGCGACACGCTCTGGGATCAACTCCCATCCCTCATTGGTCAATCGCACCCACTGTGGGTCTTTACCGTTGCGGATCACCCCACGAAACGAACCGGATATCCAACCTTCACATTGACGACGGATTGCGGCTTTGACTCGCTTGCTCTTCGTGTCGGACTCTTCGTGCGCCCTTATCATCACCAGGAGCGAATAAACCAGGTCCATAGGCTGAGCTTTTAAACCCGCCCTGTTGTACTCGCGGCCGTCGCTTGCGGTAACGACTGTGATACCAGCATTGATAATCTGGGCCAATTGCGCCTGGGCTTGTATAGGCTCAGCTCGACTCAAGCGGTCCAGGCCTTCCACCACCAGAACTGATCCACTGGTGATCCGACCGTCCTCGATGGCTCGAAGGAAAACTCCCAATGCTCCCTGCTTCACGTGACGTTGGTGGTAGGCGGATAGTCCTTCATCTTTCAATGTCAGAGTGGCATCCAGCTCCATGCCGTGCTTCGCAGCCCAGGCAACTGCATAAGCCAACTGACGATCGGCGCTACTACCTGTGGCTTGTCTCGGGTCCGAAAACCGAAGATAACTAAATACTCTTCCGCATTTCTTCATCATTCGCTTGTTGCTTCGACTTTTGCTTTTGTTTCGGTTCTTCCTTTTTGTTTTGATTCAAAAACCGCCTTAACTTTTTCCATAGAAGCGTGCGCCGCACCCATAGATTCAATCATGTAATTGAAATCGTTATCCACGCCATTCTTGTAAGTCGGCCACTTCACATCTTCCTTCAAAGCCTCAATAATTTTATCTCGCGCCTCGTTACCTTCTACGCCCTCAAACTCTTTCAAGGCATAATAGCTGAGCAAGTATCGATCATATACCGACCTAACCCTCAGACAGGATAAAGAGACCTCAACATAATAGCGATACTGCTTGAAGAACCAGGCCGCCAGAAACTCAATAACAATAAATGTCATTGAGCAAGCCGCCATACCGATATACATAACATGTGGATCCGGCTTCGTAAGGTTTGCAAAAACTTGCCAGATAGCAATAACTACCACGTAGAAAATCAGCCCCCCTGCCATAAAGGCAACACCCTTATCTAGCAGCTTAGTCGCGGTAATCTCGGAGCTAGAAGCATATGCAGAAAGTGATTTCAATATATTAGAAATGAAAGCTTCAAAGTGCCCCTTCTCCGAGACAGCCCCATAACTAAATGCCTCGACCTTCGCTTCTTCCTTTACTCCCTTACCAGATGAATCCTCAACGCTAGAAAACTCCATACCCGTTGCTGCACTAAATGCCCATCCGGCAACGTTAGCCACCGAAGAAGAAAACCGGGTTCGCCCTTCAAGGGAGGTCATTTTTTCAAACGTAGAGCTACCTAATCTTGCAAGCAAAGTCACCAATGTAAGAAAACCGACCGAGCCGCCAAAAAGTATCGCATACAAAGCGGGCTTATTAGCGAATGCAACTTCAATGAGTTCAGGGCGGTTGTAAGCCAATAAGCCATATAAAAAAGCCAACCCGGCAATTAAAGATACAACTGCCCCCATCAATGATGAAAAAGTCTTTAAATCATTCGACTTTTTCTGAACACTAAAAATTTGTCCAGACTGCGGGTCTCGCAACGCTTCCATCTTAATCTTCGCCATCCTTCCTCCCTATCTCCTAATAAGAATACTAATCAGTCGCGATAATTGTTTTTGCGCATTTTTTAACCAGCGTTTAAAATCGCGCGCCTCGAAATTTGACCAGGGCAAACCCTGTAGGCATTGAGTATATGAGTAATAATCCACGTGTAGGGTTTGTATCGCTAGGGTGCCCGAAAGCACTGGTCGACTCCGAGCGCATCCTGACCCAGCTGCGCATGGAAGGCTATGACGTGGTGTCCACCTATCAGGACGCCGACGTGGTG
>Ga0157373_10002720_pt1 | contig 13401 bp, 11 predicted proteins | sample C65metaG_FD_113460 | JGI IMG/M metagenome (GOLD analysis project Ga0157373, IMG submission 113460) | Corn rhizosphere microbial communities from Kellogg Biological Station, Michigan, USA - C6-5 metaG | ecosystem: Host-associated > Plants > Roots > Rhizosphere > Soil | place: USA: Michigan... | reverse complement strand
TGCGGTCGTTGATCATCGCCACGGTGTCCTTGTCGATGGCCATGCCTTCGTCGAGGACCTGGGTGGCGAATTCGGCCAGCATGTCGCGGGCGTAATCCTGCTGGCTGTCGTCATGGGCCATACGGCCTTCGGCGATGATCTTGTCCAGCAGGGACAGGGTCTGGGTCGTGCTCTCGCTGGTTTGAGCGCTGGATGAAGCAGGCATGGCTTTATCTCCCTTGAGTGATGAACACGATCAGGCCTGTGGTTCGGCCGGAGCCGGATCATCGTTGGCGGCCACGGTCGGCACCTCTTGCGGTGCGTCCTGGGGCCGGGCCGACTTGATCTCTTGCAGGCCTTCGGTGTTGACGATCACGTCGCGCAGCAACTTGTCCAGGTCATCGTTGCCGTCGAGCTTGGTCAGCAGGTCGCGCAGGCGTTGACGGGCTTCGAACAGGCGGCGCAACGGCGTGACCTGTTCCACGACCTTGACCGGGTCGAAGTCATCGATGTGGCGGAAGTTGAGTTCGATGTTGAGCTTGCTGTCGTCGCCGGTGAGGGTGTTGTTCACCTGGAGCGTGGCGCGGGGAGCGATGGAGGCGAGCACCTCGTTGAAATTGTCGCGATCGATTTCCGTGAAGCGCCGCTCGTTGAGCTTGGGCAGCGGATCCAATGGCTTGCCGGAGAGGTCGGCCAGAATGCCGACGACCAGTGGCAATTCTTTCTTTTCGATGGCATTGCCGATTTCCACGTCGTAGGTGATCTGGACGCGGGGAGGACGGACTCTGTCGAGCTTGTGCTGGGTACTTTCTGCCATGGCGGCCGACTCCGATGCATGTGGGGAGCAATGCATCGGGAGGCCCGCTCATCGCATTCCCTTGCTGATCCGCAGGTTGCAAATGGAGGGCAGAAAACCTGTCATTCCCTTGACGAACCTGGTCCATTCGACCGTGCAGGTCGAACTATCCAAGACGCTAGAACAGGTCTATAAAAATGCAAGCAAAAACAATTTTTGACCGCGACGAAAAGGAAGATTCATTTTGCGTGTGTTTTTTCATGGATTTTTTTTCAGCCTGGCCCTCAGCGGTTGCTCGTTTTTTGCGCCCAGCGTCGACCTGGACAGCCTGACCCTCGACGTCGCGTCCGGCGCCAACGACGACACGCCCATCGCCGTGGATTTCATCGCGGTGAATGATCCCGACCTGCTCAAGCAACTGTCGGCGATCACCGCCCGCCAGTGGTTCGCCGAGCGCGAACAGTTCCAGCGCGACTATCGTCAACTCATGTCGGTGTGGGGGCTGGAGCTGGTCCCGGGGCAGTTCATCGACCGCCAACCCTTCCCGCTGGAGGGCCGGCGCGCCGCTGGACTTTTGGTCTTCGCCAGCTATAACACACCCGGAGCCCACCGGCTCCGGCTGGACGATCAGCGCAAGGCCTGGCTGAAGTTCGACAGTCGTGAGATGCGCCTCGTCGATGACGGCCAACTCAATGCCAGTCAGCCTTGAATGACCGCGGGCCGCCTTGTGCGGCGACACTGGGATGTCGAAGGGAGTCGTATGAGTCTGTTACCTGACGCGGTGTGCTGGCATGAGGGCATGCAACTGTTGCCCCAACATTTTCAACTGCAAGGGTTGCGTGCCGAGGCCCTGGCCGCCCATGTCGCGGCCGCCTGCAATCCCTGGTTCTGGGGTGTCAGTCAACTGGAGGTCGACCCTTCGGCCCTCGGCGCCGGGCAGGTGCGGTTGCTGCAGTTGCAGGGCACCTTGCCGGACGGCTTGCCGGTCAATCTTCAGGCCGGTGTCGGGCCGACGCTGGAGCTGGACATCACCGAGGCGGTCAACAAGACCGACGATGCCACCGTCACCGTGTACCTGGCGATCAGCCCGCTCTGGCGCGCCGGGCAATTGCTGCCGCTCAAGGGGCGCCTGCAATCGGTGGTCGGCGAGGCGCTGCCGGACCTCACCAGTGGCGAGTTTCCCGAATCGATCACCGTCTGGCGTCCGAACCCGCGGCTGTGTACGCAACTGAGCAAGGCCGATTCGATCTGCCTGCCGCTGCTGCGCATTCGCAAGGAAGGCGGCGGCTTTCTGCGGATGCCTTATACGCCACCCACCCCGGTACTGTTGCCCGAGTCGGCGCTCGGTCGGCGGGTGGCCGGGCTGTGTGCCCGGGCCCGGGAAAAGTGCCTGTTCCTCGCCGGTCGGTTGCGCCAGGCCCAGGCGGCTGGCAACCAGGACGATGCGCTGGAGATCCGTCGGCAGATGACCGCGTTGTGGGCGCGCCTGCCGGAAGTCGAAGGCAGCCTGAACACGCGGGTGGCGACCCCCCAGGCGCTGTACGGCTTGTTGCTGGGGCTGGCCGGTGCCTGGTCGGCCCTCGATCCGCTGGCCGGCGTGCCGGCGTTTGCGCCGCTGGATTTCCTCGAATTGCAACGCGGTTACGAACCGCTGCTCGACTGGCTCGATACCACTCTGGAGCTGGTCCGCGCCGGTTATCGCAGCCTGGCTTTCGAGCGCGATGAGCAGGTGTTCTCCATCCAACTGCCCGACGACCAGCCGAGCCAACGCCTGGTGATCGGCCTGCGCATGCCCAACGGCGCCAGCGAGCAAGCCGCCGCCGATTGGTTGCGTGGCGCGATCATCGCCTCCGCGCCACACGTCCCGCTGTTGAGCCGGCAGCGCATGAGCGGTCTGCCTCACCAAGCCATGAGCCGCAACGAACCGGTGGCCTATAGCGTCGGCGACGACACCCGGTTGTTCGTGGTAGCTGCCAGCGGCCAGTGGTTCGACGGGCAACTGCCGTTGCACATCGTGGCGCCGGCGTCGACCCAGGCCAGCAGCCCGTGGCAGGTGGTGTTGTTTGTCGCGCAAGTCGGTGAAAGTGCCTGATCGCAAAAGGGGAGGCGTATGCCTGACGGAAGTGGCGGGGCGATCCGGAGTCTGCACGAGGCGCCGCTGAGCAGCGCGTTTCGTCAGGTCTGGCTGAAGTGGTTCCAGGAATGGCAGGACTTGCCCAAGGACAACGACTCCGCGGCCCTGGTCAGCCGGGTGGTGGAGTTTTCCGGGCGTAGCGCCCAACGCTTGTGGCGGATGGCCTTTGCCACTGTCGGCGACTCGGCGACCGAATAGGTCAAGGCGCTGGTCTACGCCTTCGTCGCCCTGGTGGACGAAACCTTGCTGTTCACCCCTTGGCCGGGGCAACTGGCCTGGCAGCAGCATCCCCTTGAATCTCGCATGTATTCCAGCCGCCAGGCCGGCGAGCGCCTGCCCGCGGCCATCAAGAAACTGCTGGATGCGCAGATGCCCGGCACCCGGGATCTGGCGAACGTCTACCTGCAATGCCTGATCCTCGGGTTCCAGGGGCGCCTGCGCGGCGAGCCCGGCCAGATCCAGCATGAAAAATGGCGCGCGGCGCTGTTCACGTTCGCCTGGCAGCATGAACCGGACTATGTCGACGTCAGCCAGCGCCTGGCAATGTCGGCGACGGCCCCGCCGGTACGCATGCCGGCGCAGACATCACTGCCGGACGGGTTGCGCCTGGGGCTGGCGATCCTGGCGATGGTGTTGCTGCTGACCGGGCTGGGACAGGTGTTCTGGCGTGACATCCGCTCGGAGCTCGAGCCGGTGTTGCAATTGAACGAGTCGGTGGTCCAGGAGCAGGACTCATGAGCCCGGTGAGCATCCTCGCCCTGGCGGTGCTGGTCATCGTCGTGGTGCTGGTGAGCGCGGCGCTGATCTGGTGGCTGCGGACCCAGGGCGGCGCGGCGATTCGCAGTTTCTACGGGGCGGTCCGTCACATGGAGCAGGAGCAGGGCACCCGGGACCGCTACCAGATCCCCTGGCTGCTGATGCTCGGCAACGAGACCGACGGGGCCCAGCTGTGCACCCAGTGGCATTTGCAGCCGACGGACAAGGCCGCGTGGTTCGGGCGCTGGTGGTCGGATGCCGGAGGTGCGGTGCTGGTGGTGCCCCAGGCGCTGTTCCTGCCCGATGAAGGCATGAACCGGCAACGGGGCAACTGGTGGCGGTTGTTGGGGCTGATCCTGCGACTGCGCAGCCGACGGCCCATGGATGCGGTGATCTGGACCGTGCCGTTCGGCAGGCTCGACGATATCGAGCACACCACCGAGCTGAGCCTCAAGGTCCGCCGCTGCTTCATCGACCTGCTGCAGCGGTTCGGCCTGAGCCTGCCGGTGTATGTGGTGATTACTGGAATGGAAGAGCTGCCCGGGTTCCAGGAACTGGTCAGTGCACTGCCCACCGAGGCCCGGGAATCGACGCTGGGCTGGTCGTCGCCGTACTCACCCGACGCGGCCTGGCAGTCGCACTGGAGCGATCAGGCGCTGGATCAGGTCAACGCCGCGCTGTCGCAGTCGATCATCGAAATCGGCGCGCTTTCCGGGCAGTTGAGCGGCGATCTGTATGGGTTGCCGGAGCGCTTCGAGGGGTTGCGGCGGGCCTTGCAGATCCTCCTGGAGCCGGTGTTCCAGGGCAATGCCCAGGGCGAGGCGCCACGCTTTCGCGGTGTGTACTTCACCGCGAGCCAGGCGCCGGCCGTCACCGGGGATGGGTTTGCCGCCAGCGACAAGGTCCTGCGCCAGACGGTGTTCGCCTGGCAATTGTGGGCGCGGCGTTTTGTCGCCGAACGCGGCCTGGCCCAACCCGTGCCGCGCCTGTTGCGTTTGCGCCAGCGTTGGCACCGACTGGTGGGCGTGGTCGCGCTGGTGGTCGGCCTGGTCTGGCTGGGGGGCATGCTCTGGGTCTGGCGCGATTCGGTGGAAGAGGCCGAGGGGTTGTCGCAGTTGATCTTGCGCACCCATAAGAACTACCTGGTGGTCGACCCTGACCAACCGCAGCTGGAGCCGACCCGCTACAACGTGCAGACCTATTGGAACATGCTGGAGAAAGCCCCGCGCTGGCGCTACGTCGCGGTGGTGTTTCCCACCTCGTGGTTCTCCTCCGTGGACACTCAGTTGGAGCAGGGTTTGCGCCTGACCGCCCGGCATCACTGGGTTTTGCCCCTGCGTGACCTGCTGGCGGCGGACCTGGAGCAGCTCAAGGCCATCCGCAATACCGAGCGGCGGGGCAACGTGGAAAGCGAAGACCCGGCGCAATGGCAGAGCTACGTGAAAGCCAAGGACCTGGTGGAGCGCGCCGTGCGCCTCGAGCAGCAGAACCAGATGTTCAGCCAGGCGGTGAGCAACCCCAAGGCACCGCTGGATGAGCTGGTGCAATTGAGCAATAACGCCCTGTCGCTGAGCCTCAACGCCGGCACGCTGAGCCGGGCGCGGTTCTACAACCGGGTGCTGTTCGATGCACAAGGCATGTGCTCGCAACAGGACTTGCAAGGGTTGGACCTGAACGCTGCACGCACGGTGATCGGCGATAACTTCACCGGCCTGATGCAGCGTTGGCTCGATCATTACTTCCTGGCGGACAACTTCGTGCGTCAGGCCGGTTACCTCAAGCTGCACCTGCAGCGGTTGGAGGCGGGGGGCGGCAACTCGTTGAGCGAGCTGGAAGACCTGATGGCCCTGGTCGACGAGCTGCAGACCCTGGTCAACCTGACCAACGCGGCTTGGGGGCGGGGCAAGGGCCAGGACCTGGTGCCCGGTTACACCCAGATGATGGACAAAGTCAGCCACAGCACCTTGCTGGGGCCGGAGCTTGCCCAGGATCTGGAGAGCCAGGCGGCGAAGCTGCAACAGAGCTTTCGCGACCAGTGGATCGTCCAGAGCGGCTCCCGGGACAACCTGCTGGTGCAGCAGGGCAGTGGTTTGCTGGTGTTGCAGGAGCACGTCACAGCCCTGGATGACGCGGTGAAAGCCTTGTTCAAGCGCGACTTCGTGGCATTGGCCCTGCAGAAGGACCCCTCTGGCGGCAGCGCCGATGCCAAGGGGCAAGGCGACGGCAGCGATGATTTCAGCGTTGCCCTGAACTACTTCGCCAGCTACAAGAGCTACGCCAACGAGGAACTGCCGCGCATTCCGCCGGACTACCGTGATGCCCTGATCCAGGCGGCTGAAGGGGCCGCGGCCCGGGCCATGTGGCTCAGCCTGGATGAAAACGAGGAACAGTTGCCGGGCATGGGCTTCAATGTCCAGACCACCCAGGCCGTCGCGCTGCAAAAGGCGTTCATGGACGTGCACCGTGCCGACCTGGCAACGCGCTTCCAGCGCCTGCTCAACCGTCGTGCCCTGGCGCAGATCAAGAGTGGCCTGGCCGAAATCGAAGCCCAGCCCCTGTTCAGCCAGCGGGCCGATGTCCAGCGCTGGGACGGTTCGAAGAATTTCGGTTTGCAGCTCTACGGGGCCAGCGATCCACAAGGTCTGAAACTGAGCCTGAACCAGCAGTTCGACGCCATGGTGCAGATCGCCGAGCAGCGCATGCCGGCTCTGGAATGGTTGATCGTCCAGCAGGATGACCTCTCGGCTCTGGAACACGACCGGGTGTCGCGGTTCATGGCGATCAATGACGAGTTGCTCAAGTACAAGAGCCAGAACCCGGCCAGTTCGGCGGCGCAGCTGGAGCAGTTGGTGAGCCGGGACTTCAACCAGATGGACACCTCGTCCTGCGCGCAAATCCTGCAGACCTCCAACCTGTCCGGCGGCCGTGGCGACCTGGCCCAGCGCGCCGTCAGCTTGCAGCAGGGAGCCCTGCAACGGTGCCTGTACCTGCAACAGAACCAGGCGGCGACGGCCTGGAACGATGTGGCCAATTACTTCAACCAGTACCTGGCCGGGCGCTTTCCATTTTCCCAGGACCTGCGGGCCAGTGACGCCGACCCGGCGCGGGTACAGCATCTGCTGGAACTGATCGACACACGCCTACCCTTGGCCCAGGCCGGGCTGGCGCTGAGCCAGACACCGGAGCGCCTGGCTGCCGAGGATTTTCTCAACCGGTTGAAACAGGCCGGTACCTGGCTGGGGCCGCTGTTCGTGCGGGACAAGAGTGGCCTCCTCGGCGTGGAAATGGACGTGCGCTGGCACACCGACCGCAACGAGGAGCGCGGCGCCGACCAGGTGATTGCCTGGGCACTGAACGCCGGCAACCAACAGATCAACTACCCCGGCGACGCCCAGCAGAACCTGCGCTGGATGGTCGGGCAGCCCGTGCGACTGACCCTGCGCTGGGCCCGCAACGGTTACCAGCGACCGGCCAACGACCCGTTGCAGCCGAACCTGGTGGTACGCGACCTGGAAGCTGGTTGGGAATACCAGGGCCCATGGTCGTTGCTGCGCCTGATGCGTTCGCTGGTGTCGGTGCAACGCCAGCCGAATGTCGACTACACCGATTTCCCGCTGACCCTGCAACTGCCGGTAACGGGCCAGATTCCCGCCCAGAGCCCGGCCCAGGCCCAGCTCCTGGCCCGCACGACGCAGCAGACGTTGATGTTCCTGCGCCTGTCGTTGATGAGCCAGGGCTCGAAGCTGCCGCTGTCGATGCCGCCGCTGCCGACCCAGGCACCCCGTTCACCTTTCATGGCGACCTCGTCGAGCCCCGCCATCGCTACCCGTGAGGAGGGCCTGTGAGCGTACCTATCTCCCCCTTACCCGAGTTGATCAGCCAGTTGCTCGAGCCAATCAGCGCCGAATCGCCCTGCGGGCCGGATCTGCGTTATGAGCTGGAATACGATCAGCTGCGGGAGTTGCGCCGGGAAGACGACACCAGCCTGCCCACCGGGGTGTGGCAGTCCCAGATCAAGCGCGCCCAATGGCCGGAGCTGGAAAAACTCGCCACCACGCTGCTGCTCGAACGCAGCAAGGACCTGATGATCAGCGCCTGGCTGGGGGAGGCCTGGTTGCACCTGGCCGGGCTGGAGGGCTTGCCGGGCAGCCTGGCACTGGTGGCGGGCCTGTGTGAATGCTACCCCGAGCAGTTGCATCCCCAGGCCGAAGAGGGTGACCAGTCATGGCGGGTGATCCCGCTGGAATGGTTGGCCCGGCGCTACAGCGAGGTACTGTTGACGCGGGTGCCGCTGTTCAATGGCCGCGACTCGGCCTTCGATGGCTTCAGTCTCGACGACTGGCAACGCTTGCAGCGCCAGCAAGTGCAGGCCAACGACAGCAAGAACGCCAAGGCCTCGGCGGAAGCGGCGCGCAGCGATCAGAAAAAACTCGACGAACTGATTCGCAGCACACCGTTGTCGTTCTGGCTGCATCGCCAGGGCAGCCTCATGTTGAGCCAGCAGCATTTGCAACGGCTTGAAGCCTGGAGCGACGCTTACCCGGGCAACCTGGCCCCGGGCTACAAATCCTTGCAGGACGTGATACAGGCCTTGCTGGCACTGGTAGAGGAGTTCATCGCGATGCATCCGCAACAACCCACTGTCATGCCGGCGCAAGCCTCATCCGCAGCCACCCCATCGGTTGTCCAGCCCCAGGCGGGTACAGCGCCGGCCCAAGTCTTCCAGGAACCGGCCAGCCGTGAAGAGGCCTACCGGCAGTTGCTGGTCATCGCCGGCTACCTGTCGCGCACCGAACCCCACAGCCCGGTGCCCTACCTGATCCGGCGGGGCGTGGAGTGGGGCAACAAGCCGTTGAGCGAGTTGCTGGGAGAACTGATCAGCGCCGATGCCGAGTCCCGGCGGTTGTGGACGTTGTTGGGGGTTCTTTGAGTTGTGCTAGTACTGGTGAATGGCTTTTGTGGGGAGGGGATTTATCCCCTCGCCACAGGTACCGCGAACACATCGGTTCATTGATCAGTGCGGCTCCGGCATTGGCACCGGCGTCAGCACCGGTTTGCCGGAAAAGAACGCATTCAGGTTCTGGCCCACCAATTCCACCGTGCCTCGGGTCGCTTCCGGCGAAAGGCCGGCGACATGGGGCGTCAGGACCACATTGGGCAGGTGCTTGAGTGCCTCGGGCACTTCGGGTTCGTGATCGAACACGTCCAGGGCCGCTCCGGCGATGCGTCGATGTTCCAGGGCGCTGATCAGTTCGTCGGTGGCGACTACGCTAGCCCGGGCGATATTCACCAGGAAACCCTTGGGGCCCAACGCATCGAGGGCCTGCTTGTTGATCAATCGCCGAGTGTCGAGCCCTCCGGGCGTGGCAACGATCAGGAAGTCCGATACCCGGGCCAGCTCCGTGGGCGTGGCGCAGAAAGTGTAGGGCACATCGTCGCGTACCCGTCGGCTGTGGTAGCTCACGCTCATGTCGAAACCCAGGGCCGCGCGCTTGGCAATCGCCATGCCCACCGCGCCAAGGCCCAGCACGCCCAGCCGTTTACCCGCCAGGGAAGGGCGCATGACCTTCGTCCATTCCCCCCGGCGTATACAGGCGTCGGCCCGGGGGATGTCGCGCACCAGCGCCAGCAACAGCGCCATGGCGTGGTCGGCCACCGACGACGCATTGACCCCGGCACCGTTGGTGACCACGATGCCGCGGTTGCGGGCAGCCTGAAGGTCCACCTGTTCGTAACCGGCACCGATCACGCAGATGATCTGCAGATTGGGCATGGCGGCCATTTCGTCGGCCGTCAGACCCAGGGGGCCGCGTGTCAGCATCGCATTGAATCGCTCACCATGCTCGAAAATCGCCGCTTTGCGCTCGGCCGGCGTAGGTGCCAGTTCCAGGTGATAACCCTGGCGTTCGAGGATCGGCAGGTAGTCGTTGACGGTTTCAACCAGTACCAGGACGGTTGCGGTCATGCTGGGCTCCTGAGGATTCTCGGGCAAATTCCAAGGCTTGCCTTGTTCCGGCAAGCGCTTGGAGAATATTCCTGAGTGTAGGAGCTGGCGTTAAATGGCGATAGATCAGCCACCTTTTTGCCTGAGATTATTTGCGTCAACGTTCGGGACTACACCGTTGTGTTGGAAACATTGATAAAGACGGCATTGGACCATACGCCAGAGGTTTGGTCAGGTGAGAACAGCAACCCGAACTTGCCATTGTTTTTACCGGGTGTCGGTACAAGATCTGCGTTGGGCGTCATTATCCAGTTGCCATAGGCATCCACCACCGTGGTGCCCCAGTTATGCCCCCCGACTCCGGCTTCGTAGAGGGTTATCGGAGTGTTGGCGGGTCCTGTTCCGGCAATGTAGGGGCGTGCGAGTGTGGTAGCGCCGTCCTTTGGGTTAAGGATCGTGAGGGGCTGGTTCGGGCTGACCGGCGCTGCCTTGGCGATATTGACCTGGATGATGTTGGACCATGCTACTGAGTCTGGCGTTACAACCATTCCAAACATACCGCCGTTTTTACCGGGTGTCGGCACAAGATCTGCGTTGGGAGTTATCATCCAGTTGCCGTACCCGTCCACTGTCGTATTGCCCCATTCGCGCCCACCGACCCCAGCCTCGTAAAGTTTGATCTGGGTATTGGCAGGTCCCGTACCGCAAATGCTGGACCTCGGGTAAATAGTAGCGCCTGCGGCTGGGCTCAGGATTTTCAGTGGTTGGTTCGTGTCGGCCGGTGGTGTGCTGGCAATATTGACGAAAACGGTATTCGACCAGTATCTCGAATCCTCGCCAGGCGCCACGATCAGTCCGAACATCCCATTGTTCTTACCGATAGTTGGCTGAAGATCAGCGCTGGGTTTGATCATCCAGTTGCCGAAGGCATCGACTGTTGCGCTGCCCCATTCCTTGCCTCCGACGCTGGCCTCGTAGAGCACTACACGCGTATTGGCCGGGCCTGTCCCGGTGAGGCAGGTCCTGGGGAATATCGTACCGTTCTGAATAGGGGTATTGATGGTCAAATCGGCCATTTCTCTTCTCCGGTGGTATAGGAAAATGACCGGAGAAATGGGGCAATGTATAAAGCGCCTCATACAACCTTCGGTCTTGCTCCGATAGGTTAGGGCTTGGGCTTGGGGCGTCTACTGTCAGGGCTGACAGTTTTTAATGATTTCTAACCGTCGCTTCCATGTCTCGCCTGATCTGATTCGCACCACCGCTCCTCAGCTAAGCCTTTGCTTCTGCTCGCTAATCCCGGACAATCGCGCCCCTGTTTCGGCCAGGGCGCTGCCTGTCGGGTTTTTCCGACTCGTTCCGGCCGGGTGCACATGACCGGAAAGCGGAGATCCGACCGGATGAATGATCAGGCCAATAGCGTCGAAGAGCGCTTTGAATCGACAGCCCCAGCCACCCTCAGCCAATGGAGTCGCCAGGACACGACCTGGATGCTGGGCCTGTTTGGTACCGCCATCGGTGCCGGTACGCTGTTTCTACCGATCAATGCCGGCCTGGGCGGTTTCTGGCCCTTGCTGATCCTGGCAGTGCTGGCATTTCCCATGACCTTCTACGCGCACCGGGGCCTGACTCGGTTCGTGCTGTCCGGTCGTGATGGGGCGGACATCACCGAGGTGGTGGAGGAGCACTTCGGCATCAAGGCCGGCGCGCTGATCACCTTGCTGTACTTCTTTGCGATTTTCCCGATTCTGCTGATCTACAGCGTGGCGCTGACCAACACGGTGGGCAGCTTCCTGGAGCATCAACTGCATATCCAGCCGCCATCCCGCGCGGTGCTGTCCCTGGTGTTGATCCTGGGCCTGCTGGCGGTGGTGCGGTGTGGCGAGCAGGCCATCGTCAAGGCCATGAGCCTGATGGTCTACCCGTGTATCGTTGCGCTGCTGTTCCTGGCGGTGTTCCTGATCCCGCACTGGAGCGGTGGTATCCTGAGCACCGCTTCCACGCTGCCGGCTCCTTCGGCACTGCTGCACACCCTGTGGCTGGCGATTCCGGTGATGGTGTTCTCGTTCAACCACTCGCCGATCATCTCGGCGTTCGCGGTGGACCAGAAACGCCGCTATGGGGAGAGCGCCGAGCAGCGCAGCGCGCAGATCCTGTCCCGCGCCCATGTGTTGATGGTAGTGATGGTGTTGTTCTTCGTGTTCAGTTGCGTACTGACCCTGTCGCCGGCGCAACTGGCCGAAGCGAAGGCACAGAACCTGTCGATCCTGTCGTACCTGGCCAACCATTTCAGCAACCCGACCATCGCGTTTGCAGCGCCGTTGATTGCCTTCGTGGCGATTTCCAAGTCGTTCCTGGGGCACTACATCGGCGCCAGTGAAGGCCTCAAGGGCCTGATCGTCAAGAGCGGCCGTCGCCCGGCAGCCAAGACCCTGGACCGCCTGACGGCGGTGTTCATGTTGCTGGTGTGCTGGATCGTCGCCACGCTCAACCCGAGCATCCTCGGCATGATCGAAACCCTGGGCGGCCCGGTGATCGCGACCATCCTGTTCCTGATGCCGATGTACGCCATCCGCAAGGTCCCGGCCATGGCCCGCTACCGCGGCCAGGCATCGAATATCTTCGTGGTATCGGTGGGCCTGGTGGCGATTACCGCGTTGGTCTATTCCCTCACGGCTTGACACTACAAATCCCTGTGGGAGCCGAGCTTGCTCGCGAATGCGGTGGGGCAGTTGCGGTGATGCTGGATGTGCCGCCGCCATCGCGAGCAAGCTCGGCTCCCACAGGCTCTGAGGTGTTCTCGGGAACTGTGTCCACCCCAAATCCCCTGTGGGAGCGAGCCTGCTCGCGATAGCGGCGGTTCGGCTTGCATCAAAAGCCCAGGCATAAAAAAACGCCGCCCCTCGCAAGAAGGGCGGCGTTTTCAGTCGAGCGTCGAAGCCTTAGGCTTGAACGACCGGGATGTTGGCGTTTGCAGCCGCTTCACGGAACTCGGCGATCTGGTCGAAGCTCAGGTAGCGGTACACGTCCGCTGCCATGCTGTCGATCTTGCCGGCGTATTCCATGTACTCCTCGACGGTCGGCAGGCGACCCAGGATCGATGCAACGGACGCCAGTTCGGCCGAAGCCAGGTAGACATTCGCGCCGTCGCCCAGACGGTTCGGGAAGTTACGGGTCAAGGTCGACACCACGGTGCTGTTCGGCTCGACGCGTGCCTGGTGACCCATGCACAGCGAGCAGCCTGGCATTTCCATGCGTGCGCCGGCCTTGCCGTAGATGCCGTAGTAGCCTTCTTCGGTCAGTGGGTGAGCGTGCATGTTGGTCGGGCGCGACAGCCACAGACGGGTTGGCAGCTGACCCTTGACCTGATCCAGCAACTCGCCGGCGGCGCGGAAGTGACCGATGTTGGTCATGCACGAACCGATGAACACTTCGTCGATCTTCTCGCCAGCCACGCTGGAGAGCAGACGGGCGTCGTCCGGGTCGTTCGGCGCGCAGAGCACTGGCTCGTTGATGTTGTCCAGATCGATTTCGATGACTTCGGCGTATTCGGCGTCGGCATCGGCTTCCATCAGCTCAGGGTTGGCGATCCAGGCTTCCATCGCTTGCGCGCGACGTTCCAGGGTACGTGCATCGCCGTAGCCTTCGCCGATCATCCAGCGCAGCAGGGTGATGTTGGACTGCAGGTACTCGGTGATCGACTCTTTCTACAGCTTGATGGTGCAACCGGCAGCCGAACGTTCGGCCGAGGCGTCGGACAGCTCGAACGCTTGCTCGATGCTCAGGTTGTCC
>Ga0157373_10002719_pt1 | contig 13404 bp, 12 predicted proteins | sample C65metaG_FD_113460 | JGI IMG/M metagenome (GOLD analysis project Ga0157373, IMG submission 113460) | Corn rhizosphere microbial communities from Kellogg Biological Station, Michigan, USA - C6-5 metaG | ecosystem: Host-associated > Plants > Roots > Rhizosphere > Soil | place: USA: Michigan... | reverse complement strand
TGCGCAACTTTTCACCTTTTTGAAATATTCTTCCATCTTTTATTTTAAACAAAGAACCATAAGGCAATTCTTCAAGAAAACAAACACCATTTTTTCTTTCGTCGTATTTACGAAGTATGCGCATCAAACCTTCTTCGGCACAACTGCTGGCTGCAGGATTTGCAAGTGAGTGTTTTAATTCGTGTTCAATATCGGGAGGGAAAATTTTTTTTGAAATAAAATCAGCGAGAAGGAAACCATATAATTTTTTCCACTCTTTTCCATGTGCATTAACGCGATGCCCATATTGCTCAAACGTAAGCAAGTGAGCAAGTTCATGCAAAAGAGTAATCAGGAAAGCATATTTATTTAAATTTCCATTTACGGTAATGCGATGATTCTTGCCATGTACTGCATTTCGATAATCGCCTAAAACACTTTTTCTTTCTTTAGTAACCGTAAGATGCACACGGTATTGATGAAGAAAGTACGCCACATTTTCAAACGAACCTTGTGGAAGATAATGCGCCAGTGCATGCATCGGATGTTCTTCAATTGCCATTCTGCTTATTTAATCTTTGTGCACTTCTAACTTCAACGAATGTATAGATGAAATATAAACCTATCCCTGCTACAATTGCGTAAACACTTTTGTTTTGTTCTGCAAGTTTCAGGTATATTACTACGGCAATGGCGATCACAACAAGTTTTATAAAAGTGCCTGCCATCACGCTTCTTACAAATGCATACGGATTCTTATTTTGTGCCGCTTTTTTGTGCATGTAATAAACTGTAGCAGAAAGAACAAACATGATGCAATTAGCACCCACCACAACAAGATGATCAATATTCTTTGCGTCAAGCCAGTTTTTAAATAAGAAGCAAAATGAGTTTACGATTATAAAAAGAATGAACAAAGAAGTTATTCCGTTGGCTTTTTTTCTGTTGGGCATATTATTTTTTTGAGGTATCCTTTATCACTTTTACTATCATTCCTATAATCACTATCAAAGGTAGCAACCATATAAACAAGGGAAATCCTGTTTTTATCCACTTATCAAAATAATAACCGCCGTAAAGCGCAAGACCTATCATCGAAAGCATTTGAAACGAAAGCCCTGCGTATTCCAGTAAAAATTGTTTATTGCTTTTTGGTTTCTTTTCCATTAATCATTCGATATATCAGGCTTGCGAACCTTTAATGAAGTTGTATCAAGTTGTGCAGGCATACTTGCACCTAAAACTTTTTTTATATTATTAAGATATTGGTCTTTGTAAATTATTGCCTGTTCAAGTGAATCAGTCCGCATTTTCAGTGTCTGCAATTCCACACGGTTAGTATTATTGCCATATCCCGGGATATAATATTTAAGCGGCGTAAGTACCAGCAGCGCAACAGTTAAACTTACAAGCAAAACAAAAGTGCTGCTCAATGCAACATAGACACTTAACCGCGAAAGCCGGAAAGTAATTACTTCTTCATACGTGTCATCGTTCATCACCACAAGCCTGTAGCGGTTTTGCAAATGTTTCAGCGTACTGCTGTTTTCCATTTCATCCATAAAATTCAAATAAAAAATAAAGGTAGCATTATGCGGAATATTTTTTTGATGCAGAGTGTTTCATCATTTTGGAATTTTGAAATTTCGAAATTTTGGAATTGGGAAATCGTGGAATTTAATTATTGCAATTTTTGATACAGTACAATCGTGACTATGTTTCTATGTGGTTCAAAGAATCTTCTTCATTTGGCTATGCGTAACATTCCTGAAGGATGTAAGAAGGAAATGAAATTCTTTTATTTTTCTTTTAGAATTTCAAATTAAGTTTATTCGATAACCCTGAACAAAAGAAACGAGATATGGAGAAGCTTTATCAAGAAACTTTTAAAAGGAAGAGAAGGTAGCATGGTTAAACTTTTTTAAATTTTTTGTGGCATGAAGAATTTTTATTAAACCACCCACAGTTGTATAAAGATGGATTGGCTTATATTAATTATTAAAACCCAGATCCACATTATTTGGATCAATAAATCCATCGTCAAACATTTTTACAATTTTTACTTCAATACCCACATTGGTTTTATATTTTATTTCATTTTGATTGCAGCAGTAACATTCCTGCATGCTCAAACAAATGATAAACCTGCGTCAACAATCAAAACAAGAGCAAGGGCGGATATCTTTTTCATAAAACCAATTTTAAGATGAGTAGTTTTTGTTTTCATTATTTACAACAAACCTACTTTGAATGAGAAGCGATCGTAATGGTAAAAACACCGTTTGTTGAGAGGTTTTTTACGGTGGAAGATAGAGGTATAAAAAACCTGTGAGCACAGCCCACAGGTTATATGGAAATGGATTTAGGTTATTGAAATTGTTGCCCTTTAAAAATGAGATTTGTGTTTCAACCTTTTAATTATTTTATAGGTATTTGAAAAATTTTATTCCGATCTTTTCTAATGGAGTTAATACTTCTTATCAAAAGGCAATTCCTATACTTATTCCTGTTTTAATTCCTATGAAAGGACCTTTTATTGTTGCCTGCACTCCTTCATTTGTAACGGTGGAAGAGATGTATTTTTTTCCGGAAATATCAATGAGGGAATTTATATCCTCCTCTAATTTTTGTTTATCTTTTTCTGATAAGGAACTTAGATCTGTTTTACCCGCAGCGTTGCCATTAAGTGAACCGAAATGAGCGCCTGATATGTTCCAATCAAGTGTAATGCGCTTTGCTATCAACCATTGTGCGCCAAAGCCAATACCTCCTCCAATACCATGAATCGTGGAGTTTAAAGGAATGAGATAATGCTGATTTGTTTCAGAATAAAAATCATAAGGATAATAAATATCGAAATCAGTATAACGTCCGTACAATGCAAAATAAAAACCTCTTGCACCGGGATGTTTTCCTCCGTAAAATCTGCATTCAAGTGTATATGCTTTGTTGGAAGCAGTTACATCATTGTAATCAGATGCATTTATAAATTTTTCCGCAACTTTTTTTCCAAGAGTAGTAGATGTTACAGATTTGGTTGGCATAAGACGAAAACTTCCTGTAACAGATATTTTACGCGTTAGCATACGCTCATAACTAAAGTGATAGTTATTAAACAAAATCATTCCGGGGATATTCATCTTAATATTGTTTTTCGGATAATTCTTCTTATCCATTTTCAATTTAGCGGTGTAGCTTGCAGATGCAGTTGTATCAGTTGTTTGCGCGCATAGGGATGTTACTGAAAAAATTAGAATAAGAGCAAGCATACTTACGTTTTTCATGACCTGTTTTTTAAAAATGAATAATTAATTCTCAGTAACAAACCTACTTCTGCCAATGCACCTCAGTAACGGTGAAAACACCGTTTCTCACATAGTTTTTTTACGGTGGAAGATGGAGGTAGAAAAACCTGTGAGATTTTAAAATCTCACAGGTTATATAGGAATGAATTGTTTACTAAAGTGAATGTGTAAACCCCAACTCTGGCGCAAGTATGCGGAATAGGTAATGTGTGAGGCGTATTTGTGTTATAGCAAAATGAGATCGATAATAAAGGCACAAGTGCTCATTGCTTCAAGATAGCTCTGCATAAAAGAAGTCTTATAATTTTTCTTTGTATAATTTTAAGCCTTGAATAAAATCATAATGTTTTTTATTGTCTGTATAAAGTTCAAGGCTGAATTGCAGATCTGTTACTGCAATTAGCAAGTCTGCAATCTGTAATTTTCTTTTCATGGAGTATTTTGAAAAAAGCTGCAACGCAAGAATAGATATTTCAGTATCAAAATGTAAGATTGTGTACGTCTTTAATTCCTTTCTTGTTGAAATAAGTTGCTTAACATTATTAGCCGTTTAATAATTCGAAGGCTGTAACAACTGAAACCGCAAAACTTTTCTTCATTGATTGGAGTTCTTTGAAAATAACGGAGTTGCCGCGGTAAGATTTAATTATTATACCGGTATCCACTAAAATTTTCTTGTCCATAATTCTTCCCGGATTTTTCTACCGTCTATGTCAAAATATTTCCATTTTTCAAACAAAAAAGTAGGATCGGGTTTCTTTTCTTTTTTCTTTTTGTTTTTTAAAGATCCTTTCTTCTTCTTTTCTTCAATTTTACAGTCCCACCCAATTTCTCTACCAATTCGGTTACAAGTTCAGTAGAATCATCCGGTATTTTAATTATCATTTCTTTCATGACTATAAAATTAAATTGCGAGTTACTGCCTTGCCAAAAAAGCGAAAAGGAATGTTCGGGAAAGTTACATCTGCGTGAACCTCTTTACAAATTCATCAACACTCAATGCACCTTCTATAGGCTTATTTTCAAATACCATAAAGTAGAAATATTTATCACCTGCTTTATTAGCCCACTCTTTACCCATCTTTAATTTTACTTCACTGTCTGAACCATCCAAATGATCTCCTTTTGTTTCTATCACTACAATTTTTTCCGATTTGGTATAGACAATAAAATCAGGATAATGATTAATGAAACCGTTAATTCTAAAACCTGATTTTGAATTATTGCGATGCCAGAATATTATGTTATCACAAGCAATGATCTTTTGAATTATCTCCGCTTCCCAATTTCCCATTTTTCCTTCCTGCTCATACAACCTGTATTCTAAAGGCGTGCTGGTTTCAAGCGGTTTTATTTTCTGTTGAAATGAATAAAATGGTTCAATGTTTAATGTGGCTAGGAATTAGTTCTCGCTTCAATTACTCCATTTTCTAAATCAGAAGGAAATCCCAGAGGGAGAACAACTTCGCTTATTGGATTTTTAGGACCATTTTTTACAATAGTATTTCTTATCTCATCCTTAAAAAGTTTGCTGCCTTCTTTTATATTAGGATCTACAACTTTCGGATGTCCGAATAGATTTGCCGTTTTACAATAGCAAAGTATATATTCATGATTAATTTTAATTTTTGGCTGATTATCAAAGTTGCCTTCTGTTTTCCAAGTAAAATTTGTAATGAAATTATTTCTTCCGAAAATTTCATCTAAAAGCAATTTCAAATTTGCATGTTCATTATCATCAATTGAAATAAAAATTACTCCATCCTTAGTTAAAAGTTTATGCAATAACTGTAATCTTGGATATATCATGCAAAGCCACTTATCATGTCTGCTTAAATCATCACCTTCTTTCCCTACAACTTGGTGTAACCATTTTTTTATTTTAGGATCATTTACATTATCGTTATATACCCAACCTTCGTTTCCCGTGTTGTATGGCGGATCAACGTAGATGCATTATCCGTCCTTCATATTCGGGCAACAAAGCTTTCAGCGCTTCAAGATTGTCGCCATGAATAATTTTATTTCCGCTGCCTGTTTCTGTTTTTATTTTTCCCTGTTCATTAAATCCGTATTGATGTTCCAATACTTTTATTGGTACTTCAAGGTGATGGTTGATAACTTTTTCTTTTCCTATCCACTGTAGTGTTGGCATAGCATGTAATCATTAACAAAAAGGGAAAATACAAGAAATGAATGAAATGAAAGATATAAGAATATGCACAGGCTTGATAAGTTAAACGAAAACCTGAATATTCGCTATTGCAGAATTTTCAATTGAGAAATTTTGAAATTTTTGTTGCCATCTTTTATACAGTATAAGAGTGCGACGCAACAGGCGATGATAAATGATAAACTGCCGGGCCCATAAAAAATCAAAATTGTTTCAGATAACTTATCTTGAATATCACATGATCCTCTGTTCGCGTTAACTTTTGCGGATCGGTGATGCTGCCATGATTGTAGATGAAATAAATATAAGAAAGCGGTTCATATTCCCATGAAAAGCGGAGGTTATAATTATCAGAATGATCAAAAGAATTTTTTTGATAAAAACCAGTTAACTGCAAACGCGGATTTAATGCAAAGCGGCCTTGCAGAATGTAAAGATCAACAATAGAATTATTTTTTGGCTCACCAACATTCATGAAATGATTACGATTGAATTCAGCAAGCAAAGAAATATGCGGAACAGGCGCAAACTGTAATTTCCAATCCGCTGACCTGATGCTTCCGTCAAAATATTCTCCCCAAAGATAACTGCCTGCAAGGCTGATCTTTTTTGAAGGATCAGTTGTGAACAATATCGAGTGCTGCAAAAAGTTATACTCACCCGGAACAATTGTTACACCAAGCGGCTCGAATGGCTGAGTAAGTTTTTGGTACACCGGCGTGATAGAATATCCAAAGTATGCTCCGCTTTGAAAATTTAACCACACAGGCCAGAAGTATAAACTTCTTTCAATAAATTTTCCGGTGGATGCCTGCCAATAAAATTCAGGAAGAAAACCCGGTTCAAATGCACGAAGAATTTTTTTAAAGGGCAATTTATTTCCGCGGTAATACCAGTTCATTCCGGGCGTTGTTCCAATTACATCTGTTCGGGAAATAAAACCCATTTGCGGATCAAAATTTTTTGTGACGACAGATTGCGTCCACCAGATTTTATAATGATTGGTAGAATTATAATATTGTGCAAAACCCGCAAAGCCTTGTGTGTTGTTGCTTGTAGTGACGGTATGTGTGAGTATTGTGTTGAGTGATTGAGATTCGCTTAAACGAAAAAATCCATCAATGGTGCTTCCGATATTTGAACCATCAGGTGTATTCTTAACCGTAACCAATCCACCGATTCTGTTTTGTTGTCCGAAGTTTTGTGAATACCTGCCAACAAAAAAATTGGTCGCGGGACTATTATCTGTTTCTTCCTGCCGCATCACAATCGCTCCATAATTTTTTGTAGAAGAGCGATGCACAAATCTTCCGCCCGCAACTATTGGGATAGGATTTCCTGTTGTATCTAATCCGATCGTTCTGCTGAAAAAAGGTTGTATGTGCATGAAACCTCCGGAGCCATCAGCAGCTTGTTGAATGAAAGGACTGAACAAAGAAGCATTCTCTAAAAAGAATTGACGTTTCTCAGGAAAGAACACAGAAAATCTCGTAGTGTTGTTTACCTGCAGATCAACATCTGCCTGTGCAAAATCTGTATTTGCAGTAAGATCTAAAACAGTGTTTGGATTGATCGCCCATTTTAAATCACCACCGAATTTATTTTTTGTTTGATCTTCTTTTATACTCGAATCAAAATTTTTATAGTGACTGTATGCACTCAAAAAATATGGTTGAAAACGAATGTTGGGTTTTGGTGGTGGGGGTTTCAAGTTTTTTAAAACACCTGCATATTCCATTCTTGCGTCATCGAAAACACGGGGAAAAGGAGAGAACGCTGTTATCTCATTTGTAAGCCGCCTGTTGCGATACATATTCATTCCCCAGTTTTGAATACTGTCTTTTGTTTTCGGATAACGAAGCGTTTGCCAGGGAATAGCAATTTCTGCATACCAGCCGGAATCAGTTCGCGTAGTGCGTACACGCCAAAGCCCATCCCAGTCTATATCAAAATAAAGATCATCGAAAGCTAAATAATCACGCTGTACTCCGTAGGCATTTGTTGCAAAACACATGGCGTTGCGTTTATCATTAAAACCATCGAATGCAATATTTACAAGATCGTGCTGCCGGTAATCAAAATCTCTTTTAAAATCGGTTGCACGAATCGCATTTTTTCCAAGAGAATCCTTTGAAAAAATACCGAAGTATAAATAGTCTTTGTTGTATAAAACTTTTACATAAGTTTCAAAATTCGGTTCCGCATTTTGATGAGGTTCTATCTGTGTAAAACGAGGAGAAGGTTTTGCAAGATTCCATTCAGGTTCATTCAACACACCATCGATGTGCAGCGAAGTGGTGATATGCACTGCGTTAATTTCTTTTTTTATTGAATCAGGTTTGAAAATTTCTGCATCCTGTGAAAAGACTTTTAATGATACGAAACATAGCAGTAGTAATGGCAGTCTTTGGAACATGCGTTCAATATACAACTTGTATAGAATGGATAATATCATTATAAAAGAAATGAAGTATAATTTTTTGTTACCGGCTTTTGTAATGTTATTAAACTTTGTTGTGTCACTCACTTCAACGTTCTGTTCTTTATTGAACATAGAACAATCACTTGTTCATGATAAGCGTGTTGTTCTGTTGTTGTCTGCCCAAAAAGCAAGGATAACAAAGATCCACATGAATTGTGCGCCCCATGCAAGTGCAGTCACTGAGGTTGGCGGTGGAGAGAGAAGATTTGCCACATGTGCAAGTATAAGAAGTACGATTAATATCCAAAAAACTATCGAGCCGGTTTTATTTTTTGCTTTCGTCGATCTGAGATAAAGTATCAACCCTACAATAAAAATGAATGATTCAAGTATAGTTGAAGCGATCGGTTTTGTCCATAGTTGCAAGCCAACTTTAGGAGAAGATGCAGAAGGATACAATGGCAGATCGGGAAGATGAACAATAAGATCTAACACCCAATGACTAAGCACGCAAAGTCCAAGAATGAAAGCATATTTTTTATTTCTTTTTATTAGCCAGTACACACCTCCAAATAAAACAGACCAAACAATTGCCATAACAAGACTATGTGAATACGGATAATCTGTAAAGGTTAAAGGCACAGGAGTACTTGCGTTGTTATTGATAGAAACATGTTCGATATTCAATAATAAAAAAGTGGGCCATAACAAATCGAGAAATTGACATGCAAGAAATAAAAGACCTAAAGAAACCGGCGCAGCTTTTTTTAACCCCAGTCCTACTCCGTAATGACCAATAAACATAAGCGGAATAATTTATTGGTTGCAAGTAACAATAAAAATTGTTTACTACTTTATAAAACAAAAAGCATCACGACAATTGCGATGCTTTTTATTCTAAGAAAATTCTGCATTATTCCGCGGGAACATGAAATTTTGAAATCCAGTCAGGCTTGATTTTTTCAGTATGCTTCAAATCTATTCCGGGATGCTCGTCGAGATCAATCATCAACAGATAAATGTTGTTAGGATCATCTTTCAATTTTGTTTTCTCCCACAAGTAAGTGTTTGAAAATTTGCCTTTCAGTTCTTCTTCGGGAATTGGTCGTGAGGAAGTGCTTCCATTTCTTGTCATTCGGTACGTTCCTTTGTTTGCATGCGTAATAAATATCGGTTGACCCAATGCATCTTTTGTAAACTCTACCGTTCCTTCAATATGCGTCCATGCTTCATTTTCTATATTGTACGTATTAGCTTGAACATACAACATAAATTCATAAGTGCCGTCTTTTTTAAATTTAAATTTCACTATCATGCCACCACCGCTTTTAGTAGTGTTGTAATATGCACCGGGCGTAGTATTAACATAGCTGATAGTAGAAAGTGTTGTGATGCTCCAATATGTTGAATCGCTTGTCAACAATTCTTCCGGGACGAGTGATGACGCTTGTTTATTTGCCTGGCTGAAACCATAAACAGAAAAGCTGATGCTCAAGAGAAATAAAAGTGTTTTCATAAAAAATGTTTGATGTAAATAATTTTTTCGAAAACAAATTTCTAAATCTCCAAAGGCGAAGTAAAGCGTATCAGTAATGAGTTGCGTTTATCAAAGATGAATTGTTACATCGGCAAGTGTTGTATAAAAAATTATTTCTTTATGCCGTTCGCTTCTTCGGGAAAAACCTGAGAAATCAACATTCAAACCCAATATCTCCACATTTTTATCATTTTTAGTTTTTGGAAATTCAATATGTTGTATCTTGATGTTCAAAATTTAAACTATGGCTAAAGCTGCAAAAAAAGCTGCTAAGAAAGCAGCACCAAAAAAAGCGACTAAAACAGCAAAAAAAGCTGCTCCTAAAAAAGCTGCAAAGAAAGCTGCTCGTAAACCAAATGCCGCATTCATGAAGCCACTTACTCTCAGTGACGAGCTTGCTGCAGTAGTTGGCAACAAACCTTTACCCAGAACCGAAATTGTAAAAAAGATATGGGAATATATAAGAAAGAATGGCTTGCAGGACAAAAACAACAAAAGAATGATCAATACCGATGACAAGCTCAAGAAAGTTTTTGATGGAAAGAATCAGATCTCTATGTTTGAAATTGCTAAAGGTGTAAATAATCACGTGAAGTAATTTCAAATAATCCTTCAACTGTTTTCAAAAAGAAAGAAAATCCATTCATCCGGATCTGTAATAATCGCTGCTGCTCTCTAATACTTTCTTCCATTGACGCTGATGGCTTTCCTGCCACCTATTATCAGGATGAAGGTTCCAGTTTACGTGCTGCAATTGCTGTTTTACAAAACTTCTTTTCTCAGGATGTACATACAAAGGATGCTGATAAAACCATTCAGCGTCCTTTGTCAGCATTTGCCAGAACTCATCAAAACTTGTATAAGTGGTTTCAAAAACTTTTATCTCGTCAGTATCATCATTATAGTTGCTGTGTTGATGAATAAACCAAATGTTTTCCTTCTCATCTTTTATCCTGTAAAGACTTCCGCCACTTGTTTCAGAACTGATATCAAAATACAATTCACGTTTCATGATAAAAATTTAAACAATAAACGTAGTAATTATTTTGTTATGGCTTTTGATACATGAATTGCTCAATATAAACATTACGGTTGTGCTACTTCTTTTTTTGAGATGCCCCATATTAATAATCAATTTATTCCTCTCTTGCTGCCATATATTCTTCGGATGAAGTGATTGCGACGCAACGAAGATGCCATAAAAAACTAAAGCTGGTATCATAAAAATTATTCTAATCATTAAATTCATTAGTGCAGTTAACGCCATTTCTGATGCAGCTTGTATCAAAAAAAATAAAACCCCGCTAAAAAATCAGCAGGGTTTTCTCATGTGCATAATAAACCAACTATTGTAAAATATTTCTACTGATAACAATGCGTTGCACTTCACTTGTGCCTTCATATATCTGCGTAATTTTTGCATCTCGCATCAAACGTTCTACGTGATATTCTTTCACATAACCATAGCCCCCATGAATTTGCACCGCTTCCGTTGTTGCCCACATAGCCGTTTCACTTGCATACACTTTTGCCATGGAACTGCTTAACGTATAATCTTCGTTATTATCTTTTTGCCATGCAGCTTTCAGGCACAATAATCTTGCAGCATTTATGCGTGTTGCCATATCTGCAAGTTTAAATTGTATAGCCTGATGATGCATTATTTCTTTACCAAAAGCCTTGCGCTGTTTTGAATATTTCACTGCGAGTTCATAAGCACCACTTGCAATGCCCAATGCCTGTGATGCAATGCCAATGCGGCCTCCATCCAAAGTTTTCATAGCGAATTTAAACCCGAAACCATCTTCACCAATTCTGTTTTCTTTCGGCACCTTTACGTCGTTAAATGAAACGCTTGTTGTATCACTTGCACGAATACCTAATTTATTTTCCCGCTGACCAACAGAAACGCTTGGCCAATTTCTTTCTACAATAAAGGTGTTTATTCCTCTCGAACCTTTTGATGCATCTGTTTGTGCCATCACCAAATAAACACTTGCAGTTGAGCCATTGGTAATCCAGTTTTTTGTTCCGTTTAATAAATAGTGATCGCCTTTATCTTCTGCACTTGTGTGCTGTGAGGTAGCATCGCTTCCCGCTTCCGGTTCACTGAGCAAAAAAGCGCCGATATATAACTCATCATTTTTTTTACCGTGCGCTAACGGAACAAGATATTTTTGTTTTTGTTCTTCGTTCCCATAAGCTTCAAGTCCCCAGCATACAAGACTATTGTTTACGCTCATGCACACGCTTACACTTGCATCTATTTTACTTATTTCTTCCATTGCCAGCACATAACTTATAGTGTCCATTCCGGCACCACCATATTCCTGTTTCACCATCATTCCCATAAAACCAAGATCGGCCAACTTTAAAATTTGTTCGCGTGGAAAAATTTTGTGCTCATCTCTTTCTATAACATCCGGGAAACATTCGTTAACAGCAAAATCACGTGCCGCTTTTTGGATCATTAAATGTTCTTCGTTTAATTCGAATTCCATGTAAGTTGTTTTAGGAAAACGCAAAAGTAATAGAATCTGTTTATTAAACTAACGGCTGATAGTGTAATAATTTTTTATAGAAGTCATTTGAGAATTTTTATGGGCCCGGCCAGTGCACTACGATTGAACTTCCGTTGCGTCGCACACTTATACATTATTAATCGTGGCAGCAACAACTTGCATTATCATTTTGTCTGCCGTTTTTTTCTGTTGTATCTACGAAAGATTTTATTTTAAGAACATTTTTAAAAAGATGTGAATTTATTTAGCCTTAATCTTTTACATTTGCGCTCCCAATTAAAAAAGGAAAGGGGCACGGGAGGTAGTTCAGCCCGGTTAGAATACCTGGTTTGGGACCAGGGGGTCGCTGGTTCGAATCCAGTCCTCCCGACTGAAATCTTCGCAAACGCATCAAAAGCTTGTAAAAAATCATTGATTTACAAGCTTTTTTGTTTTTTCCCATATCAAATTGTTGCAAAAAATATCAAATGTCGTGTGAACAAAAAGGTGAACAGATTTGCGAATTACATTTGTGTTCACAAAATGGATTTAAAACGTTTGTTTTCAGTCCGTTGTAAACATGACCCCTTGATTTCATTGAGTTCTAGCAGTTCATTTTTCCGTGTTTCGCGTGAACAGAATAGTGAAAAAGAATTGATAACACAAAAAATGATTTTTATGAGAAGTTCAAACACATTCGGTGTGCATTTCACACTACGCACAAGAGAGCAAAATGGTAAACATCCCGTCTATGCAAGAATTACTGTAAATAAAACGAGATGCGAATTATCTCTCAAACAGTATCTGTACAAAAAAGACTGGAGTGAAATTAAAGGCATTGCCAAACCCAAGAATGAAGAACTCAAACAGTTGAACAGTTATCTCGAAGAAATTAGAGGAAAGCTGGTCCATCATTATCGTGAATTATTAATGCAGGACAAAGAAGTGACTGCAGAAATTGTAAAAGATGTTTTTGTAGGGAAAAAGGAAAAAGTTGAAGCAAAGGCGAAAAAGTATTCTCTCTTATGGCTTGTTAAACATCATAATGATTCAATGAAAGTAGTGCTAAAAAAAGGAACCATGAAAAACTACTTTACCACTGAAAAATATTTAAAAAATTTTTTGAAAATGAGTTATCATAAGGACGACCTACTGCTTAAAGATCTTACCTATGAGTTCATCACAGCCTTCGAATTTTTTGTTCGCACACATGCGGTAAAGAAAAATGATCCTTGTACGAATAATGGAACAATGAAACATCTTGAACGCCTAAAAAAAATTGTAGCATGGGCGGTAAAGAATGAATGGATAGATAAAAATCCATTCATAGGGTTTCAGTTAAAATTTAAAAGGAGTGAAAGAGACTTTTTACAAGTAAACGAACTTGCAGCAATCGAAGCACATGAGTTTGATAATCCGATGTTACAAAAAGTGCGAGATTTTTTTGTCTTTAGTTGTTATACAGGGCTTGCTTATATTGATGTCAC
>Ga0157373_10002714_pt1 | contig 13410 bp, 14 predicted proteins | sample C65metaG_FD_113460 | JGI IMG/M metagenome (GOLD analysis project Ga0157373, IMG submission 113460) | Corn rhizosphere microbial communities from Kellogg Biological Station, Michigan, USA - C6-5 metaG | ecosystem: Host-associated > Plants > Roots > Rhizosphere > Soil | place: USA: Michigan... | reverse complement strand
GGGTCATGTTCGTCTAAGCAGAAACCTTGCCAGCTCCGTAAAAATCACTGAAATCAGTCCTTTGCCCACTTATCCCCACCTGCGAGGCTTTTGGGCGACGGCAATGCGCACAAAAACAGTGCGTAGCCGCCCGACCCTCTGCGCGAAAAGCGTGCGCCCGCCGTCGTGAAAAAGACTATAGACGCTGCGTGATACACTGCCGGCCAACAGTTTTCCGGAATATTTCCCATGCTCGCGCCCAAAGACCTCCTCGACGCCCTGAGCGGCCACGCCTCTCTCCTGTTCAGCGGTGACGCCCCGTTGCCCCGCAATGAAATCGAAAGCCAATTCAAGGCCTTGCTGCAAAGTGGTTTCAGCAAGCTCGACCTGGTGAGCCGCGAAGAATTTGATAGCCAGATGGTGGTACTTGCCCGCACGCGTGCGCGGCTGGAGAGCCTGGAGGCAAAAGTCGCAGAACTGGAAGCGCGATTGACGCCAGCGGGCGAATAACCGGCATCAACCGGTCCCTGTGGGGCTTGCCGGCCCTCGACCGGCGCCTGCTGAAAATACAATTCAGCTTTTTGCTGGTGGTGCTCGGTGGCCGCTGCAACCAACTCGCCGTGGCGTGGTGGGCCTTGCAGGAAACCGGTTCCGCCGTCGTCTTCGCCAACATGATCGCCTGCTCCATCGCGGCGCAGGTGCTGGCCCGCCCTCTGCTGGGATGGCTGGGCGACAAGTACAACAAGATCCTGATCCTCAGGCTGGTTTCCCTGACCAGCGTGTTGACCGCGCTGTTGATGTTTCTTCTATCTGCGACGCAGCTGTTCAACCCCTGGAGCGTCGGCGCCCTGATGCTCGTCAGCAGTGCCGTCGCCGGTGTGCGCGAGCCGCTGCAGTCGTCGATCATTCCATTGTTTGCGCGTGACGATCAGGTCTCACTGGCCGTGCGCACCAAAAGCATGCTGTCGTCCATTTCCAACCTGCTCGGGCCAGCCATGGCCAGCGCGTTGATTTTCAGCTTCGGTACCCCGCTGGCGTTTGCCGTCGACTTCATTGCGATGCTTGGCGCGGCAGTGTTGATCGCATCCATTCCACTCCACCTCGGCGCCAGCGCCCCAGATGAACCTGAACCGACCTCCAGCGGCTGGCGCATGATTTACTCGGGTTTCAAGGCGGTCTATGGGGTGAAGGTCGAGTTCTACCTGGCTCTTGTGGCGATGCTCGTCAACTTTGCCCTGTTTCCATTTTTTACCATCCTGCTGCCGCTGTACGTGAAGACAGTTATCCACTACCCGATCACCTACCTCGGCCTGCTGGATGCGTGCTTCGGCCTGGGCATCCTGGCGGGCAGCTACACGATCACCGGCTGGTTGACCCAACGGGTGCCCCGCGACCTGTGTGTCGCGGCAGGCTTTGCACTGTTGGGGGGCAATATGTGGCTGGCTGGCGCGCTCTCATCGATAGTCGTCGTGCCCCTGGCGTTTTTCTGTGGCGGGGTGGGCCTGATGCTGATCAACATTCCGACCTCTGCCGTGAGATTACTGGCGACCCCCAAGCAGCACCGCAACCGGATCTTCGCCACCGTGTCCTTTCTGTCCGCGGCAGCCAGCCCGCTGGGCAGTTTCGCCATGAATGGCCTGATCGCCAACCTCGGTGTCACCCTGACCATCACGTCGCTGGGGGCGATGGTGCTGGGGTTGTCACTGCTGGTGTTCCTGATTCCCGATTTCCGCACCTTCATGCGTGCCCCGGACACCCAACTCAACGGCGCCTATCTGGATAAGTATCCCAACGCCTTTGCACGTTGATACGTCCTGTAAAAGTCTGATTCGTTGCCCATGCGTTCCCTCGACTACCTTTAAGAAACCGCAGGAAGCGGCCTCAATTCTTCAAGGAACGAGTATGTCCCTCGCCATCGTCCACAGCCGTGCCCAAATTGGCGTCGAAGCTCCCGCCGTCACCGTCGAGGTGCACATGGCCAATGGTCTGCCGTCCCTGACACTGGTGGGTTTGCCGGAAACGGCGGTCAAGGAAAGCAAGGACCGGGTGCGCAGCGCCATTCTCAATTCTGCCCTGCAATACCCGGCCCGCCGCATCACCCTGAACCTGGCACCTGCCGACCTGCCCAAGGACGGCGGGCGTTTTGACCTGGCGATTGCCTTGGGAATCCTCGCGGCCAGCGTGCAGGTGCCGGCGTCGATGCTCGATGAGGTGGAATGCCTGGGAGAATTGGCCCTGTCCGGCGAAGTGCGGGCAGTGAAAGGCGTGTTGCCGGCAGCATTGGCGGCGCGCAAGGCGGGGCGCACCGTAATCGTGCCGCGGGCGAATGCGGAAGAAGCCTGCCTGGCGTCGGGGTTGAAAGTGCTCGCCGTGGATCATTTGCTGCAGGTGGTAGCGCACCTGAATGGGCATCAGCCCATCGAGCCCTACAAATCCGACGGATTGCTGTATCTGAACAAACCTTACCCGGACCTGAGCGAAGTACAGGGCCAGCTCGCCGCCAAGCGCGCACTGCTGATCGCGGCGGCGGGCGCATAACCTGCTGCCATTATGATAGGTTACAAAACAACCTCTCCACCGGCTAAACCCCATGAATACTAGAGCGAAGGCGTACAGCTACATCCGATTCTCATCGCCAGAGCAAGCCAAAGGCGACAGCTACAGACGACAACGGACAGCAGCGGAAGACTACTGCCGTAAGCACGACATAGAACTCGCCAGTTCACGGGAGTACACCTTCCTCGACAAAGGCAGGAGCGCTTACACAGGCCGCCACCTAGACGATGAAGGGCAGTTACGTCGCTTCCTTGATCTAGTAGAGAGTGGAGCCATTGAACGTGGCTCATACCTACTCGTAGAGTCTCTGGACAGGCTATCGCGTGAAAAGGTGAGCACGGCACTACCTAGATTCATGGACCTGCTGAACAGCGGTATACGCGTTGTTACGCTGTCAGATGAACGCCTGTACACAGAAGAATTCAACGAGCTGGATTTAATCATCAGCATCGTCCACATGAGCCGCGCCCACAGTGAAAGCTCTATAAAAGCTCAACGCTTGTCGGCAGTCTGGGACAAGAAGAAAAACCTTGCCCGCACAGAACTTAAGCCACTGGGCAAAGCATGTCCGGCATGGCTTGAACTAGTGGACGGGCAATACCAACCAAGCCCAAACCGCGTAGAAACCATCCTGATGATTTTTGAGCTGGCGATTGCTGGTTATGGGCAAGGCGTCATCCCGCGAATCCTCAATGAGCGTGGTGTTGCCGTCTTTGGTAGTCGCAATAGAAACCACTCTGGCGCGTGGGGAACCAGCAGCGTTTCTAAGATTCTAGGCAATCGTGCGTTGCTCGGAGAGTATCAGCCGACACACATCGTCAACGGCGTCAGAACGAACCACGGGGAACCTATCGCAGCCTTTTTTCCAGCGGTGATAACCGAGGAAATTTTCTATCAGGCTCAGACCGTACGAGCAGAGCGCCGGGTGCATAAAACCGGTGGACAGACAAAGCACTTTAACGTGCTACAAGGCTTGATGAAGTGCGATGTCTGTGGGGACGCAATGCACCTCGTCAACAAAGGCAGACCACCCAAAGGAACCACGTACATACAGTGCCATTCAGCCCGTAAAGGCGTATGCAAGAACGGCTACATCCGGGCGGAGCGGGCCGAGGCAGTACTACGGGAAATTCTCGCCAAGGTGGACAGTCTAAGCCTTGTGCAGTCCAGTGATGGCGAAGCCCGGAAGCAGTTGACCACGGTGACCGGAAAGCTCGAAATGGTTACGCTACGTCACGCCCAAATGACAGATGATTACTTCGCGTCTCCGTCTACGGGAGTTGCTCAAATGATTGCAAGGCTTGAGGGGGAACAGACAGCATTGAGGGCAGAGCAGGAACACTTAAAAGAGACACTCGCTACCAATCAGGTCGTATCCAAAGAAGACTTCTTTGACAAGCTTGACCTGATTACATTTGAAGGCAGGCACGCCGCTAACAGCTTACTGAAAAGACTAGGCGTTAAAGCCTCCGTAATGAGCGAAGGGCCTTCGCAGCAGTGGTACAGAGTGAACACTGAAACGCTTGCCCTGTTTCTGATCTCCCACAACAGCGACCAAATCAAGGTGGGCACGTTCGACTCTCGAATACTCGACCTACAGGAGGCGCAAGGTGAAATCTCTGCGGAAGAGAAACGCCAACTTGCTCTGGCCCCCGCACTACTAAATGAACTGGCGAGAGAAGTCATCAAGAAGCTAGACCTCGGTAAGAAGTAGCCTATCGTCAGCGCCACTGAAAGGGGATCCCCCTTCGACCGAAGGTCACAGTTTTTCCAGAAGTGGCAACGCCGCTTTCCTCCCGGATGTATCCCAGCCCATACCTACGCCCCACAAAAACAGTCTCTAGCGTTGACCTAGATCTATCTATCGAAGATAGATGATATCGAAACGCTATCGCTGGGTGGATTAGTGACGAACTACGTAGGGGGAACCACCTTGAAAGCTAAAAACTTTCGGACAGGGCGTCAGCGATGAATGCAAGGGGGCTTCGCAGCATATATAGAAGCGGCGCACACGCCTCATTGCGAAAGGTGTGTCCCTGGGAACATTTGGTGACAAACGGCGCAATCCAGTAGTGGCGCGGCCTACGCGAATGTTCCGCGTTTCATACACATTTTACCCACAACGTTATCCACAGGCAGTGCGTTGCTAGCCCCTCGAAAACGCATTATCTTGTATCCCGCCTCTGCCGGAGACCCTACATATAGTGTCTCTGAATATTTTTCACGGTGAAAAATACGCTAAAACCCTTTGATTTAGTAGGTTTACCACTTCTGGGGACGTTTCTACGGATTATCCCGGAAAGGGACTAATAAGGGCCTATTGAGGGCCTTTTGGTGCGTTTGTAGGCGTTTAGGGGGCGATGGAGGGGGCGTGAGGGGGGTTAATCGTTAATTGCGCCCACAAGCGCTCACAGAGGGTTGCAGAGCCTCTGACTTAACGATATGATGGCGACAGAACGCAGAAACCGCCAATGAAGGCGGTCTCAGCAGAAGATGTCTACGAGTAGCCACGCCACGTTTGGCGACAGAAACGTGACTACTCGTACCCTCCGACGCATGCGTTTCAGCACTGTCGAAAGAAGGACGCCATTAAAAGCCAATTGATGCAATTGCGTCAATCGATGATTGATCGGCGGTCGTCTCCAGACAGGTGCGACTAAACCTAACCTGTTGGAGAATCCCAATTATGGGCATTTCGATTAGTTTCACCCGTAACACCACTGTCGGCGCCAAAACGGTGCCGGTTCGTCAATATCGCCGGTTCCGCTTCGGTGAGTGGGAGGATGTCTGCCACCACCGTCGTAGCCCGCCGCGTTAAGACGTGAAAGACGCCACCAAGCTTGCGCTGATTTGGTGGCTTTCTCTTTAGCTCTCAGTATCCGCAAGAGCTACCCTAGCGCAGGCGGCTCTCCATCGTGACCCAGCATCGGATTCTCTGCACTGCTCGGCAACTGCTCTGCACGCGCCTGGGCCTTCCAAGCGATGCCTATCACTTCGCGAATACGATCAGTGATAGGCTTAGCATCAGTTCCAAGCTTGCCGACTGCAACTCCAAAATCGCCCATCAGTCCGTAGAAGTGACTCAGGTCAGAGACCTTCTTGTGCAGCTCCTTCTGCAACTCCTCCAGTCGTTTCAAAAGACGTCGTTTGTGGCCTTCTTCGAGTTCCGAATCACGTGCTAGCAAATCACGCAGCTCATTGATCAGAGTTTGAATACGAGCGATGTCGCCTTCTGTGAATTCGTAAGCAAAGGAAGACGAAACGATGGTCGAGAACTTCTTCTTCAGCGTCTCCAGCTTATGACTCGATAGCTGTTGCTCGAGCTCACGGGCTACTTCGGTTAAGTAGGTCGATATCGCCGCACATGACTCAGAGCGCTCCCCTTCAACATCACCAGCTACCGAGTCAAACCGTATCAGACCAGCCTCCTCCATTGCGGAGATGAGCGCGTACCCCTCCAAAAGCGACTCATGCTCCTCCGCCCCCCAGCCAGGGGTGTTTTCGACTAAATCGAGAGTGAAATCGCACGCTTCTAGTGCAGCCTTTAAAGGATCATTGTGAATGTTATCGATAATTGCGTCCGGAATGCTCATTGACTCTTTCCTTATCTAATTCGAGAGAAGATAAGGTAGTAGTGGCACGCTGTCACCACTGACCATTAAGTTTCCCTTGCAGACCAATGCCCCCGAAATTTCCGAGCCTCTCTTTGGAAGGCGCGACAACAGGACCGGGGGGGGTGGCATCTATAACCGCACCCCGTCCAGATACCTAGCAGAGCGGCTTAACAACCTGCAACAGGATAAATGCAAACCGTTCGTAATTATAAAATAAGTCGTGTGTTGGGTGCCGCTGGGCTCACTCCTGGCAGGCGCTGAGCGTGACGCTGTGGTGTGATCAGATTCAACGAAGCCCGCTCAAGGCGGGCTCTGTGAGGCGTTACGATCAGGCTTTCATTGCCCGCTGAACGGTGCTCAAGCTGACACCAAGGGCCTTTGCCACCTTGCGGAAGCTCGCCCCATCCCCTGCCATTGCGTTGCGGATAGCGTCATCGTCCACAGACTTAACACGCCCCTTGTAGACACCCTTCTCCTTGGCCTTGGCGATACCCTCTGCCTGACGCTCACGAATCAACGCACGCTCGAACTGAGCAACACTGCCCAGCAGACCCAGCATTAGCTCCTGCATGGGGTTGGCTTCGCCGGTGAAGTGAAGTTGTTCCTTATGGAACGAGACAGCCACACCCCTACTGATCAATCCCTTTACAAGGGCCAGTAGGTCTTCCAGTGAGCGGGCTAGCCGGTCAATGCTGTGGACGTGGAGAACGTCACACTTGCGGACATGACGAAGCATTGCCTGTAATTCAGGGCGGTCAGTGTTGGCCGCTGATACCTTGTCGGTGAACACTTCATCCAGGGCAACGCCTTCCAACTGGCGAGCGGTGTTTTGGTCGGTGGATGAAACTCGAATGTAGCCGATGCTCGCCATTGCTCTCCCCTCTGTATTCATTTAACTCTAGAGGCTTGAGTATGATCGTATTCATTAACAAAAACAAATCCTATTGAATACAATCCTTGTATTCATTGATGAGCGGTCTCAAGGGTATACTCCTGTGAATACAGACCCATGTTAAGCAAGTCCATTAGGATACCGAACATAGCTAGTACTATGCCGGACTAGCTGCCCGCCCCCGCCCCAACATAACAACGCATATTCAGTCACTTTCCACGTTTGCGGACTGGGCGATGATTTTGTGGAAATTTGCATCTACCAACCGGGATAGATTCTCCTCTAGGTCAAGCTCATAGACCATAGCAAGCCCCGCTACAGCCGCTGCAATCGACATTTGCCAAGAGCTAAGGCTTGTTATTGATACAGGAGTGAGCTGAGGACCTCTTTGATGCACTCTAGGAGGAGTGTCCAATAGCTCCCGACAAGCTGATTGAATCCCGCTTAGCAGTGATGCGATGTGAGGCGAAAATTCAAGAGTCTGAAGTGCTGAATTTGCCTCCCTCCTAATCTGAAGAACTGATTCAGATAGCCAATCAGGGCGGCCGTGGTGGGCTACTGCATGTGAAGAAGCTCCACGCTCATCCACGTAAAGCACCCTTCGATCTTCGAGAAAGACCAAAAGCTTGCGGATGACTTCCCTCTCAGATTTGGTCGGCTGCCAAGATAGACCAAATACAGGTGTGGAGAACCCATTTAGATTTTCTCGCAGCCACTGGAAGGTGCGCTTCATGAAGGCTCACTTTTGAAATTGGAGGCGTCGAATGGCCACGCTGCCGATGTCGCCATCTCCGCATCATGTACCACCAGCAGATGCTTGTTCAGGACAGACCACCGATTTATCCCAGACTTGTTGAACAGCTTGGATAGATCGTGCGGTTTCTGTTTCTCGATTGACCTTGCGATCTGATCCAGCTTCTCAATGGAGAGTCTCTTGCCTAAGACGTTCATGGCTACTGGGAATACCTTGTTCGCCACCTCCCACAGGTCTTCGACTTTCTTGGTCGTGAAGATAGTCAGATAGGCTTGGTGTGGTGCTGAGCCCTTCTTGAGCGTTTGGATACGGACTAGGAATGGCTGATCTGGGCACCTTCTACGGAGTAACTGTTTGAATCTCACCATATGCCCAAGCAATGCGTAGCTTTCTTCAGGATCGTCATAGAAGACTGAATGCTGATAGGTCCATTGGTATCCACGTAGTACTGCTAGGTACCTTCTCTTTGTCTTATCTTGACTGGCCTCACTCACACTCCACCTCTTACATACATCACAATACTTAGAACTGGAGCCCCCCTCCTATACCTACCACTGCTCTAAGCTCAGCCAACAGCGCGGTCGAAACCGCTAGAGGCAGCGCCTGTATTGACTCAGCATCGGGAACTGAACGGGATAAAACTCCTGAATCAAAGGCCAGATTTTGCATTAGTAGTGCGGAAACCGCAATTACAAAGGTAATCAACGGCCCCTACCAAGCAAAGCTCACGAAAGCAGCGGACTACAGACCCATAGAGGCAACACTCAACAAATATAAACTACAATTTACGTATGGTTTAAAGAGGTTAAAGCGCGGTTTTCAAACACCTTTACTCGCGGAAGAGTTACCTGAAAATGCCAATCTAAACAACCCATAAAAAGTTATGGCGCCCCTTGCAAAATGCTCGGGGCGAATAGATTAGTGAGCACTACTGCGTGACTCTGTATCCCAAGAGAGCTCCTTGAGGTGACGCCATGCTTTCTTCAAATGTGCAGGCTTCATCATCGCTTTTTTTCTAGAACTCCAGTTATGAACTGCTTCAATAGCCACATCAGGATCAACACTTGCATCAGCGTCGTTACACATAACCCAATGAACGGTACTCAGCAATTCAAGACCATACGGGTCCTCGAAGCCATCAATGAGCAATGCAACTCTTTCGATATTTGATCGCAGACGTGCATCGTCTTTTATGAAACTTTTCGCCTCTTCAACTGCACTATCTATCAGCTCTATTGGCTTTTCAGGAGCATCCTGACCATCACCGTACCCATGAATAAAATGGCCATCGAGCTTGATTAGAACTTGGCGTAAGTTTTTCGCATAAGGTCCATATTGCTTGGCTTCATACTGAAGACGCAGAGGTTGACCACTTTCCTGCAAAAAATACATAAGCTTGTGCATTTCTAGCAAGCTCACTACAGGGTCCAGCATCCCCTTCAAATAGCGATCCATTAGAGCCAATAACGCCGCACGCCCCTCAGTCATATTAGGGCGTTCCGTTTTGTTCGGCATTTCCTTTGCAGCAGGTGCACCAGAGGGAGGATAAAGAAGAACTTCAACATCTGGAACACGTGCAAATGCAGCCCTAATTACCGGCTCCACGTCTCGCCAGTCGAGGCCCCCAAGGCCACAGCCTAGCGGAGGAACCGCAATCGATCGGATTCCAAGTTTAATAATAGAATCAACCAGATCATCCAATCCATTTTTGATGCTGTCGATTTTACTTTTCGACCGCCAATGTCCTTTAGTGGGGAAATTAACAACCCAGCGAGGACCACCCACCAGCCCGCCAAGATCATAAATATAGACCTTCCCCAATTCTACTTCTTTGCGCTTGCAGGCAAACTGATAATCTTTAAACATTTCAGGGAATGCTTGCTTAAACTGCAGAGCTATACCTTTACCCATAACACCTTCGGTGTTAACAGTATTTATAAGAGCCTCAGCAGCAGCCTCTAGCAAATTACCTTTCATGAGAGTTATCATATCAATAGTACCATCTTCTCTCTACGCAAACTTGAGGGAATTGCCCGCCACCTAGCACAGCACTAACCCTATCAACAGCAGCTTGGTTATAGCATCCAATCTTAAATACACTATTCCATGGAAAGAAATCAGCAACTAAGAACTCCGAGTGCTTCTGATGCTGCTTCCCACTCCAATAAGCCGAGTCAATTGAAGCCCAATCGAGATCCGCTAGTTCTTCGATGTCATCATAAAAGCTTGTATGGAACGCACCCGCATTCCCGTCACTAAAAGCCCAATCAGAGTTTAACGCCAAACCATGTGCAACAGTACTGACAAGGTGAACTATCTCGGACTGGCAGCCTTCAGGACGACCGGTATTACCTTTATTGATTGTAAATAGCATTGGCGAACGCGGGCAGTAATAAAATGGTACAAACTCTCCCACGTACCTATTATCTACACAGTCAACCTGAATCTGCTCCAGACGACGGCGTTTAATATGATCATAGCCAATCACTTGGTGCTCACCACTACCAACCATGGCCGCGTCAGACATCAGCCCACCGGACTCCACGATGCCTGCCAAATTTGAGATATCTGTTATATGGTAAATCAGAGTTTGCTGTCGATTGTAGGGCATAAAAATTATCAACCTCAACTCTAGTGATTAGCCATAACAACTAATTACAAGCTACCGTTCCTTGAACGACCATGCTAGCACACGGGCTTTCGCATCATCCAAGGAAACGTTAGTAATTTACGTTTTGCAACCTTACACAACCTGCTGTTAAGCGGCCCGCCCGGCACCGGCAAGACATTGCTCGCCAGTCGCCTACCGGGTTTGTTGCCACCGCTGAGTGAGCAGGAAGCCCTGGAAGTGGCGGCGATTCAATCGGTCGTCAGCGTGGCGCCACTCAGTCATTGGCCCCACCGACCGTTTCGCCAGCCGCATCATTCGGCGTCGGGCCCGGCGCTGGTGGGAGGCGGGTCAAAGCCGCAACCGGGAGAAATCACCCTGGCCCATCACGGCGTGCTGTTTCTGGATGAGCTGCCGGAGTTCGACCGCAAAGTATTGGAGGTGCTGCGCGAGCCACTGGAATCAGGGCACATCGTGATTTCCCGTGCCCGCGACCGCGTGAGCTTCCCGGCCCGTTTCCAACTGGTCGCCGCCATGAACCCCTGCCCTTGCGGGTACCTCGGCGAACCCAGCGGACGTTGTCGCTGTACGCCGGAGCAGATCCAGCGCTATCGCAACAAGCTCTCCGGGCCGCTGCTGGACCGCATCGACTTGCACCTCACTGTGGCGCGAGAAACCACTGCGTTGAATCCTACCCAGCAGGCAGGCGATAACACAGCCGAGGCGTCGGCACGGGTCGCCCAGGCCCGCGATCGCCAACAGCAACGCCAAGGCTGTGCGAATGCTTTCCTTGATCTGCCGGAGCTACGCAAGCACTGCAAGCTGGCGAAGGTCGACGAATGCTGGCTGGAAAACGCCTGTGAACGGCTGACGCTTTCCCTGCGCGCAGCCCATCGACTGCTCAAAGTGGCACGCACCCTAGCCGACCTTGAGCACACCGATAGCATCAACCGGGCGCATCTGGCGGAAGCGTTGCAGTATCGGCCCGCGGCTGTTGGCTAGGGTGACTGTGGAAAGTCCAGCAGCAACCGCGCCACTTCCATCACTTCATCCAAGGCCGCTTCGGCCGACTCCGTGGAGGGCTGGAGCATCAGGTCGTCGGCGTAGCCCATCGCCACTGCAAAGATTTGGCGGGCAGCGCGTTGTGGCGAGTCACAACGCAGGACATTGGCAGCGACACCTCGCTCGATCACTTCGGCGAGCATGCCTTGCCATTGAGCATTGATCACCAGGTAAGCCTGGGCCATTTGCGGGTCTTGCATCGCTTCGTCCCAGGCATCCAGCCACAGCGCCCAGCCTGCATCGGCGGTGCTCGGAAGGCAGTCACGCAAAAAACCCACAAAGGCATCCAGCGGGGGGGCTTCTGCCAGAGGCGCCCGTACTTCGTCCAACTGCTCATTGGCAAACCGCACGAAGGCTTCGCGGCGCAGCTCCTTCCAATCACTGAAGTAGTGATAAACGTGGCTACGGGACAGCCCGGCATGTTCGGCCAGGTCGCGGGTGGACACATCGGCAAACCCCTTGCTGCGAAACAACTCCAGGGCGGCGGCGATGATCTGGTCTTTACGGTCGATACGCGACATGGCAATTCCTTTCGGCACCGGCAGATAAGCGGCGCTTGCTTTTTGAGCGATCGCTCAAGGATACTTGAGCAGTCGCTCAATAATAGCGTCTATCATCCCTTTGGTGCACCCATGACATCCGTCACGCCTCAAATCCTGATCGAAGAAAGCAAGAAAATCGGCCAGCAATCCGCCGGCCAGACCCTCAAAGCGATCGCCAAAGCCTATCCCGGCAAGCTGTTCGGCACGCTGTCATTGGTTGCATTGGAAAATGCCCTGCTGCTGGCATACCCGTTGTTTGCCGGGTTTGCGGTGGATGCAATCATTCGGGGCGATGCCAGCAACGCTCTGTTCTACGCCGCCGTGGTCCTGGCGTTCTGGGTCGTCGGCGCGGCACGCCGGGCGCTGGACACCCGAACCTTCACCCGGATCTACGCCGACCTGGCGGTGCCGGTGATTCTGAACCAGCGCCTGCAGAATCACAGCACCTCCAAGTCAGCGGCACGGGTGGTGCTCGCACGAGAGTTCGTCGACTTCTTTGAGAAACACGTGCCGATCATCGCCACGGCGCTGGTATCGATTATTGGTGCGGCGGTGATGCTGATCGTGATCGAGCCCTGGGTCGGTCTCGCGTGCCTGGGCGCACTGGTGCTGTGTATCACGCTGTTGCCGCGCTTTGCCCAACGTAACCAAGCGCTGCATGAGCGCCTGAATAATCGCTTGGAAAAGGAAATCGGCCTGGTGGAAAAAGTCGGTGCGCCGACCCTGCGACGCCACTACCAGGTGCTGTCTCGCCTGCGGATCTGGCTGTCAGACCGCGAGGCCGCTGCGTACCTGTTTCTCGGCACGCTGGCTGCCTTGCTCTTCGTGGTCGCCATCAGCCAGTTGGCCTTGTCCCCCGCAGTCAAGGCCGGTCATGTGTATGCGGTCATGACCTACCTGTGGACCTTCGTCACCAGCATGGACGAAGCCCCTGGCATGGTCGACCAACTGGCGCGCCTCAAAGACATCGGCAAGCGCGTGGACCCAGGGCTGGGCGACCGCTAGGTCTCAACGAAACCGATCCACTTCATGCCGCAGGCCCGCCGCCAGGGTCTCCAGTTCCTTGGCCGTGATCGCCAGGTTCGACACCACCTCGCGCTGCTCGCTGTTGGCCAGCGCAATGCTCTGCAGGTTGCTGCTGAGCAAAGTCGCGGTGCTGCTCTGTTCCTGGGTGGCGGTGGTGATCGCAGCGAACTGCTGCCCGGCCGAGCGGCTGTGCTCGTCGATCCGCGCCAGGGCCGACGCCACATCGGCGTTGCGCGACAGGCCTTCGTGCATCGATACGTTGCCGCGCTCCATGGTGCTGATGGCGTTGCCGGTTTCCTGCTGGATGCTCTGGATCATCCCGGAAATTTCGTCGGTGGCCTCACGGGTACGCGACGCCAGGTTACGCACCTCATCAG
>Ga0157373_10002711_pt1 | contig 13418 bp, 12 predicted proteins | sample C65metaG_FD_113460 | JGI IMG/M metagenome (GOLD analysis project Ga0157373, IMG submission 113460) | Corn rhizosphere microbial communities from Kellogg Biological Station, Michigan, USA - C6-5 metaG | ecosystem: Host-associated > Plants > Roots > Rhizosphere > Soil | place: USA: Michigan... | reverse complement strand
TTCTGAAACACAACTTTCATCTGCGAGTAGTGGTAACGGTGAGTGTTCAAATAGAAATTTCATTCCTTCCCAATCGTCTTTTGCAAGCGGCTGTTCGATAAATTCAACATTCAAATCTTTGAATGCTTTTATTTTTTCTAATGCTTCGTCCTGCCTCCAGGCCGCATTAGCATCAATTCTAAAAACAGAAGAGGTATGTTTTCTTAATTCGCTTATTATTTGTACGTCTTTATCGGTGCCGAGTTTAATTTTATAAATCGGCCAAGGCTTTTCATTCATCTTTATCACCATTTTTTCAACGCTATCAATACCAATGGTATAATCTGTTAATGGATTTTTAGAAATATCAAGCTTCCATAAATTGTGAAGTTGCGTTTTATTCATCTTTCCATAAATATCCCAACCAGCCATATCAAGAGAACAAACTAAAAAAGGATCTTGCGGAAAGAGATGATGCAAATAATGCCAGTATCTATCAGGATGGGTAAACGCAAATTTTTCAATAAGCCCGCGTTTGTTCTCAATATCTTCAATCATCCCATCAACCGAAATATTATAGTAAGGAATTGCCGGCGCTTCGCCATAACCTTTTATTCCAAAATATTCAAGTTCTACCAATAAAGATGGCTGATGTGTTTTGGTTCCCTTTGAAATAGTGAAAGGGTAATGAAAAGGAAGATTTATTGATTTGTAACGAATGTTCATGATGGTTATCTTCCACTCTCCTTCACATATTTTTTAATTTCTTCATTAAATTCTTTTTCTTTCAACAGATCTTCAAGATTAAGATGTATGCGGTAACCCCAGTAATGATTGGGATCGGAAGGGATATTAATTCTTTCATCATGCGGGTTATCTCTTCTTATTTTTCCATTAATTCCTATTAAATCCTGTAGTAGAAAAATGCTCCACATAGCCGGAGAATATAAATTTTGCAAAACAATTTCTTTATTGATCCAAGGCTCACAGAAAAAGGGCGCTTCGCCATAATGTCCCAGCATATAATTATAAAACCGCTGTGTCTTACTTCTGTCTTCTTCCCACCATCCCCGTATGGTGCTCATATCGTGCGTTGAAGGTGTAACAACAGCCATATAGGGAGCATCATTTGGATGAAAAAAATCTTTCCCGGAATCCTTTGGCATCCGCTCGATTTCAAGACTTAAAATGGACAGGTCATTCATCAACTCAGGAACACATGCAGGCACCATCCCCAGGTCTTCACCACAAACAAGCATATTGGTACTGCGTTTCAATTGAGGTAATTTTTTTAAGGCCTCTTTTTTCCAAAACCAATCCTGGCGCCTGTAAAAATAATTAATGTACAACTCGTGCAAGCGCTCTCTCGTGTTATATTCGAGGTGCTGAAATGAAGTGGTATTGGCTATTCCAAACCTGAAATGAAATTTTTGTCCGTCGGTATTTTCCTCTTCAATAAGAATGATATTACTTATTAAATCAAATAATCCCTGTTTAATGCCATTTCCTTTTTCAATTTTCTCCTGCTCAAAATATTCTTCAACTTTTTTTTGCATGTTGAATTGTTCCTTCAAATTATATAGGCCAGAAGAAGAGCTTTCCAGAAAGTTCTCTTTTACAAATTCAGTGTGATCATGAAATGTCCATCCGAGAATCTCATCCGTAATATATGGTTTACAATACCGATCATAATTAAACCAAATATTATTATTCTGAAATTCTGAAATATCAACAGGAATTGCTGGTGCAAATCTGCCCATGATGCCTTCAACTGCATGCAACGGTATACTCCATATTCTAAAAAATCCAAGGACATGATCGATGCGAAATGCATCAAAATAATTGCTCATTTGATCGAACCGAAGCCGCCACCATTGAAATCCATCCTCCTGCATTTTGTCCCAGTTATAAGTTGGAAATCCCCAGTTCTGTCCCTTAATGGCAAAATCATCCGGTGGTGCACCGGATTGTTCATTCATATTATATAGCGATGGATTCGTCCAGGCATCACAACCATATCTATGAATCCCGATCGGAATATCTCCCTTTAAAACAATTTTATTTTTATGTGCATAATCTACCGCAGCCTTCAATTGTAAATGAAGATAGTATTGCACAAAATAAAAAAACGCAATGTCATCATAATGAGACTTAGATGGAGAAACTAATTTTTGCACATCTGACTCGTTATAAGTTTTATGATTTTTCCATTTATTAAAATCGGATGTTTTGTTTTTATCCCGTAAATAAGAAAAGGCTGCATAAGGCACGAGCCAGTGGCGGTTCAACTCAAAGAATTCAAAATAGTCGAGATCATTTTTAAAGACATCTTTAGATGCCTGGTATAACTCTTTTAAGGCAGACCATTTAAATTTCATCACCTTCTCATAATCAAAAACCGGTAGTTCATTTAATTGTTTTTGCTTTTTCTTGAGGGGCTTTATAACATTGGCATATTCTTTTCCGGCAACTTTTTCTATATTAATATACAACGGATGTATGGCGAATGCAGAGATAGCGCCATAAGGATAAGAATCGGCCGAAGTGTGGCTTGCGGTGGTATCGTTTATAGGAAGTAGCTGTATTAATTGCAAGCCTGTTTGTTTGGCCCAATCTACCAGTAATGGGATATCGGTAAATTCCCCCACGCCAAAGCTTTTCTTCGACCTGAGACTAAATACAGGTATCGCAACTCCGGCACCTTTCCAATATGTAACCGGGCAATTCACAAAACCATCGTGAACGATTACCTTTTCAACCTTTGGATCATTCTTCTGAACGAGCCTGTTTTCCCCGTCTTCAAACCTTACGATTTCTTTTTGTTCAATGTTATAAATTCCATATTTATAGGTAGCTGGCCAATCTTCATCATTTAATGATATGCGGGCCATAAACCAATCGTTTTTAGGAGCAAGCAAAATAGGATCTTCAGAACTCCAGTTTCTTAAACTCTGCGTTGAACCGCACATACAAATGATTTCGCCAGGCTGGAGCAAAGGCGCTTTCACCCTGAATTCGTGTGTATATTTTTTTACAGCGGCGATTTTAATTTTGGTAATATTTGCCAGTAACACTTTATTGAACGCTCGTGTAAAGAAAACGTTCCCCAGGTTATTGGCACCATTCCACATATCGTATACTGAAATGTTCGCGGCATTAATTGTGGACAGATCTATTGCCCTGTTTTCTTCACCATCAAAAATTTCCGAACCATCTTTATCTTTTAAGAAATATTTATAAAGAACCGTATCATCAAAATCTTTGGGGAGTTCAATTTCCACGTGCCAGAAATCATTATTATAGTAGGACATTTCCACCGCCTTAGCAGTTTCATCATTCCCCAGGAAATCGTTATTGCCCGAAATAAAAAGAGCTTGTCCGGGATGCGTATAGTACCTCAAATAGAAATGAATCGTCATTAATTATCAGTGTTAAAGAGAAACAATTTAATAAGTTTATGCTGCAATGTAAAATATACACATTACGCCAATACAAGAAAATTAAAAATTGATTTCATTATAATCGTAAAGTCAATCGTTTAAAATAAAGTTAAGAAGCCAAACCATAAAACAAATACGCCAAATCCGATCCAGGCCGAAGTCGTTCTGTCCTTCTTATTAGGGCCATTTTTTTGCTGATGCGAATAGTAAGAAAGAAGTACACCTAATGGGCCTATAAAAATGCCAATCACAAACCACAGTGCATTAAGTTTAAACTTTCCTGTCTTTTGATCCACATAATTGGTCATTAAAAGATCCGGATTCTTTTTAAGGTCGCGCCGTATATGCCTCTTTAAGGTATTGAAATATATTTTTTGGAAGAAGTTAAGTTTTGTGGCCGTAGCGCCCTCGAAATCACTTGCAGACATATTGACAAACACCGATGCTTTTAAATAGCCGGGAGTCATTTCCTGTTTCCCGTTTTCCGGTACCGGCCTTACAAATGAAAGCGCATAGCCATCCTGTAAAGAAATAAAAATTGAAAGGATAACCAGGACAAAGAGATTTAAAAACTTTTGATTCATGAACACTTCATTTACAGATTAAAAATTTGGTTCTTAAGGTTGGCCTTATTGTGCAAATGTAATTTTTAATTGATGTAAACAAAAAAAAGAGGTCGCAAAAGTTGCAACCTCTTTTTTCATGTTGGTATATCTTAAGACATATTATTTTACTTCTTCAAATTCTGCGTCGGTAACATTATCTTCTGCTCCGGCATGCGCATGTTCCTGCTGGCCTTCATTCGGCTGAGTGTCCGCAGTGTTTCCGTTACCGTTAGCCCCTGCCTGTTGAGTAGCCTTATACATTTCTTCACTGGCCGCAGTCCATGCGGTGTTCATTTCATTTACCGCAGTGTCGATAGCACTTACATCCTGAGATTTGTGTGCTTCTTTTAGTTTACCCAAAGCAGCTTCAATAGGCGCTTTCTTATCAGCAGGTATTTTATCACCGTATTCTTTCATTTGTTTTTCCGTTTGGAAAATCAAACTATCGGCCTGGTTAATTTTATCTACTTTTTCCCTTGCTGCCTTATCCGTTGCTTCGTTGGCCTTCGCTTCATTCTTCATCTTTTCAATTTCTTCTTTGCTTAAGCCGCTGCCAGCTTCAATACGGATGTTGTGCGATTTACCGGTTCCTTTATCTTTTGCTGATACGTTTAAAATACCGTTAGCATCAATATCAAAAGTTACCTCAACCTGCGGAACACCTCTTGGTGCCGGTGGAATGCCATCGAGGTTAAATGTACCAAGGCTTTTGTTTTGATTAGCCATTGGCCTTTCACCCTGCAACACATGAATCTGAACGCCCGGCTGATTATCACTTGCTGTTGAGAATGTTTCTGTTTTCTTAGTTGGTATGGTAGTGTTGCTTTCAATTAACCTTGTCATTACACCACCCATTGTTTCAATACCCAAAGAAAGAGGCGTAACGTCTAATAACAGAACATCTTTTACTTCGCCTGTTAAAACACCGCCTTGGATAGCTGCACCAATGGCAACCACTTCATCGGGATTAACTCCTTTATTCGGTTTCCTTCCAAAGAACTTTTCTACCATTTCCTGTACTTTAGGAATGCGGGTAGAACCACCCACTAATATAACTTCATTAATATCTGATACACTTAAACCTGCATCTTTAATAGCAGCTTCACAGGGTTTCAAACACCTGGAAAATAAATCATCAGATAGTTTTTCAAAATGTGCACGGGTAAGTTTCTTTACCAAATGCTTTGGAACACCATCAACCGCTGTTATATAAGGAAGGTTAATTTCTGTTTCGCTTGAAGATGATAATTCAATCTTTGCTTTTTCAGCAGCTTCTTTTAAACGCTGCCAGCTCATCGGGTCTTTATGTAAATCGATGGCTTCGTCTTTCTTAAATTCTGCAGCAAGCCAATCCATGATAATTTTATCGAAGTCATCCCCACCAAGGTGTGTATCACCGTTAGTAGACTTTACTTCAAAAACACCATCGCCCAATTCAAGAATTGAAATATCGAAAGTACCACCGCCAAGGTCAAACACCGCAATCTTTTGATCAATACTTTTTTTATCCAAACCGTAGGCAAGTGCTGCCGCCGTTGGTTCGTTGATAATACGGCGAACTTTCAACCCTGCAATTTCACCAGCTTCTTTAGTGGCCTGTCTTTGCGCATCGTTAAAGTATGCAGGTACCGTAATTACTGCTTCAGTAATTTCTTGGCCCAGATAATCTTCAGCAGTTTTTTTCATCTTCTGAAGAATCATTGCGGAAATTTCCTGTGGTGTATAATTTCTGCCATCTATGTCAATACGAACTGTATTATTTTCACCTTTCACAACTTTATAACTCCAGTGCCCTGCTTCGGTGGTTACTTCGTCCCACTTATGTCCCATAAAGCGCTTAACACTCATGATAGTGTTATGAGGATTAGTAATGGCCTGCCTTTTTGCAGGATCCCCTACTTTACGCTCCCCGTTTTTTAAGAAAGCAACTACACTTGGCGTTGTGCGACGACCTTCATCGTTGGCAATTACAACGGGCTCATTACCCTCCATAACTGCAACACAACTGTTTGTTGTTCCTAAGTCTATACCTATAATTTTTGCCATGATCTTGTTTTTTTATTGATAACATATTGACAATGTTTATGCCAACGAAACAAATATGCAAAAATGGCAGGGGGTTTTAATGACAGATATTTTTAGAAAAAAGACATCTTCAGGAGTCAATAAGTCAATGGTTAATGAGTAATTAGTGATCTACATAACTGAATACTTAAAAGTGACTAATGACAATTGACCGATGACCAACAATTATTCATCGATCGGGCCAACAACCGTATTACTCGTCTTGAAAGTAAAGTGCTTTTGAGAAAGATAGCTGAATGCAACAATTATCCCGGTTGCAAATACTTTGGCAATAGTTGGATAAAAATGCATGTATTGAACCAACACATTAATAATAGCGTAGTTGAGGAACAGGTTGGCTGCCACTATTAATACATACCGGAATAGCTGTACATGGCTGCGCAGGTAGGATGAATTAAAAACTATATATTTATTCAATAAAAATCCCAAAGGGAAAGTAATACAAAATGCCATACCTAATGCGGCATTGTATGGTTTAAGCGCAATAAAGCCAAGATCAAGTACCTTCTGGTGCAGTATATAATTAAAGCTGATATAAAAAAGAGCTATGTCGAGCAAGGTATTTCCTCCACCACAAGCCGCATAACGGAACGTTTGCAAAGGCATAAATCCCTTAAAGGGAGGGTAAAAAAAATCAATAAGAGAAATTATTTTTTTCCGCATGCAGTTGAATGAATGAATTTAAAGTAAAAATTCCCAATCAAACGCTGACCGGGAATTTTTTATTATAATGTGAAGGATTATTTAATTACATACCGCAATCCAATACCTAAGGCAAGGTTAGAACCCGAGGCCGGGGCCAGGTAAAAAAATGGATCAAAGGCGAGACTTACACTAAGCGGTGCATCTGCAAATTTATAATCCACACCACCGGTAAGGCGCAAAGCAAAAAAAGTTTCACTATTATGATTGGTGCCAAAGCCCAGCATACCGCCACCTCCTACAAAATACTGCAAACCTTCTGCACCTTGTATAGGTCCCTGGTATTGGTATAACCCTTCTATGCCAAGTCCTCCACTAAAGAAAAGTAATGAACCTTCTAATGCTGTATGTTCAGAAGTGGAATGTCTTATATTGATTCCTCCTAACGAACCATTTCCGGTGTAAAACTTAGCGCCAACCGCAGTTTCATAAGTTTGAGCTTTAACGCCGGTTGCGGCCATAAAAATAATGGCAAATAATAGGGATGTTTTTTTCATACTGTTGATTTAAAATGCTGTTGATTGAATTTAATGTGACAAAAATATTTAATAATTACAATTCATTTTTCAAATATCGCAATGTTCGTTTGATTTTAACTTTTAAGAGATTTCGAAAGTTCGCAGGATTTTCATCAGTTGTATAATTCCTGGTGCAGGGCTTTTATTCGCTCATCTGCGAGGTATTCGTCGTAAGTGCAAAGCCTGTCAATAGTGCCTTTGGGAGTTATTTCTATAATTCTATTGGCAACCGTTTCCATAAACTGATGGTCATGGGTTGTCATTAAAACAATTCCGGGGAAAGTAATCATACCATCATTAAATGCGGTAATGCTTTCCAAATCGAGGTGGTTGGTGGGCTCATCCAAAATGACCACATTGGGGTTTTGCAACATCATCCGACTTATCATACATCTCACTTTTTCACCACCGCTAAGCACATTGGTTTTCTTTTTTATCTCATCGCCGCTAAAAAGCATCTTGCCTAAAAACCCCCTTAAAAAATCTTCGTCTACGTCTGTGTAATGATCCGGAACATATTGACGTAACCAATCCATTAAAGTAAGATTGCCGGTAAAAAATTCTGTATTATCGTTAGGAAGATAGGCTGTGGTAATGGTGGTTCCCCATTCAAATTTTCCACTATCCGCCGTCATCCTTTTATTAATAATTTCAAAGAAAGAAGTAAGTGCAACGGGATCCCTGCTTAAAAAAGCAATCTTCTGTCCTTTCACAATATCAAAATTAAGATTGCTGAAAAGCGTTCTGCCATCAATGCTTTTTGTGAGTTTTTGCACATTCAGGATCTGGTTACCCGGATCCCGTTCAGGCTTAAATATAATGCCCGGATATTTTCGATTGCTCGGTGTAATATCTTCAAACACCAGTTTATCCAATGCCTTTTTACGCGAAGTTGCCTGTTTACTCTTTGATGCATTGGCGCTAAAGCGGGCAATAAATTCCAGCAGATCCTTCTTCTTCTCCTCCATCTTCTTATTCTTATCAGTGGCTTGCCGCGCTGCCAGTTGACTACTCTCGTACCAGAAAGTATAGTTACCGGTATAGATCTTTATTTTTTGTTTGTCAACGTCTGCGACGTGTGTACATACCGCATCTAAAAAGTGACGGTCATGACTTACCACCAATACAATATTTTCATAATCGGCCAAAAAATTCTCCAGCCACGAAATGGTTTCAACATCAAGGTTGTTGGTAGGTTCATCCAATAATAATATATCCGGATTCCCAAAAAGTGCCTGCGCCAATAAAACCCTCACTTTAATATTGGCGCCAATATCTTTCATCAGCATCTGGTGCAATTCATCCGCTACTCCTAATTCATTTAATAGTGTTGCGGCATCACTTTCAGCCGTGTATCCGCCCATTTCGCCAAACTCAGCTTCAAGGTGGCCTGCCTTCATGCCATCTTCTTCATTGAAATCTTCCTTCATGTAAATGGCATCCTTCTCCTGCATCACGTTCCACATTTTTTTATGGCCCATCAATACGGTATTTAAAACGGTAACCTCGTCAAACTCAAATTGGTCCTGCCTTAACACAGCCATACGTTCACCGGGCGTTATGCTTACTGTTCCTTTATTCGGCTCAATTTCACCGCTTATTATTTTTATTAAAGTTGATTTCCCTGCGCCATTGGCGCCGATAATTCCATAGCAATTTCCTTTTACGAAATTGAGATTTACTTCATCAAACAAAACCCTTTTGCCATAAGCCAGGGTTACATTATTTACACTTATCATGCTGCTCCTTTTTTTGAAGGCGCAAAAGTAAGAATTTAATTTTTTGGAAAAAGATTATAATGAAACCAAAATTAATTTGCCCGGCGTCCCTGCCTTGCTTATTCCTAAATAAATAGAAAATGTTTTCAATCATCCCGGGACATGATTTTGGTCAGTTTTTTTAAAATATCACCTGCTATTTTCGCAAGGGCTTGTTATATGTAATAAATTTTAGCGAGTTCGGCCTATGCCCGACTCACTTTTTTTTGCTTTTAAACCAGCCGGTTTCAACCAGAGCTAATCAGACAGGTAATATAAAATTGTAACAATTGAGAAAGTTTATTCTTAGAAACGAAGAGCAGGAAAGACTGGCGACAGTGCTATATTTTTATGAAAATGTTGGGGGGCGATGGGTTGGAATGATTTGGGGTAAAGCCTTATCAGGTAAACAAACATGGTTTTACCAGGATGAAAAAATAGAAGAAGTTATTGCTGACCTGGCACTGCGATTAAATATTAACTATCACGATTTTATTGAGATGGAATAAAAACAAACCCGCCGTTTGTTGCATGTATTGGGAACTAAAACCCTAAGTCGTTTTTGCGAAACATATATTACTATTATAAGGTTACTTTCGTAAATACAGATAAGATTACAGGAATGTGCGGAGAAGGGTGGCAGCGTCGTAAGTATATGTGATAGTGCACTTACCCGTCACCGTTAGCTGGATGGGTAAAATGCCCGTAGTCAAAGACATACGAACAGCAGTTCCTTTTAGTTTGAAGCATACTACGGATATCGGGGTATGCGATGAATTTACAAAACCGTTTTCAGGCTCAGGCTTTTTTAATGCAAGCTTTCCCGCGAACGGAGTAACCAGCACCGGCTACAACCGGATTACCAGCCCTCATGCATCATGCATCCATTTCCTGAATGCCGGAGCGGTTTCCTGGCTTATAACGATGGAATGATTTATTTCCGGTATCGTAATATCGATAAGCAGTTTTACTTTCTCAAAGGCTTTAAAACTTTTCACATAATTGATATTGACGATGTATTGACGGTTAACCCGGAAAAAAGTAGTATCGTCCAGTTCTTCTTCGAGCTCGCTTAATGTTTTATCAGAAATATATTTCCTGGAAAAATTATCAATTACATATACTAGTTTGTTTTGCGTATAAATCAAAGCGACATCTTCAAGCCGAAGGGCAATATTTTCCAGCCCTTTTTTTACAAGAAGTCTTGTTTTCTTACGCTGGTTAACAAATTTCAACAAATTCTCAACGGGCACTATTGCATTGGTATTAGAAAAATGTTCCTGCAGCTTATTATATTTCAGAAGTGCCTTTTCAAGATCGCAGGTATCAACCGGTTTTAACAGGTAGTCGATACCGTTATTCTCGAAGGCCATCATCATGTAATCATCGTAACCTGTAATAAAAATTACCGGCGACTGCACACCCGTTTGCCTGAAGATGTCGAAAGACAATCCGTCGGCTAACTGTACATCGCTGAATATAATATCGGCTTCGCTATGTGCCGTTATATATTCAATACTTTCTTTTACAGAATTTAATCTCGCCTGTACATTTACAGGTGTTGATACTTCCGACAGTTTTTTTACCAGCACTTCCATCGCTGGCTTTTCATCTTCAATAATAATGGCGTTAAGCATGGCTATAGGTTTGTTTTTATTAATGGGAGTTTAACGGTGAATTCATTATCAGTTGTTTCTATGAGGATATCTTTATGGCACACGAGTCGGTAACGGGAACTTAAATTGCGCAAGCCTACACCGGTTGAATTAACCGGGTACGACTTAGGTTTTTTATTGTTCTTTACATATATATACTCTCCGTTCAAGGCCACTTTTATATACAGGGGATCTGCCTCGCTAAATTCATTGTGCTTTACGGCATTTTCCACAAGAACCTGTAAAGCATAAGGCAAAATCATTAAAGTACCTTCATGATGATTGCCCAGGTCTGTTGATAAATGAAGTTTATTATCATGGCGTACCTGCAACACAAAAAAATAATTTTCAATAAATTCAAGTTCACCCTGCAGCGTTATTAATTCCCTGTCTTTATTAATTAAAAAATATTTATAAACAGATGCGAGTTTGCTATTAAATTCGTGTGCCGTGTTGGGGTCGTTTAAAATAAGCCAGGAAAGTGTATTGAGGGAATTAAAAATAAAATGTGGCTCAATTTCATTTTTTAAAACAGACATTTCAGCTTTTGACCGCTCCCAATCGAGCTGGTCAACAATTTTTGTATAAAGCACCCGCTGGGTGCTGAGGAATAAAATTTCGTACAGGAGGGTAAATAATAAAACCGCTAAGGACGAAAAAGCGACACACCTGGTTATTGGCGCCCAATCAAAAGTTTCACCTGACATTTTATACCATGCAATGGAAAAAACGCCAGATATAGCAGCACCGAACAAACCTCCTATTAAAGAAACAGAAAAAACTTTTATAATAGGGTTACGAAAAGTTTTGAAGATAAAACGGCTTTTGCGATGGATCCAACTGGCACCCGACCAAATGCAAAATGAAAGCAGTATAAAATATAAATTAACCGCAATCAATTCCAAATGAGCGTAATGACTGTATGAGATAATTCCTGAAAAAAAAGGAATCATTATCCCAAGGAGCGGAATAAAAAACAATCGCAAATATTTATCCTTGATCATAGCAGCCTCGGTTAAGATTTAATTCGGAAATCGTGAATTTCATAGTTCAACCATGAATTTTAGGATATCAAATTTCAATTTCAAAACTATCTGCATACGCTGTTATGGAATAGCAAATTTGTTTTCATGGTAAAATTCAATTATAAGTGGTTTGGATTTTTTATTTTTTCAGGTGGGATTGATCGCGAACTTTATATTGATGATACAAAAATTAACGACAAAGATGCTTTCTTAAATAAAATAAATTATTACTATTTTTCTTTAGAAAAAATTCATGAAAGTTGGCGGATTTTTACATTTAAAACTACACTGCGTGGTCCACTTTTTAAGCCTATAAAATTTAATAGTTTCCATTAATTTCCTTGATTCTCTCCAACATTGAACCTTTTCATTTTTATTTGTTTAAATATTTTGAGTTCCTATAATATGACTGAAATGGTGTTCTAAAGACGCACGATTTTTTAATAACTTTGGGGATTCTTTTTATGTTCCTGTAACGGCTTGCATCCTGCTTTAATATCAAAGGAAATTAATTTACCATCTGTTCCGATTTCCATAATACAGCATTCTATAAATACATCCTTAAGCATTTTTCTTGCCCGTTGTATCCTCGACTTTGTAGCGGACAATTCTAAATCCAATTGTTTAGCAATTTCACTTTGTTTTATACCGACAATGTCCGAAAGCCTTAGAGGTTCAGCATATTCAAAAGGCAATAATTTTATCATAGGGAGGATGAAGTCAACTGCGTCTTTATAAGCACTGTCTTCATTATTATCGGTTATTTCAGGTATTTCTGCTGCGTGAATAACGTGTTGTTTTTTTCGGATGTCATCAATAATAGTATTATTTGCAATTTGAAATAACCAACTGCGCACATTTCTCACGCCTGATTTTGAAAGACAAAATTTATAGACTTTCAATAACACTTCCTGTAAAATATCGTTGGTTGTATTGTGATCTTTCACCCTTTTATATATAAAGTGTTTCAAGGCTTCTTTGTGCTCAAGCCATAAAGCGGGAACATCACAATTGGTTTTTAAATTAACAGGATCTTGCATTTTGAAATTTTTCTTTCTCTATTCGATTATACCATTTACTATTTTGTTCGTTTGATTATAAAACCATTTTCAACAGGTTCAAAACCAACTTTCGGATAATAATCCATCGCTGCAGACGCGGCAAGAAGTAAAAGCATCGTATGTTCACCAATTTTTTCTTTAGTTAAAGCAATTAGTTTTTTGCCTATACCATGCTTTTGATATTCTTTTCTTACCGCAAGATCTGACAGGTAACAAGAGTAACAGAAATCCGTTAGTGACCGTGAAATGCCAACAAGTTTTGATATATCCCAGGCAGTAACAATCAGATTTGAATTAGCATACATTTTTGCAATTCGTTCTTTGTCCGCTATTGGCCGGTTTATTCCTGAACTTTTGTAAAGGTCAATAATTTTTTCAGCATCCGGTATTATGTCAAGTTTATAGGTTATTTCCATTTTTTTTATTAAATAATATTAATTGAATTTGTCTTGCATAGCTGGAAGCATTAACAGCATCCTTTTTTATTCTACGTTTAGTTGTTTAAAATTTATATTAAAATAATTTAAGCAATCCCATCCCAATGATTGAGCTACTGCTAATAATATTGAGAAAAAAGATGATAGATCGATT